>Ga0114938_1001995_pt1 | contig 13375 bp, 9 predicted proteins | sample AshMeaBigSpring_FD_88675 | JGI IMG/M metagenome (GOLD analysis project Ga0114938, IMG submission 88675) | Groundwater microbial communities from Big Spring, Nevada to study Microbial Dark Matter (Phase II) - Ash Meadows Big Spring | ecosystem: Environmental > Aquatic > Deep subsurface >...
GGCCGTGCAACCCCTCCGGGAGGGCGAGGCTCCTGCCGAGCCGCCGTTTCCGGGAGGGCGAGGCTCCTGCCGAGCCGCGAACCCGCCGTGCGCAGCGGCTCGGCGGGAGCCTCGCCCTCCCAAAAAAAAAGGTGGGCAGGAGCCTCGGCCTCTCAAGAAGTCGTGCAGCGCTGGTTAGCTCGTCGCGAGTTTCCCAGGATCACGCACGGCGATTTCGCCTGGGTTTCGTGCTTCCGGGAGACCACGGAGGGCGCCCAAGCAACGGCGGGGACGTGAGCGAGATGCGTCGACCGCAGAGGTCGCCGGACGCGTGAGCGATCCGTTCCGAGTACAGGGGGGTGCCAGAGAGACCGCACCGACTCGGTCGCCGCGTTGCCGCGCCTGGAACGCGGATTACCGAAAGGCGCGACCGAAAACCGCGGCGTGCCAGAGATGGTCCGGCGGAAGAAAGGGAGACGGATATTCCCGCGTAATCGGCAGGTCCGCGTCGGACCGGAGCGAAGTACCTGGACGGGGTTGCCCGGCGGGAAAGGGCTACTGATCGTCGTCGCCGGCGGCCTCGATTTCGCCCTCGGCCAGACGAATCCCGTACTTGCGGATCTTGTTGTAGAGCGTGACGCGGCTGATGCCCAGCGCGCGGGCAGTTGCCGTGCGATTGAAGTTCTGCATCGCCAACATCTGCTCGATCGCCTCCTGCTCGGCGACGGCCACTTCATCGGCCAATCCCGCGACGGGCAGCGGTGACGTGCGGACACGCGCCCTGTTCGACTCCTGCACGATGGTCGGCGAGAGATGATCGGGCGTCAGGACGCCGCCCCGGCTGACGAGCAGCATTCGGTGTACTTCGTTGCGCAATTCGCGCAGATTTCCCGGCCAGGGATAGTTCCTCAGCAGTTCCAGGACGTCGACGTCGATCTGGTCGACGACCAATCCACGCTTCTCGCAGAATTCATGGATGAATTGCATCGCGAGGGGGACAATGTCCCGCCGCCGTTTGCGGAGCGGCGGAATCTCGATCTTCATCTGGCTCAGGCGGTAATACAGGTCAGCGCGGAAATGACCGCGGCTGATGAGCGTTTCCAGACAAAGGTTCGAGGCGACGATGGCCCGGGCCCGGCAGGCCCGCGTTTCGTTCGAGCCTACCGCCTCGAACTCGCCCGTCTCGAGGATGCGCAGCAGCTTGGCCTGCTGGTGGAAACCCAGGACGTCGATCTCGTCCAGCAGGATCGAGCCGTCCTGCGCGGCATCGAACTTGCCGATCTTGTTCGCGTCGGCACCGGTGAAGCTTCCCTTCACATGCCCGAACAGTTCGCTGTCGATCAGGTCGTTCGGCAGGGCGCCGCAGGCCACGGTCAGGAACCGGCTCGCGCGCCGGGCCGACAATTCATGGATCAACCGGGCGAGCGTGGTCTTGCCCGTGCCCGTCTCACCGACTAAGAGGACGGTAAAGTCCTGCTGGGCGGCGACCGCCAGTTCCTCCACCACCGGAAAGAGCTCGGGCTGGTAGGTGGTGAATTCCACGCCTGAGCCGCGGAGGGCGCGGAATTGCAACTCGTCGGACGTGTCGGCCGGCTCGCGCGTCGCCATGGCGGCGACCAGCTTGCGGATTTCACGCTCTTCCGCCGGCCAGCGGAGCGTTTCGGCCAGCAGGTGGGGTGCCTCAATCGCCAGGGCGGGGGCAAACCCCCGGTCCACGATGCCGATCAGCGGCACGCGGTCCTCTCGCCACCGATTCCAGCGGTGCCAGGCGAGAAGGGTTTCCTTCACGGGCCCAGAAGCGCGCAGGTCGATGAAGATATGCGCCGGTGTTCCCGCGGGCTGGTGATCATCGTCCAGCACGGCGCTGCTCGGCAAACAGAGCCCCTCGCAGCCCGCGTGGCGCGCCAGCAGGCTGCTCAACTCGACCGCCAGCCGATCATCATCAGTGACGATCCAGGCCAAAGCGTCTTGCATCACCCCAACCCTCTGGGAGGTACCGCACGCCGACCGCCGAGCCATTCGCAGGTGCCGATCAAGCGCCGATTTGCGGCCGTCGAACGCCGCACAGACTGGAGAAAAACCGGCTTCGGCAGCGACGAAGCTCATGATATCTGCAATTTCCGCGCTGTCAAGCAATTCTCACCAAGCGGCAAAAACGGCAGAAATCACGCGGCCGCAGCGGCAACCGGCAGTTGTTCTTCCGGGGGGGGACGGCTGTCCAAACCAGTGCGGGCCTTGGCCGTGTTGGCACGGCAAGGCGGCCGCAGCGAGGTCATCCAGCACGGTCCGACAGACCGGGCCGGCCCGCTGGGTCCCGGACCAGCGCGCGATGGATCGCCCGTACGGGCTGCCCGGCGGACTGCGCTGGGTCCGCGGGCGGGTCACGTCGCCCAGCCGCGCGGCGCCGACATCCCGCGGCGGCAAGGGATGAGGAGGACGACGTTCCGCCGGCTTCCGCCGCCCCTGGCCATGGTGCCCCCGGCGTGTGACGCCGGCCAAAGCGCGAAACGGGAGCCCTGGCCCGACGATACCGTGCTGGGATGGCACGCGAGTTGCGGAAAGTGGCGTCGAGCAGGCTGCTTGTTCGGGCAGGGCAGCCCGGCCTGCGGCGGCCTTGCATCTTACAGGCTGACCAGCCTGGACCTGGCAGACGGTGACGGGCGAATGGAATCCGACGTCTCTCGCGATGACCGTGTTGACGAAATGGCTCCCTTACCCAAGTCGGCCACCGGGTATCGACAGAGCGGGCCGCCGCCGGCGGCGCCGCGCCGCCGCCGCGCCGCGCCGCAACTGCCGTCGTGGCGGATCGTTTTTTGCCACTGGGCGCTGTTCGCCATGGTCGTGGTCTACTTCAACCTGCTGTTCGCCGCCAGCGTCTGGCTCGGGATTACCGCCGACCATCTTCTGCTGGCCGACTGGGGCCCGGGTCAGTCGGTTCCTTTCCGCATCCTGGGGTTGCTGCTGATCGCCGGATTGCTCTGCCAGTTCGTCTGTCACATCTGGCAGGGCATCCTGGCCCTCGTCACCGCGCGGCAGGACGACAGCCCGGAGGTCGAGGGAGAGCCGTTAGATCCCAAGCGCCACCCGGAGCTGTATGATCTGGTCGCCGAGGTCGGGCGCGCCGTGGCGTCTCCCTTGCCCGATACGATCCGCGTTACGCATCAACCGCAGTGCTTTGTGGCGGAAGTGCGACGCTTTGCGCTGAGCACGAATCGGCGGCTGATTCTCGTTCTGGGCCTGCCACATCTCGCCGTGCTGTCGGCGGACGAATTGCGGGTTCTGCTGGCCCACGAGTTGGCCCATTTCCGCTGCGGCGACACCACGCTGGGGGTGTTTATCTACCGTTTTCTCGAGTTTTTGCGGCGTTGCGGCGACCGGATGCGCCGCCGATGGTGGAATTGGTTCAGCCCGATCTACTGGCTTGCCCGCGGCTATCTCTTCCTGGGCATGGCCCTCTGGGCGCCCATTCTTCGCCAGCAGGAGTTGCAGGCGGACCGCCTGAGCGCCGCCGCTTATGGCGGGGCGCTCGCCGCGGACACCCTGCTGAAGGAATGGTTACTGGCACGCCAGTTCGACGTGGCGGTGGCAGAGTACGCACAGCAGCATCCCGCGCCGGCCGGCGGCGCATCGGAAACCGTGTTCCAGTACTTCGCGCGGCGTTGGCGTCCTTTCAGCAACGCCGGCCGAGTCTATCTGCAGCGACGCCTGGCCGAGGAAGAACGGTTGTCACTCTTCGACAGCCATCCGACCATTCAAGCGCGGATCGAGGCGATGGGTGACTTCCAAGCGCAGGAGCCTGTCGCCGCGGTCGAGAGAGACCAGGCACCGCCTTGGGATCTGGCGGAGTTGGAGCAACGCCTGCACGACCGCGTCTTTCAACGGGTCGCCTAGCCGGCGACGGCCAGCGTCCCCGGCCCCTGGCGGATATCAAGCACGGCTTCGTTCGGGGTTTCCCCGGGACTCCCGAGCACCGCAGGGCCCGTGGCGGGCAAGCCCATCTGGATAGGCGGAGCTGTCCCCGACCGGCGGCCCAAGTCCATTGCGGTCGGCACCGCACGACACCAGCGGCCTTCGGAATGGAAGGTCGACCCATCCCCCCGAGAGTGGCAAGAGTTCTTTACACTTTGCGCTAAGTGTAAAGAATGCATTACAGTCTCCAGCCCGAGGGCCTCTCGCGGTAGACGAACGCGCCCGGTCCAGCGCCGGATGTTGCCTCTGACACGCATTCATAGCGGTAGTCATTTCGGGGGGGTGGCGGGGGGGCGTGGCGGTGGGGTTCTCGTGCGATGGCCGTGTTCGCGAGGTTCCCTGAGAGGTGGCTATTGGCGTTGTTTTCCCATGCCGCGTCGAAGGTTACGTTCGTAGTAATCGGTACGGACGGTCGAGCCCGCTGCGATTCCTGGCCCGCGAAACCGCAGGCAACGCTTGTCATTCCGGCGTGCACAGGTAGGATGGATGAATCTAGAGATTTTCTCCCGTTCCGCTTGGGACCCCTTGACGATGGCCAGCGCTGAGACTGCCTCCGAGTTGCGCGCGACCGGCGTCGATTCGCAGTCGCCCCTGCGGGCCGGGTCGGGCGCGGCCGAGCGGGCGGAGGACGGGGTTGGGAAGGTGCGGCCAGAGGTGCTGACGGCCGCCGTGGCGGGCGTGGTGGCGGTCTTCTGGCCCACCTTCCACGCGCTGTGGCAGGTCTGGGAGATCGATCCCAACTATTCCCACGGGTTCATGGTGCCCTTGGCCAGCCTGGTGATTGGCGTTGTAGCGTGGAGGCGGCATTCCGCCGTGCTGCAGGGCGCCGTGTCGCGGGCGGACGTGGGCTTGGGTTGCGGGGCGATTGCCGCGGGGATCGGGACGCACTACGTCGCGTGGCTCGCCGGCATCCTGCTGTTGGACGTGGCCGCCCTGGTGTTGACGCTGCGTGGTGCGATCCTCGTCCTGGAAGGCCGCGCGGCGAACAGGGTCCTGGGATTTTCCACGCTCTTTTTGATCTTCATGGCCCCGCTGCCGATGGCCTGGTATCAATCGATGGCGATCGCGATGCAGAACCTCGTCAGCGCGGTGTCCGCGTTTGTGCTCGAGGGGATGGGGGCGGCCGTCTATCGCGAGGGATACTTCATTCACCTGACCGGTTACACGATGGAGGTCGGCCAGGCTTGCAGCGGACTGCGGCAGTTGACGGCGGTCCTGGCGCTGTCCCTGGCGATTGGCTACATGCATGGGCGCGGCGCTTGGTACTGCGCGGCTCTCGGGCTGCTGTCGATTCCGATTGCCGTGGCCGCCAACTGTGTCCGCGTGATCCTCACGGGGGTCATCATGATGCTTTTTGGTGCGGAGTGGGCGGACGGCGTGTTCCATACACTCGAGGGGCTGGCGATCGTGGGGGTCGCGGCGCTGATGGTGTTGGGTGCGGCGTGGGGCCTGGGGGCCCTGGTGGATTTAGCGGGGCGCCGCCGGGTGCCGCCGGCGCCCGTGGCGTAAGCCGCTCGGTGCGGCCTGGCCGCGCGCGGCCGCTTCGGCCGAAGAGGCGGCGGGACAGGTGCGGGCACCGGCCGCGACGCAGGATTGCGGGGGATCGGGGTGAAATGATGAAGCCGCTGTCGCGCATGATCCTGGTGGCGGTGGTCTTGGCCCTGGGGCTGGTCGGGCAGTTGGCCCTGCGGGCTCACGTGCAGTCGGCCGGCGCGTTGCCGGTGGGCCAGCTTTCCCAACCGCTGACCGCGCTTCCCCTGGAGTTGGGGCCCTGGCGCGGGCAGGACCAGCCGATTGAGAACAACGATCTGTTGTATGCGGACGAACACCAGCAGCGGGTCTACTACCATACCAACCGCCAACAGGCCCTGACATTGTGGATTGTCTATTCCGGGCAGGGAGCGGACCGCGGGCATCACCCGGAGGTCTGCATGGCGGTGGCGGGAAAGCCGGAGGACCCGGCCGCGCGAAAGACGCTGGATTTGCCTGGGCGCGAAGCGCCGGTTCAGCAGTACCGGTTTGGCCGGCCGGGTGACTACCAGTGGGTCTATTACTGGCACTACACCCTGCCGGTCCCCGCCCACGACCAGCTGAGTGGGATTCAGAAGTTTTACCGCAGCCTGCGACAGCGGCCCGCCAGCGTGACGGTGGAGGTCTTCGCTCCCGAGACGTCCCCGGACGACCCGCAGTACCTGGGGGAGTTCGTCCAGTTGGTCGACGCGGCCATGCAGCCGCTCGTGGGGTCCGACGCCGTGCTCGGCAGTCACCGTCAACCCGTGACCTTGGTTGCGCCCCAGCCGTAGATTTCTCCGTCTTACCTTGGGAACAAGTGTGCCGATGTCAAAGACACGGATTGCAGTTCGGCTCTTACTGGTGTTGATGCTGGGCAGCATTATCTGGATGGGATATCGATCCTGGGCCCGGCAGAACCCCGACTTCTACTGGAACAAGGCGGTGGCGGCCAAGGACTCCGGTAAGCCCCAGGTCGCGCGGATCTACCTGCAGAACCTGCTGGCCAAGAACCCTCAGCACCACCGGGGGCACAAGTTGCTGGCCGAGTTGTACCTGGAGGAGGCCCGCGACGCGCAGCGGCCGGCGACCTATCTGGCCAATCCGCACGCCCTCAGTCATCTGGCGGAGGCCGCACGGCTCAGCCCCGACGACCTGGAACTGCAGAAGGAGGTGCTGCAGAACTACCTGTCCCAGCGGATGCTGCCCAATGCGGCCCTGGCCGCCGCGCAGGTGATCCGGCGCGAGCCGGACAATGCGGACGCCCTGTTCGTGCTGGGCTGGCAGGCGGTGCAGAACAAGCAGACCCGGCAGGCCGACGAGTATCTGCAGCAGCTGAGGAACCAGCCCACCCGAAACGTCTTTCAAACCCTGGCCTTGATGGTTCAGAACTTCGAGTCCGCGGGGCAGGACGAGGAGATGCAGGATGCGCTGGGGACAGCCGCCCGCCTCGCGGGCGGCTTGACGGAAGAGAAGTACCGGCTGCTGTCGCCGCTGGACCTGAGCCTGATGCCGGGGCTGTTGCAGGCCGGCATCCAGCGGGCGGAGGACCTGGATGTGGCCCATGAACGCACGCTGGCCACACTGAATGCCCTGCAGACGCTGTGCGACGGCCAGTTGCAGCCAGCGGGCGAACTGGCCAGCCGGGCCAGCCAGGTGCTGATGCTGCTGGAGGCCCGCTTCCCCATTCCGGACGGGGACCTGGAGGCGGAGACGGAGCGGCGGCAGCTGGCGGAAAAGGCCGAAACGATCCGCGTACTGGCGATATCCGGGGGCCAGGACGTGCCGCCGCTGGTCTATCACCAGTCGGCCATCCTCGCCGCGTCCAAGAGCAACCATCAGGCGGCGCTCGAGACGCTCCGGCAAGGGCTGGCCGCAGGCGCCAAGCTGCCCGATAACCGCAAGAAGGAACTGCTCGACCTGCACTTGCTGGCGGCCCGCCAATTGGTGGTGCTCCGACAATTCGCGGAGGCGGAAGAGCACTTGAAGGTCTTGATCAGCAATCCCGATTCCGCAGGCTGGGGACATCTCTTGTCGGGAAGCGTGGCGATGCACGAGGGCCGCCTGGACCAGGCGCTGACGCATTTCCTGCAGGCGAAAAAGCAGCTGGGCAACACGCTGCTGGTCCGCATGGCGCTGGCGGACGTCTATCTGGCCTCAAAGCGTTGGCCGGAGGCCCTGTCGATGCTCGAATCGCTGCACGTAAAGTTCGAGGAGTTGAACCCCGAGCAGCGGGCCTGGGCCGAACGGCACCTCGGCTCGCGCGAAAACGTCCATTTCGGCCAGTTGCAGGCGCACCTCGCGACCGGCCACTGGCAGGAAGCGCGGCCGCACCTGGAGGCCCTCAAGCACACCGAACTGGAGGCCCGGGCCTGGGCCGTCGCCGTCGCCGCCTTGTGGGGAAGCAATGACCGCGACAAGTCGCTCCCGCTCCTGGTCGACGTCCGGCGCCGGTTTCCCAACGACCTGACCCTGCTGCGACTGCACGTGACGATGCTCCAGCAGTTGGGCCAGGAGGCCGAGGTCGGCCCGATGCTGGAGCAGTACGCGGCCAGCGCGCCGAAGGATCTACAGGCTCAGTTGATGCTGTGCGCCTGGCTGATCCGCAGCGGGAAGTCGGCGGCGGCCCTGCCGCACCTGGAGCGGGTTGCCACCCCGCTGATCGAGACGCCGCAGGACCGGTACCTCGTCGTCGCTCACCGGGCGCAGGCCCTCTTGAGTCTCGATCGCGCGGCGGAGGCGATGGAGCTGCTGGAACCGCTCAAGGACGAACCGGCCGCGGCGGCCGTCGCGGGCGTGATGCAGGCCGCCGTGGAGATTCGCCGCCGCGACATGGAGGCGGCGTTCGAGGCGCTGAGCGAGGCCCAGCAGTCCAATCCCCGCAGCGGCGTGCTCGGCCTGCTGCGCAGTGAACTGGCCGCCCAGAAGGGCGATTTTTCAACCGCGGTCGAGGCCTTGACCCCGACGCTCGAGGTCACGGCCCTGCGGGACCGGGCGGGCATGGCCATGCTCCGCAGCCTTTCCCGGCTGGCGTCCGAGCAGAAACCGGAGGCGATCGAGGCCAAGGTCAACGAACTGCTCGCCAAGTACCCCGACAACCCCTACCTGATGCTGGCCCGCGCGGATTTCGAGTTCCAGCGCGGCCAGTTCGAAGAGGGCCTGCGGCAGCTGAACCGCGTCGAACAGATGCTGCCTGACAGCCACGTGGGGCCGTTCGTCAAGGCCGTGGCCTGGCTCAAGAAGGGCAAACCCGAACGGGCCCTGGTCGAAGCAGCCCGGGCCCTGAAGATCAAGCCGGATCACATGCCGGCCCTCGTGCTGTCGGCCCAGGCCAGCCTGGCCGTCAAGAACTACAGCTCCGTGCTCGACTTCACCCGCACGGCTCTGGAACGAGATCCCAAGCTGTGGCAGGTGTGGCTCCTGCGGGTTGAGGCCCTGAAGCAGTTGAACCGCTTGGACGAGGCGGCGCTGGTGCTGGAGAAGATCCTGGAGAAGCAGCCCAAGATGGCGGCCGCCTACCTGCAGCTGGCCCAGTTGTACATCGAAGCCGACCAGCCGCAAAAGGCCTTGGAAACGTACGGGCGAGGTCACCGGGAATTGCCGGACGTGTATGTCCTGGTCACCGCCCGCATCGAGCTACTGGCCCGCACGGGACAACTGGCCGAGGCCCAGAAGTTGGCGGCCGAGTCGGTGGCCGACGAACCCGATCTGGTCCGCTACCTGGCCCTGTGCCAGGCGTTCGTGAACTGCAAGCAACCGCGGCTGGCCCGGGAATGGGGCAACCGCGCCCTGAAGATTGCCAATCCCAGTCACCAGCCGGCCGTCCATCTGCAACTGGGACACATTGCCCTCCAGCAGGGTTCGGATCCGCAGGCGCTCCAGGAGGCGCGCGAGCACTTCGCCGCCGTGCTGCAAGCCAGTCCCCGCGACCTGGTGGCCGGCAATAACCTGGCCTGGCTCCTGGCGACCAAATTCAACGAGCCCGCGCAGGCGGTGCAGATTGTGGAAACGGTCCGCGGCAATGCGCCCGTCGACCAGATGCCGGTGACCTTCATCGACACGATGGCGACGGTCTATCGCAAGGCCAACCGCCCGCAGGACGCGGAGACGCTGCTGCGGGAGGCGGTGGCTTTGAAGCCGAACGACCCGCGCCTGCTGTTCCAGCTGGGCATGGTGCTTTCCACGTCGAAAGAAGCGGATGCCGCGGCGTCGGCTCTGCAAAGTGCCCTGCGGCTGGGGCTGCCCACCGAGGAAGCGGCCGAGGCCCAGCGCGAGTTGACTAAACTGGCCCGCCGCAATCCGAAATAGTGTCTGCTGCCCCGGTGTACCCGCCTGGCGTCAGCCAGCGGCCCGAATCGACGTCACCTCTTCCGCGACGGATCTCCGCTCCCGTGATCACCTCGACCAACCACGAGCCGGAACAGACGGCGTCCAGCGCACCGGACGAGGCTGCCCCCCCGCTGCTGTCGCCCAAGCTCGGACCTCAGTGGGCCCTGGGACCCATCCACGTGTTGCTGGTGATCTTCTTCGGGCTGCTCTACCTGCTGCTCAACTACCTCCCGCTGCGTGGTACCGACCTGTGGGGCCACGCCCTCTATGGACGCTGGATGCTGGAACACCGCGCGCTGCCCGCGGCCGATCCGTTCCTGCCGCTGGCCTCCGGCATGCCGGTGCTGGATGCCGCCTGGCTCTCCCAAGTCCTGTTCGCCCTGGTCGACCGGTCTTTTGGGGCGGAGGCGCTTTCGCACCTGTTTGCCTTGACGGTCCTGGCGACCTACCTCGTCCTGGCGCGTGTTTTCTACCTGCAGTCGCGCTCGGCGTTGATCTGCCTGCTCGGCTCGCTGCTGGTGTTATCCGTCGGCTGGAGCCGCCTGACGACGATCCGACCCGAAAACCTGGGCGCCCTCTGTTTTGCCGTGCTCCTCTGGCTGATCGTGTCGGCCGAGGGCTCGGCCAGCGGGCCGGACGGCGAATCCGCGGGCAGGGCCGGGCCGGGCCGCCCCTGGCGGCTTTGGCTGGGGGTCCCCCTGGTGATGGTCTGCTGGACGAACCTGCACGGATCGTTCGTGTGCGGGCTGGCGGTGCTGGCCTGTTGGGCTGTAGGCAGCGCCCTGGAGTCCGCCGCGCGGACGCGCAGCCTGAGCGCGGTTACGGGCGATCGAAACGTCCGCGGCTGGCTCTACGCCCTGGAACTGGGGGTGCTGGCCACGCTCGTCAATCCCTATGGGATCGATCTGTTGCTCAACACCCTCTGGTTCTCGCGGAACGAGAACTTGCGGGACATCCTGGAATGGCAGCCGATGGTGATCCTGGGGGTGGGTGGGCGCGAGTTCGCCGTGTCGCTCGTCCTGCTGATGTTGGTGATTCGCCACAGCCGCGTCAGGTTCCCGCTGGCGCACGGCTTGATGTTGGGACTGTTTGCCCTCAGCGCGCTGTTCGGCATCCGGATGCTCACCTGGTATGCGGCGGCCTTTGCCTTCGTGATCGTGCCGCACCTGGCAGGGCTGCTGACGCGGATCCGCACGTCGGCGGCAGACCCGGCTCGGGCCCCCAGCGGCGAGGATCAGCCGCCCCTGCTGGCCCGCACGTCGCTGAAGATCAGCCTGATCTGTGTCCTGCTGGCCTGGATTGCCTTCGGCCTGTCGCCGCTCAGCACGCCGCTCCTGGGTGGGGCCCGCCGCACGACGACGCAGCTCTACGGCGAATCGACCCCGGTGGAATTGACCGCCTACCTGCGGACGAGTCCGCCCGAGGGCCAGATCTTCAATCCGCAGTGGTGGGGCGACTGGCTGATCTGGGACGGGCCGCCGGGACTGCAGGCATTCGTCACCAGCAACGTCCACCTTCTGCCGCGGCAGGTGTGGCGCGACTACATGAGCATCATGCAATCCGAGGCGGGCTGGATGACGATCCTCGGCCGCTACCGGGTGAATACGGTGATTCTGGACAAGAACCAGCACCGCAGCCAGTCGAACATCCTGCGGCGGAGCAGCGATTGGCGCGTGGTCTACCAGGACAAGCAGGCGATTGTCTTCCGCCGAGTGGCTGGCAGCGGGCTGGGTCCCGGCAGTGACGCGGGCGACGGTGAATCCCCCGCCGAGTCCTCATTCCGGGTGGAAACATGACGCGCCGCGGTTGCTCCGAGTACCTCGTCCTGCCTTGCGGGAGAATGCCATGAACGCCTCGCCGGAAGCGGAAGCCCTGGTCCGGCCGCGTCCCGGGCGGCTGACGTTGTTCCTCTGCTGCCAATTGGCCGTCCTGCTGCCGCTGGGGGGCTGGGGACTGCTGCGGGCCACGCAGATCAAGGCGCAGTACGCCCTGCCGCCGCTGCGGCCAGAGCCGCTGGTGGTGGAGCCACGGTTCGACTACGAAGTCGTGGTGACCGACGAACAGCTGGCGCGCGTGCTCGCCAGACTCGGACTGGAATTCCAAGGCAGCCAGACGCGCATTGGATTTACCGATCACGCCTTGCGGTTCTGGACGCCGGCGGCCCGCTTTGCCGATCCCAAACTGATGTCGGGTGAAGATATGCGGCGCCTGCTGACCGACCAGCGACGATTCGAGGAGGTCTATGGCCGGGATGCCGATCCGCTGCTGATCGACGAGGGCCGAGGGGTTCGGGTGCGGGCCTTCGAGGGCAACACGAGCAGCTCGCACGTCGACCACACCCTGGCCTGCCTGGCCGAGGTGGGGACCCCGCTCGATTTTCCAATCATCACCTCCGGCAAGCAGACGACGTTTCGTGCCATCGTGGAACAGTCGCTGCGGGACTTCAGCCTCAACCAGTTCGAATATGAATGGTCCGCGCTCGCCTACGTTCTGCTCCTGCCGCCCACGCGGTCCTGGCACACCTCCGAGGGGCAGGAGGTCAGCTTTGATACGCTCGCGGAACGGATCATGCGCGAGACGCTGCCCCGCGGTGTCTGTTCCGGGCAGCACCGGATGCACGCGCTCGTGATGTTCCTCCGCATTGACGATCAGATGGCGGAAACCGGTGAGCAGCGCATCCTCTCGCCGCCCAGGCGGTCCCAGATCATCGAATACCTGCAGGGGATCACGGCCTCGTTCGTCCGCCACCAGCACCCGGACGGCTTCTGGAACGGCGCCTGGCCCACCGCGGCGCCGGAGAGCAGCACGCCCAGTGACCGCGAAGGCGACTTGCTCCGCGACCGCATCATCGTGACGGGACACGTGATGGAGTGGTGGGCGCTTGCTCCCCCGGAAATCCTCCCCGAGCGGACCGTGCTCGCCTCCGCCGGACAGTGGCTGGTCAGGACGATCGACAGTCTGAGCCCCGAGCAACTGCGGGAGTTCAGCTCGTTCCTCTCGCACGCCGGTCATGCCCTGGCCCTGTGGCGCGGGCAGGATCCAGCCGAGTTCGTCGCCCAGGCGTCGGTTGCCAGCCCGGCGGGGGACCGTCCCGGGCCGACGCCTGAGAAGACACCATGAGCTGGTTCTGCCGACTCCTCCTCCTGGTCCTGCTGGCCCTGCCGCTCGCGGCGGCCTGTAACCCCGGAGCAGATTCGCCGAAGGGTCCCCAGCGGAGGATTGAACCGCAGGGTGACGACCGGCAGATACTCGCCATTGAGGGCATCCCTGACCCCTACAGCCCCCAGGGGCAGGCGCGGTTGCGACAACTGGCCCGCGACCGGGAGGAGATCCGCCGCCTCCGGCAGATGCGGCGCAACGCGGCACAATCTCGCTGAAAGTCCGGCGCTCGTTATAGTTGGGCAGTTCCGCCGGCCAGCCATTTCGGACGACCAGAATCCTCCGCTTCGCTTGACGTAAGGCGCTATTCAACAATAGGTTACCGAAATCACTCATCAGCCGCCGGGCGCTAGCCCGCGGTTCATCCGCGAAAGACCGCGGGCTAGCGCCCCGCGGCTGATCCACAAAACCGGTAGGTAATTGTCGTGCA
>Ga0114938_1001996_pt1 | contig 13369 bp, 14 predicted proteins | sample AshMeaBigSpring_FD_88675 | JGI IMG/M metagenome (GOLD analysis project Ga0114938, IMG submission 88675) | Groundwater microbial communities from Big Spring, Nevada to study Microbial Dark Matter (Phase II) - Ash Meadows Big Spring | ecosystem: Environmental > Aquatic > Deep subsurface >...
AATGCTGACATTATCGGTGACGTTGGTCGCACTGACCAAGGATTTAGAAGCGGTGTAAACTTCGGACTTTTGTTCTTTAATCTTTTTTGAAACGACCAAAACGGGTGCGCTTGTTTCTTCAAGGAGTTCTGTCGTCTCTGAGGAAGCTTCGGCTTTTGGCGTGTTTAGTTGCTTTTCGTTATCAACGACGCTTTGACCTTCACTGGCAAGTGCAATCGTAGCGTTTAAAGCAAGTATCGCCGCTAGGCTAAAATACTTCCCGCGGAAACCTTTGAGTTTTTTCATTCATTCTCCTTAAAAATTGAGAAACTTATTTTATCTTAAAATGTCGTTATTTTGATGATTTTTTGATGGATTCTGATTTATAATCAATACTTTAATACTCTTTCGTTTGCACGACGCAAAGTACGCGGACGTTTTATCAAAACCAATTTCGATCAGAGGAGCCGATGTGTTTTTGGACTCGCGTTATACGCTTCCGACTTTTGTAACGCTCGCTTTCGTGACGAGTATTTGTCTGCTTTTTTACGATTCTTTAGAGCTGATCAATATTGCGTTGATTCATTTCATTCCGATTATCGTCATTGCGCTGGAGGGTAACTATGCCCGCACGACGTTGGTTGCGTCTTTAAGCGTTTTACTGTTTAATTATCTCTACGTTCCGCCCGTATTTACGTTTAACGTCTACGACATTATTCATGTTTGGACGTTTGGTATCTTTCTCTTTTTCGGATACGTCATTACGTGGCAAGCCAAAAAAATTAAACGAAACGAGATGAAAGAGATTTTGCTCAACACGATTTCACACGATCTCAAAACGCCTTTATCTTCGATTTTAGGCTCGATTACCCTCCTCTTGGAAGATCAAAAATTAAGCCCTGAGACGCAAAGAACGCTTCTCAACGACATTAAAAATAGTTCCGATAAGATGAATCGCCTCATCAATAACCTCTTAGACAATGCCAGACTGAAAGATAAAAAGCTCGAACTTAAAATGGAATGGTGCGACCTTGAAGATTTGCTCGGCGTTGCGCTTAAAGACTTTGACGATGCGCATATCAAACGTTCGTTGCACATTTTTATCGATCCGACGCTACCGCTTTACTGGGGCGATTACAACCTTTTGGGAAGACTTTTTGCCAATCTTTTGGATAACGCGTTTAAATATTCGAACCAAAACAAACAAATTTACATCAAACTCAAACAAGAAGACGATCGGATTCGCATCCTTTTTTTCAACGAAAGCAACCCTCTCAATGAACGGACGCTTGAGACGATTTTCGATAAATTTTACCGTGCCGAGGACAATCAAGAAATTTCAGGAAGCGGTATCGGTCTGTTTATTTGCCAAAGTATCGTCCAAGCGCATCGCGGGGAGATTAGAGCATACAATAAAGACAACGGTATCTGCTTTGAAATTACCCTACCGATTCTCAAATACCCGACACAACTGCATAACGAGGCGGAATAATGGCGGCAGAATGCATCTTAATCGTCGAAGACGACGAAGCTATTGCGAAGCTTTTAACGATTTCGCTCCAAGAATACGGTTTTAAAAGCAAGCACGCCCATGATCTGGCTTCCGCCAAACGCGACGTTTTGAGCCTCAATCCTCTTTTGGTTATTTTGGATTTAGGATTGCCTGACGGTGACGGAAAACACCTCATCGCCAAAATACGAAAACAAAGCAAAACGCCGATCATTGTTCTATCGGCGCGAAGCGACGAAAAAGAGATTATCGCGGCATTGGATTTGGGTGCGGACGACTATGTGACGAAGCCTTTTTCCACCAGCGAACTTTTGGCGCGTATTCGCTCCACGTTGCGTCGTATTCATCCCGAACCGCCGCATGCGATTCTTACATGTAAAGAATTAACGATCGATTTTAATCAAAAAGAGGTTACGCTTCGAGGAAGCCTGCTCAAACTCACGCCGACCGAATACGCTCTGCTTTCTTATATGATGAAAAATGCCGACAAAGTGCTACCGCATCGTCAAATTTTAAAAGAAGTCTGGGGTGTGGGATACCAAAACGAGATGCAATACCTTCGAACGTATATCAACTCTCTACGCAAAAAAATCGAACAAAATTCGACCTATCCCGAATATATATCGACCGAATCGAGTATCGGATACCGATTTTCAAGCCACGCCGCAAAGGAGCCCGAATGAATCAAAAGACGCTTAAAATCATCTTTTTAAGCTACCTCTTGGTTGTTTTCGCCGGTGCAATCATTTTGATGCTCCCGTTCGCACACCACGGAAAGCTCGCTTTTATCGACGCACTTTTTACGGCGACGTCCGCAACATGCGTGACGGGATTGGTCGTGAAAATAACACCGGAAAGTTATAGTATCTTCGGGCAAGCGATTTTGGTGCTTTTAATGCAAATCGGAGGCGTGGGATACATGAGTATCGTCTCGCTTTTTTATCTTTTTATGAGAAAAAGCCTCAATATCCACGAAAAAAACGTCGCGAAAGAGTCGCTCAACTATGCGACCAACCACGATATTCCTATCTTTTTACGAAAAGTGTTTCTCTTTACGTTCATCATCGAACTTGCGGGAACGCTCGTTTTAGCATTGCGTTTTTCGACGCATATGTCGATTCCGCAGGCCTTATGGCAAGGATTTTTTCACAGCGTCGCGGCATTTAACAATGCCGGTTTTTCGCTTTTTAGAGACAATCTTATGGGCTACCAAACCGACGCGACGATTCTACTCACGATCGGAACGCTTGTTATTTTAGGAGGGCTTGGCTACTTGGTGCTAGTCGAGCTTCACGCGAAACTCATGCATCAACGTTTTATGCTTTCCGCCCATACCAAAATCACGTTGGTCGGTACGGTGCTTTTAATTCTTTCGGGAATGCTTTTTTTAGGAGCGATCGAATGGAACAACTCAGGCTTTTTCGGTCATCTTTCGCTCGAACATCGCTTTTTAAACAGCTTTTTTCTCTCCGTCAACTTTCGAACTTCGGGCTTTAACAGTTTGGATTTATCGCAATTAAGCGATACGTCGCTTTTTTGCTCCACAATCTTTATGATGATCGGAGGCGGCGCGGGAAGTACGGCGGGCGGTATCAAAATCACGACCGTCGCCGTTTTGATTATCGCAACGTTGCACACGATCAAAATCAGCAACCAACCTCCGCATGCGTTTAAACGCACGATCTCTTCCGAAGTGATTCACCGCTCTTCGGCAATCATTTTCGTCGCTTCGTTCATCGTCATTGCCGCGACCGTTTTATTGGTGCAAACACAACACAGTGCTTTTTTACCGACCCTTTTTGAAGTCGTTTCCGCATTTTGTACCGTAGGCGTATCGGTCGGAAACGGCGACGTATTGAGCCTTTCGCAAACGTTTGATCTTGTCGGAAAATCTCTAATCATCGCATTGATGCTCATCGGTCGTATGGGTATTTTTGCCGTCGGCTTTTTAATCGTCGGAAAAGAAAAAATTAAACACGTACAGTACCCTGAAGGAAGGATTATTTTATGAAAACGTATGCCGTCATCGGATTAGGAAAATTCGGTTTTCACATCGCCAAAGGCTTGGCGGAACAAGGTATGGACATTATCGCTATCGACAATGATGCGCATAAAATCCAAGATATCAGCGAATTTATTGAAGATGCCGTCGTTTTAGACAGTACCGATATTCGCGCCCTCAAAGAAGCCGGCGTCGTCGGACTCGATACGGTTATTATTAGCATCGGCGAAAATATCGAGGCAAGTATTTTAACCCTCATGGCACTCAAAGAGTTGGACAACAAGACGATTATCGCCAAAGCGATCACCTTGACGCACGGGGAAATCTTAGCAAGACTCGGAGCGTTTAAAGTGATCTATCCGGAACGAGAATCTGCTAAAAAGCTCGTTGAGAACCTTGTGGGGAACGTCGTTATCGACCAAATCGATTTTAGCAGTACGATCAAAATCGCTAAACTCATTGCGACGCGTTCGCTCATCGGTAAAACGATCGGCGAAGTCGAAACGGAGTTTGAGAACGAAATCCATCTCATTGCTTGTAAAACACGCGATAATTGGCAGTTCGGACTTGAAAAGAGTTACAAAATCCGCGAAGGCGATATGCTGTCGTTTATCGGGAAAAAAGCGTTTATCGAAAAGCTAAGAAGCTTAGCAAAACATGAAAGTGCATAACTTGAACGGTTTTTTTAGTTGCGATACGGCATAAACAACGTATACTTCAACAAAGCACTGCCCAAATTTTCATCATACGTGAAGGAGCGACGATGGATCTCATACTTTTATCTCCCGAAGAAGAACGCGTCATCGTTCATAAAGGCACGGAGATGCCGTATTCGGGTCTATACAACGATTTTGACGAAGAGGGGATTTATCTATGCAAACGTTGCCGGACACCGCTTTTTCGCTCTAACGATAAGTTTCATTCCGGTTGCGGTTGGCCAAGTTTCGACGATGAAATTCCCCATGCGATCAAGCGCGAAAAAGATCGCGACGGTAGGCGCACGGAAATCCTCTGCAATGCGTGTGGAGCGCATTTGGGGCATGTGTTTGAAGGAGAAGGATTTACGCCGAAAAATACGCGCCATTGCGTCAATTCGATCGCACTCGTCTTTCGAGCCGAAAAGAAGTAGTATCCGGTTTATGCTATAATACTTCCATCAATTATTTCATAAAGGAATTTCGTATGACCCCAAGCGACCCGGACTCGTGTAGCTTAACGTTTTTTGTTCTAGGAGCAATCCTATGACGCTACTGATTGTTTATCTCTCCCTTGCTCTTTTCATCTCCTTTCTTTGCTCCGTCCTTGAAGCGGTACTGCTCTCAAGCACCAACTCTTATATCGAGACGCTTCCTAAAGAGACTAACGAAAATGCTATTTCGTTGCTCAAAGAGCTTAAAACCAATATCGATAAGCCTATCTCATCGATTTTAACGTTCAATACGTTTGCCCATACGATGGGTGCGGCCGGCGTAGGAGCGCAAGCTCAAATTTTATTCGGAGAAGAGTGGCAAACGGCGGTTGCTTTTGTCGTCACGTTACTGATTTTATACGTTTCCGAAATTATTCCTAAAACTTTCGGTGCTTTGTATTGGAAGAAATTGCTCATTCCTTCCGCTTACATGATTTCATTTTTGATCACGATTACGGCACCGTTTACGTGGGTTTCTTCGCTTTTAACCAACTATATTTCGCGCAATAAAAAACATCAAAGCAACTATTCACGCGACGAAATTATGGCGGTCGTCGCCATGGGCGAAAAAGAGGGATCGATATTGAGTAAAGAGAGCGATCTCATCGAAAACCTTTTAAAACTCAAAAACATTAAAGCCAAAGACATTATGACGCCAAGAAGCGTCGTATTTGCACTTCCGGCAACAACGACGATTGAAGATGCCATCGAAGACGATCGTATGTACATTCATTCGCGTATTCCCATCTTCGGCGAAACGCTTGACGATGTCGTGGGTATCGTCTTTAACCAACGTATTTTGGAAGAGAGCGTAGAAGACCACGACTCGATGACCTTGGAACAAATCTCGTATGAAGTACATATGGTTTCCGAAAATTTACCCGTGCCCAACCTCATCGACCAATTCGTCAAACGAAAAACCCACCTTTTCGTGGTGTTCGATAGTTACGGTCAAACCGCGGGCGTCGTGACGCTTGAAGATGCGATCGAAACGCTTTTAGGCGTTGAAATCGTGGATGAAATGGATGAAGTCGAAGATATGCAGCTTTTTGCCAAAGATCGAAGTAAGAAGTTTCAAGACCGTATGAAAGTCGAGCGTAAAAAACTCGAAAAAGCCAAAGTCGGCTAAGCAAAGAGGTTTTTAAAAACCTCTTTCGTACCGCCACGTTCCATGATACCTCGTTAAACGATTGACGCAGGCGTAGGGTTGATCGATACGCATCATTTCTTGAATCGGAAGGTTCAAAAGACTTGAAAGCAAAACACGGTTCACTCCCGCATGCGCAACGATAATCACGCACGAATGAATCGCTTCACACGTAATGGCATCGAAAGCTTCTTGTACACGCTTTGCAACGCTATGAAAACTCTCTCCCTCAGGTGGCGTAAAATACTCTAAATCCGCCCCTCTTTGCGCATACGATTCCGGATCGCTCAATCGAATTTCCGCCATCGTTTTATTTTCCCACGCTCCCATATCGATCTCACGCAACGCTTCGACGATACGATACTCTTGCGAAATAATGTGCGCCGTTTTAACGCAACGTTTTAGAGGACTGGTATACACGGCGTCAAAAGGAACGGATTGAAACGCTTCGCGTAAAGCATATGCTTGTTCGATACCTAAAGCATCGAGTCCAAGGTCGGTTTGCCCTAAATAGCGCTTTTCGCCTCCGTTATCGATATGTCCGTGACGCAACAGATACACCGTATCAACCATACGCAAAAGCCTTACATGTACAATTTTCGATCTTGGCGATAATCATTTTAACGGCTTCCAAGCGTTGAGCGATAGCACGTTGTGCTTCAAGGTTTCCTTCGCACTTTTTCAACGCCTTTTCAAAACGTTTTTCATACCCGCACACTTCCGTTTCGCACACCAGTTTATCGGCTAAAAACAATAACTCGTTTGCATTTAAAGGCGCATGAGGATCTACCGTAATATCCATATGCGTCGCGATTATATCGCCGATCGATGCGTAACCCATCGCGCACAGTTTATCCGCACCGACTTTGGCATGGTTTTTTTCGTGGCGTGCGATATCGTGTAAATATGCCGCCGCCAAAAGCGCGTTTTTATCAACGATGAGATGGCACATAGAGATTTCGTTCAAGAGTGCCAACACCGTTTTACCCACCGCTTCGCAATGTTTGATAACAGGTTCGGGAACGTCGTTTAAACGCATGATTGCCAAGCACTCCTCTTTGGTCGGAACGTTCATCGCATCGTAACGTAAAAGAGCAAAATAATCCTCTTTTTCGTCCATATCCATCAAAATCGATTGGTCGCATACGTCTACATGTAAAGCATCATCTTCCAGCGTTTCCAAAACTTTTTTCAATCCGCCCTCACCGTTACCGGAGAGGATGGTGTTTTTGTACCTCATATCGATCAACGGCGGATGCCCTTTGCGTCCTAAAAAAACCGGATAGACAACCCCTTTTTTCTCGCGCGCGTACGCCTCGTATAAACGCTCGAGCGTTTGCGTTTTAATGAGCGGAATATCCACGGGATTCATGTAAAACGCTTCTATGGTTTCGTCCATCGCGCTAACGCCCTTTTGAATCGAGCTAAACATCCCTTGATCGAACGCCTCGTTGTAGACGATACGAACGTTATAGCCTCGAAGCGTCGCGATAATCTCTTCTTTTAAGTACCCTACGACCACGTAAATATGTTCGATCCCGCATGCTTCGTATGTTTGAACAAGCTTCTTAATCGCATTGGTTTTTTCAAAAGAGAGCAAGGGCTTGAAATCGTGCATTCTCGAAGAATAGCCCGCCGCGATAATTAAAGCGGCAACGGTATCTTTTGCCATCGTTATGCCCTCTTAACCTGCGTTAATTCGGCGACGATACTGATTGCGATCTCTTCGGGCGTTTGCGCATTGATACTTACGCCGATCGGGCAATATACCTCATCGAGTTCGCGTTGCGAAAAGCCTTCGTGCAAGAGCAAGTCGTACACGTAATTGCGCTTGGTTTTACTTCCGATCATACCGATATACTTCGCATTCATACGTAAAGCTTGTTCGAGCACGACTTTATCGACGCCGCGAGTCACGATCACGATGTAACTGTTGGGTGGAATGCCCACCGTTTGCGCCAAATTTTCATAACTTGATGGGACGACGTGAATTTCATCGGCATTGGGAAAGCGTTCTTTGTTCGCAAAGGCTTCCCTATCGTCCAGCACGACGGTGTAAAAACCCAAACTTTTGGAAAGCATCGCGATTTGTTGGGAAACATGCCCCGCACCGATAATGTAAAGCCTCTCCGTCGCGTAAAAAGGTTCGATCATATAGCGGTTTTTGCCGACGTAAAGGTGAAATTTAATACGGTAAAATTTTTCGCGTAGCTCCTTGACGATGCTTTGCACTTCGTGATCGTCCGTGCCGAAAAGATCGTTTTGCGTGCATATCCATTTATGCTTTCCGCCGATGCGCTTACTGCTTTGCGTAATATTCGTAATCATGATAAAATCGATACCCGAAGCCTTAAGTTCTTGGGCTTTATGGTAGATATTGAACTGCGGAATATCCAAAGCGTCGATATGTTCTAAAAGCACGCTGACTTCACCGCCGCACACCATACCGGCGGCTTTTGCGTCTTCATCGGTCAGTTCGATATCTTCGATAGCACTGCGCTTGCTTTGAAAAATCTCGGGTGCCAATCGTATCGCCATGGCTTCGAGCGTTCCTCCGCCTATCGTCCCTTCAATGGAAGAATCTTTGCGAATAACCATCTTCGTGCCCTCTTCTCTCGGCGCCGATCCGCTTTTGTGTAAAATGGTTGCCGTAACGATCTCATGCTGTTCGTTTAAGCTCTCTATTATATGTTCGACGATCGTTTTCATCGCTTCGCTCCTTGTCTGCAATCGTGTATTTTGCGTTTAATCATACTTCGGGTTATTTTAGAAGATCTATCGTCTTCTTCGATTTCGATCTTAAAATCGAACTTCGATTGAAAACGCGTTCGTAAATGTTTTTCTATGGTGTTTTGAAAAGCTTTCGTATCACTGTTTTTATCCAAAAACAAGTTTACATGTAAGCGTTTAGGATCATAACAGGCTACGCGATAATCTATGACCGATTCATACGCCAAAAAGATTTCGTCCAAATCTCTCAGCGTGATCTCCTGCCCTTCAAGGCTTAAGGTATTTTCGATACGTCCGCGTACTTTTTCCATTCGACGCAAAAACGTACCGCACGCACAAGGCTCTTCCAAAAAGCGTGCTTTATCGCCCGTTTTATAACGAATGAGCGGCATCGCTTGACGATTTAAAGTCGTAAAAACGACTTCGCCGTACGTGCCGTCTTCGACGACTTTGCCCGTAATCGGGTCGACGATTTCAAAATAAAGATCGTTTTCCCTTAAATGGTAGCCGCTTAAACAATCGCATTCGACGCCTCCGCCGTAGCCCATCTCCGTCATACCGTAGTGGTTAAAAACCTGACATGTACCGTTGCGTGAAAGGCTTTTCACAAGCGCATCGGCAACATAATCCGTGCTCAAAAGCACCTTTTTAATATGCGTATCGAAAAGTTCGGGTTTCATACGGGAAAAATACGCCACTTGCATCGGAATCCCGACGATACACGTAATGCCGTTTTGAAAAATGCATGCCGCCGCAGCTTCGACATCGTCTAAAATACCGTGAACGATACACTCGATACGGCTTCGTTGAAGTGCTTTTTTCAGCAAATCGCCGATACTGGCAAATGAAGGTCCCGGAAGTAAGACCATCACTTTATCGTTTTCATCGACCAAACAACGCATACCGTAGTGAAAAAAATCGATCGTCGTTTCCAAATCTTCGTGCGTAAAAAAAAGACGCTTTTCGTCGCCGGTCGTACCCGAAGTGTTTAAGGTCACGATACGTTCGATTTCGTGCGTAGGCACGCACAAAAAGTCGTATGCATTATGCCTGATATCTTCAGGCGTCGTAAAAGCAACGGTTTCAAACGCTTTGAATGAGTCCATCGTATCCCAATCGATGCCTTTCAAACGCTCGTGATAAAATCGGCTTCTGCTTTGGGCATACTGAAGCGTTGCTTTTAGCCGATCGAGTTGGTACGCCTTTAACGCTTCTTGACTCGGCGTTTTAAGACGAGTGCGCTCTATGATCCAAGATTCTAGCGGCGTCGGTTTCACGCTAACCCCTTTGCGTCGCGATATAAAGATTCGCCTTTCGTATTGGTCAGATTGTAGATGCAAAAAGGGATCAACTTACCGTCCATCGTAGAGACGTGAATACAACAATCTCGAATGCGCTCCAAATTGACGTTCCATACGTCTTGAAACGCCATACCCGAGAGGCTAAAGGTGTTATTGTGAATGGCACTTAAAATTGTGTCCCAATCCGATAACATCTCGGTTTCAACTTGCTTTTGGTACGACCAATTGCGTGCAACAAACGCCTTTGCCTTTATGGCTCCGACTTCGGCCTTTTCACTCTCTTTAGAGCAACATGCGGTGCGTTTCGTGACGGGTTTTAAAACACCTTCTTCGATCAGGTAATTGCCGTTAAACGAACAAAGGGCATTTTCACATCCGGGAGGTTGAAGACTTCCTAAAGTAACCATACCGTCGGTTTGTTCGCAAATCGCGTCCATCACTTCGGGCAAGGTGATACGATCATCGTCTTTAGGAGGATTCGGAATGCGTCCGAAATAACTCACGGGCTGAAAATGAACGCCTCTAACGGTCGGAGAACGACGTATGCCGAAACGAATGATCTCGCCGATATGCGCATCGTTGATCTTCGGTACGATCGTCGGAACCAATACGACGCCGATACCGTATTTTTTACAATTTTCAATCGCACGGCATTTCAACTCAAAAAGCGCACGTCCTCTCAATTGTCGGTAAATCGCATCGTCGACGCCATCGAATTGTAAAAAAACGGAGCTTAATCCCGCTTCTTTGAGGGATTTAACATAAGCTTCGTCTTGCGCTAAGCGGATACCGTTGGTATTGAGTTGAATAAACGAAAAGCCGATCTCCCGTCCCATGCGGACAATCGCGTCCAAATCGTTTCGTACGCTCGGTTCGCCGCCCGAGAGCTGAATATTGCACGCGCCGGAAACCTTTAAAATACTCTCGAACTGAAAACGCAACTGCTCTAGACTCGGATCTTCATTAGGTGCATCCAATGCGTCGGCAAAGCAAAAGCGGCACTTGAGGTTACAGCGTTTCGTCACTTCGATCAATGCCGTACAGGTATGTTGTCGGTGAGCACTGCACAGCCCGCAATCAAACGGGCATCCTTTTTCGATCGGAGTGATCGGATGGTTGATAAAAGCTCTCTCTTTGGTGCGTACCCATTCGTGCATCGGCGTTTTGCCGCGCCATACAATCGTCTCGAATGCTCCGTGTTCCAAACACGTTTTGAGCATAAAAGCCTCATCGCCTTCTTGAACGATAAAAGCTTCCACCGAGCGTAAGCAAATAGGACATAAACTTTGCGTATGCACCAAAGGATTAAACGTCATGGTATCGACTCCCTATTGCCGTATTCGTAACCGTGTTCTTGCAAAATCTCGTACACTTTGACGTACGCTTTTTGTATCATTCCGGCACAAATAGGCTTATAGCTTTGATCGGGACCGTGAAAATCCCTCTTTCCGATGAGCGTCGCACATTCGCTTGAGCCAAATTCCGTCGTAAACCATGTGTGAAATTCATCTAACATGGTTTTGAAATTCTCTTGGGCACTCTCTTCGTCTTTGCCTTTTGCTCCGTATAAACCTAAAACGCCGATACCGCCGCTTAAAACACCACAGGTTTGTTGCGTGTCGGCGATTCCTCGACAAAGTCCTTGGGCGGCACGAACCAAATCGTTGTTTTCAATGCCCTCGTCTTCAAGCGCAAGCTTATACATGATTTGCGCACAGCAAAACCCTGCCGATGAAAGGCGAAATAATCGTAGCGATAAATCATCCATTGCTTTGTTCTCCTTTTTTAACGATCATTCTAAAATAACCCGGTTTGCATTCTTTGATGCGATGGTCAAACGAACAAGACGTTTGTGCCGTCTTATCCTCCATCGTTTTACTCCAAAACGCACTCATCGAGCCGTGCGAGAAGATAATTTTTACCATCAACGCTTTCAACAGTAAACTGCAATCTTCAACCAACATCATTTCAAAACCGGTACGTCGCAATGCTTGCTCTAACGCGGAAAGATCGTGCATTCCCCTCATACACGAAGTCATGGAAAAATGGTCCATCGCTTTAAGGGCTTTGGGATTTTTTGCATACACGTCGTTAAGCACAAACCACCCCCCATGTTCCAAAACGCGATAGATTTCTTCCAAACTACCTTCTAAATCGTGCATTAACGACAAGGTACACTCCGCAAAAACGCATGAAAACGTCTCGTCCTCAAAAGGAAGAGCATGCCCGTATCCTTGAACGAACGAAGCAAAAGGGTTTCTTTCCCGAGCCTTTTCAAGCAATGTTTCGGAAGGATCGATCCCGACCGACTTAATGCCGTAAGCATGGTATAAATACGAAACGGTCGCGCCCATACCGCATCCTACGTCCAAAATGCGATCGCGTTTGCTTAGCGCGCAAAAACGAACCGCTTCTTCGGTCAGCGTAAAGCCTCCGGGACGTAAGGTATCGCCCGTGGCTTCTTGCATGTAAGGGCTTTCGTAAACGTTCACCTACTTATCCTCCAAACCCTTTTCGACTTCCAGCATCTTTCCCATGGCCAACTCGTCGCTGATAAACACCATATGACATGTCGGACATTTTAAAAGATCGACTTCGAAATTACCGTCAAGATAACGTACCTTAACTTTTTGCGACACCAACGCTTGGCGGCATTTGTCGCATACCCACTCGGTTGTTTTATCGATTTGATCGTTCATGTTCAGCCTTCCACGACTTCCATGCGATGCATGTAGGCGTCTTTCACCGTAATATCGCGACCGGCTTCTTCATAACGTACCCAATAGGTCACGTTTTGAATTCGCAGTCGTGCAAGATAATCCGAGCTTTTCGGATTGAAAAACCTCTCTTGGCGTGAAAGAGAGTTTGCCACCACTTTTTCGACGTCGCCGAGCAAGATAAAACGTTTCTCCATCAATGCCGTGATCTCATCCGAAATATGTAGGGTAAAATCGTACGTCGGATCCATCGACCCCTCCTCTTCTTCATTCCATATCTCTTTTAAAAGCTGTCGTTTCAAACGTTTTCGATTGTTTTGGCGATCCGAAAGCGTAGGCATTTTTTGCGGACTGGATTGATCGGTTTCGTTCGCATAAATAACGTCCAAAATATGATATGCCCTTTTGTTGCCTTTCACCAACATATCTTTGCACATCGCGCAATAAACCAGTACGTCCGGATCACTCTCGCGAATACGGTCTGCCGCAAAATCTTCTGCTTGTTTGGGATTGGCGCAAGCGACCAAACCGCCGTAACCGCAACACTTCGTCTTCTCTTTGGAGTATTCAAGTTCTTGAACGCTGTACCCCAGCGTTTTGACGATATTGCGGATACTTTCGTGAATCTTTCCGTCGTGTCGGGTTGCACACGCATCGTGAATGCAAAGTTCACGTTTGCCTTTTTTAATATCCACTTCTGGGAGACCGTACGTATCGAAAATTTCCCATAACGATACGGTTTGAATCATCGGTAAATACTTGGCAAAAGTGGAAGCACAACTTGAACACGCCAA
>Ga0114938_1001997_pt1 | contig 13362 bp, 7 predicted proteins | sample AshMeaBigSpring_FD_88675 | JGI IMG/M metagenome (GOLD analysis project Ga0114938, IMG submission 88675) | Groundwater microbial communities from Big Spring, Nevada to study Microbial Dark Matter (Phase II) - Ash Meadows Big Spring | ecosystem: Environmental > Aquatic > Deep subsurface >...
AATAAGTTACCGAAATCACTCATCAGCCGCCGGGCGCTAGCCCGCGGTTCATCCGCGAAAGACCGCGGGCTAGCGCCCCGCGGCTGATCCACAAAACCGGTAGGTAATTGTCGTGCAGCACCTTACCCTTCATGTATCGCCACCAGGATTCGTACCACCGCAGCGGATGGCGCACAAAGCAGAACTTGTACGCGTCGGCGACGCCAGCATGCCACGCGCGGCCGAACCGCAGGCAGCGCTTGGCATGCTGCCAGGGGCAATAGCGCGGGCTGTACATCACGCGGTGCAGATCCGCATGCTTGTGGCTGAAGCGGCAGCGGATCAGGCCGCACTCCTCCAGGACCTGCGTCACCCACGTCCCACCCGTCTTGGGAATGTGCAGGAAGACCGCGCCCGATTTCAAGAGCAACGCCATCCTTGGCTCCTTCCCCCTTGAGTGAGGCTGGTCCGCGCAACGTCCGCCATGGCGTGCATCCGGGCCCGGCTCGTGGTGCACGGCGTCCGGCCAGCCGCCCCGATGGGCGTGACATCGGCCGGATGCTGGTCCGCGGGGGGGACCCGGCCCGCGGACACCCGGCGCTCGGCCAGCCCTTCGCAATACACCTCCAACGTCGCCTGAACCACGCACGCATCGGTGAAGCGCTGCAGCGCCCTCTGCCGCGCCAGCTGGACGAACTGGCCACACCGCACATCGTCGGCCAAGGCCTCCAGGATGGCCTCGGCCAGTTCCCGGCTGCTCCGCGGCGGCGTCAGCCACGCGACGGGCCCCCTGCCGTCGCCGTCGACCCCCACGACCTCCGGTATGCCCCCGGCGGTAGTCGTCACGATGGGCCGGCCGGCCAGCATGGCATCGATCAGCGACGACCCCATCCCCTCCATGTGGGACGGGTGCACAAACAGGTCACAGGCCGCCAGCAGGTCGGGCACGTCGTGACGAAATCCAAGAAGGCGGACCTGGCCGGCGACTCCCCGTTCGGCCGCCTGGCGACGCAGGTCGCCGGCCAGGGGCCCGTCGCCGGCCAGGGCCAGGATCGCTTGCGGACAACGGGCGAGCACCCGCGGCATCGCGTCGATCAAGTGCCGATGCCCCTTATGATCCGCCAGGGTCGCGACCGACAGGAGCAGTCGCTGAGTATCGCCAACCCCCAAGGCAAGTCGGCCGGCACGGCGGCTGCCACTCGCGACGCGCTCGGGATCTACCCCGTCGGGGACCACGCGCAGGATCGTGCGCGGCACGCCCGCGTGCTGGCAGATCCCCGCCACGGCTTGCGAGACACAGATCAGGCGATCGCAGAACATGCGATAGCGGTACGGCGACCGCACGGGAAAGTCCACCCGCCGCGCGCCTACCCGTAACACCCGCTTCCATCCCAGGGTGGCCAGCCCGCCCGCCGTGACGGCATGGGCATCGTTGAAATGGACCGCGTCCACAGCGCAGCGCCGCAGCTGCCGGCGTATCGTTCCGATCGCCCAAGGTGAGCGCCCCGAGCCGGGAAACGTGCAGACCGCGAATTGGTCCCGGACCATCCGTTCCGCGAACGCACCGCCGCGGCGCGCCAGGACCAGGCATCGGTGCCCCCGGTGCCGCAATCCGGTCAACAAGAGCCGCGCCTGCTCCTCGCCGCCATGCCAGCCCCGCTCCGTCGAGATCAGGCCGACGGTCAGCGGCTGTCGAGCTGTCGCCATCGGTCGTCTCCGGCAATCCGCCACGGTCGGAGCACGCCAAATGCTGGCAAGTGCCACGGCAGGTCGCGGCCGTGCGGCAGGGGCAACGGGATTTCGACCGCGGACCCGCAATCCATCCTTGGAGATCCCGCGCGGGGGCGGAGCATACCCGAAATCGACGCCCCGCCCCAGGTCGATCTGACCCGTTGGTTCGCAGGTTCGCAGGTCCCAGCGTCGCAGCCGAGCGCCGTGGATGTACCTGAGGGACCGTCGGCCGCTACTGCCTGAGCCGCATGCAGCCTGGACATGCGAATCCTCGGCAAGCGGCCGAGCCGTCCATGGCAGCGGTTCGCCGGACGTTCGTCGCCGGGACGATCCCGGCAAGGGGACGCACGAGGGTCCGGCGGTGCTGGCACGGGAGCCCGCCGCGCGCATAAAAAACCGCCCAGGCCGGTCAGACCTGGGCGGTCTTGGTGTCTTTGCATCCGGTAGTTGTCGCCACAGCCCAGGGCTGTGGCAACCGACCTCTCTGGCCGCACGAGCACCGTTTCCACGGATCACTGCCAGATGTCGCCATCGGGCAGCAGAGAATCCTTAGAAAGGAGGTGATCCAGCCGCAGGTTCCCCTACGGCTACCTTGTTACGACTTAGTCCCAATCGCGGAGTTCACCTTCGGCGCTTAGCTCCCTTGCGGGTTACCTCAGCGACTTCGGATGCCCCCCACTTTCGTGGCTTGACGGGCGGTGTGTACAAGGCTCAGGAACATATTCACCGCGGTATGCTGACCCGCGATTACTAGCGATTCCGGCTTCATGCAGGCGGGTTGCAGCCTGCAATCCGAACTGGGCGACGCTTTTTGGGATTTGCTTGCTCTCGCGAGTTTGCTTCCCTTTGTACGCCGCATTGTAGGACGTGTGCAGCCCTGATCATAAAGGCCATGAGGACTTGACGTCATCCCCACCTTCCTCCGGTTTAACACCGGCAGTCTCACCAGGGTCCCCGCCATTACGCGCTGGCAACTGGCGATAGGGGTTTCGCTCGTTAAGGGACTTAACCCGACATCTCACGACACGAGCTGACGACAGCCATGCAGCACCTGTGCAAGGGCTCCCCGAAAGGCACTCCCCTGTTTCCAGGGGATTCCCAAGCATGTCAAGACCAGGATAAGGTTCTTCGCGTAGCCTCGAATTAAGCCACATCCTCCACCGCTTGTGTGAGCCCCCGTCAATTCCTTTGAGTTTCAGCCTTGCGACCATACTCCCCAGGCGGAGCACTTAACACTTTCGCTTCGACCGAGAGGGTGTGGAGGCCCCCTCGATCCAGTGCTCATCGTTTACAGCTAGGACTACCGGGGTATCTAATCCCGTTCGCTACCCTAGCTTTCGTGCCTCAGCGTCAGAGAAGACCCAGTGAGCCGCCTTCGCCACCGGTGTTCCTGATGATATCAACGCATTTCACCGCTCCACCATCAGTTCCGCTCACCCCTGTCTTCCTCAAGCCTGGCGGTTTGAAGCGCAGTTCCTCGGTTGAGCCGAGGGATTTCACACCCCACCTGCCAGGCCGCCTACGCACCCTTTAAGCCCAGTGATTCCGAATAACGTTCGTCCGGTCCGTATTACCGCGGCTGCTGGCACGAACTTAGCCCGGACTTCCTCTGCGGTTAGGTCAAACACAGGGGAGAACCCCCATGCATTTCCGCCCCACTGACAGCGGTTTACAACCCGAAGGCCTTCATCCCGCACGCGGCGTCGCTCGGTCAGGCTTGCGCCCATTGCCGAAGATCCTCGACTGCAGCCACCCGTAGGTGTCTGGGCAGTGTCTCAGTCCCAGTGAGACGGGCCACGCTCTCACGCCCGCTACCCATCTTCGCCTTGGTGAGCCGTTACCTCACCAACAAGCTAATAGGACGCAGGGCCATCTCCAGACGGAATCACACCTTTGGTCCGGGGACATCATCCGGTATTACCGGCAGTTTCCCGCCGCTATCCCGGGCCTGGAGGCAGGTACCCTACGCGTTACTCTCCCTTTCGCCGCTTTCAGGGTCTAATGCAAGCACCAAACCCATCACGCACGACTTGCATGCCTAATCCACGCCGCCAACGTTCATTCTGAGCCAGGATCAAACCCTTCAATTAATGAACAGTTGTCCACCCCGGGGGCTCGCGCCCCCCAGGCAGATACTCAACCAATCGTCAGGTCTGAAAACGTGGGACCGCTCCCCCGCAGGTGCGGCGGAACCGTCCCTCTAGCAAGCACGGTCTCGTGCTGGCCGTTGCTCAAAAAGCAATTAAAGAGGTCACTACCAGATTGTCAAAGAACCGTTCGCCCGCAGTCCTGCCAAAGGCATTCACCACGAGCGAGTAAGTAGTATATATCGCATCGAACTGCCGTCAACACCCGGCAAAAGATTTTTTTTCGATCACACGCTCTAGCAAACGTCCAACCCGACGCAATCCAGCACACATTGCGCAGACGACCCAGCGTCACTTTTGCCTGCGCCCCGCGGTAAGAACGTCAGGCATCCCGTGCTCCGCTGTGCGGTCAGCCAGTCGACGCGCGACGCTCCTGCCGGTACGCCCCGCGGAGGTAACCGTTCACGGGCCGGGGTCTGGTCCATTTTTCGGCCGATCAGCTCGACCTCGCGGATACGCGCTGGCCGAAAACATCTACCTGACCCCCTGGAATCAGGGAACATCTTCCACCGGGTGGTGAACGGTTACCCGCGGAGAAACCGGTTCGCGCCGCCGTTTCAGCGGGTGACGAAATTCACGAGACGGCCGGGCACCACCACCACCTTGACCACCTGCTTGCCCTCCAGCAGCCCCGCGACCCGGGGATCCTCGCGGGCCACCTGCTCCAGCTGCGCCCGACTGATGTCCGCCGCGACCTGCACCCGGGCGCGCAGCTTGCCGCTGATCTGCACCGGCACCTCGATCGTCTCGTCGACCGTCAGGGCCTGCTCGTACCGCGGCCAGGGCTCGTAGGCCAGCGTCCGGTCGTGCCCGAGCAGCCGCCACAGCTCCTCGCAGATGTGCGGTGCAAATGGCGACAGCAGCAGCACGAACGGCTCCATCACCGCCCGCGGCCGCTGCTCCTGCCGCGTGAAGTAGTTCACAAATTCCATCATCCGGGCGATCGCCGTATTGAACGACATCGTGTCGACGTCGTGCGTCACCGCGCGGATTGTCTTGTGCAGCACCCGCAGCTGCTCGCCGGTCGGCTCCACATCCTGCACGGCGGCGCTGAGCTCCATCGGCTCGGCCCGCTCGTCGACCATCATGCGCCAGACGCGGTCGAGGAACCCACGCACGCCGCTGACCCCCGCCATGCTCCAGGGCTTGGTCGCTTCCAGCGGTCCCATGAACATTTCGTACAGCCGCAACGAGTCGGCACCGTATTCCCGGACCACCTCGTCCGGATTGACCACGTTGCCGCGGCTCTTGGACATCTTGTGAGCCCGGCTCTCCACCCGGATCTCGGGTCGGTCGCGCAGGACCAGCCGGTCCCCTTGCCTCTCCACCTGGTTCGCATCCACGCGGACCGCGGTCACCTCCTGCCCGGTCGCCACGGCCACCGCCCGGCCGTCCTCGGCCGTGGCGACCTCGATCGCACTGACCCACTGGCCGTCGGCCAGCTGGTATCCGGTATGTTCCATTTCGCCCAGGATCATCCCCTGGTTTACCAGCCGCGGAAACGGCTCCGCGGTCGACACGTACCCGCGGTCGAACAGGACCTTGTGCCAGAAGCGGGCATACAGCAGGTGCAGCACTGCGTGTTCCGCCCCCCCCACGTACAGGTCGACCGGCATCCACGCCTGTTGCTGAGCGCGATCCACCAGGGCCGCGTCATTGCGCGGATCGATGAACCTCAAGTAGTACCAGCAGCTGCCGGCCCACTGGGGCATGGTATTCGTTTCGCGGCGGTAGCGGCGGCCGTCGAGCGTCACATGCAGCCAGTCGTCGGGGGCCTTGGTCAGCGGCGCTTCGGGCGTGCCGGGCGGCCGGAAATCATCCAGGTGCGGCAAGTCGACCGGCAACTGTTCCAGCGGCACCGCCCGTACGGCGCCGGTCGGCTTGTCCTGCGCATCCAACTCGTGCAGGATCGGAAACGGCTCGCCCCAGAACCGCTGCCGGCTGAAGAGCCAGTCCCGCAGTTTGTAGTTGACCGCCTGTCTCCCCAGTCCCGCCGTGGCCAGATCGGCGACAATCCGTGGTTTGAATTCCGCCGTGGCCAGCCCGTCGTACGGCCCTGAATTGATCGCCCTCCCATGGCCGGTGTAACAGGCCTGGCCCGCCAGCACCTGCTGCACGAACCGCTGGAACTCGCCCTCGTCGGCCAACGTTTCGTTCCCGTCAGGATCGAGCGGTCGCACGCCCCCGGCTGCCGTGATGCCCTGGGCCGGGGGGTGGACCACGGGCCAGATGCGGATGCCGAACTGCCGCGCGAACTCCATGTCCCGCGTGTCGTGGGCCGGCACGGCCATGATCGCCCCCGTCCCGTAGCTGATCAGTACGTAATCGGCAATCCAGACCGGGATCGCCTCGCCGTTGACCGGGTTGATGGCGTAACTGCCGGTGAACACGCCGGACTTCCTGCGTCCCTCTTCCTGCCGTTCGCGGTCGCTCTTGCGCGCCGTCAACTCGCAGTAGTCACGCACGGCGGCCGCCTGGGCCGGGGTCGTCAGCCTGGCGAGAAAAGGATGCTCGGGCGCCAGCACCATGTAGGTCGCGCCATACAGCGTGTCAGGACGCGTCGTGTAGACGCGCAGACAATCGTCGCCTGGCTTCCGGGGAAAGCGGGTCACGGCCCGCTCGGCCTGCCAGGGCTCGAACCCCTTGGGACGATCGCCCGGGATCGTGGACGCCGCATCCCCGATATAGAAATCGACCTCCGCGCCCGTGCTGCGGCCGATCCAGTTCCGCTGCAGGGCCTTGATCCCCTCGGACCACTCGAGCGACTCCAGGTCTTTCTCCAGCCGGTCGGCGTAGGCGGTGATCCGCAGCATCCACTGCCGCAGCGGCATCCGCACCACCGGGTGGCCTCCCCGCTCGCTGAGCCCGTCGATCACCTCCTCGTTGGCCAGCACCGTTCCCAGGGCCGGGCACCAGTTGACCGGGGCGTCGCTTTGATACGCCAGGCGGTGCTCGTCCTGGAACCGGGCCACCGCGGCGGGGCCTGCCGCCTGCACTTCCGGCGGGATGGGCAGTTCGCAGATCGGGCGGCCCCGCTGCTGCTCGGGATCAAACCAGGTATCAAACAGCAGCAGGAAGATGAACTGGGTCCACCGGAAGTAGGCGACGTCGGTCGTCGCCAGTTCCCGGTCCCAATCGTAGCTGAAGCCGAGCGACTTCAACTGCGCGCGAAACCGGGCGATATTCTTCTCTGTCTGCACCCGGGGGTGGGTTCCGGTCTTGATCGCATGTTCCTCGGCCGGCAGCCCAAACGCGTCGAAGCCCATCGGATGCAGCACGCTGCGGCCGCGCATGCGGGCCGCGCGACAGACGATGTCGGTCGCCGTGTAGCCCTCCGGGTGTCCCACATGCAGCCCGTCCCCGCTGGGGTAGGGAAACATGTCCAGCACGTACAGCTTTTCGCCCGCGGGGAACTCGGGGCAGCGGAATGTGCGGTGCTGCTCCCAGTAGGCTTGCCAGCGGGGCTCAATTTCGGCGGGATGGTAGCGGGGCATCGGCAACAGCTCGCAAACGGCAGCCCGGGCGGGGGTGGGCTCGGCGACCCCGGCCTCCAGCCGCGGCCACCGCCGCGGCGCCGGGCCCCAGCCGGCTTGTGGCGGCCCTGCCAGGCAAAAAAACCGTTCGGATTCTAACGGCGCCCCGGGTCACGGGTAAACGCCACCGCGCGGCCGTCCGCTGCTCGTCCCGCGCCTGATCCATTCGCCCCCGCCGACGCTGCAAACGCACGCGGACGTCGCTTTGCCCTGCCGGCACCAGGTGGTAGACTCGTTCATAGGTCACGCCCTGGCGTGCGCAGCCTCACAACTCGCCGGCCCGCTTCAGGACATCTCATGCTTCACCCACGTCGCGAGTTCCAGCTGACCGCCGCGCAGCGCGATGCCATGCGCGCGGCGGGCCGATTCAATGCGGAATTGATGGACTGTGTCCGTCCGCACCTGCGGCCGGGCGTCCGCACGGAGGAGATCGATCGCCTGGTCCATGAGTACACGATGGGCCACGGTCATCAACCGGCCTGCCTGGGCTACCAGGGGTTCCCCAAGAGCTGTTGCACGAGTGTCAACGAGGTGGTGTGCCACGGCATCCCCGGTCCCTACGAATTGCAGCCCGGCGACATCGTGAACCTGGACTTGACCTCGATCGTCGACGGTTGGCTGGGGGACCAGTCGGAGACGTTCCTGATCGGCGAGGTTTCCGATGAGGCCCGCCGCGTCGTGCAGTGCGCCTTCGACGGTCTTTACCTCGGCATCCAGGCGATCAAGCCCGGGGGGCGCGTGGCCGACATCGGCCGGGCCGTCGTGACGGCGGCCCACGCCCAGGGTTTCAGCGTCGTGCGGGAATACGTGGGGCACGGCATCGGCCGCCGCTTTCACCAGGAACCGTCGATCCCCCATTACCCCACGCGCCAGTCGCAGCAGGATCGCATCCTGCCCGGCATGTGCTTCACGATCGAGCCGATGATCAACGTCGGCCGTCACGAGACGGTCCTGGACCGCAGCGATGGCTGGACGGTCCGCACGCGGGACGGCAGCCTGTCAGCCCAGTTCGAGCACACGATCCTGATGACCGAAGAGGGACCGGAGGTCCTCACCCGCACCCGGCTCGGACCGCAGCGGGGAGACCGGTTCTGAACCGACTTGTGGATGACTCCGGGAGGGCGAGACTCCTGCCGAGCCGCCGCGTGCATGGCTCGGCAGAAGCCTCGCCCTCCCAGAACATCAGCGGTCCAGCGCGCCAGCCCCCGTCCGCGGAAGAACCGGTCCCCAGCCCCTGCCGGCCAGGATCTTTTCCGCCCGATCGGGCCGCTCCCCACCGCCCGCCCGTCAGTACTTGAAGTGCCGGATCGTTTCGCCCTTTTCGCCGATCTCCGAGAGGGCATCGATGCCGATCTGCAGGTGCAAGTCCGCCCAGCGGCGGGTCACCTCCCGATCCTGCCGCTCGGTCTTGATCCCCTCCGGGGTCATCGGCAGGTCGGAAACCAGCAGCAGGGCCCCGCGGGCGATCTGGTTCTTGTGCCCCACGACAAACAGCGTGGCGGTCTCCATGTCGATGGCGATCGCCGTCACCTCGGTCAGCTGCTGCTTGAACCGCTCGTCATACTCCCACACCCGGCGGTTGGTGGTGTAGACCACGCCGGTCCGGTATTCCAGCCCGCGCTGGAAGAGCAACTCGGAGACGAACTTGTGCAGTTTGAACGAGGGCAGGGCCGGCACCATCGGCGGCAGGTAATCGTTCGACGTGCCATCGCCGCGAATCGCGGCAATCGGCAGGATGAAGTGGCCAATCTCGGTTGATTTCTTCAGCCCGCCGCACTTGCCCAGAAACAACACTCCCTTGGGCTGTCGCGCCGTCAGCAGGTCCATGATCGTGGCCGCGTTGGGCGAGCCGATGCCAAAATTCACCATGCTCAGCCCGGCAGCGTTGGTCGTCGCCTGCATGGGACGGTCGAGCCCGAAGATCTCGCAGCCGAACTTCTCCGCGAACGTGGTCAGGTAATCGTGAAAGTTGGTCAGCAGGATGTAGTCGCCAAACTTGTCGACCGGCATGCCGGTGTAGCGCGGCAGCCAGTCACTGGCCAGCTGGTGTTTCGTAATCGCCATGCTGCGTGAACTCCCGGTCGCCAATCGGGGTGCGGCCGTCCGCCTGTCCGTGCCGCCAGGACCCGCGAGCTGGCCGGCAGGTCGACCGGTCTCCTGCTCGGGGTCCAGAGCAGTTCAGGCCCCCGCCCTGCTTCGACCGCCCATATCACCGGATCGCGGTCCGCCTCGCCGCCCCGGTACTATACCGCGCCGCATGTTGCGTCACTGCCGCCCGATCCGTTCCGCGGCCGTTGCTTCCCGCGCGTCCACGACAGCATTTCCCTGGGACGCTCGCACCCCGGGGCGTGCTGTCACTCCGCGTGCCCGTTGCCGCCCGGCCGAACTGCCGAAAGGCGGCGGGTAAACTGCGCTTGAGCAGGGCTGCGGCTTCGTTTACAAGTCGCACCTCCCGCGCCGCGTGCCGACATGCCGGGCCCGGTCCGGGGCGACTGTCATCGTTCCCACCCTGGCTGAGGAGCTGCCGTAATTCCCGGCGGTCGGGTCGCGATTTTCGCTCCGCGCGTTCACAGGGTGGAACCGATGGGCCGACGAGGTCGACCAGGCCCCGGCCGGCATACGGTTGCGGGGTGACTGGCTGCTGCTAAATGTCCTTGCGTGATCCTGGGAAGGAAGTACGAGCCGGCACGCGCCCACCCGAGCTGCACGATCTCGGGAGGGCGAGGCTCCTGCCGAACCGCCGCGTTCAGCGGCTTTTCGGCTCGGCGGGAGCCTCGCCCTCCCGGAATCACGAAACCCGATCTAGGGGACTCCGCCATGCGCTGGTCTTGCGCGTTCGCAACCACCTGCTGCCTTGCCGCCGGCACCGCTCGGGTTGCCGATGCGAGCTATCCGGCGGCAGCCTACGTCCAGTCGGACCAGGCGGAGGTGCGGAGCGGTCCAGGCACGGAGTACTACGTCACCGAACATGTGGCCTGGGGCACCAAGGTCGAAGTCCATCGTCTCGACCCGGGCGGCTGGGCCGCCATCCGTCCGCCGGAAGGCAGCTTCAGCTGGGTGCCCGCCAGCGACCTGAAGCCGACCGACGACCCGGGATTGGCCGAAGTCGTCGGCCAGGACGTGGTCACCCGAGTCGGCAGCCGTGAGAGCGACCTGCGCGACACCCCGTACGTGCGGCTCACGGCTGGCGAACTCGTAGAACTGCTCGGCAGCGAAGCCGCGTCGAACCCGGCGGAAGGAGCCTCCCCCGCCTGGTACAAGATCACCCCACCGTCGGGCGAATTTCGCTTCGTCCGACAGGAAGCTCTCAGCCAGCTGCCGCCGACGCGGGAGGGTAAGCGCCAAGCACGCAGCACCGCGCACGAGGAGTCGCCGGCCCGCGGTGCGGGGAATCGAGCAGCGAACCTGCCCGACCCGGCGGGTGCGGGCTGGAGTGCGAGCCGCCCGTCCGATCCCCCGGCGCCTGCCTCCACCGCCGGCCCCGACGCCGGCCCTGCGCCCGCCGAGCAGTCCGACAAGCAACAGCCCTCGGCCGGCGGGGCCGCGGGTGAGCCTGGACTGCTGAACCTGGCGCCAAGCCTCCCGGCCCCCACCGTGGATGATGAACTGAACCGTCTCGACCTGAACCTCTCGCTGCAGGTCGCCCAGGAAACGGCATCCTGGCAACTGGATGAGCTGCGCACCGGCACCGCGCACTGCCTGGCGATGGCCGCCGACCCGGTCGTTCGCCACCGAGCCTCAACACTGCTCCAGCGGATCGATCAGTTTCTCGATCTGCAGCGCCGGCACCAGGCGTTCGGGCGAGAGAACGACAGATTTCAGGCGCCGGCGGAGCTGGACTTCGCGGCGACAACCGGACAGCCGCGGATCTCCTCCAGCGCGGTGCAGCCAGCCTCGGCGACTACGGTGTCCGCCCCGCAGGACGATGCCCTGGGAAGCGACGGCGCCACGTCCCGCCCCAGCACGGAAACAGTGTCATCCGACGACGCGCCGACAGCTGTGGCGTTCGACGCCCAGGGTTGGCTGGCACCCGTGATCTCTCCGCGCAAAGAGATGCCGCAGTACGCGCTGACCGACGCCGACGGGGCGGTCGTCCACTTCGTCAGCCCTGCCCCCGGCATGAACCTGCACCGTTACCTGCGCCAGGAAGTGGGCATCTACGGCCAGCGGGGATACATGCCCGAATTCGGCAAGCCCCATCTCACCGCCCAGCGGATTGTGGTCCTGGACCGGCATCGCGATTAGTCCGCCCGAGCTTCCTCTCCTTGCGTCCGGCCCCCCGCCACATGCGTGGCCCGCGCCAGCAGCGCCAGCCCGCGCTGCCGCGGGTAAGGGCAATTTGATTGTGCCTCTGGCCCCCTCGTGGCCGAATTATCAGTAGAACCGGCAGAACCTGCCTGATTCACGCTGACGATTTCGGTTCCAGGGGGGACGATGACGAACCACAGGCAGGCTGTCGCGTTGGCCCGCACCCCGAGCGCGCCGCCGACGCGTTCTTCCGGCACTCAGCAAGGCGTCGGCGGGCCGGTGGCAATCGCCCCGCCCGTGACGGTTCCGCCGGGGCGTCGCCGCAAGAGGTTCCTGGCCTTCGGGTTGGCCCGCCTCCTGGGAGTCGTGGCCGCCGCCTTGCTGCCGGCCGGGATGCTAGCGGCGTCGACGCTGACCGATCTGGCGGCCAGTCGGGAGGCGCAGGCCGACGCTGTCCGCTCGCTTCCCCTGGAAGAGCTGACACCCCAGGTGCGGGACCGCATCCAGGACGTGGTCGCCCGCCCCACGCTGTTCCGCCGCATGCCCGTGAAGGTGATCGAGTGTGATGCCGAGCTGTATCGCTTTCTCGTGCGGTATCCCGAGGTGGTGGTCAACATCTGGCAGCTGATGGATATCACTCGGGTTTCCATGCGCCGCACGGGACCCTACACGCTGGACGCCGCGGATGGCGCGGGGACAGTCACCACGACGGAGCTGGTCTACGGCACCGATGACACGCACCTGATCTACTGCGAAGGATCGTACGAAGGTCCGCTGTTCCTGCGCCCCGTGCAGGGCCGTTGCGTCCTGCTGCTGAAGTCGGCCTACACCGCCGAATCGGGCCGCCGCCAGGTCGTCAATCGCTTGGACATCTTCCTGCAGCTGGACCACACGGGCGCGAAGGTGCTCACCAAGACGCTCCACCCGCTGGTTGGCCGTTCCACGGACCTCAACTTCCTGGAATCCACGGAGTTCCTGGAACGTATTTCGCGTACGGCCGAGGCGAACGGACCCGGCGTGCAGCGGCTGGCGAGCCGCCTGAACAACGTGCACCCGGCCGTGCGGCAGCGGTTCGCCGAGCTGACCGCGGCGGTCAGTGCCCGCTCGGCCGCCGGTCCAGTCTCCGGCGGCAGCGGCGCCCAGGCGACCGTAGCGGCCCTGGCGGCGGGAGAGACTGCGTCGGGGGCGCTATCGCCCAGCGAACGTGCCGCAGCAGCGAGCGCGGGACAGCCCGTCATCGTCGGCAGCCTCGCGCCGGCGACAGATCGCTGAGGCGCCCTCGCGTGGGATAGCCCGGATTATTCATCAACCTAGCGCGTAAAGTTGCCAGGTGAAGCAGAGAAACAGGTCGTGGCTATCTTCCCAAAAACACCGCGCACATCAGCCGGCACGCGCTAGCGTCCGGTTCTCCCCAATTCCACCAAGACCGGACGCTAGCGCGCGGCGGCTCATGAATAATCCGGGCTAACCAGAGCGGTGCGATCTTGGGAGGGCGAGGCTCCCGCCGAGCCGGCGCGTTCAGCGCACTCTCGGTTCCGCAGGCGCCTCGCCCCTCCCCGGAATCACGAAACCCTACCGAGATGCGCGCAAACCACGCGCTTCAGCCGGCGTAATACACCGTGCACATCAGCCGGCACGCGCTAGCGTCCGGTTCTCCCCAATTCCACCAAGACCGGACGCTAGCGCGCGGCGGCTCATGAATAATCCGGGCTAACCAGAGCGGT
>Ga0114938_1001998_pt1 | contig 13359 bp, 13 predicted proteins | sample AshMeaBigSpring_FD_88675 | JGI IMG/M metagenome (GOLD analysis project Ga0114938, IMG submission 88675) | Groundwater microbial communities from Big Spring, Nevada to study Microbial Dark Matter (Phase II) - Ash Meadows Big Spring | ecosystem: Environmental > Aquatic > Deep subsurface >...
ACCCCGGCCAGGTGTACGCCCAGCTCATCCTGTCGGGGCAGGACCCGTACCCGTTCGACAACACCGTCGGCGCCGGGCTCGTCCGCCTGCCGACCAACGGCTGGGCCCGCTGGGGCAAGGTGGCTGTCGCGGACAAGGCGACCATCGACATCCCGTTCAGCGTCACCAGCGGGACCGCGCACACCCTCGATGCCGCCCTGTGGTGGCCCGAGTGGGGCGTGCGAGTGCTGTTCGTCGAGCTCGACCCGCACAACGACATCGACCTGGCCATCGTCGACCCGGCCGGGTCGGTGCGGGCGTCCAGCATCTCCGTCAACAGCGTCTTCGAGCGCGCCCGGGTGGCCGGACCGATCAGCAAGGGCACCTGGACGATCCGCGTCACCGGCTTCAAGGTGCCGACCGGGCCCCAAACCGTGTACTGGGCGGCGCATGTGCGGCTGTGAGCCGGTCTTCGCCGACCGTGACTGGTACCGGGCCCGGCCCGAACCGACCGAACGTTTCGACGGCACGCTCGAACCGCGGGCGACAGTCCTCGGGCCGGCCACCCGTGGTGGCCTCGACTACACCCTGGTCAGCGCGGACGGACGGTGGCCCGTGTACGCCGCCGGGGCCGAGGACGTCCTCGGGCCCCACCTGGGCCGGCCCGTCACCGTCGAGGCCAAGGTCGTTGCCGTCGACGGCACGGACGAGCTGTGGATCGCCTCGATCCGGACGTCCCCGGGATGACCGCGGCTCCCGGTCTGCTTCCTCCACACAGGGGCGTGGGTGCCACCATCGGTCCTCGCCCGTGACGGACTCAGGTGCCCTGGGAGGTGCCGTGAACGAACCACCCCGTCGGGTGAACTACGTCGCCGGGCGGCTGCTCACCGCCGCAGACCTGGAAGCAGACCAGGCCTACCACCGGCGGATGCGCTACCTCACCAACCGCCTGCACGGCCACGGGGTGGCGACCGGGCTCGACGTCACCCTGGCCGGTGGCCAGGTCGAGGTGGGTCCCGGGGTGGCCATCGACCCCCTCGGCCGCGAGCTGGTGCTCACCGAGCCGGCTCGCGTCCCGCTGGGACCGGCACGCGGTGGCCGTGCCGGCAGGGTGCTGGTGCTGGTACTGCTGTGGGGTGAGGACGAGGAGACCCCGGTACCGGTCCCGGGCGAGGCGACGGCGGCGTCCTGGGTCGTCGAGCGTCCGCGCCTGCTGCTCCTCCCGCTGGACGAGCAGCCGGGCGAGGCGGTGACCCTGGCGCGCCTGCACGGCGGCCGTCGTGACATCACCCTCGACGTGTCGGTCCGCCGCCGCTGGGGACGGTGCGAGCACGACTGAGTCCGGTCACCGCGGCGGACCGGCGTTGCCGCGGCGATGCTCGAAGACCAGCGTGGTCTCGGTGTGTGCGACCGCCGGGTCGGTGGTGAGGTGGTCGAGCACCCAGTCGCGAAGGGCACCGGAGGACGCCACTGCGACGTGCAGCATGTAGTCCTCCGCTCCGGAGACATGGAAGGTCTGCACCACCTCGGCAAGGGCGGGGACTCGCCGCGAGAAGGCCTCGATCTGGGCCCGGTCGTGCGCGCGCAGCCGGACGGCCACCAGCGCTTCCACCGGACGCCCCACCGCTGCCAGGTCGACCTCGGCGTGCACCCCGCGCACGACCCCGCGCTCCACCAGGGCACGCGTGCGCGCGTGGGCTGTCGAGGGCGCGACTCCCAACCGGGCGGCGAGCCGGTTGTTGGCGATACGACCGTCGCGCTCGAGCTCGGCCAGCAGCCGACGATCCACGGCGTCCAGCGTCCCGGCGCCGTCGGGTCGAACGTCCTTCGTCACGCGCACCTCCGCCGACAACGGTGCCGATGATTCTTCACCCTATCGACCACATCGGCTCCGGCTATTCGGATGTCATTGATTGCGCTCGAACCTCGTCCCATCCTCGGACCATCGTCTGCCCGTCGGGAGGTTGCCATGACGACACCGTCCACCCGATCCCTGGACACGGTCGCGGTGCACGCCGGTCGGGAGGACTGCGCCGACCTCGGCGTCCACGCCCCACCCATCGACCTGTCCAGCACCGCGCCGCTGCCCTCGATCGAGGCCGGCGGTCAGGCCTACGAGCAGCTGGCCGCCGGCGGCCTTCCCCGGCCCGGCGACAGCACCGTGTACCGCCGGCTGTGGAACCCGACGGTCGCCCGCTTCGAGACCGGGGTGGCCGCCCTGGAGTGCGCGCCGCAGGCGGTCGCGTTCGCCTCCGGGATGGCCGCGCTGTCGGCGTGCCTTCTCGCCGCCGTCACCGAGGGCCGTCCGCACGTGGTCGCCGTGCGACCCCTCTACGGCGGCAGCGACCACCTGCTGGCCACTGGGCTGCTGGGCACGTCCACGACCTGGACGACGCCGGACGGCGTGGCCCGGGCGCTGCGCCCAGGCACCGGGCTCGTGGTGCTGGAGACCCCCGCCAACCCCACGCTCGACCTGGTCGACATCGGGGCGGTGGTGGCCGCGGCCGGTGACGTGCCGGTGCTGGTCGACAACACCTTCGCCACCCCGGTGCTCCAGCAGCCGCTGCGCCACGGGGCCGCCCTGGTGCTGCACAGCGCGACGAAGTTCCTCGGCGGGCACGGGGACGCGCTCGGCGGGGTGGTTGCCACCGACGCCGTGCGGGCCGCAGCTCTGCGCCGGGTGCGGGCGATCACCGGCGGGCTGCTCGACCCGTGGAGCGCCTACCTGCTGCATCGAGGCCTGCCAACCCTGCCCGTCCGGGTGCGCGCCCAGCAGGCGACGGCGCAGAAGCTGGCCGTCGGAGTGGCCGGGCATCCCGCCGTCGCGCGGGTGCTGCACCCGTCGCTGCCCGGGCTGGACCCCCACGGGCTGGTCGGGCGGCAGATGTCCGGTCCGGGCTCGGTGCTGGCGATCGAGATGGCCGAGGGCTTCGCCGCCGCCTCCTCCGTGGTGGAGGCGCTGCAGGTGGCCACGCACGCGGTATCGCTAGGTGGGGTCGACACCCTGGTCCAGCATCCCGCGGCGCTCACCCACCGACCCGTCGCAGCGTCGGCCCGTCCGGCCGCCGGCCTGCTGCGGATCTCGGTGGGGCTGGAGGACCCCGAAGACCTGCTCGCCGACCTGCGGGCTGCGCTGGACGCCAGCGCGGCACCGACCGGCTGCGCCAGGATGCGCGCGTGAGCCCGGACGAGTCGACGCTGGACCGGGTCCAGCGGCGGGTGCTGTGGCTGGCGGTGCGCATGGTGGACGTCGCCAACCGTGAGCGCTCCACCGAGGACGGGGTCAAGGTCGGCGGGCACCAGGCGTCCTCGGCGTCCCTCGTGACGGTGATGACTGCGCTGTGGTTCGCCCATCTCGACCGCCATGACCGGGTGGCGGTCAAGCCGCACGCCTCGCCGGTGTTCCACGCGATCCAGTACCTGCTCGGCAACCTCGAGCGCTCCTACCTCACCCGGCTGCGTGCCTACGGGGGCCTGCAGTCCTACCCTTCGCGCACCAAGGACCCCGACGGCGTCGACTTCTCCACCGGGTCGGTGGGCCTCGGTGCTGCCGCACCGCTGTTCGCGGCCGTCACCCGCCGCTACGTCGACGCACACTTCGGTGCTCGTCCCTCCTCGCGCTTCGTGGCGCTGCTCGGCGACGCCGAGCTCGACGAGGGCAACGTCTGGGAGGCGGTGGCCGACCCCGCCACCGAGGGCCTCGGTCAGGTGCTGTGGGTGGTGGACGTGAACCGGCAGTCCCTCGACCGGGTCGTCCCGGGCGTACGCGTCAACCAGTGGATGGCGCAGTTCCGCGCCGCCGGGTGGCAGGTGCTCGAGGTGAAGTACGGGCGCCGCCTGCACGCCGCCTTCGCCAGGCCGGGTGGGCAGGCTCTGCGCTCCTGGCTGGATGCCATGCCCAACGAGCAGTACCAGTCGCTGTTCGCCCTCGACGGCTCGGCTGTGCGCGAGCGCTTCCTGGACGGCGCCCCCGACGCTGCCGCCGCCGGAGTCGCCGACGTGGACGACGCCGACCTCAAGCCGCTCGTCACCGACCTCGGCGGGCACGACCTGCAGGCCCTGCTCGACGCCTTCGCCCAGGCCGACGACGACAAGCAGCGGCCGACGGTGGTGTTCGCCTACACCGTCAAGGGGTGGGGGCTCCCGCTCGCCGGCGACCCGCGCAACCACTCGGCCCTGCTCTCCCCCGCCCAGGTGGACGACCTGCGCACCGCCGTCGGGCTGACCGTCCCGACGGAGTGGGACCGGTTCGACCCGGCCTCCCCGGAGGGGGTGCTGGCGGGCCGACGCCGCGAGCAGCTGGCCCGTCCGCCCAGCCTGCCGGCGCTGGCCGTGGACGTCCCGACCGAGACGGGCTCGGCCGGCCGCGCGAGGTCGTCGACCCAGGAGGTGTTCGGCCGGGTCCTGGTCGGGCTCTCCCGGCACGACCAGGTCGGCCGGTTCCTCGTCACCACCGCTCCGGACGTGGCCACCTCGACCAACCTTGCCGGCTTCATCAACCGCCGCGGGGTGTTCAGCCCCGAACCACGCCGGGCCTGGAACGTCGACCCCGTGCTCTCCTGGGCCGAGGGCCCCGATGGCCAGCACATCGAGCTCGGCATCTCGGAGATGAACCTGTTCCTGCTGCTCGGCCAGCTCGGCCTGGCGTGGGACGGGTCCGACCAGCCGCTGCTGCCGGTGGGCACCGTCTACGACCCGTTCGTCCTCCGTGGCCTCGACGCGCTGGTGTACTCGGTGTACTCCGGTGCCCGGTTCGTCGTCGCGGGCACGCCGTCCGGGATCACGCTGGCCCCCGAGGGTGGGGCGCACCAGTCGACGATCACCGCCTCCGTCGGGCTGGAGCTGCCTGGGCTCACGCTCATCGAGCCCGCCTACGGCACTGCCCTGGACTGGCTGCTCTGCGACGCGCTCGGACGAATCGCCGCCGGCCCGGCGCCGACGACGACGGCTGCACCGGCGGAGGCGGGGGCCTACTACCTGCGCCTGAGCACCCGACCCATCGACCAGGGACCGTTCGACGGGGCCCGGGCCCGGCTCGGTGACGCCGTGCTGCGCCGGCAGGTGCTCTCCGGCGCCTACCGGCTCGTCGATGCCTGGACGGCCTACGCCTCGCTGCAGGAGGCGCGTGCGAACGGCACCGCGGTGCCGGTCGTGCAGCTGGCCGCCTCCGGGCCCGTCCTACCCGAGGTGGTGGAGGCCGCCGAGGAGCTGGCGGACGAGGGCGTGGCCGCCCACGTCGTCGACGTCACCTCGCTCGACCGGTTGTACGCGGCGTGGCAGCGCACCCTGCGCCAAGGGGTGCGGACGGGAACCGTCCCCTCGGTGCCGGGTGCGCTGCGGGTCGCGTTCACCGAGCGCGCCCCGGTCGTGACGGTGCACGACGCGTCCTCGCACGCGATGGCCTGGGTGGGCTCGGCGCTGGGCGTCCCCGCCGTCCCCCTCGGGGTGGACGCGTTCGGGCAGTCAGGCACGGTCCGCGACCTCTACCAGGCCCACGACCTCACCTCTGGCGCCATCGTGAACGCGGCGATGGCGACACTGGGCCTGGCCGGCTGAGCGCGGCGCGCGCACCGGCCCTGAACTGAGCACGTCACGCCCGATGCGCGCCTGGCTGCACCGCCGCGCAGGACACTCCTGCATCGAGCATGGCGGTGACCCCGGCGTGTGCTCCCAGGGCCGTCGCTGGCGTGCTCCGCGTGAGGCAGCCGCCAGTGTCAACCGCCGCCGCGGCCGTAGGGGACATCGTTGCCACCTTCGGAGTACTGGGTGACCGCAGGATCACCCGGCGGATTCACCGGCCGGGTGTTGACACGCAGCGCCGCACCACACCTCGAGCACGTGCGGCGCAGATCCGTGGCGCCGGCAACGTCGGGTGGCACCACCCAGTCGTGCCGCCCGATCAGACAGCGGACATCGCGCATCGCATCCTCCGTCCCGAAAAGGAGGTCGTCGGCTCAGGCTCCTCGTGCCGGCTACCGCTGTCAACGGGGCACCGGCCGAAGCCGCTCAACCTCCTCGATCCCAGGCTCTGAGACGTAGGTCGGCCGCACAGCCCCCGCGGACCCCAGGCGGTCCCGCGCCACGTCGACATCCCGGCAGGGGCGGGACTCGGTGAGCTGGCCTACGCCTGGCTCTCCAGGCGTGCCTTCAGTCGCTGGTAGCTCACCGGCACCAGCCGGGCCGCCTGCCGGCGCGCGACGAGCGGTACGAGCAGATGGCCGATCCCATGCGGCTCCAGTTCCAGCACCGACGTGAGCCGCGACCCGGTGGTGCCGGCGAGCGGCTCCACGGTGATCACGAGACGCGATCGGATCGGCCCGTCTACCCCCCGTGCGGCCCACACCAACGGTGGCCTGCATTCGGTGACCTCGTGTGTCATCGCCTGATGGCTGCGGCCGATCCGCCGCACCACCGTGAACACGGAGCCGACCCCGGGCGACAGGTCGCCTTCCCGCCGGGCCGTCACGACGTCGTCCTGCCACTCCGAGAAGTGCGCGGGTTCGGTGGCGTAGGCGAACACCACCTCCACTGGCCGGGAGATCTCGATCACCGTCTTGATGGGTGGCATCTGGTCGCCTCGCTGACACGACGAAAAACCCGGGTTCAACCCCTCCCACCCTGTTGCACTGCCTCCCCCTGGGTCAACCCTGCCCGCGGCCCCCTGGGGCCGAATCTGCCTGTGCCGCAGCGTCAGCCGCCGCCCGTGGCGGCGCGAGGCGAGCTCGAACGGAGCCGCGTCGGGTTGGTGTCGCGTGCCCGTGGCTACCCTGGGCGTGGCCGGTAGAGAGGTGCGCCCATGTCCCGACGTGTCGCCGCTGTGCTCGTGCTGCTGTGCCTGGCAGCAGGCGCCGGGCTGCTGGCCTACTCGGTCGTCGTCGAGTTCCCCCGAGGCCTGATCGCGCTCGGTGTGCTGGTGCTGGCGGCCCTGGCCGCGTGGCAGGGCCTGATCCGCACCGGCCCTCCTCGTGTTGTGCGATGGGTCGTCGCCGGGTTGCTGCTGACAGCCGCGATGGCGGTGGTGCTCGTCGATGGGATCCGTCCGGCAGGGCTGCTGGGCGTGCTTCTTGTCGCGCTGAGCGCTCTGGCCGCGAAGCGGGCGTTCGCTGTGCACCTGCGCCTGCCGGGTGCGCCGCGGCCGACACAGGCGGTGGTGGTGTACAACGTCAAGTCCGGCGGGGGCAAGGCGGTCAGCAGCGACCTGGCGGAGCAGGCGATCCGGCGGGGCATCACGCCGCGGCAGCTCCAGCCCGGCGAGGACTGGGAGCAGGTCGTCCGTGGCCTGGTCGCCGACGGCGCCGACGGGCTGATGGCAGCCGGTGGCGACGGGACCCAGGCCCTGGTGGCGACCATTGCAGCCGAGCACGACCTGCCCTTTGCCTGCATCCCGGCCGGCACCCGCAACCACTTCGCGCTCGACCTCGGCGTCGACCGCGACGACGTGGTCGGGGCCCTCGATGCCTTCGTCGACGGTGGGGAGAAGCGGGTCGACCTGGGCGAGGTCGGCGGCCGCGTGTTCGTGAACAACGTCTCGTTCGGGCTGTACGCCGAGGCGGTGCAGAGCGAGGGCTACCGCGACGCGAAGATCCGCACCTTGCTCGACACGGTGCCGACCACGGTCTCCTCCGGTAGGGACGGCGCCAGTGGGCAGCTGCGCTGGACCGACCCGGACGGCTCGTCGCACTCCTCGGCTGTGGTGATCCTGGTGTCCAACAATGTCTACCGGCTGGGCAAGGTGATCGGCTCGGGCACCCGCCCACGCCTGGACGCCGGCGTGCTGGGAGTCTCCGTCATGGGTGCCCCGTCCGCCGACGGTCGCCGGAGCCGGCTGCGGCAGTGGGCGACGCCCGAGTTCGTGATCGACTCCGACGGCGACGTGCCCCTGGGCGTGGACGGGGAGGCTCTGAGAATGCCGACGCCTCTGACCCTGCGGGTGCGGCCGGGTGCGCTTCGGGTGCGCATCGCATCGCAGCACCCGGGCGCGTCTCCGTCTTATGCCCAGCCAACGGGCATCACCGATGCCCTCGGTGGCCTGGTGCGCATCGCCCGCGGCGCCGACCCGGCCAGCCTCACGCACAGCGCGCAGAATCGGACCCCGTCGATCGGTTGATCCGCGCTAGAGCCCGGACAACGCCGACGGCCGGCCATCCCTCGCTCTCAGCAGGTCTATGGCCGCCGGAAACGACCTCTGCCTCATCCGTGCGGTGAAGCGGTAGCGCCGCACTCGACACGTCGTCCCGCAGGAGAAGGTGTCCCCCCGCCCGGGTCACCTGGTCGCTCGAGGACGAGGAGTACGCCGCCACCTGCGTGAGTTGCCCTCGCCGTCCTGGCTGGCCGACACCGTGGTGTGGGAGCTCCTCCTACCCGACGTCGGCGCCGTCAGGTGGTGGAGGGGGACGCCTGGGCTGGCTCCGGTGTGTCGGCTGGGACGGGGTGGCGCAGGTGCCACCACCCGGCGGCGAGGCCGAGGAGCAGCATGCTCACGGCGGCGATCCAGCCGAACTCGCCCAGCAGGCTCTGTGGTCCGGTGAACAGGTGGTCGCCTCCGGCGAAGTCCGGGCAGGTGCCGTCGGTGCAGGTGGGGATCGCCTGGCCGGAGACGGACGTGTAGTAGGCCTTGGCCACGATGCCGTTCCAGGCGCCGTGGGCCAGCACGCTGGGCCAGATCGCCCGGGACCGGTCGGTCAGCACGCCGACGAAGAGGATGAAGCCTGTGATCGCCACGGTGAAGGGCAGCAGCCCGCCCACCGAGCCGTAGCCCCAGAACAGCACGGCGGGCAGGTGGTACAGCCACCAGATCGGCAGCATCACCAGGCAGGAGACCCAGAACCCCAGGTGGCGGCGGAACAGTGGCCACAGGAACCCCCGCCAGCCGATCTCCTCACCGATCGCGGACAGGGCGCCGGACAGCGCGAACACGGGGGACAGCGCCACCAACGTGACCAGCCTGTCGGGCTGGACCGACACGTCGGTGACCAGCGACGCCACCCACGTGGTCGCCAGGATCACCAGCGGCGGCAGGAACGCCAGGAACACGTGCTTGGTCAGTCGTCCGAACTGGATCCGACCGTGGGCGAACACGACCGCCGCGACCGCACCGACGGTCGGGGCGAACATCACCCCGAGCGCCACCCTCGAGATGTCCCCCTGCCCGGGCCGCAGCACCACCACCACGGCCGCGTAGAACACGATCAGGCCGAGGAAGTAGACGACGAGCCGTCGCCGGTCGTACCGGGGGTCGTCGCGCTTGGAGATTCCTACGCCTGCGCCTGTCGGCATTGACACTCCTGTTCCGGAAGCCGCTGAGGCTGGACCGTACTGCCTATCACCGGGCGACCGCGCCCGACGCACCGGTGAGGCCGCGCGGACCGGACGCCGTCGCGGCTCGACCCGGAGGGCCTCGACGAACGGGTGGGTGGGACCGGGCGATCAGGCCACCGCCCTCGAGCCTGCTCGTCGCCTCGGACACCCACGGCAGCCGGACGCCGAGCGCGTCGGCGTTGGGTGCCGTCCCGGCGGTGATTCACCCCATGCATGGTTCTGTAGTGTCTGCGCGACCGATTCGGTCGCAGACCCCTCGAGCCGGCCTTACGCGCTGCGCGCGCTCGGAGTAGACAGGGACGCCGATGAGTCATGCCGCGAGCCCGGATCTGGCCCTCCCCTCCACCCGCGCCCAGTGGAGTGCGGTCCTGGTGACCGTAGCCTTGATGGTGGTGCTCGGGCTCGGCCTGCCGCGCCTCGCCGATTCGACGGCACCCGCAGATACCGCGGTCGCCGCAGGTGACCGGGTGGTCGCCCGCGGGGTCGCCGTCACCGTCTCTGAGGGCTGGGCCCTGGCCGGGGGGACGGACCTGCTGGTGCTGAACAAGCAGGACGCGAAGCTGTTCGTGCTGCCCCCGAGCGCGTCCACTCAGGCGCCGGAGGACGCCGTGGAGCAGGCGGAGCAGGGCTACACCACCGACACGAGCGTTCAGGCCACGATCGGTGAGGTGCAGTCGTTCACCACCGACAGCGGCCTTGAAGCGGCGTCTGTCACGATCGTGCAGCCGGATCTGGTGACGGTGCTGTACGCCTTCAGTGACGGGACGACGTTGGCGACGGGGAACGCGAGTGCGACCCCGGGCACCTGGTCTGACCTCAAGGACGAGGTTGATGAGATGGCAGCGACCGTCGAGTTCGAAACAGGGGCGTCGTCGTGAGCGAGCCGCGTGCCGCGGTGACACCGGCGGCCGGCCGGACGTCGGTGACGTGGAGATCGGGATCGGTCGCGATCGTGGTGGCCATCGTGGCGGCGGGCCTGGTGGGCACGATCGGGCTGGCGCAGGACCTGCGCCTGCCGATGACCATCGCCGGCCCCGCCTGGGTGGCGATCTCCCTCGGGTTCTGGGCGATCTACGGGCTGGTGCTCCTGCTCCTGGTGCGCACTCCCCTGAGCCGGGCGGAACTCGTGCGGCTCGGGACGGTGCTGGCGCTGGTCTGGGGCGGGCTGGCGGCCACCGACATCGCAGGTCGCGCGAACGGGGCTGTCGCCACGATCGCGGCGAACTTCTCCGCGGAAGCGTCCGGTGGGTGGACCACCTGGGCGGTTGCCCCGGCGTTCGAGGAGACCATCAAGACCGCCGGCATCGTGCTGCTGGCGCTGCTCCCCGCCGCGAGAAGGTTCGGGCCCGCAGCGGGGCTGGCGGTCGGCGCGCTGGTCGGGGTCAGCTTCCAGGTCGTGGAGAACTGGGTGTTCACCATCCAGGCGATGGAGCAGGCGGTGGAGAGCGGCGGCACGCCCCTGACCGCTCTGCTGTCGACGGCCTTCATCCGCGGCGTCGTCGGCTTCTTCTCCCACATCGTCTACTCCGGCATCATCGGGGCAGCCATCGTATGGGCCGTCGTGAGTGGACCGGGCCACCGGGCCCGCCGCGTCGGCGCGGTCGCGCTGGTGTGGCTGCTCATGGTCGCTCTGCACATGTGGTCCAACTGGACCACCACCGCTGGTGCCGGGCTGCTCTACCTGCTGACCATGGCCGTGGGCCTTGCGGTCTTCGTCGTCGCGTACCGAGCCGTCGCCCGGTGGCGCCCCGACGACCTTGGACCCCCTCTCGTGACCTGACGGGTGCAGCGCATGGCCCCGCACCCTCCACACGCGAGCGAGGAGACCTCATGGGAGCAGCCCAGGCTCACAGCACACGACGACCGCTCGGCCGGCGCGGCAGGGGCCGCGTCCTCGGGGCCGGACTGGGCCTCGTCCTCGCCCTCGGGGGGTGCTCAGGCGGGTCAGACGGAAGTGCGCGGGGCCCTGCTGCGCTCTCCGACGGCACCTACCGGTTGCTGGCCACCTCGGCAAGCCAGGACCCGGACCCGACCGTGACGCTGGAGATCATCGGCGACACCGTCGAGCTGACCCAGGGGACCGACTCGGTGCAGGGCGCGCTGGGTCAGGCCGGGTCAGGCGAGTACGTCCTGTGCCCACCCGAGGGCACGGGATCCCCCAGACCGCTCGGATCGCCGGTCGAGGTGGGCGAGGTGCGCCTGGCGAACCCCGCGCTGTTCGGTGACTGTGGCACGACCACACCGGTTCGGGTGACCCTGGTCGACCTGTCCGTGACCACCGACCAAGTGTTCCCGTTCCAGAACTGGGCCGAGTTCTGTGACACCACAGACCCGGACTGCTGACCCCGGTCCAGCCCACCGCGCACCGATGCAGGCGCGCCGACGGGCGACGGCGGCCCGGCGCCCACCAGGTGCTGGGCTCGGAGCCCAGACACGGCGACGGGTTCGAATCGTTCTGGCGGAGCCTGGAGCCAGCCTTGCGTCGCAGGACAACGAGTCGCGTCCAGCAACGTCCGCTGACCCCCGGCCAGGCATCGACCGGAAGGACCCGACCATGAGGGTGGGGTCGTCCGAGGCCTCCGGGAGAAGACGACCGTGAGTCCGCCCAGGCCGGCCTCGGCACGTACCCGCGCCTCATGCGCCGCGCGCGCCCGCGCCGGCCGAGCGGCCGCATGACAGTCCGGGCGCCTCACAACAACGGGAGAACACCTTCGTGGGGGCCCTGGTCCTCGGGCAGCGCTGGGAACGTCGGCTGCACGAGTGAGCCCTCCTCCGGAAGCCCCGACTCCCGCAGCCGGCCCTTGGCGGATCCGCGAGGCCACTCACGAAAAGCCCGGAAGGCCATCGGGACCCCGCAGGCGGTGGCGACGTCGAGGCTGTCCATGACTTGGACGTGCACGTGCGGCTGGGTCGAGTTCCCCGAGTTGCCGCACGACCCGAGCGACTGCCCCGCGACCACAGACTGACCCGTCGCGACGACGATCGAACCGAGCCGAAGGTGGACCAGTGCCACGTAGGGCCCAGCCCGCCCGAGCGTGATGATCACGTGGTTGCCGGCGATCGCCGCCGCACCGCGACGTGCGCGTGCCGCCTGGCCCAGTGCGTAGGGCGCCAACGCCAGCATCGAGCGCCGCGCCGGGTGGTCGGGCTCCCCGTCGTGCACCCCGGCAACGACCCCGTCAGCCGGCGACAGGATCGGGCGCCCGAAGCCGATGAACCGGTCGACCGGTTCGGTGCTGAGCCACGTGCGCCAGTCCCGCCGCTCGGCGGTGCGCCGGCGAAGGTCAGCCGCGATGAAGTCGATCGCAAAGGTGGTGGCGAACAGGTCGCTGCCGTGACTGGGTACCCGTGCGGCGGGGCTGTTACGCACCAGCCACAACCCGGTGAAGGGCAGGTCCAGCAGGACCGCAGGCCCGTCGCGGTCTGCTCGCCGCCCAACGCTGGGCACGGCCCCCACGGTAGCGCCGGTGCCCGGCCACCGGCGTCGTCGGCAGCAACCGCTTCGCCGAGACTTTGCCGTGCGACTTCCTGACCCGCGCTCGCTAGCTCCGCCGTCGGCTACGACACGACACGATGAGCGGGGACGCTACCCGGCCACCAGCAGGGACCGCTCCCTGCCCACCAGTGGGGACTCCCTCCTGGCCACGGACACGCTGGTGCGCGTCTGCCGGGGACGCGCTGTACACCCGTCGCGCTCGTCGGTGCCCGGTGTCCCGGTCGCTCACAAGTCGGTTGTTCAGCCCCCGTCCCACCGCAGGGAGCGTGATGCTAGGAGGGCAGTCCACCTCGGAGGTGTGTGATGTCCTACCTCGCGCGCGAGCAGCCGAGCGGCGCCTTCTTGTCGGAGACGACGAACCCGGCCTACGCCCGCCGCGACAGCTGGGAGAGGCTCGGACGCCTGTCCGAACGACTCGCCCACGCTCGAAGGTCCGGGGCCGACGTCTCTGCGCTTGAGAGTGAGCTCGCCGACCTGCTGGCGTTCCTGCGCGGAGTGGAGCGATTCTGGGTCTACCCCGGCGCGGAAGGCTTGGCACTGCTGGAACTCCATGCGCAGCACGAGGA
>Ga0114938_1001999_pt1 | contig 13348 bp, 8 predicted proteins | sample AshMeaBigSpring_FD_88675 | JGI IMG/M metagenome (GOLD analysis project Ga0114938, IMG submission 88675) | Groundwater microbial communities from Big Spring, Nevada to study Microbial Dark Matter (Phase II) - Ash Meadows Big Spring | ecosystem: Environmental > Aquatic > Deep subsurface >...
GCCCTCCGGCGAAGAGAACCGGGGGCTAGCGCCCTCCGGCGAAGAGAACCGGGGGCTAGCGCCCTCCGGCGAAGAGAACCGGGGGCTAGCGCCCTCCGGCGAAGAGAACCGGGGGCTGGCGCCCTCCGGCGAAGAGAACCGGGGGCTGGCGCCCTCCGGCGAAGAGAACCGGGGGCTAGCGCCCTCCGGCTAATTTGCCGAACCCGAACATTTGAAATGGACACGTACCCCAAGGGGTCATACCCCAAGGGGGGCAGGCACATTTTTCGGCGGCAGCGTCCCGCGGCGCCGAGCGATCTTCGGGCCGAAAAATGAGCCAGACCCCGGCCCGTGAACGGTTACTTGTCCAGCGGGACGTCAGGGTCCCTGGAAATCCGTAATCGAAACGGCTAAAACCCGTCATGCCGCGGGCCTGCTGGGAACGGTTGGCAGCACCCCACGGCGATCTCGGCCGGCGGACGGTTGCGGCGTGTCAGGCAGAATACCCCCTGTCGCGCCGGCGTTTGGCCTCGCCGCGAAAAACTGGCGGACGGATCGGCGGTCCGATCCCGACGATTGCGCACGATTTACGAAGCATGCAGAAAGGAGCCATCATGTCGGACCCCAAGCCTCGTTCCAAGACTGAAGTGATCGCCGCCCTGGCCGATCGGACGAGTCTTGAGAAGAAGGACGTCACCAAGCTGTTCGAGGTGCTAGGCGACCTGATCCAGGAAGACCTGAAGGACGGTGGTCCCGGATCGTTCACGGTTCCCGGCTTGATGAAGATCAAGGTCGTGCGCAAGCCGGCCACCCCCGAGCGCCGCGGCGTCAATCCCTTTACCAAGGAAGAGACGGTCTTCAAGGCCAAGCCGGCGCAGAACGTCGTCAAGATCAACGCGCTGAAGGGGCTGAAGGATCTGGTGTGAGTCGTTGTGCGGGTGGGCCGGCTCCTGCCCGTGGGCCGGGGTCAGCGACGATGCGCGACGTGTGTCGGCGGTAAGAACGGCGCAAGGTGCCCGGTTGTCGCTCGGGAGGAGGTTTCTATACTGGTCTGGGCACGGGTTTCGCGGAACGTAACCGATCTCGGGGTGGAAGCCGGACCTGCTGCACCCCAAGGGGTCGGGCACATTTTTCGGCGGCAGCGTCCTACGACGCCGAGCGATCTTTCGGCCGAAAAATGAGCCGGACCCCGGCCGGTGAACGGTTGCCTCGCAACAGAGTTGCGCGATCTCGGGAGGGTGAGGCTCCGGTTGAGCGATGACCATGGCGGTTCGGCCGGAGCCTTGTCCTCCCGGAATCGCGGAAGGTCTTTTTGCGAGTGGACGTTGTCGCGGCGTGCCTCGCACGTGGTCGGCAGCGTCGGTCGGCCCTGTCCCCATCGAGGATTCTGGTGAACACGTCGACCCCCGCGTCCAGTCTGCCACTGCTCGTCCGACACGAATTCCTGATCCGGCGTCTGCATTCGCTGAGCGGGTTGATTCCCGTCGGTGCCTACATGGTGGTGCACCTGCTGGTGAATGCCTCGATTCTGGACTCACCTGCTTCGTTTCAGCGGAACGTCTACCAGATTCACAGCCTGGGCCGCGTTCTCTGGCTGGTCGAGTGGCTGTTCATCTTCATCCCGATCCTCTTCCACGCCATCTTGGGCGTGGTGATCATCCGCGGGGGTCTGCCCAATACGGGGAACTATCCTTACGCCGGCAATATCCGTTACACGTTGCAGCGGGCCACGGGCATGATTGCCTTCGCGTATATCGTCTGGCACGTGTTTCACATGCATGGGTGGTTTCATGTCGACTCCTGGCTCCGGTCGGTGGCCGAGCCGCTGTACGGGGCCCGCTTCAAGGCGTTCAACGCGGCCTCCACGGCGGGGGCGGCGATCCAGCAGTCGCTGCTGGTCTCCGTCCTCTATGCCGTGGGGGTCGTGGCTTGCGTGTATCACCTGGCCAACGGCATCTGGACGATGGGCATCACGTGGGGGGTCTGGACCAGCCCCGCGGCGCAGCGGCGGGCCAACAACGTCTGCGTGGCGGGCGGGGTCGTGCTGGGGTTGATCGGCCTGGGCGCCCTCTGGGGGATGCAGACGGTGGACGTGAACGAGGCCCGCCGGATCGAGGATGCGATGTACGAGGCGCGAACCGCGGCCGGCGACATTGCGCCCAATCCGCACAAGCGCTGGCCGTCCAGCGAGGGGGCCGGCGAGGAACTGCACGCGGCCGGCGGCCTCCCCAGGACACGACCCAAGTAGAGGGGACCTGTTGGTGGCGGGTGACGTGGGTCCGACCGGCGCCCCTGGGTAGGCGGCCAAGGCCCGCAGGTCGAGCGGCGAGCGCGGCCAGGCGACCGCGCCCGGCCGTAAACCGGCCCCGAGTCGTCGGCGCGACGCAAGGCAGAAGCGAACAGGAGCGCAGAAGTTGGAACGGCGGTGGCTGCCCCCGCGGGCCGGATGGGTCGCTGCGGGCGCTGGCGGCCGGGGCTGGTTCGCTGGTACACGGACCACCGGCCCGATTTCGTACGGGGACCTGCCCCGGACATTGCGGGCGGGACGGCCGGTTCGCCGGTCAGGCGGCTGAGTTACACCGCATCCGCCTCGGATTGTCGCCTTACGCGCCGCGAAAGTACGTTCTTTCGCGGAGCGAAAGACGACGATGATGCGACAAAGCTAACCGGCGGCAGCATACAACAACGAGCACTCATGGCCAAGCAACGCGTGATGGTGGTCGGTGGCGGACTGGCCGGGCTTTCCGCCGCCATGAAGCTGGCGGAACTGGACATTCAGGTCGACCTGATGAGCCTGACCCCGGTCAAGCGTTCGCACAGTGTCTGCGCCCAGGGCGGCATCAACAGCGTCAATGATCAGACCCGCCAACAGGGCGACTCGGAGTGGAAGCACTTCGACGACACCGTCTACGGCGGCGACTTCCTGCAGCATCAGCCCCCGGCCAAGGAAATGGCCGATTGGGCGCCGCGAATCATTGACTTGATGGACCGCTTGGGGGTGACCTTCAACCGCACGCCCGAGGGGTTCCTGGACCGCCGCCGCTTTGGCGGCACGCTCTACAAGCGCACCGCGTTCGCGGGGGCCACGACCGGCCAGCAGCTGTTGTACGCCCTGGACGAGCAGGTACGCCGCTGGGAGGCGGCGGGAAAGATCGTCAAGTACGAATTCTGGGATTTCCTGGGGCCGGTGCTGGACGAGCATGGCATCTGTCGGGGCTGCGTGGGGCAGGACCTCGTGACGATGGAGATCCGGGCCTTTCCGGCCGATGCGGTCGTGATCGCCACGGGCGGCTGCGGCTTGATCTACGGGCGCTCGACCATGTCGATGGTCTGCAGCGGCAGCGCGGTCAGCCGTTGTTTTCAGGCGGGCGTCCGCTACGCGAATGGCGAGTTCATCCAGGTGCATCCGACCGCGATTCCCGGGGCCGACAAGCTGCGGTTGATGAGTGAATCGGCACGGGGCGAGGGGGGGCGTGTCTGGGTGCCGCGCCGGCCCCAGGATCCCCGCGATCCCCGCACGATCCCCGAACCGGAACGGTACTACTTCCTGGAGGAGCGGTATCCGACCTATGGCAACCTCGTTCCCCGCGACATCGCCACGCGGGAGATTTTCAACATCTGCGTGACGGAGGGGTTGAGCGTCGAGTCGGATCGGCAGTGCGTCTACCTCGACCTGACGCACATCCCGCCGCACGAGCTGGATCGGAAACTGGGCGGCATCCTGGAGATTTACGAAAAGTTCCAGGGGGTCGATCCTCGCCGGGTTCCGATGAAGATTTTCCCCGCCGTTCACTACTCGATGGGGGGACTGTGGGTCGACTACGAGCGGACCGCCGCGGGCGGACTCCGCATCGGCTCGATCCGCAACCAGGTGACCAACATTCCGGGCTTGTACGCCATCGGTGAATGCGACTACCAGTATCATGGGGCGAACCGGCTGGGCGCCAATTCGTTGTTGAGCTGCATCTTCTCCGGCCTGATCGTCGCGCCGGGGCTGCAGAACTGGCTGAAGTCGGTGCCTCACGGCTCGGCCGACAATTGTCCGCCGAAGCTGTTCCAGGGCGCCGCGCGGACGCATCACGAGCGGCACGAACAGCTGTTGAACTGGTCGGGCGGCGGAGAGAACCCGTACCTGCTGCACCAGCAGTTGGGCGACGTGCTCACGCGCTCGGCGACCGTGGTGCGCCACAACGACCGGTTGGATGAGGCCTATGCCAAGGTCTGCGAGCTCGCCGAGCGGTGCCACCGTTGCTCGCTGTCCGACACGGGCAGCTGGACGAACCAGAACGTCGTCTTCACCAAGGCCCTGCTCGACATGTTTCCCCTGGCCAAGACGATCCTCAAGGGGGCCCGCCTGCGGGATGAGTGCCGCGGCGCCCATTACAAGCCCGATTTCGAGCCGGCTGGCCTGGAGGCCAAGGAACCGGCCGAGCGGCGGCAGCAGGCGGAGGCCTGGTGCGATGCCTTCGAGGAGCGCACGCGTCGCTGGTTGAAATCGTCCATCGCCAGCTGGCGCGAAACCGGCGAGCCGGAGATCACGTACGAAGACGTCGATACGAGCCTGATTCCACCTCGGCCGCGGCTGTACGGCCTGGTCGGGGCCGAGGTGATCGAGCAGGTCTGGAAGGAGCGTCAGGCGGGGCGCGGCAGCCGGCATCGGCCGGAAACGGCCGCGAGCGTTTCGTGACGTTCCAAGACCTGGGGCGCAGCGCCTGCTGAGCCCAAGACGTGTGGGAGGGCGAAGCTCCTGCTGAGCCCAAGACGTGTGGGAGGGCGAAGCTCCTGCTGAGCCAAAGACGCGGCGGCTCGGCGGGAGCCTCGCCCTCCCGTGATCGCGCGACCCGAGTCAGCCCGTGCCAGGTACGTAATTCTGTCCCAGAACCCCCCAAGGCTGCGCAGCCACGAAAGACGCTCATGGACGCCTCCAGTTCTCACGGACATGGCCCGCCGGAGACCTTCGAAGTCCGTGTGCTCCGCCAGGACGGCCCGCGCCAGCCGAGCTACTGGCTGCGGTTCCGGCTGCACCGCGAGCCGGACATGAATGTGATCAGCGTGCTGCAGCAGATCGCCGCCCATCCCACGACGGTGGACGGCGTCGCGGTGACCCCGGTGGCCTGGGACTGCAACTGCCTGGAGGAGGTCTGCGGCGCGTGCACGATGGTGATCAATGGCCGCGTGCGGCAGGCCTGCTCGGCCCTGGTCGACAAGCTGCTGGAGGAGGAGCCCCGCGAGATCGAGCTCCGACCGATGTCCAAGTTTCCGGTGCTCCGCGACCTTGTGGTCGACCGTGCCCGTCTGTTCCACGCCCTGGAGCGGGTCCGGGCGTGGATCCCGGTTGACGGCTACTTCGACATGGGTCCCGGACCGCGCCAGTCGCAGGAGGCCCAGGAGGCGGCGTATCCGCTCAGCCAGTGCATGAGTTGCGGCTGCTGCCTGGAGGCCTGTCCCCAGTACACCCGCGTCGAACTGGTCCGGGCCGAGGGGGAAAGCGCGGAGCAGTTCGAGTGCCGCAGGAGGGAAGCCCACAGCCGCGTCTTCCTGGGCGCGCACGCGATCAGCCAGGCCGTCTTGTTCAACTCGCACCCGACGGGACGGATGAGCGCCGCCGAACGCCTGGATGCCCTCATCGCCCCCGGCGGAATCCAGGTTTGCGGCAATGCGCAGAACTGCGTGATGGTCTGTCCCAAGTCGATCCCGCTGACCACGTCGATCGCCCGGGCCGGGCGCGACACCACGGTGCACGCCCTCCGTGCGTGGTTCGATCGTTGAACAGGCCACCCCGGGGTGCCCTCCCGGACGGCGGACTGGGACGGGGCCGCGCCCGTGGCGCCGGGCCTCACGTTGGCCGGTTCTGTGGACAGCCGACAGCCGCTTTGCCCGTACGCAGAAGGCGACTCTGCTCGGAGAGCCTCTCAGAATTCCGCGTTGCCCGGCGTGCGCGGGAACGGGATCACGTCGCGGATGTTAGCCATGCCGGTCATGAACTGCAGCGTACGTTCCAGGCCCAGGCCGAATCCGGCGTGGGGGATCGTGCCGTACCGGCGGAGGTCCAGGTACCACCAGTAGGCCGCCGGATCGAGCCCCTGCTGCTGCATGCGGGCCTCCAGCACCTCCTGCCGCTCCTCGCGCTGACTGCCGCCGATGATCTCGCCCACCTTCGGGCAGAGCACATCCATGGCGCGGACCGTGGCCCGGTCGTCATTCAGCCGCATGTAGAACGGCTTGATCGTCGCCGGATAGTCGTAGACGATCACGGGTCCCCGAAAATGCTGCTCGGTCAGGAACCGTTCGTGCTCCGACTGCAGGTCGTGGCCCCACTGCACGGGAAAATCGAACGCCTGGCCGCTCTGCTCGAGCAACGCCACGGCCTCGGTGTAGGGCACGCGCGTAAACGGCGTCGTCGCCACCTGCTCGATCGTCCGCAGCACGCTGTCGTCGATCTGCTGGTTGAAGAACTGGATGTCCTCCGCCGCGTGCTCCAGCACGTCGCGGAGCACGTGTTGGAGGAACTGTTCGGCCAGCAGCATATTGCCGTCCAGGTCGCAAAACGCCATCTCCGGCTCGACCATCCAGAACTCGGCCAGGTGGCGCGACGTGTTGCTGTTCTCGGCGCGAAACGTAGGTCCGAAGGTGTAGACCTTGCCCAGGGAACAGGCGCAGGCCTCCGCCTCCAGCTGTCCGCTCACGGTCAGGAACGCGGGGCGGTGGAAGAAGTCCTGCTCGTAGTCGACGGCCCCTTCCCGGCGGGGCGGATGCTCCAGGTCGAGCGTGGTCACCTTGAACATCTCGCCAGCGCCCTCGCAATCGCTGGCGGTAATGATCGGCGTGTGGACGTAGAGGAAACCGCGTTGCTGGAAGAATTCGTGGATCGCGCGGCAGACGCAGTTGCGGACCCGGGCGATGGCGCCGAACGTGTTGGTGCGGGTGCGGAGGTGGGCCCACTCCCGCAGCTTTTCGAACGAGTGGCGCTTCTTCTGCAGCGGATACAGCTGGGGATCGGCCCAGCCGTGCAGTTCCAGGCGTTCGGCCTGCAGTTCGGTGGCCTGCCCCTGGCCGCTGGAGGCTTGCACCGGTCCCGCCACGGTGACGCTGCAGCCGGCCGTGAGGTGCTTGACTTCGCTTTCGTAGTTCGGCAGCCGCGCGTCGCAGATCACCTGGATGTTGCCCAGGCAACTGCCGTCGTTGACCTCCAGGAAGCTGAACCCGGCCTTCGAGTCGCGGCGCGTCCGGACCCAGCCCTGCAGCACGGCGCTGCGCCCAATCGCGGCGGTCCGCCGAGCCTCGGCCACCGAGATGCGATCCATGTTGCGTCTCCCGGGAGCGGCGTCCACCCTGCGTCTCCGGGACTGTCCCGATTTTTGTGGCATGGATGCCAGAAAAATGGGACTGTCCCCTTCGGCAGAGCCATTGACACAAAAATCCGTACAGGCCCCGTCTCCCGGGGGCGACGTCCGCCCTGCGCCGCCCCAATAGGTTTTCGTGATTCTGGGAGGGCGAGGCTCCCGCCCAGCCGAGAACCGGCTCAGCGCGCCGGCTCGGCAGGAGCCTCGCCCTCCCGCAATGGTGCAGCTCTGGCGAGCCCGTCACGTATCTCCCAGGATCACGCAAGGCTGTTCAGGTCGAAAGGTCGGAGCTGCCCGACGACTCGCGGCGGGCTTCGTTGTGCTGGTTGACGGCCACCAGCAAGGCCAGCACAACGTACAGCGCGACGGCCGCCATCCCGATGTAGCGGGACCGGTCCCAGATCATGTACGCGGCCCCAGCGGTGGCCAGGGTGGCCGAGATGCCCGTGGCCAGGTTCCAGGCCAGCCGGCGAATGCCGCGGGGCATGTCCGGCCCGAGCAGGCTGTGGGAGTTCATCAGCAGCACAAACGTGACGTACGCGAACGGCAGGAGCATGAAGCCGAAGACGGAGTTCACCACCGCCAGGTAGAACTTGCTCTGGCCCGTCCAGAAGAGCGGCCAGAGGGCCCCGCCCAGGCCCGCGACCAGCGTGCCCGCCCGGTGGACGAAACCACCGGGCGGAAAGGCCATCATCTCGGCGAAGACAAAGCCGGAGATCAGCATCAGGATCGAGATTGTCGAGAGGACCATGGCCAGCACACCCAGCCCGAACACGTAATTGGCCACCAGCCGCCCGGTCAGCGGTTCCAGGGCCGCCGCCATGTCCATCGCGTCGCGGCTGACCAGCATCGCGGCCAGTTGCTGCTCGTCGCCCGACGCAGGGGCCAACCCGCTGGGCGGATCGTGGGCCCCGGCCGGCGCCTCGGCCGCCGCCAGCCGCGCGTCACGCTGCGCCAAGAGATCGTGGTACGGCTGCAGCTTGGGCCCCCCGGCCGGCGCCGCCACCTGGCCCGTCGCGGCGTCGACGGCAAAACCCTCCGGCAACTCAGTATGAAAGCGGGCCGCGGACGCGATCACCACGCACCCCGTGGCCAGCACGTAGGGCACAAGCATACCCGTCGCGAGGTCGAATACCGCCAGGCCGCGGTGTTCTCGCCGCCATCCCTTGCGGAGCATCGTGTAGGGGAACATCAGCGTCATGTTGATCCCGACCGCCGTGGCCACGGCGCTGATCATCACATCGCGCTGGGAACGGACAATCGTGTGGGTCCAGAACTCACGCGCGGGATCGCCGGCCGGGCCGATCCGCGCCAGGATCGGCAGGAAGGTGCGGGCGGGGGTCCAGAACTGGCTGAAGTCGGGCACCAAACCCCGCCCGACTTCGCCCCAGGCCAGCGGCTGCTCGGAGAAAGTCAGCTTCAGCACGACGCCGAAAAAGCACAAAACGATGATGGCCACGGTGATCTTGAGCACCGTTTCGTACAGCCGCAGCCCCCAGCCGCCCCGGTCATAGCTCCAGGTGATCACCGTGCACAGGACCAGCAGCACGGCCGACACCGCCAGCTTGTCGAAGTTCGCGGCCAGCCACTGCTGCGTGGGACTCGCGCCCGTAAAGGTCGTTGTGCCCAGCCGCACCAGCGGTCCGCGGCTGCCCAACAGGTTCGGCAGCAGGTTCTGCGTCAGCACGCCGTTGGCCAGGGAGAACTGGGGCATGCACCAGATCACGTTGGCGGCCGCGACCGCCAGGGCCCAGCCCCAGCCGAGTACGGGGCTCACGTGCCGGTTGATGCTGGGAAACGGCCGCTCCCCGGTGGAGAGCGTTACATAGCCGATGGCGCTCATCATGATCATGCCCAGGAACATCGCCAGCGGTTGCAGCCATAACAGGCTGTAGCCGCCGAGCACCCCCAGGTAGAGGCTGGCGGCCAGCGAACCGCCACCCAGGGTGATGGCGCTGGCGATCCAGCCGGGTCCGGAGAGCCGGACGTACGTGCGCAGCTTGGCCCAGCCCCCCAATTGAAGTGCCTCGGTGAGCATCTGCAGTTCGCCCGCCGCCCGGGACTCGTCGTGTTTCATCGATTGTCCTGCGCTTCTATCCACCGCCGGGCGCTGGCCCGCGAAGAAAACCAGACGCGCTTGCGCGCTGGTCCGTCCAACCGAACTCGCTCGAATCCGCCGCCGAGCCCCGCCCTGACCGGGTACCGCTGCGAAGCCGTCCGTTTCTTTCCCAAGCGGAGCGGCCTTGCTACAGCCCCCGCCGCAACCGTTCACACCGCGGGTGAACGCGGGTGGTGATTCCAGGAGGTCAAGTCCGCGGGTCCGGCCTCTCTGCGTCCGGGGTTTGGCGGCGCCTTGCGGCGGAAAAACGGACCAGACCCGGCACGTGAACGCGTCGGCCCTGGACTCACAGGCCCTGGTCAGCCAGGTACCGCTCGGCGTCCAAAGCCGCCATGCAACCGGTACCCGCGGACGTAATCGCCTGGCGGTAGTAGTCGTCCGCCACGTCGCCGGCCGCAAAGACCCCCGGTACGCTGGTGCAAGTGCGGAAGGGCGACGTCCAGCGGAGGTAGCCCTTGTCGTTCATCTCCAGCTTGCCGCGCAGGAACCGCGTATTGGGCGTATGGCCGATCGCCAGGAACATCCCGCTCGCGTCCAATTCCCGCGGCGTCCCATCCACGGTACTCTTCAAGCGGACCCCGGTCAGACCGTCGTGGTCGTTTCCCAGCACCTCAGCCACCACGTGGTTCCAGACGATTTCGATCTTGGGATGTTCCTGGGCCCGTTGCTGCATGATCTTCGAGGCCCGCAACTCGTCGCGGCGGTGCACGAGGTAGACCCGCGAGGCATACTTGCCCAGGTAGGTGGCTTCCTCGACGGCCGAGTCGCCGCCGCCCACGACCACCAGCGGGCGGTTGCGGAAACGCGGCAGGGCCCCGTCGCAGACCGCGCATGCACTGACGCCGCGGTTCTTGAACGCCTCCTCCGACGGCAGCCCGAGGTAGTTGGCCCGCGCGCCGGTCGCCACAATCAGGGTGTGCGTCTGGAACGTCTGACCCTCGCGCGAAGTAACCATCAGGGGACGGCGGTTGAAGTCGACCTCCACGACGTCGTCGGTGACGATCCGCGTCCCGAAATTGATCGCCTGCTGCCGCATCAACTCCATCAGTTCCGGGCCGGTTACGGCGTGCTTCTCCTCGGTCAGGGGCGGCATCAGCTTCCAGCGGCTCTGGTCGATCGCCGTCGAGAGGAAACCGTCCAGCCGTCCGGCGGGGAAGCCCGCATAGTTTTCCACCTCGGTCGTCAGTGCCAGCTGGCCGAGCGGCAGGGTGCCGTTCATCCGGTTCTCTTCCGTGATGGCGCCCTCCAGCAGCAGCGGGCGGAGGTTCGCACGGGCGGCGTAGATGGCCGCCGACCAGCCGGCGGGGCCGCTGCCGATGATGATCACGGACTCGGGCACGTGCGAGGCTCCTCACGGGCAAGCTGGCGACCCGCGGGAAAGGGCGGGCCGCTCCGGCGGTAAGCGGCAATTATAAGGAGCCGTCGCGCCAAGTCCACCACCGATGCTGGCCTCGAGCGCGGCCGCTGGGACGCCTGCCGACAGGCGGCTATGATGGTGGCTGGCGGAGAGGCCCCACGCAGCGGCCGGCTGGAAGACGTGGCAATCCATGCCAGCAGGCCCCGTGCGCCGATGCGCGGAGTACGGGGAAGTTGCACAAGCCGCCGCCCGCCCGGGTGTGCCTGGCGGAACGTATCTGGCGCGAGGCCAGGGGATGCCTCTCCCCTGGTCCGCCGCGCCTGGTTCATCGGGCGGACGGGGATCGCGGGTTGGCCCGCCGGCGCCGGATTCTATTCCTGAGCAAGCAGCAAGCAACCATGATCACGGTCTGGATTGTTGTCGGCGTGGGGGCAGCCTACCTGGTGGCATATCACACCTACGGCCGCTGGCTGGCCCGGCGGGTGTTTGGCCTGGATCCGCGGGCCACGGTGCCCAGTGTGCAGTTGAACGACAATTGCGACTTCGTGCCGACCGCGCGGATGGTGGTGTTCGGCCATCACTTCACCAGCATTGCGGGAACCGGTCCGATTGTCGGCCCCGCCATCGCGATCATGTGGGGCTGGGTACCGGCCCTCCTGTGGGTCTTGCTGGGGTCGATCTTCATCGGGGCCGTGCACGATCTCGGGGCGCTGGTCGTGTCGCTGCGCAGCCGCGGGCAGACGGTCGGGGATATCGCCGGCCGGGTGCTCAACCCCCGCGTGCGGTTCCTGTTCCTGACGATCCTGTTGTTCGGCCTGTGGATCGTGTTGGCCATCTTCGGGTTGGTGATCGCCAATGTATTCCGGGAGTTTCCGGAATCGATCCTGCCGGTGTTCCTGCAGATACCGATCGCGGTGGCGATCGGCCTGTACCTGCATCGCAAGGGGGCTTCGCTGCTGGTGCCCTCGGCCGCGGCCCTGGCGGTGATGTACCTGACGGTCTGGCTGGGGGCCGGATGTCCCGGTACGACCTGGGAGGGCGGCGCGCTCGGCAGCTGGGTGCGGGCCACGAATGCCCACCTGACCGCCTGGCCGTTGTGGCTCTGGACCGCCGTCCTGTTGGCCTACTGCTACTTCGCCAGCGTATTGCCGGTGTGGGTGCTGCTGCAGCCGCGCGACTACATCAACAGCCTGCAGCTGATCTCCAGCCTGGGGTTGATCGTGGTGGGGGTGCTGGTGGCCGGTTGCCTGGGCGTGCAGGGTCGGCCGCTGGAGATCGTCGCGCCGGCCGTGCAGTGGCAGCCGCTCAATGCACCGCCGATCTGGCCCGTGCTGTTCATCACCATCGCCTGCGGCGCGATCAGCGGTTTCCATTGCCTGGTGTCCAGCGGCACCTCCAGCAAGCAGCTCCGCTGCGAGACCGACGCCCAGTTTGTGGGCTACGGGTCGATGCTGCTGGAGGGCTTCCTGGCCGTGCTCGTGATCCTCGCCGTGGCGGCGGGCATCGGCATCGGCTGGCCCGCGCGGTTTCCGGACCTGACCGGGACGGCACTCTGGCACGAGGTCTACCACGACTGGCGGGCGGCCGACAAAGGGCTGGGCGTCAAGATCGGGGCCTTCGTGGTGGGGGCCGCGAACTTCCTGGAGACGATCGGCGTGGACCGCACCATGGCCAAGGCGATCATGGGGGTGCTGGTCGCCTCGTTTGCCGGCACCACGCTGGACACCGCGACGCGCCTGCAGCGCTATGTCGTGCAGGAGCTGGGGCGAGCGCTGAACGACGCGGTGCCGGCCGCGGCGCCGCTGGCCCGCCCGCTGCAGCACGCCCATGGTGCGACCCTCTTCGCGGTCGTCACCGCCTTTCTGCTGGCGTTGTTTCCGATGCCGGGCAAGCCCTGGACGGTCGAGTGGATCGGCACGGGCGGCATGATCCTCTGGCCGCTGTTTGGAGCGACCAACCAGTTGCTGGGCGGCCTGGCATTCCTGGTGATCAGCTTCTGGCTCTGGCGGCGCAGCAAGCCAGTGTGGTTCGTGGTGCTGCCCACCCTCTTCATGCTCATCATGCCCGCCTGGGCGATGCTGGTGCAGCTGGGCGACTGGTGGGCGGAGGGCAGCTACCTGCTCGTGCTGATTGCCCTGGGCGCCCTGGCCCTGGAGACGTGGCTGGTGGTCGAGGCGTTGCTCATCTGGCCGCGCACGCGCGGCATTCTGGAAGAGGCGCTTCCCCCGCTGCAGTCGTGCGCGGTGCTCGAACCGACCGTCTCGGGAGCCCCCGACTGAAGTCGCCCGGCGCCGTCCCGCGATCCAGTCCTCCCAGAAACCCCCGACGCCAGTCGGGGGAGCCGTCCTTCATCCCACCCAACGCCCGGCCCACCTCGCGATCCAGTCCTCCCAGAAACCCCCGACTGGCGTCGGGGGCTTCTGCCTGTTTTTCGCCTCCTCAGCAGAATTCGTGGGTTCCGGGAGGCGTTCGGGAAGGCTTTGATAGGCGTTTTTCAGGCATTTCAGGGCAAAAAGAATGGTTTGCAATTGGATGGCCAAAAAGCGACCC
>Ga0114938_1002002_pt1 | contig 13337 bp, 9 predicted proteins | sample AshMeaBigSpring_FD_88675 | JGI IMG/M metagenome (GOLD analysis project Ga0114938, IMG submission 88675) | Groundwater microbial communities from Big Spring, Nevada to study Microbial Dark Matter (Phase II) - Ash Meadows Big Spring | ecosystem: Environmental > Aquatic > Deep subsurface >...
AATGTTTTCAATTCAAAAGGACTATGCTGTTGTAATTGGGTAAAAGTGGTGCGATACTTCATGGCCAAACTTTCAAAAATACAACGTGCCCATTCCCCAAAAGTAGCCGGTACACTTTGTTGTGTACGATCAAAATAGGTATTCATAAGGTGCAACATATTGCCTGATTGCGTGAACAATGCATCGTCGGTATCTATAAACCTTGCAAACGGTGGTGCTGCGGCAGCTTGTTCATCTATCACCCGATAATCAACTTCCAGTCCTAGTTTTTTCCATTCTGTAATGCATTGTTCCAACAGCCAAAATCCGGTAAGATTTTTTAAAAAACGGATAGTATTGTTAATTCCCCCCTCGTTGGTAAATGCATCGGAAAAGGCTTGTGGGTTGATAATGGGCTGCGCCGTTTCAATGCCCATCAGCGACCAAGTACCCATACTTAAAAAAGCCCATTCATGTCCTGTTGCCGGAATAGCTGCCACCGCCGATGCCGTATCGTGCGAAGCAACGGCTATTACGGGTATGGAAGGAATGTTTAAACGGCGACACAATTCATCGGACAAATATCCTCTGATGCTTGCAGGGGCAATAATTTCAGGAAAAAGTTGCGATGGCAATTGCATACGGTGAATGATGTCGAAATCCCAATGGCGGTCTTTGGCATTGAGCAATGCCGAAGTAGAGGCAATGGTATACTCCACCGATATGTTATCGGTCAATAAATAAGCTAGCACATCGGGGGTAAAAAGCAAACATTGCGCATGGTGTAACGAGGATAGATGTGCCTGATGCTGTGCGTACAACTGAAATATACTGTTCAGTTGCATAATTTGAATGCCCGTTTTTTCGTACAAATCGGCACAAGTCATAACCTCTTGTTCAAAAATGGGAACAATACCGTTGGTAAGGGAATCGCGATAAGCAAAAGGCAAACCACTTAAGTAACCGTCGCTATCGAGCAAAGCAAAGTCAACTCCCCAAGTATCAATGCCAATTGAGGAAATGGCATATCCTTGTTGCTGTGCTATTTGTAGACTTTTCAATATTTCTTCGAAAAGTTTATAAATATTCCAAAACAAGTGTTTGTGTTGGGGTACAAACTCATTGCTAAAGCGATTTATTTCTACAGTGGTTAATTGCATTCCATCTAGCGTGCCTACAATAGCACGACCGCTTGTGGCGCCTAAATCGATAGCTAAGTAACTAGTTTTCATAATAGGTATTTTTTCGGTTTACGTTCTTAGTTGGGGTAAAGGTGGTAAATGCTATTTACCAAAATCTTTGTACACCTCCATCAATTCGCTCATTTCGGCTTCGGTTAAACCGGTGGGTTCAAAACCAGCAGCTTTACATTGTAAATACATGGCTGCCGATTTATTGAGTACATCAATTACATCAAATGCTTGTGTAATAGAGGTGCCTACTGCAAAAGCACCGTGCTTTTGCCACAAAATGGTGTTTTTAGTAGCTAGTTTGGCAATTGTTGCATTGGCAATAACGGTGTTCCCCGGAATTTGATAGGGAATAAAACCCATGCCTGTGGGTGCAAATACCACGGTTTCGGGGTGCATTTTCCATAGCGTTTTGTTAATCAGTTCCTCATTATTCATGTCGGGGTGGTGCGAAAAACTAATTAAATCGGATGGATGCGTATGTAAGATGGTATTGTAATTGGGTTTGTTGGTTTTGAGAACCCCATGGCAAGCTAAATGCGTTGGCAACTCCGAAGTTGGTTTTATTTGTTGTCCAAATGAAGTATAGTAAATGTGGTAAGTAGTGGCATTACTATGTACACTTACAATCATAGTATGTTCTTTCGGTTGTTTGGCAATTTGTCGCATCCTCCTTCCGGTACCGGTAATTAAAACAAACTCATTGGCCAAAGCCGGGATAGGTGCCGGCAAACTAAAGGTTTCTGAAATAGCCAAATCCTGAAAAGTGTGTTCCGAAACGTTGGCTAAACGAATAGAAATATTGCCGGCATTGAGTTCGGCCCAACCCCGTTCCCATAAGTAGCCGGCTATTTCGGATAATTCTTGATACAGCGGTTCTATAATTGCAAAATGATGATTCATAAAAATGAAAATTTAACCTTGATAGGCATTGATAAAAATTTGTTTAATGTCGTCCACGGTTACGGTACGTGGGTTGCCACCGGTACATACGTCGCGCATGGCTTGTTCTGCCAACTTGTCGATATCGCTTAGTTGAAAGCGAGTGTCTTTTAAGGTGGGTATTTGTAGGGCTTTAGCCATTTCGCGTAGCGCGTCAATGGCTAATTGCGCAGCATCGGCAGTATTGAGTCCAATGGTATTTTTACCCAAGGCCGAAGCAATTTGAGCAAATTTTTCAGGACAAGCCGATAGGTTAAAACTAGCAACATAAGGCAACAATAAAGCATTTGCTACACCGTGGGGCAGGTCGTACTCCGATCCTAATTGGTGCGCCATAGAATGAACAATACCCAATCCGCAATTAGAAAAAGCCAAGCCTGCTATATACGAAGCCCATGCCATTTTGGTTCGGGCGGTTAAATTGCTGCCATCGGCAACTGCGTCGGCCAACGATTCGCCAATCAATTTAATGGCTTCCAAAGCCAATGTGTCCGATAGTCGGAAAGCCCCTTTGGTAATAAAGGCTTCCAATGCATGGGTTAAAGCATCCATACCCGTAGCGGCGGTTAATCCTGCGGGTTTGCCAAGCATTAGTTCCGGATCGTTAACCGATACAGAAGCCAAGCAGTTGGGATCTACCATCACCATCTTAATTTTCCTTACTTCATCGGTAATTACATAATTGATGGTTACTTCCGATGCTGTACCTGCAGTGGTATTGATGGCAACAATTGGTACCGATTTGTTTATCGATTTGCCAATGCCTTCATAATCCACAATATTGCCACCATTGGTTTGTAATAAGCCAATTGCTTTGGCGGCATCTTGTGGTGAACCCCCACCTATAGATACAATGCCTTTGCAACCCTGTGCTTGGTACACTGCCAATCCGTTGTTTACATTGGCAACCGTTGGGTTGGGTTTTACATCGTCATAAATGGTAAAAGCAATACCCGCAGCTGCTAGCAAATCGGTTACTTTTTGAGTTACACCCATTGCCCTTAATACTTTGTCGGTTACTACCAATACATTGGTTAATTGTAAGTTTTGCAATTCAGTAACAACTCCTTGTATGGCTCCTACGCCAATCAAATTGATGGCAGGCCAATAAATACGTCTGTAATCTTCCATGATATTTTATTTTTTAATTATTTTATAACCATTCATTCCATAAAAAGCAATGACCACAAAGCCCACTAGGGGAATTAAAAAGCCAATTTGCATGTTGAATTTGTCGGCTATGTATCCCATAAACATGGGGCACACAGCACCTCCTACTATTGACATTACGATAAACGAGGCGGCTCTTTTGGTGTTGGCCCCCAAATTTTTGATGCCCAAAGCGAAAATGGTAGGAAACATAATGGACATAAAAAAATAGGATGAAAACAAGGCAATTACCGATAACCAACCAAGATTGGCTACTACCAAAGCCATTAATACAATGCTTGCAAGGGCATAATAGGTTAGTAGCTTATTGGGAGGCAATTTGGCCATTACATAACTACCCGATAAGCGACCAATAAAAAACATTCCCATGCCACCAAATGCCAAAATATACCCCGCTTGCATATCTGAAATAGAGGGAATGGCTTCGGTTACATAATTGATGAAAAAACTATTAACGCCCGTTTGCGAGGCTACATAAAAAAATTGTGTTACAATGGCTAATACAAAATGTCGGTTTTGGAATAAGGGTATTTGTACGGTAGCGGCCAAATCCACATGGTTTGCTATGCCGTGTTCGTCGGTTTCTTTTACTTCTGGCAAAGTTGTTTTGAAGAAAAAAACACCCACCATCAATACAAATGCCGCTAAGCCCAAATAAGGAATGGCCAACGCACTAAATTGATTGCCACTTTCTTTCGTGGCAGATAAAATAATGAGCGACCCCACCAAAGGGCCAACAATCCATCCAATTGCATTGAAAGATTGCGATAAATTGATGCGCCTTTCGGCACTTTCTTTGGGTCCTAGTACGGTGGCATATGGATTAGCGGCGGTTTCTAACGCGGCCAATCCACATGCTAAAATGAATAAGGGAATTAAAAAAGCCCAAAACGTTTGAATTTTAGTAGCCGGAACAAACAATAACGAGCCGGCTACAACAAACGCTAATCCCAGAAGAATGCCTTTTTTAAAACCATACTTTTTCATAAATAAACCGGCAGGAATGGCTGCTACAAAATATCCTCCATATACGGCTGCTTGTACCAATCCCGATTCCGAACGGCTAACGCCTAGTACATTTTGAAAGTGTTTATTCAGTACATCTAACAGTGCATGGGCAAAGCCCCAAAGAAAAAACAAACTTGTAATAAGTATAAAAGGAACGGTATAGTTAGTGCCATTGGCTTTTACCAATGATTGCGATGATTTACTCATAAAATGGTCATTAATGCTTAATTGTATAATGCGCCATAATTGGCACAAGCTCTAAAATCGGCGCCCTCGGTATCTTGTCCAAATGCCGACCAAGCGCTAGGGCGAAATATTTTTTCGTCGGCTACATTGTGCATACAAACCGGAATACGCAGCATAGATGCAAGGGTAATTAAATCGGCACCAATATGTCCGTAACTGATAGCACCATGATTGGCACCCCAATTGGCCATTACCGAATAAATATCTCTAAACGCCCCTTTGCCGGTTAAGTTGGGAACAAACCAAGTGGTTGGCCATGTTTCGTTGGTGCGTTTGTTTATTTTTTCGTGCACATCGGCAGGAATATCTACACTGTAACCTTCTGCCAATTGCAAAACCGGGCCCTGTCCTTTTACCAAGTTCAAGCGAGCCATAGTCATTGGCATACCGCCTTTAGATAAATATTCTGACGAAAAGCCACCTCCTCTAAAATATTCTGTTATTGCGGGATACCAAGTGGTGGCATCTAAACAGGCTTTTGCTTCGTTAGGTAGTATGTCGTAATAGGGTTTCATAGCCGGAGCACCGTTGATGGATTGTTGCCCGGTACCGTCTAGTGTTGCCGAACCTGAGTTAATTAAGTGCAATAAACCATTTGCGGCAAGGCCGTCGAGCTTTCTGCCGGCCACTTTTTCTAGTGCATCAGGGCTCCAATAAGTACGAACATCGGCAAATATTTGAGCTGTATTGGTGAGTAAATGACCAAACAGCATGGTAGCACCATTCAAAGCATCGTTTTCAGTGGCTACCATAAATGCTTGCCTAATACCATTCCAATCGAAGGATGAGTTTAAAATGGCTTCTAAAAAATCCCCATTCGGTAAGTGGTCGGTCCAATGACGCTGTCCCTGAAATCCACTGATGATGGCATTATGACCCAAAGCTTCTTCGCCAAAGCCAAGTTCTTTTAGTTGGGGATTGCCAATCATTAAATCGCGGGTAATAATGGTCATTTTAACCACGGTTTCCCAATTTTTGTCCTTTTGTTCTCGCGACATTTGTTCTCCGGGCGTATTGGTATCAGTTCCCTCTTTGCAGTTAGCTTTTGTCCAAGCCAACGCTTTTTCAAATTCAGCCTGATCGTAAATACCTCTTTCCATGCGGCGAATCAATTCGCTCATGTCTACATATTCGTTGCGCATACCCAAATAATCTTGAAAGAAATTGGCATCTACAATAGAACCTGCGATGCCCATGGAAACGGCACCTATGGATAAATACGATTTTCCCTTCATGGTAGCCACAGCCAAACCGGCTTTAACAAAACGGAGAATTTTTTCAACAACGTCGGCAGGAATGTTGGGGTCGCCGGCTTCTTGTACATCGTGTCCATAAATACCAAAGGCAGGTAAACCTTTTTGCGTGTGTCCGGCAAGTGCAGCGGCCAAGTACACGGCACCCGGACGTTCGGTGCCATTAAAACCCCAAATAGCTTTGGGTAAGTGTGGGTCCATGTCAATTGTTTCGCTGCCATAACACCAACAAGGAGTAACGGTAAGCGAAACGCCAACCCCTTCTTTTTGAAATTTTTCCGCAGTTTGGGCTGCTTCAGCCACACCGCCAATGCAACTATCGGCAATCACACATTCTACTGCCGAACCATCGGCATGGCGCAAATGTTGCGTAATTAACGCCACCACATTCTTGGCCATATTCATGGTTTGTTCTTCTAACGACTCTCTAACGCCGCCTAAACGACCGTCGATTGTGGGTCTGATGCCCACTTTGGGTAACTGACCTCTCAACCTGTTGACAGGCTGATTGAGGAATAATTCCGTGCTCATAATGATAAAATTTAGTTTGAATCATACTCATAGTGTTCCACGTTTGATTAATGAAGTAGGTACTGTTGTTTGTATAGGTTGTTTGTGAAGGATAAAGTTGGCTGCCAATTGACCCATCAGGGCAAAATTGGTAGAGATAACGGTGATGCCCTTATTGATGACCTCGAACATTGGGGAATCGTTGTAGCAAAAAATGCCAATGTCTTTGCCGGGTGTCAAGTTTTTGGATGTAGCTATTTTAATGAGTTGTACCACATCTAAATGATGTACTAGAAAAAATACTTTGCCTTTTACTACCTCGTTTTCCAAAATAGTAGGCACAATGGAAAATACATAGTTTTCTTCCGCGCAAAAGCGGCTAAACCATTCTTTTGTATCGGACGGATGCTGCGAAAGACGGTTGTTTACATATACCAAATGTGTATATTTTTGGAACAAAGGTTTGGCCTCCAAAAGGCATTTGTAGGGTTCCTCGCCAAAATTTTGATTGACGTATGCAAAGCCGTTTTTTTCAAAATTACCCCAATCGAGTAGCAGCAATTTGTCTTTTTGTATCGTATGCAATGCGGGATGCAGTGCATAATTATTGATGTTCATTACAACATAATAGTTGTATTTACCCAAACTATGTGCAATTACGGTTTCAAAAACATCCTCGTTGTAGTGATGAAAAGCTAGATCCACCGTGTATTGTGTGCCAAGAGATTCTACAAATGCATTGTATAAAATATCTTTATATGTGCTATATACATCGAGAAACAAAAATATTTTGCCCCGTGCCCTAGCTACATGGTAGCCTTTGGCACGAGTAGACTCTACAATACCTTGTTTTTTTAATTCCAAGTAGGCTTTAAAAACAGTGTCGCGGGCAATGCCTAGCGAGGCACTTATTTCGTTCACGGAGGGCAATTTATCTCCTTCGGCTAGTGTATGGTTACGAATAGCAGCAGTGATAGCATCTACCAATTGTCGAACTTTCGACGTTTGTAAATGGCTATTCAGTTGTAATGGTAATTGGGTAGACATAGCTGTTGTTATCAATCGTTACACTAACTTATACTGTGCTGTTCTGTGCTGATACAAATGTTGTGAAAAAAAGACGAGCTATAAAAATCAAAGATTGACATTGGGGTAATGCAGTTGCAGAATAAAAAGGATATATGACAATTGTCAGTATTGATTTACTGTTATGTGTATTGAATGATAATGTATTAGATAACTTAAAGATGCTTGTAAAACAAAAGATGATATTGGTCGTGTTTGTTGTTTAAAGGGTATTAAATAGCCGTTGATGGCGAAAAATATCCAAAATGTAGGTGAAAGGAGATGGGTTGTTTCAGCGTTAGGGATTGCAGCGATTACCCCACAGCCAACCATCCCGGAGGGTGGGGGCGAGGAGTAAAAGCGAAAAGCCCGCCCCGAAGGGGAACGCCCCAAAATTACAATATTGTATAAGGGGAAATGTTTGTATGTTATAGCCGATTGCCCAATAACCATTGCAATCGATGCCATTTAACTTGGTGATAGGTTTCGGTTAGTGGTGCAAATTGCTGATAAAAATGTGCTACAGACGGTATGTCGGAGCCTTCAAAATCGAAGCAATGTTGCGATTGGCTGTATTGTTGTACAATTTGGCTGATGAAAAAATAAGTAGCCCGGCATTGTCTTCCTTGTGCGGTAGGTGCTCCTAGCCAATAATAAATTCGATGCTTGTCGTGTAGTAAAATGGCGGTATATAATGGCTCGTGTGTAAGTTGTTGCTCCACTTGCCACATGCTTGCTTTTTGGTGTTGCAATGCTGCATGAGCAAAGGCAATGGCCGATTGATAATTGCGTTGTGTATGCGTGTTTTGTAAACCGCCGTAGGCATTGTCGTACATTAGAATGATGTCTTCTACCCGATTGGCAGGTGCTAATTGGCAGCCTCTTGCCGTAGCCTTACGAATGTTTTTGCGACAAGCTTCGGTAAAACGCGCTTCTAAAGTGGCATAAGTGTGCGAGAGCGGTAAATACAAGTTGGTGCGCGAGCGTGTAGCCCAAGGCGCACATACCAAGTTGTCAATATCGGTATGGATAAACGAAAAATGTTGCTGCATGGCTTGCAACACGGCGGGGCTATCGGTAGGCTGCCAATTAGCTCCCATCACCGAAAGGCGCGGCATAAAGGGTACTTGGTAAAGATATTTTATACCCCATTTTTGTCGCCATGGTAGTGGTAATACCGCCTCGTAGTCGTTGATTATCAATCCGTCCCAATAGGTGCATAGAGCATCAAGTGCCCATGAATACATAAAAATATTAGGGTGATTGGCGTCTGCTACACATTGGTTCCATTGCTCAGTATGGATGCGCTGCCGTGGCAATATTTGAATGTGTAGCTGCATTTAGAGCGGAATGTATTTACTAAAGTAGGATGGTTTAAGGCGTTGTATGTCGATGCTGAAGGAAACTGTTTTCCAAAATCGGTTTTTACCCAAAACGCTTTTTTGGTAATCGGTAAACACTTTGCTGCTCACCAAAGGAAAGTAAATATTTACAAGGTTTTGCAGCAATGATACCTGTAATCCCGCATCGTACAAAAACCTGCCCGAAGCGGCATTGGCTTGCCAGGCTTCGGCATAGGTGCCTGCATCTACAAAAAACTTTAGGGGCAGTTTGATAGGTAATACACTAAGCGGATTGTATTGATTGGGGATATTGCCCGAAATATTCAACGCCATTAGCCAATTATCGGTACGCCCCACTTGATCGGCATTCTGCTGTGTATTGACTTTAAAAAAACCATCGCGCTGCATTACTTGCTTACTACGCCACCCTTCAAAATCGCCACGCCCAATAAAATATTGGCTATAGGTGTAATCACTTGCACCATTTGGCGCACTCAATTGCAAATGATAACGGTAAGTTTGGCTTTGGGTAATGTATGTTTGAGGTGCGAGGTACACAAACTTGCCGGCAAAAAACCGAGCTTCGATACCGCCTATTTGTGAGGGATAGTTGAAAAAATAATTTCCCGTAATGCCGGCTCGGAGGAATTTACTTCCTTGGTCTATACCTACTTGTAAACTATAGGGATACAATTTGCGGCTATTGCTCCAGGTAAATGCCAATTGATTGATGTAGCTATGTGTAGGCTCTGTAGTAACCAATTGCTTGGTTTCGGTAGGGCTAATATTGATGGTGCTAAAGCGCAATTCAGTCTCTTTGAGCAAAATGCTGCGTACCAATAGCTCGCACTTAGCTTTGTTCCGCAAATCTTGGTTGTACCAAGTATACTTTACAGAAGGAACCCATCGTGTAACACCTAAGTACAGCTTTGGCGCATCGTTGGGTGCAAAACTGCTGTAATTGTATTTGATAACACTTCCCGAAACAAGAAGGCTACTACCCGGTTGAAACTTTTGGTAGGCCACTCGGGCAAAACCATTGAGTTGCTTGCTACCGGTAGCCCATAAAGGTGCTGCTATGAATTGCCAATTGGGCAAGGGCAATTGATAATTGTGTACCAACATGCCCAACATCAGTTTGTCGTTGGCATTGGTAGCTACCATCGGCATTACCGAAATATATTTGTATCGATTGGTTTCGTAGAGCGAAAAAAAACCGGTCAGTTTCCATTGTGTATGCGCCGATTTAGGGGTTAGTGAAGTGGTTGTGGCTAATAAGCTATACAAGGAGTCGATGGATTTGCCGCTTGTATGTTCAATGGATTTCTTAAAATCTAAAGGATAGGGATGTTTGAACCGCCATTGTTGATAGTACTGCTGCATGCATTTTTCAAACTGCGGTTTTCCCAAATATTGCTCTAGGCGTTGCATCCATTGGCTTCCTTTTGTATATACCATTAAACCATAATTGGCATCTGTATAGGCAGTAGAAGCCAAGTTGATGGGTTGTGCCTTGTGCATTTTTTCTAGAGTAGCTACCAAAGTAGCATCTAATTGGTCGAGCCCTTTTCTTTCTTCAAAACTTTTATGGGCATTGCTTGGTTGGTTGATGGATTGGGTTAAATATTGTTCTTGTTCGTATTTTTCTTGATAAAATGTATTCATGCTTTCATCCATCCATGCATGGTTGCGTTCGTTGCTTGCCAAGGCTCCATAAAACCAATTGTGTCCCAATTCGTGTGCAATAGTGGCATCCAATTCCCTGCCGTCACTTTGGGTGGTAATCAAAGTAATACCGGGATATTCCATTCCTCCGCTACCTATTGCTTCGTTACCAGCTACCACACTTGCTGTATGGTAAGGATAAGGTCCTAGTTGTCGGCTATAAAACGACAACGCGTTTTTGGCAAATTGTACAGCATTGCTCCACTGCTTGGCTTGCCAAGGGTGAAAGAATGTAAAAACGTCAGTAGTAGTTTGGTTGGTATTGGGCACTGTATCGTACTGCACCACAAATTGTTTGCTGGCAAACCACGCCACATCGTGGGCACTATCTATGGTAAAATGCCATGTTTGCTGTGTTGCCGCAGAAGTAGGAACGATTGGCCCACGTGGCTTAATAGCGGGACGCTTGCCTTTAGGGGTACGAGGTTGATTAATTTGTACTTGGTGCCAAAGTGCATTGGGCTGTTGTGCTATAGGCTGTTTGCCAAGTTGTTTGAGATTTTGTAGTAGCGCTGCATTTTGCAAACGTCCGCTTGCTGCAACCAAGTAATTGGATGGCAGGGTAATTTGTACGTCGTAACTACCAAATTCACTATAAAACTCCCCTTGGTCTACATAAGGCATGGTGTGCCACCCCTTGTTATCGTATACTGCCGGTTTGGGATACCATTGTGTTATTTGATAAAACTGTCCTATATGCCCACCTCTCGAAAAATTGTGTGGCAATTGTACTTCAAATGGTGTGGCTATAGTAATGGTTTGATTCGGTAACAAAGGTTGTGGCAATACTAATTTGGCTATATCTATATGATTAATAGAGGGCTCTAATAGTGCTTTGTTGCCATTTACGGTAAAATTAAGTTGGCTAATGTAGCCTTTGGCACTATCGGGCGAAAAATAAAAATCAATTCTATTGTTGGTGAGTAATTGCTCACTAAAAGCCGTTCGGTCGTTTTTATAGGCATTTGGCCACAGGTGAAACCAAATATAGGTTAAGGTATCGGGTGAATGATTGGTGTATTGAATGGTTTCAAAGCCAGTTAACCGATGTTGTACATCGTTCAATTGTACCTGCAACTGATAATTTACTTGTTGTTGAAAATAAGTAGGCTGCGCTTGTGCCCACTTTGCCAAAAAGAGCAAAATGATAAAAACTTTCTTCACACAATTTTTTTTGGCAAGATACTGAATGCAAGGGAGTAAGCAGGCTCAAAAAAAATACGCTAGCGTTAATGGCTTAAGTTGCTTTATTTTGAATTTGTAGCAAAGCAGATAAATGCAGGGTAATTGGGAGTCTGTTTTGCTTACGCATCCAATAAAAAAGAAGTACATCCGTTAATATAATACCTACTTTGCTCCCAATAGCAAAGTACTTCACGGCAGATGCACTTTTTGGTGTATTATTGATTGTTAAAACCATATGTACAATAGCAAATGAAAAATATTTACCTAGTTGTATGTACACTTTTGTGGATGTCGGCGACAGCCCAACCCGAAATAGCCATGCCCAAAGTGCCTTTCATGCGCGAATTATCGCACTTTAAAATTGATAAGGCTCAGCAAAAAGTGTTGCAGTTGAATATGACAAAAGACAGTTTGTTTAAGGCAAGCAACAACGACGAAATCAACCAACAAGTTACCCACCATTTATTGCGTACCGTCAACAACCTTCAAGCCGAAATAGAATTAGACACCCTTATTAGCGAGGGCGACAAATACCGTTGGCTGCGATCGCTAGAAACGGTATTGCTCGATTTTGCAGCTATGTACCAAGTAAGATTGATGAAAGGGGTACAATTGGGCGATTTGATTACGGCTTACAAAACGTGTATGCAACTGCAAATACACCACCAATCCATCCATCCCGTTATTGCGCAGCACGAGTTGGAAATAGGCAATATCTTACTTTCTAATGAAGCATTTGAAAACAATATTGGAAAAAAAGATTGCGAAAATACCCTTGCGTTAAAGCAATGCTTGCGTTATCCGGATAATATTTTAAAAATTGTTCAAACGCAATTGCACCGTCCGTTTGTGGATAGTGTGATAGCTTTGTATGCGTTTAGACATCCGGAACAATTGTACAATTATGCCGTAGTTAAAAACGATTTGGGACTTAAAATCAGGCAAAGTCCGCATCCTTTGGTGAAAACCATTGCGCAGTTGGCAAAAATGGGTACCGGGCGTATGCTGTTTCCTTTCCTAGACAAATTGTACAAAAAGGAAATTACACCGGCTGCGGTAAGCAAGGCCTTAGAAAACGAAGAAACCTACTATAAACTGTTGGTAAAAACGCAAATTGAATATACCGAACGCTTGGTACAAGGCGATACCCCTTTGGTACGATTGGCACTTGCCGAAAAGTTGAAAGACAAAGCCACAAGTGTGTTTATAGATGAAATTAATGCCCTGCACGACCAAAAACAAGAGGTGGTTCGTTTTAAAATACTCAATAATTTAACTCCAGCCGAACTGTACTATCTGTGTGTTTTGGGCGAAGAAGAAATATATACAAGCAGTTATTTGGGTGTTTACAAACGCATTTTTGAACGATTAAAAATACCTAGAAGCGATACTTTGCTAGAAATGGTACATTTTGACTACTACCGTAAGTTTATTAAAATGGCGGCGGCATTCAATACACTCGATGATTTTTTAAAACGGATGGACACTGCTGATGCACAGGCATTGATGCAGCGTTTTGTGAGCGACTTAGCAGCCAAAGAAACCCTAGAAGATGCTGTAGATGTGGCCAATTCCTTTGCAAGTATCACAAACGAGGCTTTGAAAAAATTGATTTTGCAAAAAATACAAGCCAATTTAAAAGAAGCCGACAGCTTGCACCATGTCAAAGAAAAAAATATTTACCATATACTCAATACCATTTTTTTGTCGAGCGACTCCAC
>Ga0114938_1002003_pt1 | contig 13334 bp, 12 predicted proteins | sample AshMeaBigSpring_FD_88675 | JGI IMG/M metagenome (GOLD analysis project Ga0114938, IMG submission 88675) | Groundwater microbial communities from Big Spring, Nevada to study Microbial Dark Matter (Phase II) - Ash Meadows Big Spring | ecosystem: Environmental > Aquatic > Deep subsurface >...
AGCACCTCGGCGTCGATCGTGCGTCGCACGCCGGCGCGCCGCACCCTCGACCACTGCGCCACCGAGGGCAACGCATCGAAGAACGCGACGGCGCGGCCCGTCGAATAGCTGGTCGTGGCAACGGCCAGCGCCTGCACACGCCCCGCCGACACGTTCTCGGCGATGCGCTCCAGGGGTATCGCGCGCTGCAGCAACTCGCGCAGCGGTGACGTATCGAACAGCGAGCGCGGCGGCGGCAGCAGCCAGCCGCCTGACCCGACCGAGAAGAACCAGCGCAGGCCGGCACGCAGCATCGTGACCGTGTCGACGCGGACCACCTGACCGACAGTGAAGCTCGCCCAGACGCGCTCGAGTGACTCCACGGCCCGGCCGATGTGGTCGGCACCTGCGGCCAGGGCCGCTGCATTCAGCGCTCCCGCGGACGTGCCCACCAGCACTTCGAAGGGACACGACGCGTCCGGCGGCATCCATTCGGCGATCTGGCGCAACACGCCGACCTGGTAGGCGGCGCGTGCGCCGCCGCCGGCCAGAACCAGAGCTTCCCGGTTCTCGAAGAAGAGGTAGTTGGTACCGGTGTCGGAATCGGCCAAACCGCAGGCCTCGCTGACAGGGTGTGTGGCGCGGTTTAGTATGGCACCCTCGAACGAGGACTCCCCCGAGGACTGGAGAGATTCATGCAGAACGTCTCGTTTCGTCTCCCGCTGGTCCTGGTGGGGCTGCTGGCCCTGGCCGTCCCGGCAATGGCGGGCGCCCCGGCCGCAGGCAGCGTGGCGCCGGCCTTCCGGCTGCAGGACCAGAACGGCAAATGGCACCAGTTGTCCGACTACCGCGGCAAATGGGTGGTGCTCTACTTCTACCCGAAAGACGACACGCCCGGTTGCACGACGCAGGCCTGCAGCTTCAGGGACAACGTCTTTGCGTTCAACAAGCTGGGTGCCGTCATTCTCGGCATCAGTGTCGACGACGCCGCCTCGCACAAGGCGTTCGCCGAGAAACACGGCCTGCCGTTCACCCTGCTGGCGGACCCGAGCAAGGCGACGGCGAAGGAATACGGGGTCCTCAAGACCTACATGGGCGTGATGGAGATGGCCCGCCGCGACACCTTCATCATCGACCCGCAGGGCCGGATCGCGAAGCACTACGAGTCCGTGGACCCGGACGGACACACCAAGGTCGTGCTCGACGATCTCCAGGCGCTGCAGGCCACCCAGAAATCCGGGTAGACGGCCCGGGAGCCGCTCAGTCCTCCAGCAGGCTGCGCAGCATCCAGGCGGTCTTCTCGTGCACCTCGAGACGCTGTGTCAGCAGGTCCGCGGTCGGCTGGTCGTTGGCACGCTCGACGAGCGGAAACAGGTTTCGAGCAGTTCGCGCGGTGGCCTCCTGCGCCGCGACCAGGTGCCGCACCATCCGGTCGGCCTTCGGAACCCCGTCGACCTCCTTGATGGACGACAGTTTCGAAAGCGTCTTGTACGTTCCGGGGGCGGGATGACCGAGCGCGCGGATGCGCTCTGCGATCACGTCGAGCGCATTCCACTGCTCCGTGTACTGCTCCATGAACATCTGGTGCAGGCTGTTGAACTGCGGTCCTGTGACGTTCCAGTGAAAATTGTGCGTCATCAGGTAGAGCGTGTAACTGTCGGCAAGCAGGGCCGAAAGACCCTGCGCGATCTTCTCGCGGTCAGCGGCAGCGATGCCGATGTCCATGGATCCTCGTTTCGCGTTCCTCTTGCTCATGTTCGGTTCTCCTTTCTGCGCCGCCTGGGGTCAGTGCCCTCGCGGGTACGCGCAGGGCCAACGCACGGCTCGTACAATGCTGCACCTGGTCACCTCACCAGGGCCAATCGAAAGTTGCTCTAGGCCCGATAGGCTCGCCCGATGCTGCGCAATTGCGGCCACGTAGACCCATTGATCAGCCGTGGCGTGCCGCCAGCCTGCGGTGGATCAACAGGATCACCGGCAGCGCCAGTCCGCTAAGCCAGTGGACGGCGCTCCACACGGGGCGCGTCGAGTCGCCCGCGACGTAATAGAGGCCGAAACCGGTCGAGATCAGGACAATCAGCAGGCCGAGCTGTAGAAATCCCGAATTGCGGCCTGCGCTCCCGCACAACCGCGGCGCAACGTGCGCCTGGAGCCAGGCACCCGCCACGACCAGCGCAAGCATTGCAATTCCACCGTGCAGCGCCAGCACCCGGGCCGCCCAGGGCGGCGCGACCGGGCCGAACTCCGTCGGCGTCGCGAGCAGCCGCTTGGCGACCAGCCAGGCGGCACCGCTCGCGGTCAGACCGAACACCAGCCACTCCAGGAGCACACGCCATACGCGGACCCGCCCGTCCTGTGGCGTGCTGCCGGGTGCGTCGAGGGATCGCATCTCAGGCCGCCTGGGTCTGCACGTGTGCCGACGATCCGCAGCGGCGGACCCGCGGCATGCCCTGCCGCTCGTCGACGATCCAAGCGCTGGCACCGTATGCCGCCAGGATCGGTGAAGCCGCTTCGGGAGCGACGGCGACAACTTTCGTCAGCGCATCCGCGACGATGCATTGCTCCGCGGCGACGCCGACCGTCATCCGGCGCAGGGGCCGCGCCCCCGGCCTCGGGTCCCTGATGCCTGGCGAAGCCGGCCGCGGGCCCGAGTCCGCCTCAGCCCTGGAGTCCGAGGTCGCGAAGCTGCCGGCGGTCATGCGTCCGACACACAGGAGAGCTCCGCCCGCCAGCGGGCTGCGGACGAACAGCGGCTGGGTGAATTCGCCGAAGCAGCGCAGGTCGCCACCGGCGTTGACCCCGCCGCGGGCGCTCTCGCCTGCCAGGATGTCCACAGCGCGATCCACCGCAAAGCCTTTTGCGATCCCGTCGAGGTCGAGGTCCCCCCGTCGCAGGATGCGCACGTGGTCCCGGCCACTCACTTCCCAGGCCGGCCCGCACGGCGCGGGATCGAGCGCACCCCGGCGCCGACGGCTGCGATCCGGATCGTAACGGCCGCCGGATTCGTGATACAGGGCCAGGGCAACGCGCAGCACGTCGGCCGTGCGAGGATCGACGCGAACGCTCCGCCCCGTCCCGGCGCGCGCAATTGCGGCGACGTCCGTGCCGCGTTCCTGTCGGCTCATCAGCCGGTGAATCGCACCGATCTCCGCAAAGGCGGCGTCCACGATCGTCGTCAGCTGCCGGCGTGCGGCACCGGCCGCGTCGACCCGGACTTCGACCAGCGTGCCGAGCCAGGGTTGTGCGCGCCGAACCAAATCGCGGCCGCTAGCCGGCATGGGCCGCCCCGTGCAGAGCGAGCAGGCGCCGCACACCTTCCGTGACGTGCCGGCAGGAGAGCGTCGCCCCGCTGATGTTCTTGATGTCCTCGTCGAGCCGCAGGCTGCTCTGCCCGGTCGCGCCGACGAACTGGCTGAGCCAGCGCGCATTGCGCACCTCGTACCCGTGCGTCTCGCGATACTCGAGGATCTCGACGCGCTGGACGCGCCCGTCCGCCCCGATCGCTACCGAGTACGTGATGAAGAGCTGCTTCCCCAGCACCTCGTCCAGGTAGAAATAGCCGAGCAACTCACCCCTTGCGCTCGCGGTCCAGACGCGAGGCTCGCGCGCAGCTACCCGGGCCGGGGTGTCACGGTCCATGGAGCGCCACTGCTCGGAGGTCAGCGAGACCTGCCCCGGCGCGAAGGCATCCGCCTCGGGAAACGCCAGTTGCATGGCCTGCTCGGCCGTCAGGTAACGGGCAGCGAATGCCGGTGCCGGTACTGCGAGTGCGGCAACCGGCACCAGGGACCAGACCGACCTGTTCATCGACTCCGGGATCCGTTCTCTCAGTACATGTAGCCGACGCCGAGGTTGAGGCGATCCTCGTAACCCAGGGCCGCGTTGGCGGAATCGAAGAACTGGTAGTCGAGCTTGAACACGACGTTCGGGTTGAGGTACAGACTGGCCCCGAGCGTGGTCACGTCCTCAGTCGACAGGGCCTTGGGCGTGAGTCCCTGGCCGATGTTCGCGTACTCGGCGCCGGTATTGAACATCTCGTAACGCGCGAACGGCTCGAGCCGCCAGGAACCGAGAGGCCACCCGCGGTAGGCGACCTGGCCGTAGCCGCCCCAGAAGCGCTTCGGCACGAGCGTCGGGTTGCCGATGAAAGTCAGGTTCAGGGCCGCGGTATCACTGAGATATCCTTCCGCGTACAGGGCGGTGAGTTCCCATGCTCCAGGCTCCCACCGTGCATGGGCGCTCCACAACGTCGCCTGTGAGTCGTCCGCGGGGAATGCCTTCTGGCCCTGACCAGCGCCACCGGTAAAGACCGCCGCGCCGAGCGCCAGCCCCGGCACGCCGAGGTACTTTACGGAGCCGAAGACCGACAGGTCGTTCGCAACCGCGAGGGACATTTCCTGGTGGATGCTGCCGAGCGGGGATTCCTGGCCATCGAGACTCGTGGGGTCCCAGTCCGCGAGATTGAATCCAGTGGTGAGGCCGACGCTCCAGTGGAATCCACCCGACGTATTGCCGAGCACCGACACGCCGCCTTCGCGCCAGGTCGTCGGAATGATGGCCGTCTCGGTCAAGGGTCGAAACACGCCGAAGAAGGTCGGCGGCTCGTGATATTCGTTGATGATACCCATGGGGATGAGGAACAGGCCCGCCCTGAGCTGCATGGACTCACCGAACTCGTGGGCGATGTAGGCCTGTTCGATGGCTGCCTCGCCCTCGTCGTCGGCAGAAGTGATCGCGTGCTCCCACTCGGCCTCCACCTCGAGGCGCGTGCGTTCATCGAAGCGGTAGCCTACGCCGAGCACGACGCGCTGCAGGTCCGCGACGGCATCGTTGGGACCATCGGACGGCCGCGTGTAGATCGCCTCGCCGTAACCGGTGAAAGTGATGGCGGACTCGTCGGGGGCGACTGCAGCCGGTGCCCGCGTATCGGCTCCGGCATCGCCGGCCGCCGTCAACGCCGTACCGCCGGCAGCCGGTGCCGCGGCGGCAGCCTGTGCCTGGGCGGTGCGGAGTGCCTCGACCTCGGCGCGCAGCACCTCGATCTGCGCGCTCAGCTCGTTGATCCGTGCCGCGGTGTCCACCGGTTCGGCGCGCGCGGCTGGAAAGCCGACGAAGGTCAGGGTCGCGGCCAGGGCCGCGACGATCGAAGTGGGTCTCATCGGGATGCTCCAGTCGGTTTCAGGGGGCGTAGCCGTCGTCCAGCGTCTTCAGGAAAGCCACGACGTCCGCGATCTCGGCGGGCGTGAGCGCGGGTTCATCGCCGAGCGCCCGGTTGTAAGGCGCCTCGGTCGTATTCACGTTGCGGTGCAGTTCGGGCGGCAGGTCGTCGAATTTCTGCACGCCGTCCGGTCCCGTCGGGTACCACTCCTCCGGGTTCGTGTCGCGGCGCACGTAGAAAGCGATCGCCTCCTCGAGCGTCTCGAAGCGGCCATTGTGGAAATAAGGAGCCGTGCGGGACACGTTGCGCAGGGACGGGACCTTGAATGCTCCGCACAGCTCGCGGCGGTCGGCGAGATCCGTGCGCTGGGGACCGCACAGCCCGAGGTCCACGTATGCCGGGTCCAAATTGGCGGGAATAGCCGCATTGCGCGGAACGCCGAGGTTGTCGTACGTGAAGTCTGTGAACAGTGGCGGGCTGCCGTCCGATCCACGCGCGCTTGGATGGCAGGCTGCGCAGTTCCCCTTGGCTGGATCGTTGAACAGTGCCAGCCCGCGCAGTTGCTGTTCGGTCAGCGCGGCCCGGCCGTCGAGAAACGCGTCGTACTTGCTGTCGAACGGACGGAAGTCGGGGTCTTCTGCCTGGTACCGGGCAAGAGCCAGGGCGACGGCATCGAACGCGCGCGACGGATCGTCAAGAACGTCGCTGCCGAATACGCGCATGAACTCCGACACGTAAGTCGCGCGGGAAAGTTTGTCGATGACGCTCGCCACGGACGGGTTCGCCATCTCGAGAGGGTCCAAGAACGGGCGGCGGGCCTGGTCAGCCAGGCTCGCAGCGCGACCGTCACGGAAGAAACCGCCGACCGGCGTGCCGTCCGCCTCGAAGTGAAAGGCGGGCGTCAGGCTTGCGTAACGGACGGACGGCGAATTGCGCAGGCCGGACTTCTCGAGGTTGGGCCCACCCGGGGAAACGGCATCGGTCGGCAGCGCGGCGTGCGCGTGCTCCGGCTGATGACAGGTCTGACAGGCCATGCGCCCGGACGCCGAGAGGGATTCGTCCTTGAAGATCGCCTCCCCGAGCTTGGCGACGTCGGAGAGTTCTACGCCGGCGGCTGGTGGCACGACAGACGAACCGCTTCCCGAAGAGCCGCCCCCGCAACCCGCCAGGGACAGCAGTCCGACGAACACCCAGGCACCACTGATCCTGGCCCTTGACCAGTGAGGGCACTGTCTCGACAACACGACCTCCCGACCCGCTGTTTGTGAGGCCTAACCGGCGCTCGCGGGTAATTGATGCGAATCGTAAGACGAATCGTTCTTATTTGCATTAAATATTTGTACTCATCGGCTCCCCAGCTTGCGCCGCGGCGGGACGACGCGTCACCCGAACGTCGCTGCCAACCGCCGCCTCGGAGAATTCAGGGCCCGGCGGGCCGCGCGGATGACAGGCTGACGGCGAGCTCGTAGATGTGGTCCAGCCCCTCGTAGAAGGAGCGGACCGGCAATCGTTCGTTGAGTCCGTGTGCGTACATCTCGGACGGCTTCACAAAGAGTCCTGAGCTCGCGTAGGTCGGGATACCGGCTTTGCGGTACACCTTGCCATCCGTCCCGCCCGACTCGAGATACGGCACCACCGGCACGACGGGGTAGTCGCGGTGGATCGAGCGCGCGATGGCCTCCATCACGTCGGGCCGCATCTCGGAAACGGGGCTCGCCTCCGGTGTGTCGAGCGTCGCAACCTTGATCTCCGGGTCGGCAATCGCCGTCGCGAGCGCCTCCCGCACGGTCTCGACGGGCACGCCGGGGAAGATGCGGCAGTTGACCGTCGCCTTCGCGGTCTGCGGCAATGCGTTCTCGGCGTGACCAGCTGCGAGCATGGTCGCGACGCACGTCGTGCGTGTCGTGCCGACGAACTCGGGACTGCGCGCCAGGACGGCGGCGGCGGCCGCGTCGTCGGGATCCGCGGCGAATCGGCGCAACGCCTCGCCGACCTCGCCCGTCTTGGCCTGCCCCACCGCACCGAGGTATGCACGTGTGAGGTCGTTGGCCATCACCGGAAACTGGTAAGCCTCCACCTTCGCGAGCGCATGAGCGAGCTGGTAAATGGCGTTGTCCGCCCGCGGCCGCGAGCTGTGGCCGCCGGGATTCGTGACCGTCAGCTCGAACGACGCGTAAGTCTTCTCGGCGCCCTGCACCAGGTAGATGAGGGGCCGGCCGGTGACGTCGTCGAGCAGGCCGCCACCGGCGTCCGTGTTGATGGCGAATTCGGCGTCGCGGGCCCACGGGTGCTGCGCGATCATCCGCGTCGTCTCCATGCCCGTCTCTTCGTCGGCGACGAAGCCGAACACGAGGTCGCGCGACGGCTGCATCCGGCCTGCGCGCAGGCGCAGGATCGTGGACATCAACGCCGTGACGCCGGCCTTGTTGTCCAGCGTGCCGCGGCCGTAGAACTCGCCGTCCTCCTCGATGAGTTCGAAGGGGCTGCGCTGCCACTCCTCGGGACGCGCGTCGACGACGTCCATGTGCGCCGAAAACAGGATCGGCCGGCCGCGCTCGCGGCCGGGCACCCGCACGATCATGGCCTGGGCCTCGCCATGGTCGAGGGTCTCGATGTCGGTCGCCGGGATGCCGCCGGCGACCAGCACTCCCTTCAGGTAGGCGACCATTGCCGGCGTCTCGTGATGCCCGGCAGCCGTGCGGAATCCCACGCTGCGCGCGTAGATCTCCCGGACCTCGCCGAGGTAGGCAGGCTCATCCGCCCTCGCGGAGCTCCACACCAGACAGATCGCGATCGTCGCAAGAATCAGCCGTCCCACTGTGATCTCCCCTTCCCCACGGGTCGTCAGTTCTTCAGCGCCTTGATGCCGCGCTCGAGGCCTTCGAGCGTCAGCGGGAACATCCGGTCGCCGAGCAGCTGCCTGGTGATGCCGACCGACGCGGTGTAATCCCACCGGTCCTCGGGCTCCGGGTTCAGCCACGCGTGGCGCTGGAAGCGCTGGGTGACGCGCTGCATCCACACCGCGCCCGCCTCGTCGTTCCAGTGCTCGATGCTGCCGCCCGGCTGCATGATCTCGTACGGGCTCATGCTCGCGTCGCCGACGAAGATGACGCGGTAGTCGGGCGGATAGGTCCGCAGGATCTCGAGCAGCGGCGTGCGTTCGCCGTGCCGCCGACGGCTGTCCTTCCAGACGGACTCGTAGATGAAGTTGTGGAAATAGAAGTACTCGAGGTGCTTGAACTCGCTGCGTGCGGCAGAGAACAGTTCCTCGCACACCCGCACGTGGCTTTCCATGGAACCGCCGACGTCGAGGAACAGCAGCACCTTGACCGCGTTGTGCCGTTCCGGCACGAACCTGAGATCGAGCAGTCCCGCGTTGCGGGCCGTTGCATCGATCGTGCCGCCGAGGTCGAATTCCTCGGCCGCCCCCTCGCGCGCGAACCGCCTGAGCTTGCGGAGCGCGATCTTGATGTTGCGCGTGCCGAGCTCGACCGTGTCATCGAGGTTCCGGTAGTCGCGCCGCTCCCAGACCTTGACCGCGCGCCGCTGGCCGCCGGGCCCGCCGATGCGGATGCCCTCGGGATTGAAGCCACCGTGACCGAAGGGCGACGTTCCGCCCGTGCCGATCCACTTGCTGCCGCCCTCGTGCCGGCCCTTCTGCTCCTTCAGTCGCTCCTCGAGCGTCTTCATGAGCTTCTCCCAGCCGCCGAGCGCCTCGATCTGCGCCTTTTCCTCCTCGGTGAAGCTGCGCTCGACGAGCTTGCGCAGCCAGTCGGCCGGCAGTTCCGCGCCGAGCCCGGCGAATGCATCCTGCACGCCCTTGAAGTGGGCGGCGAATGCGCGGTCGAAGCGGTCGAAGTGCTTCTCGTCCTTGACGAGCGTCGCTCGGGCGAGCCAGTAGAAGTCGTCGACGCTCAGCGACGCGACGCGGGCCTCGAGCGCCTCGAGCAGGGTCAGGTGCTCGGTCAGCGAGACGGGGATCCCGGCCTCGCGCAGCGTGAAGAAGAAGCGCGTCAGCATGGGCGCGACACCAGCGCAGCGACGCCGCGCTCAGCTGCGGCTCTGCTGCCGCCGCTGCAGGAACATCACCTGCTCGAACAGGTGCACGTCCTGCTCGTTCTTGAGCAGCGCGCCGTAGAGCGGCGGCAGGCTCCTGCGCGGATCGTCGGTGCGCAGCGACTCCGGCGGCACGTCCTCGGCGAGCAGGAGCTTCAGCCAGTCGAGCAGTTCCGACGTGGAGGGTTTCTTCTTCAGGCCCGGGACCTCCCGCACCCTGTAGAAGGCGTTCAGCGCCTCCGACAGCAGCTCACGCTTCAGCTGCGGGTAGTGCACGGCGACGATGCGCGTCATGGTCTCGGCATCCGGGAAGCGGATGAAGTGGAAGAAGCAGCGGCGCAGGAACGCGTCCGGCAGCTCCTTCTCGTTGTTGCTCGTGATCACGACGATCGGCCGGTGCCGGGCCTTCACGAGCTCGCGCGTCTCGTGCACGAAGAACTCCATGCGGTCGAGCTCGAGCAGCAGGTCGTTCGGGAACTCGATGTCGGCCTTGTCGATCTCGTCGATCAGCAGCACCGCCTGCGTGTCGCTCTCGAAGGCCTCCCAGAGCCGCCCCTTGACGATGTAATTCGCGATGTGGTGCACCTTGGCTTCGCCGAGCTGCGAGTCCCGCAGCCGCGAGACCGCGTCGTACTCGTACAGCCCGTGCTGCGCCTTGGTCGTCGACTTGATGTGCCAGCGATACAGCGGCTTGCCGAGCGCAGCAGCCACTTCCTCCGCGAGCTGCGTCTTGCCGGTGCCCGGCTCGCCCTTCACGAGGAGCGGACGCGCGAGCGTCACGGCCGCGTTGACGGCCATCATCAGGTCTTCGGTAGCGACGTAGCGCTCCGTGCCCTCGAATTTCGTCGTCACTTCGGTTCCTCTGGTCCGGTTGGTGTCCCGCCGTCGGCGACTCGGCATGCGCACGGGCCGCGCCTACTCCTGCACCTTCAGCAGCTTCATGGTGTTGGTGCCGCCCGAAACGCCCGACAGCTCCCCGAGCGTGAGGATCAGCTCGTCGCCCGGCTTGACGTAGCCGCGGGCGAGCAGCTCCTTCGATATCGCGCGGTAAAGCAGCGCCGGATCCGTGTGCGTGATGTCGAACGGGATCGGGTACACGCCGCGGTAGAGCGCCACGCGCCGCTGCGTACGCACATGGCGCGTGAAGGCGAAAATCGGTATGTCGGAGCGGATGCGCGACATCCACAGCGGCGTCGAGCCGGACTCGGTCAGTGCGACGATGGCCTCGACGTCCATGTGGTTCGCGGTGTACATCACCGCATGCGCGATCGCCTGGTCGAACTGCCGGATCCGCCCCTCGAACCGGTCCCGGCCGCGGTTGCGCGCAAGCCGGTACTTCTCCGCTCCCTCGATCACCTCGGCCATCGCCTCGACGGCGCGCCCGGGATACCTGCCGACGGCCGACTCGCCCGACAGCATCACCGCGTCGCTGCCGTCGAGCACCGCATTGGCGACGTCGGAGACCTCGGCCCGCGTCGGCACCGGGCTGTGGATCATGGACTCCATCATCTGCGTCGCCGTGATCGTGACGCGGTCGAGGCTGCGCGCCAGCTGCAGAATGCGTTTCTGCAGCCCGGTGAGCTCCGCGTAACCGACCTCGACCCCCAGATCGCCGCGCGCGACCATCACGGCGTCGCTCGCCCGGATGATCTCGTCGAGCCTCGGTATCGCCTCGCTGCGCTCGATCTTGGCTATGACGCGGGCATCGCTGCCGGCGGCACCCAGGAGCGCGCGGGCTTCCTCGACGTCGGCCGGCTGGCGGACGAACGACACCGCGAGGTAGTCGACGTCGAGCGTCGCGGCGAGGCGCACGTCGTCGCGATCCTTGTCAGTGAGCGCCTTGGCCGAGAGCCCGCCACCGCGCCGGTTGATTCCCTTGTGGTCCGAGACCTCGCCTCCGGTGATCACGTGGCACTCGACGCGCCCGCCTTCCACTCCGGTGACGCGCAACTCGACCTGGCCGTCGCCCAGGATGAGCTCGTCGCCCGGCTGTACGTCCTTCGCGAGGTCGGTGTAGCTGATGCCGACGGCGCGGTCCGTCCCGTCGTGAGGGTCGAGGGTCGGATCGAGCGCGAACGCCTCGCCCTCCGCGAGCACCGCCCTGCCACCCGCGAACCGCTCGATGCGGATCTTGGGGCCTTGCAGGTCACCGAGGACAGCGACGTGCTTGCCGACGGTGGCCGCCGCCCGATGCACCGCCTCGACGCGGCGGCGGTGGTCTTCCGAATTGCCGTGAGAGAAGTTGACTCGCACCACGTCGGCGCCGCGCCGGACGATGTCCTCCAGGACGCCGGGCGCGTCCGTGGCGGGGCCGAGAGTGGCGACGATCTTGGTGCTGCGCAGCATGGGGGCAGACTACAGGCTGCGGCCCCGGGGTCAAAGACCGCCGACGCGAACGGCGCTACCCGGTCGCACGCTGTTCCAGCATCTCGACCGCCGGCAGCTTCTTGCCTTCGAGAAACTCGAGGAAGGCGCCACCGGCCGTCGAAATGTACGAAATGTCCTCGCCGACACCATACTTCTCGATCGCTGCAATGGTGTCCCCGCCGCCCGCAATCGAGAAAGCCGGGCTGCGGGCCACGGCCTGGGCGATGACCCGCGTCCCTTCGCCGAACTGGTCGAACTCGAACACGCCGACCGGGCCGTTCCAGACGATGGTCCCCGCATCCTTGAGGGCGCCGGCGAACCACTCGGCCGTGTCGGGGCCGATGTCCAGGATCATCTCTTCGGCGGTCACGTTGCCGACGGGCTTCACGTCGGCCTCCGCCGACGCCGCGAACTCCTTCGCGACCACGACGTCCGTCGGCAGCGGTATCTCCGCGCCACCGGCTTTCGCCCGCTCGAGCAGGCCTGTGGCGATATCTATCATCTCGGGCTCGTGCAGCGACTTGCCGATGGGGAACCCCGCAGCGGCCAGGAACGTATTCGCGATGCCGCCGCCCACGATCAGCTTGTCCACCTTGCCGAGCAGGTTCTCGAGCACCGTGAGCTTGGTGGAGACCTTGGAGCCGCCGACGATCGCGATCAGCGGCCGCTTCGGGCTGCCGAGGGCCTTCTCGAGCGCCTCGAGCTCGCCCGTGAGCAGGGGGCCGGCGCAGGCGACCGGCGCGAACCTGCCGACACCGTGCGTGCTCGCCTCCGCGCGGTGCGCGGTGGCGAACGCGTCCATCACGTAGACGTCACAAAGCCCGGCCATCTGCTGCGCGAGTTCATCCTTGTTCTTCTTCTCGCCCTTGTTGAACCGCACGTTCTCGAGCAGGACGATCTCGCCCGGCTCGGCCGAGACGCCACCCAGCCAGTCCTTCTCGAACCGCACCTTGACCCCGAGCAGCTCGGAGATTCTCGCCGCCACCGGCGCCAGCGAGAACTCCTCGTTGTAGACGCCCTCGTCCGGTCGGCCGAGGTGCGACATGAGCAGCACGCGCGCACCGGCGTCCCTGGCGGCCCGGATCGTCGGCAGCGAGGCACGGATGCGCGCATCGCTGGTCACTGTGCCGTTCTTCACGGGAACGTTGAGATCCTCGCGGATCAGGACACTCTTGCCCTTGAGGTCGAGGTCGGTCATGCGGACGACGCGAACCATGGTGCACTCCTACTTCGCGAGGACCCGGGCCATCTCCAGCACCTTGCAGGAGTAGCCCCACTCGTTGTCGTACCACGCCACGACCTTGACGAAGGTGTCGTCGAGGGCGATGCCCGCGTCCTTGTCGAACACCGAGGTGCAGCTCTCGCCGCGGAAGTCGGTCGCGACCACCTTCTCCTCCGTGTAGCCGAGCACGCCTTTCATCGGGCCCTCGGAGGCGGCCTTCATCGCCGCACAGATCTCCTCGTACTTCGCGGGCTTCGAGAGCTCGACCGTGAGGTCCACGACCGACACGTCGGACGTCGGCACGCGGAACGCCATGCCCGTGAGCTTCTTGTTGAGCTCCGGGATGACCTTGCCCACCGCCTTCGCAGCGCCCGTCGAGGACGGGATGATGTTTTCGAGGATGCCGCGGCCGCCGCGCCAGTCCTTGTTGGACGGGCCGTCCACGGTCTTCTGCGTGGCGGTCGCCGCGTGCACGGTCGTCATGAGGCCGCGCTTGATGCCCCAGGTGTCGTGCAGCACCTTCGCCACGGGTGCGAGGCAGTTGGTCGTGCA
>Ga0114938_1002004_pt1 | contig 13331 bp, 13 predicted proteins | sample AshMeaBigSpring_FD_88675 | JGI IMG/M metagenome (GOLD analysis project Ga0114938, IMG submission 88675) | Groundwater microbial communities from Big Spring, Nevada to study Microbial Dark Matter (Phase II) - Ash Meadows Big Spring | ecosystem: Environmental > Aquatic > Deep subsurface >...
CAAGATCTGCCGCCGCGGCGACGCGGTCATCGGCGCCGACGTCTCGCGCGAGGGCGTGCAGCGGGACCTCCTGCCGCTCGTCGAAGGCTGCACGGTCAGCACCAAGTACGGCATGGTCAGGACCGACCACGTGCTGTTCATCGCCTCGGGCGCATTCCACACGGCCAAGCCCTCGGACCTGATCCCCGAACTGCAGGGCCGGCTGCCGATCCGCGTGGAACTCGATGCGCTCTCGGTCGGCGATTTCGAGCGCATCCTCTCGGAGCCCGATGCCTCGCTCTGCGCGCAGTACGCGGCGCTGCTCGAAACCGAGGGCGTGAAGCTGGAGTTCCGCAAGAACGGCATCCGGCGCATCGCCGAAATCGCCTGGTCCGTGAACGAGCGCACCGAGAACATCGGCGCGCGCCGGCTGCACACGGTCATGGAGCGCCTGCTCGAGCAGGCTTCCTTCGAGGCCGCGGACAAGGGCGGCGCGACGATCGTGGTGGATGCCGCGTTCGTGGACGGGCACCTGGCGGCGCTCGCGAAGGACGAGGACCTCTCGCGCTACATCCTCTGACGGACGCCCGGCGCCGCGCGCTGTAGTAGTGTGTGCGCATGCAGGCCCCCTCGGAGATCACCGTTCGCAGCAAGAACCGCGTCGTCGTGGTCGCCTGGCCCGACGGCACGCGCTACGAGTTGCCATTCGAGTACCTGCGCGTGTACTCGCCCTCCGCCGAGATCCGCGGCCACGGCGGCGGCGAGGGCAAGCTCGAACTCCTGAAGGAGAACGTGCAGGTCGTGCAGGTCGAGCCCATCGGCCTGTACGCCGTGCGCCTGCACTTCGACGACGGGCACGACTCGGGCATCTACAGCTGGGATTACCTGCGCGAACTCGGCGCCGATTACGACCGCAAGTGGGCGCGCTACCTGGAGCGTTGCGAGAAGCTCGGCTACGTGCGCCGGGCGCCCGCCGATCCCTGAACGCGCCTCGGCAAGGCGCCCGCCGAAGCCTTAGAATCGGCTCCTGGGCCGGACTCATACACGAATGAAATCAGGCACTTCGGGGAACACCGGGACCGTCGACTTCGGCTACGAGCAGGTGCCCGCGGCCGAGAAGGCCGCGCGCGTGCGCGGCGTGTTCGACTCGGTCGCGGGCAAGTACGACCTGATGAACGACCTGATGTCTGCTGGCCTGCACCGGCTGTGGAAGCGCTTCGCGCTGTCGCAGACGGGGCTCCGCCCCGGCATGCGCGCGCTCGACGTCGCGGCCGGCACCTGCGACCTCGGCGCAGGCCTCGCGCGCCAGGTCGGCGACAAGGGCCTCGCCGTACTCACGGACATCAACCGCGAAATGCTCGTGCGCGGCCGCGACCGGCTGCTGGACGAGGGCGTCTTCGGCAACGTCGCTTTCGTCATCGCGGATGCCGAGCAACTGCCATTCGCGGACGCGAGCTTCGACTGCGTGACGATCGGATTCGGGCTGCGCAACGTCACCGACAAGCCGGCGGCGCTCGCCTCCATGCGCCGCGTGCTGCGCCCGGGCGGGCGGCTGCTGGTGCTCGAGTTCTCGAGGCCGCGCGGCGAGGCGCTCCGATCGGCCTACGACGCGTACTCGTTCAGGGTGCTGCCGGCGCTCGGGCGCATGGTCGCGGGCGACGAAGCGAGCTACCGCTACCTGGCCGAGTCCATCCGCATGCACCCGGACCAGGAGACGCTCGCGGCCATGATGCAGGACGCGGGACTCGAGGATGTGCGCTTCCACAACCTCGCCGGTGGCATCGTCGCGCTGCACTTCGGCTGCGTGTACTGAGCCTGTGACGCCCGAGCTCCTGAAGCCGCTGGAGTCGCTGCTGAACCGCAACATCGCGGAATCGTCGCGCGCGCGGGGTCTGCTGTCGCGGATTGCCGGCCGGTCGCTGGAGCTTCGGCTCGCGGCCACTCCCCTGCGGCTGCGGTTCGCGGCGGGGAGCGACGGCGTCTCTCTCGGAGTGGGCGGCGAGACGCCAGCCGATGCGACAATCGAGGGCACGCCCTTCACCTTCGCGCGGCTCGCGCTCGGCAACCCGATGGAGTCGCTGCGCGCGGGCGGCGCGCAGGTCACGGGCGATGGCGAGATCGCGCAAGGCTTCCAGCGTCTCTTCGAGGCGGCGCAGCCGGATTTCGAGGAAGAGCTGTCACGGCTGACGGGCGATGTCGCGGCGCATCATCTCGCCAACCTCGCGCGCGGCGCGAGCGGCTTCATGCGCCGTGCCGGCAGCACCTTTGCGCAGAATGTCGCCGAGTACCTGACCGAAGAGAGCGACGACGTGCCGCTGCGCGCCGAGGTCGAGGATTTCGTCAACGGCGTGGACTCCCTGCGGGAGGCGACCGACCGCCTGGAGGTGCGCATCGCGGGCATCGAACGGGGCCGCCGGTGATCTCGCTCTCGGTCGCCGGGCGGCTGCTCACGATCCACCGCACGCTGGTGCGCTACGGGCTCGACGACTTTGTGCGCGCGACGCACCTGTACCGGCCGCTGCGCTTCGTCTTCTGGCTCTCCCCCTGGACCTGGTTCTCGCGCCGGCGCGGCTCACGCGGTGACCGGCTGCGCCGGGCGCTCGAGGACCTCGGGCCCATCTTCGTGAAGTTCGGGCAGGTGGTCTCGACGCGCCGCGACCTGCTGCCGCCGGACATCGCCGACGAGCTCGCGAAGCTGCAGGACCGGGTGCCGCCCTTCCCGGGCACGGCCGCGAAGGCCCGCATCGAGGAGGCGCTCGGCAGGCCCGTCACCGAGCTCTTCGGCGAGTTCGAGGAGGAGCCGCTGGCCGCCGCCTCGATCGCGCAGGTGCATGCCGCGCGCCTGCGCGACGGGCGCGAGGTCGTGGTCAAGGTGCTGCGTCCCGGCATGCGCGAGATCATCGGCCGCGACCTGGAGGTGCTGCATGCCCTCGCCGGCCTCGCGGAGGACTACTGGCCCGGGTCGCGGCGGCTGCACCCTCGCGAGGTGGTGGCCGAGTACGAGAAGACAATCCTGAACGAGCTCGACCTGATGCGCGAGGCCGGCAACGCCTCCCAGCTCAAGCGCAATTTCGCCGGCAGCCCGATGCTGCACGTGCCGGAGGTGCACTGGGACCTGTGCCGGCAGGAAGTGATGGTGATGGAGCGCATCCGCGGCGTGCCGATCTCGGACGTCGCGCGCCTGCGCGAGCTTGGCACCGACATCCCGAAGCTCGCCGAGAACGGCGTGACCATCTTCTTCATCCAGGTGTTCACCCACAACTTCTTCCACGCCGACATGCACCCCGGCAACATCTTCGTGGACGTGTCGGACCCGGCGAACCCGCGTTACGCGGCGGTGGACTTCGGCATCGTCGGCACGCTGGACCCGCGCGACCAGCTCTACATCGCCGGGAATTTCCTCGCATTCTTCGAGCACGACTACCGCAAGGTCGCGGTGCTGCACCTGGAGAGCGGCTGGGTGCCCGCCGGCACGCGCGTGGACGAGCTCGAGAGCGCGGTGCGCACCGTCTGCGAGCCGGTGTTCAACAAGCCGCTGAAGGACATCTCCTTCGGCGTGGTGCTCCTGCACCTGTTCGAGGTGGCGCGGCGTTACAACATGCAGGTGCAGCCGCAGCTGATCCTGCTGCAGAAGACGCTGCTGAACATCGAGGGCCTCGGCCGGCAGCTCTACCCGGAGCTCGACCTGTGGCAGACGGCGCTGCCGATCCTGCGCCGGTGGATGCGCGAGCGCTCGGGCCCTCGCTCGCTGTTCAGGAGCCTGCGCACGCACTGGCCGGACATCGCCGAGGCGATCAAGGTGATGCCCGTGATCGCGCGGCGCACGATCCGCCGCGCCTACGACGAGGAGCTGGCGGTGCGCACGGAATCGGAGTCGCTCGACCGGCTCCGCGCGGAGCTGCGCCGCGACCGCCGCCGCAGCGATTCCATCATCGCTGGCGCCGCGATCCTCATTGGCGGCATCATCTGGCTCTCGCTCGGCACCCAGCCCTCCTGGCTCGGCTGGCTGCTCACGGCGGGCGGCGGCGCCTGGCTCCTCACCCGCCTCCGCAAATAGGGGACGCACCCCTATTTCCGTAAAGAAATAGGGGTGCGTCCCCTATTCAGGTGATCGGGACCTTGGGGACGACCCAGGTGGCGGTCGCGAGGCCGCAGAGCTCGCCGGCTTCGTCGAAGACGGCGGTTCCGGTGTAGTGCTTGCGGCCATCCTGGCCGAGCTGCCACCCGATCACGACGCAGGGCTCGTTGAGGCGCACGCGCCGGAGGATGCGCGCCGCGTACTGGCCGAGCAGCGCGCCGCTCGAGCCGCCGCCGCAGGCGAAGAAACCCGGGCAGTCGAGTACGGCCCACATGAATTCCGGCAAGACCTTGCCGTCCGGCCCGCAGAGGGATGCATCCGGCAGCCACGCGGCCGCGACCATGTCGCGGCCCTCGATCGGGGATGCGAAGATCCGCATGCCGTCGCCGCGCCTGCGCTCCGGTCCGCAGACGAAGCAACCCGGGTACGCGTGCTCGCGGAAACCCTGGAAATGCTTCACCGCGGCCAGCACCTCGGCATAGGAAGGCGGCTTCGGCACCGCGAGCTCGAACGTCTTCGGCGTCGCGCTCGCGACCGGCTCCTCGCCGTCCATCAGCAGCAACCGCGAGTTCTCCCGGTCCTCGCGGATCTCGAGCGGCTTCTCGAGCGGCGGCGGCTTCATGAGCCGGATCTCGACCGGCTGCGCGGCCGCGGCCGCGACCATCCCCGCGGTGTAGCCGCCGTTGCCCGACTGCGGCGGCCCGCGGAAACGCCGTCCGATCACGAGGAAGTGGCTGGCGGTCATCTTGCGACGCATCGTAGCCGATCGAGGCTGGCAGGGGACGCCCGCAGCGGCTACATTGGCCGTCCCCCGAACGACCCGGGAGCCTCGCGACCGCCATGAGATCCGCCGTCTTCGCCCTCGCCTGCCTGCTCCTCGCCCCCGCCGCGCGCGCCGACGATGCCCAGTCGATGCGCCGGTTCCTCACCGCCCGCGCCGCGCGCGACGCCGACGTCGCGCGCTCGATCTGGGAATGGGCCGAGGTCGGCTACCAGGAGACGAGGAGTTCCGCGCTGCTGCAGGACGAGCTGAAGAAGGCGGGATTCCGGATCGAGCCCGGCGTCGCCGGCATCCCGACCGCGTTCGTCGCGACCTCCGGCAGCGGCAAGCCCGTCATCGGCATCCTCGCCGAGTTCGACGCGCTGCCCGGCATCAACCAGGATGCCGTTCCCGAGCGCAGCCCCATCGCCGGCAAGGGCGCCGGCCACGCCTGCGGCCATCATCTCTTTGGCACGGCCTCCGTCTCGGCCGGCATCGCCATCGCGAACTGGCTCAAGACGAGCGGCACGCAAGGCACGATCCGCGTCTATGGCACGCCTGCCGAGGAAGGCGGCGCCGCCAAGGTGTACATGGCGCGCGCGGGGCTCTTCGACGACGTGGACACCGTAATGCACTGGCACGCCGCCGACGTCAACGCCGCGGGCATGGACCGCGCGCTCGCCAACAAGACGGCGAAGTTCCGCTTCCACGGCCTCTCAGCGCACGCCTCCGGCGCCCCGCACCGCGGCCGCTCCGCGCTCGACGGCATCGAGGCCATGAACCACATGGTGAACCTGCTGCGCGAGCACGTGCCCTCCGATGCGCGCATGCACTACATCATCACGAGCGGCGGCTCGGCGCCGAACGTCGTTCCCGACTTCGCCGAGTCCTACCACTACGTGCGCCATGAGGATCCGAAGACGGTCACGGAGATCTTCGACCGCGTGGTCAAGGCCGGCGAGGGCGCCGCGCTCGGCACCGGCACGCGCATGGAGTACGAGGTGATCGGCGGCGTGTACAACCTGCTGCCGAACGAGACGCTGCAGCGCGAGATGCACGCGAAGCTCAGGGAAGTCGGCGGCATCACATACACGCCCGAGGAGCGCGCATTCGCCGAGAAGATATACGCGACGCTCACGGCGCCCACGCTCCCGCTCGGCTCGGAATCCCAGGTGCAGGTCTTCGAATTCCAGCGCCCGGGCGCGGGCTCCACGGACGTCGCCGACGTCAGCTGGACGGTGCCGACCGTCGGCCTGCGCACCGCCACCTGGGTGCCGGGCACGCCCGCGCACAGCTGGCAGGCGACGGCTGCCGGCGGCATGAGCATCGGCTACAAGGGCATGAACGTCGCCTCGCAGACGCTCGCGCTCATGGGGCGCGAGCTGTTCACGCGCCCGGAGCTGATCGCGCACGCGAGGGCGGAGTTCGAGAGCCGCCGCGGCCCGGATTTCGTCTACGAGCCCTTGCTCGGCAACCGCGACCCGCCGCTCGATTACCGCCGCGGCGTGCCTGGCGGCGGCGACGACTGAGTCGTCAACCGCCCGGCGCGGCTGCCGGGCGCTTCGTCGTAAGGACCGCACGGCCTGCCCGTGGCAGGCATACAGTCATCGTCATGCAGCACCACTCCGTCCCAGGAGGCCCCATGCGCCGCTTCACGCTCGCACTCGCATCCCTGTTCGTCGCGCTGCCGCTCCAGGCCGCCGACGTCCCCGCCCACATCGCCGCGGCGGTCGCCGCGCCCGAGCGCAGCGCCGCGGATCGCGAGCGCGATATCCGGGACAAGCCCGCCGAGCTCATGGCCTTCGCCGGCGTCCTCCCCGGCATGAAGGTCGCGGACGTCTTCGGCGGCGGCGGCTACTGGTCGGAGCTGCTGTCGCGCGCGGTCGGCGCCAACGGCGCCGTGACGCTCGTGAACAACGCCCCCTACTGGAGTTTCGCGAAGGACGACCTGAAGACGCGCTTCGCCGACGGCCGCCTCCCCGGGATCACGCGACGCACGGTCGAGACCTGTGACCTCAAGCTCGGCAGGGGCCAGTACGACCTGATCCTGATGTTCATGGCCTACCACGACATCTACTGGGTCAATGAGAACGGCGGCTGGCCCGCGATCGACACGGACAGCTTCGTCAAGCAGCTGTACGCCGCGCTGAAAACCGGCGGCTTCCTGCTGATCGTGGACAACGCGGCGGCGGCGGGAACCGGCAGCTCCTCGGTCAACCAGCTGCACCGCATCGAGGAATCATTCGCGAAGCGCGACTTCGAGTCGCACGGCCTCGAGCTCGAGGCGACCTGGGATGGGTACCGCAACCCCGGCGACGACTACACGAAACTGGTCTTCGACCCGGCGGTGCGCGGCAAGACCGACCGCTTCGTGCACCTCTACGAGAAGGAATAGGGCGCGCTCCGCATTCCCCGCAGGACGGTTGCGGGCTCATTTCCCGCCTCGATCGCCTCGACGAGCGCCGACCCCACGATCACGCCGTCCGCGTGCCCGGCGAGCCGGGCGACCTGGGCTGCGCTGCGGATGCCGAAGCCCGCGCACACGGGGACGGCCGATGCCGCGCGCACCTGGTCGAGGTACGCCAGCAGGCCATCGGGTGCCTCGGCCGCACCGCCCGTCGTGCCCGTCCTGGTGACCGCGTAGACGAATCCCTGCGACGCGCGCGCGAGCATCGCGAGCCGCGTCGGCGGCGTCACCGGCGTCACCATCTGCACGAGCGCGATGCCCTCGCGATTGAGCGCCGCGCGAAGCTCGGCGCATTCCTCCCACGGCAGGTCCGGGACGATGAAGCCCGACACTCCCGCCACCCGTGCCGCGCATGGCAGGCGCCCGAGTCCGAAGGCGAGCAGCGGATTCAGATAACTCATCAGGAGCAATGGCGCTGGCGGTCGCGGCGCAATGGCGGCGAGGGTCTCCAGGATCCAGGCGAGGGTCGCGCCCTGTTCCAGCGCGATGCGGCTCGAGCGCTGGATGCTCGCGCCGTCGGCCATCGGATCCGAGAACGGCACACCGATCTCGATCACATCGGCGGCATCGGCGAGCGAGGCGAGTTGCCCGCGGAAGGCGGTGCGATCCGGGAAGCCCGCCGTCAGGAACCCGACGAGCGCCGGCGCGCCGTGGGCCGCGACGTCCCTGAGCGCCCGCGCGATGTCGGTGCCCGGCTGCATCAGCCGCCTTCCGCCAGGTAGGTCGAGAGATCCTTGTCGCCGCGGCCCGAGAGCCCGACCAGAATGCGGCTGCCGCGATGCCGCGACGCGAAACGTTTCGCACCCGCGAGGGCGTGTGCGCTCTCGAGCGCGGGCAGGATGCCCTCGAGCGCACTGCACTCGCGCGCCGCGGCGAGCGCGTCCCCGTCGGTTGCGACCTCGTACTCCGCGCGGCCTACGGCCTGCAGCAGCGCGTGCTCGGGCCCGACGGCGGAGTAGTCGAGCCCGGCGGAGACAGAGTGTGTCTCCTGCACCTGGCCATGCTCGTCCTGCAGCAGCATGGTGTAGCAGCCGTGCAGGACGCCGGGGCGACCGTAGGCAAGTGTCGCCGCGCTCTCACCCAGCCCGGCGCCGCGACCGCCCGCCTCGATTCCGAGCAGCGTCACGCCCCCATCGCCGAGGAACGGGTGGAAGAGCCCGATGGCGTTCGAGCCGCCGCCCACGCAGGCAATCGCGACGTCCGGCAGCGCGCCGGCCGCGGCCAGCAGCTGGGCGCGCGCCTCGCGGCCGATGACGGACTGCAGCTCGCGCACGAGATAGGGATAGGGATGCGGCCCGACTGCGGAACCCAGCAGGTAGTGGGTGCCGAGCGGATCGGACACCCAGTCGCGCAGCGCCTCGTCGATCGCGGCCCGCAGCGTCGCATCGCCCGCGGTCACCGGCACGACCTCGGCGCCGAGGAGCCGCATGCGCCCGACGTTGGGCGCCTGGCGCTCCATGTCCACGGCGCCCATGTAGACGACGCAGGGCAGGCCGAGCCGCGCGCAGGCGGCGGCGGTCGCGACGCCGTGCTGGCCCGCCCCCGTTTCCGCGATCACGCGCGCGGCGCCCAGGCGCTTCGCGATCAACGCCTGGCCGAGGGCGTTGTTGATCTTGTGCGCGCCGGTGTGCGCGAGGTCCTCGCGCTTGAGCCAGATCTCCGCGCCCCAGGCGTCCGAGAGTCCCTGCGCGCGCGTGAGCGCCGTGGGACGGCCCGCCCAGCCGTGCAGCTCGCGCGCGAACTCGCGCTGGAAATCCTCGGCATGCAGATGCCGCCTCACGCCCTTCTCCAGCGCCTCGAGCGCGGGCACGAGCGTCTCCGGGACGTAGCGCCCGCCGAATGGGCCGAAGCGGCCACGCGCATCGGGCAGACGCCCTGCGACCTCCTCTTCGCGCAAACGACGCAGGTCGTCGACCGCGAGCACGGCGCTCAAGCCATCCTCCTGAGCGGCGCGCCGCGCGCCGCTGCCACGAATGCGCGGATCAGCGCCGCGTCCTTCACGCCCGGCGCGCGCTCCACGCCGCTCGAAATGTCCACGCCGAATGGCCCGACGGCGGCGATCGCCTCCGCCACATTCGACGGTTCCAGCCCGCCCGCCAGGATCAGCTCGCAACGTCGCGCGAGCGCCGCGGCGCCCTGCCAGTCTCCCCGCATGCCCCGGCCACTCGCGGGGGCATCGAAGACGGCGCGTCGCGGCAGGGCCACCGCGGCGCCCGCGTGACGGAAAACGGGCCAGCGCTCGATCGAGGCCGGCAGCTCGAGCGCGCCGAAGTCCCCGGCATCGGACTGCCAGGCATCGGGCACGAAGGCATCGAGTATCCGCGCGATGCGGTCGACATCCGGGTGCAGGGTGACGCACACGCTCTTCACGCATGCTGGCAGCCGCGCCGCCAGCGCCGCCGCCCGGTGTGGTTCGATGTCGCGCGGCGAGCCGTCGTGGAACACGAATCCCACCGCGTCTGCGCCGGCCTGCACCGCCGCATCGAGCGCATCAGGCGTGGCAATCCCGCAGATCTTCACGAAGGTGTTCACGCGACCGCCAGCGCCGCCGCGCGCCCGGCGGCCAGCATGTCGCGGATCGCGCGCACCGGGTCCGGGGCACGCATGAGCGAGCCGCCGACCAGCGCGAGCCCGTACCCCGCCCGCGCCAGCTCCGCGCACTGCGCGCCCGTCGCGATGCCGGATTCGGCGACCCGCGGCAGGCCGGCGGGCAGCAATGGGGCCAGCTCGCGGAACCGGAACGGGAGCACTTCGAGCGTCGCGAGGTCGCGGCAGTTGACGCCGATCAGGACCGGAGCGCCATCCGATGCGCCCGGTCGCCGGATCGCGGTCGTCGCGCGCTCGATGTCACGCGCATCGAAGGTCTCGACCAGCGTGAACAGCGAAAGCTCCCGTGCACAGTCGAGCATCTCGGAAAGCCGCGAGTCGTCCAGCATGCGCGCGATGAGCAGCACGCCGCCCGCGCCCGCGGCGCGTGATTCGAACACCTGGTACGCGTCCACGAGGAAATCCTTGCGCAGCACGGGGACGCCGATCGGCGCCAGCGCGGCGGCAGCGCGCGACAGCTGGGCGAGATCGCCGTCGAAACGCGAGGGCTCGGTGAGCACCGACACCGCGGCCGCCCCGCCGCGCGCATAGGCGATCACCTGGCGCTCGATGCGTTCATCCGGCCCCGCGAGCGGCCCGAGGGCCGGCGACCGGCGCTTGTACTCCGCGATCAGTTCGAAGGCATCGTCGAAGGCGAACGCGGGAGGATCCGGCGTGTCGTCCGCGCGCACGCGAAGCGCCGCGAGCGGTTCCCGCGTGCGGGCGGCGCGCATGCGCTCGCCGCTCGCCTCCGCCATCTGCGCGAGGAAGCCGCTCATCCCGTGCGCCGCGCCGCCCGGGCGACGAGTCCGTCGAGCAGCCGCGCCGCGCGCCCGTCGTCGATCGCGGCCTGCGCGAGCGCCACGCCGTCCGCCGGATGCCGTACCGCGCCGGCCACTTCCGCGACGAGCGCGGCGCCCATGACGAGCGCGTCGCGGTGACCGCCCCGTTCGCGTCCACGCAGCACCGCCGCGAGCCGCCGCGCGTTCTCCGCGGCATCGCCGCCGAGCAGCTCCTCCTGCGCACAGGCAGGCAGGCCGAAATCCGCGGCGCTGCGGCGCTGGCCGGTCACGCGGCCCGGCCGCACGTCGAAGATCGTGTAGGGCGAGGCCGGCGTCGGCTCGTCCCAGCCCGCGTCGCCGTGCACCACGAACATGCGCTCGATCGGCATGCCGGAGAGCGTCTCGGCCATGAGCCGCGCGACCTCCAGGCTCCAGGCGCCGATCATGCCGTAGGGCGCCTGCGCCGGGTTCGCGAGTGGACCCAGCAGGTTGAAGATGGTGCGCACGCCGAGCGCCGCGCGCACCGGCGCGATGGCCTTCATCGCCGGGTGGTAATAGGGCGCGAACAGGAAGGTGAAGCCGGTGCGCTCGAGGCAGTCGGCCGCGGCGTGCTCGTCGGGCGGCAACGGGATGCCCATGGCCTCCAGCACGTCCGCGCTGCCGGAGCGCGAGGACACCGAGCGGTTGCCGTGCTTGGCGACGCGGATGCCGCAGGCGGCGGCGAGGAGCGCGGTGCCGGTCGACAGATTGAGGCTGCCCGAGCCGTCGCCGCCGGTGCCGACCACGTCCACGACCGGCGCTCCGTCGGGGATGCGCGGGCGGCGTGCGAGCGAGCGCATCGCGCTCGCGAAGCCGCGCACTTCCGCCGGGGTCGCGCCCTTGATCCGAAGCGCGGCCAGCAGCGCGCCCGTCATCGCCTGCGGCATCGCGGGATCCGTCAGCGAGATCATGAGCTCATACGCGGCGCCTTCCGACAGGTCCTGCCGCTCCAGCAGCGCATCGAGCGCGGAGCCGCCCGGCCGGGTCATGGCCGCGTTCCGCGCGCGAGGAAGGCCGCGAGCAGTCGCGGGCCGTCCGGCGTCAGGATGCTCTCGGGATGGAACTGCACGCCCTCGGCGTCGAGCTCGCGGTGGCGCACGCCCATGACCTCGCCTTCCGGTGTCCAGGCGGTCACTTCCAGCTCGCGCGGCAGCGACTCGCGCTCGGCGATCAGCGAGTGGTAGCGGCCGGCCTCGAAGGGATTCGGCAGGTCCGCGAAGAGGCCGCGGCCTTCGTGTTGCACGAGCGAGGTCTTGCCGTGCATGAGCCGGTCCGCGCGCCCGACCTTGCCGCCGAAAACCTCGACCAGCGCCTGGTGGCCCAGGCACACGCCCAGAACCGGGATCTCGCCCGCGAAGCGCTCGATCATCCGCGTCGAGACGCCCGCCTGCGCCGGCGTGCCGGGGCCGGGCGAGATGCACAGGTGCGTCGGCGCGATCGCCTCGGCTTCCTCCACGCGGATGCTGTCGTTCCGGTGCACGAGGACGTCCGCGCCCAGCACCATGAAAGCCTGCACCAGGTTGTAGGTGAAGGAATCGTAGTTGTCGATCAGCAGCAGGCGCGCGCTCACAGCCCGGCCCCCGCGAGTTCGAGCGCGCGGCGCATCGCCGCGCTCTTCGCGAGCACTTCCTCGTGCTCGCGCACAGGGTCGCTGTCGGCGACAATGCCGGCACCGGCCTGGTAGCTGTAACGTCCTTCGCCGAACACCATGGTGCGGATCGTGATCGCCTGGTCCATGTCACCGCCCTTGCCGAAGTATCCCACCGTCCCGCCGTACAGGCCGCGCCCCACGGGCTCCAGCTCGTCGATCAGTTCCATCGCCCGCACTTTCGGTGCGCCCACCAGCGTGCCCGCCGGGAACGCCGCGGCGAACAGGTCGAAGGCGTCCCTGCCCGCCGCCAGCTCACCGTCCACGCCGCTCACCAGGTGCATGACGTGGCTGTAGCGCTCGATCGAGCGGTACGGGCCCACGCGCACGCTGCCCGCGCGCGCGACGCGGCCGAGATCGTTGCGCGCGAGATCCACGAGCATCACGTGCTCGGCGCCCTCCTTCACGTCGGCGAGCAGCTCATCCGCCTGGCGGCAGTCCTCGCCAAGATCGCTTCCGCGCGGCCGCGTGCCCGCGATGGGACGCAGCTCCGCGCGGCGGCCCGCGAGACGGACGAGCGCCTCAGGAGAGGAACCGGCGACAGCGAGACCGCCCGCCTCGACGAAGTACATGTAGGGCGAAGGGTTGAGCAGGCGCAGCGCGCGGTAGACCTCGAACGGCTCGTGCTCGCATTCGCCCTCGAAGCGCACCGAGAGCACGAGCTGGTACACGTCCCCCGCCGCGATGTGCCCGCGCACGCGCCCGACCGCGTTTTCGAACTCGCTCCGCGCCAGGCTCGCGGCGGCCGGCGAATGACGGTAGGCCTTCGTCCCGCGCGGGAGGGGCCCCGCGAGCGCGGCCACGATCTCGCGCCGCAGCGACTCGCGCTCTGCATCGTCTCCGTCGTGCAGCAGCGTGACGCCGCGCGAGAGGTGGTCGAAGACGAGCAGCGACTTCGGCGCCAGGTAGCAGGCTTCCGGCACCGCGACGCCGCTCCTCGAGGGCGCGGGCAGCCGCTCGAAGCTGCGCGCGAGGTCGTAGGCGGAGAATCC
>Ga0114938_1002005_pt1 | contig 13327 bp, 12 predicted proteins | sample AshMeaBigSpring_FD_88675 | JGI IMG/M metagenome (GOLD analysis project Ga0114938, IMG submission 88675) | Groundwater microbial communities from Big Spring, Nevada to study Microbial Dark Matter (Phase II) - Ash Meadows Big Spring | ecosystem: Environmental > Aquatic > Deep subsurface >...
GCGTTGGACGGGCATGCCGGCTCACCGGTCAGGTCACGCCACCCGGCTAGGGAATCGATCATAAGCGACAGATCCGGCGGGCATTCTTCGTCGTTTGACTGCCGGATTCTGGGGCATGCGGTCGTGCCCCGGGGGCCTGCCCGGGACCCTTGACGATGGCCTCCCCGGATCGTTTCGATCTTGGCCACGGGCGCGGGGCGGTTCTCAAATTTGATACTGTTTCTTGCGCGGGTCCGATCCATGGTCTACGGTTTCCGGCGTCCGTTCGGATTCTTGCGTGGAGGCGGTTGCCCGTGCTCACCCTTGGCGTTGCGCCGGCCGTTTGGCAGGGTGGCTATGCTGCCGCCGCTGGCCATGCGTCCCCGCGAAGCCGGAGGTCGGACGACTGGCACCGCCTGGGGAGCGGCTAGGAGCCCCTCGTGTTCATCGCCGGTGCCAGCGCGACGCTCAGGCGGTTGCTCGATGACCAGTTGGTGGCGACTGGCGGGCGCGGCGGCTTTACGATCTCGTTGTTCTCGACGCGCCACTTTGTCCCCGGGCTGACCAATCGGGTTGCCCTGTTTCTGTACCGCGTCGAGGTGGACGAGGTTCGCCGGCACGTCGAGCTGCCGAGGCTCGCCCCGAACGCCCCGCGTCGCATGGCGTTGGGGCTCGAGCTGCATTATCTGCTCACGGTCTGGGGCCAGGGGGACGCCGCGGAGAGCGAGCAGATCATGTTGGCGCGCTGCATGGACATCCTGGACCGGCACGCGCTCATCAGCGGCAGCTTGCTTGACCCAGGCTATGCCTGGGAGCCGGACGATGCCCTGCGGGTCTCCCTTTCCCACCTCACCACCGAGGACATGCTGCGGCTCTGGGACAGTCTGGAGCCGCCGTACCAACTCTCGATCCCCTACGTGGTACGCACCGTCCGGCTGGCGGCCCGGCAGCGCCCGGACGCCTCCGTCACCGACAGCCGGACCCTGGTCCTGACCCCGGCGGTTCCCTAAGTGGCGCTGCCGGCGCAAAACCTGATGACGTGGGCCGCCGGGCATTCACCGGACCGCCTCGCCGTCGTCGGGGTCCTGGCGGTGCGCCCGCGACGGTATCTCAGCGAGGGCGCCCCCCTGGGTCTGGGCCCCATGCCGGGGCTAGACGTGAGGGTCCAGGGCGGTTCCGAAGCCCCCCTGTGGCACGCCTCCACCGGGCTGTACGGCTTCCTGCGCCTGGCCCCTGGGCCGGCGCGGGTCGAGGTGTCGGACCCCAGCGGCCGGTATCTGCCCCAGGCGATCAACGCCCAGGTCCCGGACCGCACCGCGGTACGCGAGGCCCTGCAGCGTGGTCGCACCCCGCCCGCGGGAGTCTCAGCCCTGTTCCTGGACCTGGGCCTGCGCCCGGCCTTGGGGCTTGCCCTGCCCCCGGGGTCCAGTGCCATCTGGGGCCTGGTGCGCCGGCGCAGCGACGGGTCGCCGGTCCCGGGTGCTCTGATCGGCGTGGAAACGGTGCGTGCCGGTATGGCCGATGGGGTGACCACACTGTCGGGACCGGATGGGACCTATGTCCTCGTCCTCCCCGGCGAGGTGGTGGACGCGAGCGTCACCCCGCCGGTGCGCCGCTTCGACCGCGCCCTCGGCGTCCATGCCCCGCGCCCGCCCCTCGCTGCCCAACTGGCGACGGGCTATCTGGGCGGGTTGCCGCCGGGCGTCTTCGCGCTCACGGCGGCCCAACGCAACGCGCTTTACCAGCGATCCAACTTCCAACTGCGGGGGGGCGACGGCAGCCTGCGCCCGCGGGTCGGAGGGCAGAATCCCTTAACCACGGTCTCCATCGGCGAGCGCGTCCGGTGGGACATCGAACTGTTCCCATGAGGATGACGGAGGGTCTCCATGCCTGAGTATCTAGCCCCCGGTGTCTACGTCGAAGAGACCAGCTTCCGCGCCAAGTCCATCGAGGGCGTGGCGACCTCCACCGCCGGCTTTGTCGGCCAGGCGCGCTTCGGGCCCGTCGAGGGTCTGCCCGCCCTGGTGACGGGCTTCGAGGAGTACCAGCGCCTGTTTGGGGATGCGGAGGACTTGGTGCTCGCGGGCATTCCGACCACCAACCACCTGGCCCAAGCCGTGCGTCTGTTCTTCGAGAATGGCGGGAAGCGCGTCTATGTGGCCCGCATCTTCCGCCCCGTGGGTGGCGGCTCGGTGGCCGGCAGCCGGGGGGCGAGTCCAGCCCTTTCGGTGCTTGGGGTGGACCGCTTCATCCGCGCCCGCTTCCCGGGGCGTGCCGGCAATCTGGTGGTGGCGGTGAGGGCCTTGCGCAGCGGCAACCTCCTGACTGGGCCCGCCGGCAGCCGGACCCTCAACGGGGTGCGACCGGGCGATCTGGTGGAGGCGGTGACCGGGGGCGGCGCGGCCAAGGACCGAGTGGTGACTGCGGCCGGGGCCAACGCGGTGACCGCGGCCAATCTCTACGCGGTCTCCTTCAGCGCGGCCGGGGCGCCGCTGCTGACCAACACCGCCGGCACCCTGGATCTGAATGCCGCCGGACTGACGGCCCTGCAGAAGATCACCCTGGACCTGTCGGTGGGGCCCAACCTGGACGGCTCCACGGGGGGGCGGTCGGATCTGGTCCCACGCCTATCCTGCCACCCGGACTCGGAGCAGTTTCTGGGCCGGGTGCTGCGCCACGAGGACCCGCTCGCGGGCATCGAGCCGCCGGCAGACCGCAGCCAGCGCGTCTATTTCGACGCCATGGTCGATCTGCCTTCTTCCCCTGCGGACCGTACCTCCTTCGCCCGCGATCTGCTCATCGCCCTGGTGGCGGCCTCGCCCATGACCCTGGCCAACGGCGTGGACGGTCAGGGCGCAGAGTCCGCGACCTTCGGCGGGACCGGAAGCGGGCATACGGCCACCGGGCTTGCCTCCCTCGCGGAGATCGAGGACATCGCCATCGTTGCCGCCCCCGGGTCCGCCGCCCTGGCCTCCGCCGATGAGCGCCAGGCGGTTGCCAACGCCCTGATCACCCACTGCGAGACGCTGCGCTATCGCTTCGCCATCCTGGCGGGGCCAGCCACGGCGGACCAGGCGGAGATCCGCGACGTGCGCGGCAAGCTCGACTCCAAGTACGCGGCCCTCTATTACCCGTGGCTGGTGGTCGGGGCTCCCAAAGGGGCCCGCGAGACTGTGCTCCTGTCCTCGGAAGGGGCGATGGCCGGGATCTATGCCCGCAGCGACATTGAGCGCGGGGTGCACAAGGCCCCGGCCAATGAGACGGTGCGTGGGGTCCTGCGCTTCTCGCGCAACGTGGTCAAGGGCGAGCAGGATGTCCTCAATCCGGAGGGGATCAACTGTCTGCGCTTCTTCGAGGGACGCGGTTACCGGGTGTGGGGGGCGCGCACCATCAGCTCCGACCCCGAGTGGATCTACGTCAACGTGCGCCGGCTGTTCATCTATCTGGAGCACTCCATCGACCGCGGCACCCAGTGGGCGGTGTTCGAGCCCAACAACGAGGAGCTCTGGCTGAAGATCCGCCTGACCATCGAGGGCTTCCTCTACGATGTCTGGCGCAGCGGCGCCCTGCTCGGCACCCGCCCCGAGGAGGCCTTTTTCGTGCGCTGTGACCGGACCACCATGAGTCAGTCCGACCTGGACAACGGCCGCCTGATCTGCCTGATCGGGGTCGCGCCCACCAAGCCGGCGGAGTTCGTCATCTTCCGCATCGGCCAGTGGACGGCCGACGCCTCGCTCATCTGAGGCCGCCCGCCGGGACGATCAGCATGAGTGCCACCGAATCAGCAACGGAGACCCGCCATGGCCACCCTGCGTGAAGACCCCTACGGTCCCTTCAACTTCAAGGTCACCATCAGCCCCGGCATCGGCGGAGAGTTCCGCGGGGGCTTCTCGGACTGCTCGGGGTTATCGAGCGAGATCACCTACGCCGACTACCGCGAGGGCACCGACAGCGCCAACCGGCCACGCAAGATCCCGCTGATGTACAAGGCCGGGGACGTGACCCTCAAGCGCGGCCTGATCGCGGCCCTGGACCTGTGGAACTGGGTCAAGCAGGTGCGCATGGGGGACATGAAGGCGCGCGCCACTGTGGTCATCGAGCTGATGAGCGAGGACCACGAGTCCACGGTCGCCACCTGGCGCCTGGTCAATGCCCGTCCCTCAAAATGGACAGGCCCGACCCTGGCCGCCAAGGGGGCCTCTGACGTGGCCATGGAGGAGCTGACCCTGGTCTGCGAGGACCTCGAGTACGAATGATGCCGGACCCGAGGTCCGCCCCGGCGTCTCGGTCGGCCCTTTGTCCGCGATCCCTGAGGGTCCAGGTCCATGAGCGTCGCGTTGCAGGGTAGCCTGTGGCGGCCAGGTCTGCCGCCCGGGGTCTACGAGGAGGCACCCGCGGTGGCCCGGCGTGCGCGTGTGCGCCTGGATGTGGCCGCGCTGATTGGGTTGGCCGAGCGCGGCCCGGTCAACACCCCGGTCGCCATCGACGACCCGGGCCAGCTCGAGGCCCTCTTCGGCCGTGCCCTGCCCGGACTCAATCTGCCCCAGGCGGTGCGCCTGTTCTTCGCCAACGGCGGGAGGCGCTGCGTCGTGGTGCGGTGCCTGGATCACGCCGAGGTTCGCACGACCCGGCTCTACCTGCCTGGGTTGGTGGCCCTGCGCGGGGCCTCTCGACGCCAGGCGCGGGTGGCCGCGCGCAACCCCGGGGCCTGGGGCAACCGCTTGGGGTTGCGCCTGCGGGTGGTCGCCCGCCCGCTGCCCCTGGTTCAGGCCAGTGGCGGTGGGCTGCCGCCCTGGTTTCTTGCCCCGGATCGCCGCAGCCTACTCGGCACCACCCTGCGCCTGACGGGGCTCGCCGCCGTCCCGGGCGGCACCCCGCGCTCGCGGCTGTTTCGCGTCGATCAGCTCGCCACTGGCCAGGGGGCGGGGCACTCCGGCAGCCTGGCCGTGCGCCTCTACCCGAGTCCCGGCGTCCCCTTCCTGGTGCCGACCCTGCTGCGCTCGGCCCAGGAGCTGACGCTTACCCTGGAGGTCCACCTGGACGGGCGCCTGGTCGAGCTGTGGGAGGATGCCGGTCTGCATTTCGACCACCCCCGCTATCTGCCCCGTCTGATCGGGCGGCGGGCCGCCAGCGAGGCCCTGCGCCCACCGCCTGTCCATGACCCGGACCCGGAAGACCCGGGGGCTGAGGCGGACCGCCTCTGGGGCAGTCGCGACGACCCCTGGGGCTCGGAGCTTCTGCGGCCCAGTGCCTTGCTCACCGACGCCTGGCTGCGCCCCACCCGGGCCCTCCTGGGGGCGCCCCAAGGGCTCTACCTGTCCGGGGCCCAAATGCCGGCCAGTCGGCGCGGGCGCGACGCCGGCGCGACCCTGGAGCGGCGCCACTTTTTCGAGGTGACCGGGATGGACCCGGCGGATGTGGCAGAGGACAGCGACCACCGTCTGATCCCCTTCGGTTTCCGCCCTGGGGCCCTGGACGCCCTGGGCGCCTGGGATGACGCGCACCCCTTCGAGCCGGTGGCCCTGGTCAACCTGCCGGACCTGCTCCACGGCGACACCCCGCGGGCGCAGCCCGAGGCCCCGCCGTCCCCCAGCGGATCCGAGTGCTTCGACAGCGTCTGCGAGGCCGAGGCCCGGTCCGCCACCTCCCCGGCCACCGCCTATCGGCGCCTTGGCTTCGACGCGGCGGACCTGCGCTCCGCCCAGCGCCGCCTGGTGGACCACTGCGAGGCCCGGGCCGGGCGCATCGCGGTGCTCGACCTGCCCCCTGGGCTGCGCGCCGCCGAGGTGGTGGAGTGGCGGCGCGCGCTGGCCAGCGACCGGGCCGCCCTCTATGGCCCCTGGCTGCGGGTGGACGCGGGTGGGGTCGCGGGGACGGTCCCGCCGGGCGGTGCCGCCTGCGGCATTGTCGCCCAGGTGGAGCGGGACACTGGGGTCTGGGCGGCACCGGCCAACCGCCCGGTCCTGGGCGCCTTCGCCCGCGCCGCTGACGGCGGGCTGCCAGGCCCCGGCTTCCTGTTCGAGGAGCGTATCGACGAGGTGCGGCACACCGAGCGCGGGCTCATGCTCCTCGGGGCCCGCACGACCTCTACCGACCCGCAGTGGACCCATGTCTCGGTGCGCCGGCTGATCGACTGGCTCAAGGCCCAGCTCGCCACGGATCTGGCCTGGGCCCCCTTCGAGCCCAACGACGCGGCCCTTTGGTCGGCCATGGCCGGGACCGCCCGGCGGCGGCTGATGGAGGTGTTCAACGCCGGGGCCCTGGCCGGGCGTACCGATGCGGACAGCTTCTTCGTCCGCTGCGATGTCGGCACCAACCCCCAGACCGACTTGGACGCAGGCCGCGCGACCCTCCTGGTGGGGGTGGCCCCGGCGGTACCCGCGGAGCTCATCGTCTTTCGTCTGGTGCGTCACGGGGCCGACGACCCGCGGATGGAGGCCCTCTGATGGCCGCCGAGACCCTGCTCACCAACTTCAACTTTGCCGTCGAGATCGAGGTCTCCGGGCTGGGCGGCGACGAGGGCCTGGCCCTGGGGGCGCGGGGTGCCTTCTCCGAGGTCGCGGGCCTGGAGATCACCCTGGAGCCGGTGACCTTTCGCGAGGGCGGCTACAACCGCGGGTCGCGGCAACTGGTGGGCAAGACCACCAACCCGCCGCTGGTCCTCAAGCGCGGCCTGTCCCTGGACCGGGCCTTCTGGGCCTGGGTTCAGCGCTGTCTGGACGGGACCTTCCCGCTGCCTTACGTCTCCGGCACAGTGCGGCTCTACCAGGCCGGCGGCGCCACCGACCCGGGCGGGGTCTGGCGCTTCGAGCATGGCATCGTCACCAAGGTCAAGGCCGCGGACCTCAACGCCGCCGGGGCACGCGAGGTGCCCTTGGAGGAGCTGCACATCGTCCACGAGGGTCTCAGCCGGGGGGCGCCGTGAGCACCGCGGAATTCAAGCGCGCCAAGCTGATCCCGTTCGATGCCGGGGGCAAGAACCTGGAGGAGTCCCGCGCCATCCCGCTGGACTTCAACCCCGAGACCCTGACCCTGAAGGTCTCTGGCGGGGAGCAGAAGGATAAAGGCCGCAGGGGTCGCCAGCAGGTCCAGAACGTCGGGGCCTCCAAGGCGACCCTGAGCCTGGAGTGCGTCTTCGACTCCACCCGTCCCCGTGACCCCCAGGGGGCGGACGCGGACGGCGGTGGCGAGGAGATGCTCGACGTGCGGGTGCGTACCAAGCCCATCGCCGACCTGCTTCAGGTCTACGGCAGCGGTCGTGAGCAGGCCCCGCGACGGGTCCAGTTCGTGTGGGGGACCCTGATCTTCAACGGGGTCATCAGCGCCCACCAGGAGGTCTTCGACTACTTTAGCCCCAGCGGGGTCCCGCTACGCTCAAAGGTCCAGTTGACCCTGACCGAGCAGGAGTTTCGCTACGAGGTGACGGCCTCCGACGCCGCGGCCCGTCGCCGGACCGTGGAGCAGGCCGGGGCCGGGGCGCGGGGCCAGGCCGCCGCCGCGGGGGCCGATCGGCTGCTGGGGGAGGGCGGGCCCTTCGGCGTCGGCCTGAGCCTGGGGCTGAGCGCCAGCTTCGACCTGGACATTGGCCTGGACCTCAGCCTCGATCTGGGGCTGTCCGCCGACCTGGGCCTGTCCGCCAAGTTCGGCGCCTCCGCGGACGTCGGGCTCTCGGTGGGGGCTGGGCTCCACCTCGACGCGACCGCCGCCTTGGACCTGTTCGGGGCCGAGGTCCTCGATGGGGCGGGCGGTGGCGCGGACCTGGGTCACAGCGGCTTGGCCTTGCCGCCGCTCTCCCCCGGCCTTGCCGCGGCCGGGGCCGTCCCCAACCCCTGGGCCCCCGAGGGCCCGGCCCCGGGCAGCCGGGCCGCCGGGCTGGCGGCGGTGGTTGCCGGTCAGCGTGCCGGCGGGGCCCTGGCACGGGCACAGATAGGGAGCGATGCCGCGGCTGCCGGGGCCCAGGCCACCGCCGCCTCCCGTGCCCTGCCGTTGCGTGGCAGCCCGCCACTTGCGCCGCAGCGCACCCTGGGCGCCAGCCTGCCCCTGCTGGCGGCGCGTGGCCTGCCCCAGGCCCGCGACCAGGGCGAGCGCCGCCCCCGTTGGGAGACCCTGCCGCCAGCGGTCCCGCCCGCCGATGCCCACAGGCCCGGCTGCGGCTGCCGGCGCTGCTCCGATACCTCCGGCGGTGGTGGGCAATGAGCACAGTCCACATCGGCGAGGTCACGACTACCATCGAGGCCCTGCCAGGGTCCGATGCCCCCGCGGCCCAGGGCCAGGCGGACGGGTCCGTGTTCGAGGTCCAGATCGAAGACCTGCGTCCCCTGGTGCGCGCCCTGGTGGCGGAGGAGATCGAGCGCTGGCTGCGCAGCCGCGGGGACTGCCCATGACCGGCCGGCCACAGCTCAGCGTCGCCGGGCGCCCGCGCATCCAGATCGATGGGGCCGCGGCCGAGCGCCTGGAGGAGGACCTGATCCGCCTGGAGGCACGGGCCGATGCGGCCGGCGTCGCCTCTCTGGAGGCGGTCTTCCTCAACTGGGGTAGCCGCAGCCTCGGCGATCCGGTGGATTTCGTGCACTTCGACCGCGCCGACATCGACTTCGGCAAGCGCATCCGCGTCGCCTTCGAGGTCACCGGGGCCGAGGTGGCCATCTTCGATGGGCTCATCACCGGCATCGGCGGGGCCTACCCGGAGCTGCGCGCCCCGGAGCTGACCCTGCTTGCCGAAGACGCCTTGACCGGGCTGCGCTACCGCCGCCGGACTCGGCTCAGCGAGGACCAGACCGATGGGGACATCGCCGCGCGCATCCTCGGCGATGCCGGCCTGAGCCCGGATGTCGGCCGGGACGGATCCAGCCACACCGCCCTCTGGCAGGTCAATCAGGACGACCTCTCGGCCCTGCGCGAGCGTGCCGGCGATGCCCTGATCGCGCTGCGCGACGGTACCGTCCGGATCACCGAGCCGGTCAACGCCGCCGACCCGCCCATTCGGCTCACGCGGGAGAACGACCTGATCCGCTTCACGGTGCTTGCCGACCTGGCCCATCAGCGCGGCGAGGTGCGGGTCCACGGCTGGGACGTGGCCGCCAAGGAGGCGATCCACGAGCGTGCTGGGGTAGATGCGGTCCGCCCCGAGGCGAGCGGCGGTCGCCTGGGGCCCGAGGTGGTCACCCAGGTCTTCGCCAATGCCGCGGAGGACCTGCACCTGGAGGCCCCGGCCACCGGGGCCGAGGCGCGCACCCTGGCCGAGGCGGCCATGCGTCGGCGGGCGCGGCGTTTCGTGCGGGGCGTGGGGCTCACCCTGGGGACCCCGTCCCTGCGCGTCGGGTCCAGGGTGGAGCTGGTGGACCTGGGACCCTGGTTCGCCGGGACCTACCTGGTCACCGCCGTGGTCCACCGCTTTGACCAGTCCGATGGCTATCGCACGGAGTTCGTGGCCCAGCGCCCGGACCTGGGGGGTGGGTCATGATCCCCGGTGCCCAGGGCGCCTCGCTGGGTCAGGATCGCCACCGCCTCTATGGGGTCTACCCGGCCCAGGTCACCGACGTTCAGGACCCGGACGCCCAGGGCCGGGTGCAGATCCGCCTGCCCTGGGTGGAGGAGTCCGATGGCGGCGCGGCCTTGGCCTGGGCGCGGCTGGCCACCCTCATGGCAGGGGGCGAGCGGGGGTCCTGGTTCATCCCCGAGGTGGACGACGAGGTGCTGGTCGCCTTCGTCGGCGGGGACCCGCGCCGGCCGGTGGTCATCGGGGCCCTGTGGAACGGGGTGGATGCCCCCCCGGAGACCATGGACGGCGACAACAATGTCCGCTCGGTCACCTCCCGCTCCGGCCACAGGCTGACCTTCGACGACACCGCCGGGGCGGAAAAGGTCGTGCTCGAGACCCAGGGTGGGCACACCCTGACCCTGGACGATGCCTCGGGCGGCACCGTCACCCTGGAACATTCCAACGGCGCCAAGATCAAGATCGACGCCGCTGGCAACATCGACATCGCGGCCAACGTCAAGGTCAAGATCCAGGCCCCGGCTGGGCTCGATGTGACCGCCGCCATGGTGACGGTGGACGCGGCCATGTCCAAGTTTTCCGGGGTGGTCAAGGCCGACACCGTCATCACCAACAGCGTGGTCTCGGCGAGCTACACGCCGGGGGCAGGGAACGTCTGGTGAGCGTCCAGGGGACCAAGCGGCTGCTGATCCCGGCCCAGCGCCCCGTCGGCCGCGAGGTGCTGGTCCCGGTCGCGCCCTTCTTCCTGCGCGACCCGGCCCAGGTCCCGCAGGGGTCGGCCCCACGCATCCTGTCCTTCGACACCGACGGCTTCATGGCGGACTTCCTGGCCGTGGCGGGCGGGACCCGGGACCTGCCCAGGCTGCTGCCCTGGCGGGACTGGTCCGAGCCCCCGGAGGCCATGCTCGACAGCACTGGGGCCAAGACCTACCCGAACTCCATAGCCCGGCGTCCCCCGGAACCCTGGGAGATCGAGCCGGAGCCGCCGGCCGGCATGGACCCGGATGGGGTCCCGAGGGACGCCGCGGGTGGGCCCGCCTGGCTGCGCAAGCTCTACCTGCCGCTGCACGAGCGCTTCAACCTGGTCGCCTTCGACCTGGTCTGCCAGGCCCCTGGCTGGCCGCGCCTGGCCCGGGGCCGGGTCCTGGAGTCCGGTGCCCTGATCCGGCGCCTGGCACGCAACACCGCCGCCGAGACCTGGCAGGACTGGATCGCCCTGGACGACAAGCACGGGGCCTGGCTCACCCTGGTGGCCGGCGACCGGCTCCGTCCGGACCCGACGCCGGCACCCCAGCCGGGCCTGGACCCGGCTGCCCTGACCCCGGCCGATGTGACCGCTCCCGGGCTCGCGGCCCTGCACGCCCTGCTCGGCGCCCCGGTGGGCACGGCGCTGCCGAAGGTCGCACTGACCAGCCAGCCCCTGACCCTGGTCCCGCCGGACGCCGGCCCAGCGGCCCAACACTGCACCCTGTTCGGCTATCTGCCGGTCTTCAGCGCGGCCCAGGAGCAGGTCGGCGGACCTCTGTCCCTGCGGCCCTCGGGCGAGATCGTCGCGGCCCTGTCCGCCCAGACCCAGACCGCCCTCGATGCCCAGTTCTCCAGGGCCCCGGCCCTGCAGGCCCAGGCGACCCAGCACCTGCGCGACCTGCTGGATCTGACCCTGCTGCCGGACCGACCGGCGAATACGACCGACGCCCGCGATGAAATCTGGAAACCCATTCCGGGTCACAGCCGTCCGGCCGATGTTGAGGCCCAGGTGGCCCTCAGGGTGGACGAGATCCTGCGCGCGGCCCTGCACCGCCTGTTGCTGCGGGAAGGGGAAAGGCCGGGCGCGAACCCGACTGGGGTACCCCTGACGGTCACAGCCGCTATTGCCGGCACTGTCTCCTCACCCCAGGTCTTCTGGGAGGAGGCCAAGGCGAACGAGGCGGCCCTCGATGTGGCCCTCAGCTTAAGCCCTGGCACCGGATGGCTGCGCGAGAACCTGAGCCAGCGGTTCGCGCAATGGGACACTCTGGTCCGCGAACGCCTTCATCAGGCCGTGAACGCCTGGGTCGGCGGGACCTGGGTGCCCCCAGCCGATCCCACCAGCGGGGCCCTGACCACCCGGGACCTGTGGGGGCTCATGGCACTGGCGGTCCTGCGACTGCGCATCTGCCGCCTGGCGCTGTCGGCCTACCTGGGGCGCCAGACGGGCTGGGGCCTGGACGATGACCGCTTCACCGCCTTGGACAGGCACGGGGACCCGGTCTGCACCGCCGCCGCCCTAGGGGAGGAGGTGCGGGCCATACTCGGGGCCGAGGATGGTCGCGGCGACGCCCGGACCACCCCACCCTGGCCCGCCATCGCCACTTCCGGCCTCAACGGCTACGCCCGGCTTCTGGCGGTCCACCAGGCTGGGGAGCGCCTGGCCGAGGTGTACACCGACTTCGACGCCCGGCTCGCGGAGGGCGGCGCGGCCACCCTACGGGCGATCGAGGACCGCCGCCAGGAGGTGGCGGCGGACCTCGCCGCTACCCTCGACACCCTTGGCCGGCCTCTGCGCAACTACGGCCTGTCGCTGGCGGAGCAGCCTGCCCGGGCCCTGTTGGTGGTTCCGGTTTGGGGGGCCAGGACCTCGGACCTGGCGCACTTCAAGGCCCAGGCCGCCGCCCTCTACACCGCCGCCCCCGAGTCCCTGGCCCTGCCCGAGGCCCGCGCCCGGGAGGCGGCCCCGCGGCTGCGCTTCGATGCCGATCACCTCTATGCCGCCTGGTGCTGGGTGCGGGTGGCGGGGCACGGCCCCTGCGAGCCCGCGCGGGTGATCTGGACCGGGCGCAGCGAGCCCTTCGCCATTGCCGATCCCACCGATCTGCTCGGCGCGCGCCCGGCGGTGGTCAAGATGCCGGACATCCCCAGGCTGCTGAAGGACCTGCCCCGTCTGGCGAAGGCCAAGGCCAGGCCCTTCGCCGCCGTGACCGCGCCCGATCGCTCCGGGGTCATCCCTGGGGCCGAGATGGCGGACACCCAGCGTGACTGGGGCATCGGGATGATCTGCAATTTCGGCATCCCGGTGCTGACCATCTGCGCCATGGTCCTGTTCAGCATCATCTTCAGCATCCTGATCCTGATCCCCGGCTTCGCCTGGATGCTGCTGCTCAAGTTCTGCATCCCCTTCCCAAAGAGGTCGTCATGAGCCCACGGAGGTCCGCATGAGCAGGGACAGACTCGGCCGGGGCCTGCGCTTCCCCCTGGTGACGGCGGACGGCTTCGGCTGGGTCTGCGGGGTGGCGGCGGTGGAGCAGTCCATCCGCGCCATCCTGCTCACCGAGCCAGGGGAGCGCATCGCCAGGCCCAATTACGGCGCGGGGCTGCGCCGCTTCCTGTTCGCCCCCAACGGCCTGGAGCTGCGTACCCGCATCCGCGCGGAGGTCGCGGCGGCCCTGGAGCGCGACGAGCCACGCATCCGCCTGGAGTCCGTGTGGGTGACCACGGACCCCCTGGAGCCCACGGTGCTGCGCATCGCCATCCGCTACGAGGTTCTGGGCGAGCCTGGCGCCCGCAACCTGGTCTTTCCCTTCTATTTGAGCGGGGGCGCCTGATGGCCATCATTCCACCCCGACTGGACGACCGCGGCTTCGCCGATCTGCGCGCCGAGCTCATCCGCCGCATCCCGGTACATGCCCCGGAGTGGACGAACCACAACGCCTCGGACCCCGGCATTGCACTGATCGAGCTGTTCGCCGCCCTGGGCGACAACCTGCTCTATCGCCTCAATCGGGTCCCGGAGGCGTCGCGGCTGGAATTCCTGCGCCTGCTCGCCGTGCTGCCCGAGCCGGCGCGGGTGGCCCGGGCCATGGTACGTCTGGA
>Ga0114938_1002006_pt1 | contig 13324 bp, 21 predicted proteins | sample AshMeaBigSpring_FD_88675 | JGI IMG/M metagenome (GOLD analysis project Ga0114938, IMG submission 88675) | Groundwater microbial communities from Big Spring, Nevada to study Microbial Dark Matter (Phase II) - Ash Meadows Big Spring | ecosystem: Environmental > Aquatic > Deep subsurface >...
ATATGAAAATTTCATAGATTGTCATATAATTTGTGCCTCTGAAAAATGATACCCCTTCTTCATTTGTTTGTTTTGAAATCAATCCATTTGCAAGAGCTATTTCAGCAATAGCACATACTGAAGAATCTGAGATATCACTAAAGATATTTTGACACTGATAATCAGGAGTCACTTTGATTTTCATAGCCCTGAGCACCATAGCAAGTAAGTTTTGTCTCGTAATTGGATTATTAAATCAGTACAGGCTTGGATTTGCAACATGATTGGCAATAATACCAAGATCAGCAAGATAGTTAGCTGCATCAAGAGGATCACTGTAGTGAGAGGATTGTACATTCACGTTCGATATAACATCGCAGACGCGAGAAGACTCAGGCTGTTCTCCACAATAAGACATATCGATAGGCTCTCTATTGTAGAAAAGAACACAATTTGTAGTGCGATGCTGTTCACCATTTAGACACACACTCCACTCTCCTAGTTGCCATCCGTATGCCATGATACTTTGTGCAGAACAAGAAACTGTTTTATTTCATTGAGGATTACTACACTCCCACTTCCACACAGGCTCTCCGTTTGCACCTAACGTAAGAGGTTCAAATGTTACATTTCCTTTTATAGTACCACTAGAACAGAGATCTCCTGAAGGTGGTTCGAAGAAAACACCATTTATGGCAGTTCCACATTTAGGCGCTAGGTAACACAGTTCATATTCGCTGATTCTCTGATTGATTTTTACGAGATCTCGATTGACCCTACGAAGCTCGGCGACATCTTGCTGACATCTTGCTTGTTCTTTTTTCTTGAGTTTTTTGCAGGTATCATTGGCGACATTGGAGTCAGCGAGGAGGCGTGTTTGTATGGTGCTGAGCTGTTTTTGTTCTTTGAGATTTTTTTGATATTCCCGTGTTTCTTTTTCCTTGTTTTTGTTACAGACAAACGTGCTTTTGTTATCGCGGGCATCAGTTTTATCATTTTGGGAAATACCAAAAGACAGTCCAAATACGAGAATACTTGCGATGGCAAGGAGATTCTTTGCTTTGTATACCATAGAGAAATAATAAGAATACTATTCTTGCCTTATTTGAGAGAAGAACACTATTAAATATACTTACTATAATTATTTGTCAATAATGTTTTATTGCTTGAGCTCTGACGACATATCAACGACACCCAGTGTGCTATCGGCATAACTCTGATAATCCTGATACGTATCATAGATACCCATCGCTATGAGAGCTGCCATAACTGCTTTGACGATTTTTGGCGTACTCGGAAGTGTGTCGGATGTTTCAGCCTCTGGCAATGAATTAAGTGTGTTCATAATGAAAAAGTTGGTTGAGTATAAAAATTATCACACAATGTCAACTCTATCTAGCGAAAGAGCATTTGGACACCCTCGACACCAGCCCAAAAATCAGATACCAGTGTCTGAGCGGTCATCGGTTGCGTGCAAAATATCATCATCAGAATGACTGCCAGGACAACACTGAATAAGAGAAGCCACTGAAGCAGTGGGGCAAAAAACGATGTACCAGAACTCTGTTCATCATATCGAGTGTATGTCTTCTGCCTCTGATCGGCAGAATGAGGATGTGTCGGGTGTGGGTACGATGATGCAAGAGAGTTCATAAGAGAGGAGGAGAAAAAAAGATAAAAATGCCTCATAGTCCCCCCGACAGAGTCAAAAAGATGACTCCTGCCTGTGTGTGTCAGTGAGCGGGGTACTACGGAGATAAGAAAGGGTTGTTTACTGCGGAGGTGGAACCGAGCTATGCAGCCTGTGCCATGGAGAGGTCTTTTGAGAAATTTGCAAGACAAATGATGCGGAGAAATAGTGAGTTAGCAGGTGCATAAGAGGAGGAGTAAGAGAGAAATTTGTGCGACCCACATTGAACTGTGGGGGGATATTATACAGATTATTTATATTTGTCAAATCTATTTATTATTTCTTTAGTAGAGGGTTCATGCTTACTGTGTATCATCTATGTCTTCCCCTTCTTGCTACCCTGAATCGAGAGTCCGAGAGCACATACTGTTTGAGCGGGATGAATGGAGCTTGTTCTCGAATTCAGTACATAGCGAGTTTATGTGCTTTCGGTGATTTTGCAGTACTTTTGCCATCAAAAGTACGAAAACGCCGCCAGAAATTGAAATGGTTTGATGACCTGGATTCCACCTCGCGCTCGTGCCTCGTTTGGCTGGAATGACGGGGAAGGAAGTGATTTTCCATTTTGCATTCTTTGACTGTTTTATATAATGAAACGCATATGGAATTCCCAAAAATTTATACCCCTTCAATATTTGAAGATTCTCTCGCAAAAATGTGGGAAGAAAAGGGCTGTTATGCCCCTCACAAGTCTCGCACGGGTGAGACATTTTATATCCCTCTTCCTCCGCCAAACGTCACTGGTGTCCTGCATACCGGACATGCACTCATGCTCGCTATCGAGGATGTGATGGTACGATATCGTCGTATGAAGGGTGACGAAACACTCTGGGTGCCAGGGACAGATCATGCGGGTATTTCGACACAAAATGTGGTGGCCAAAAATCTCCAAAAAGACGGTATTCATCGAGAGGATCTCTGACGAGAAAAATTTCTCGAAAAAGTCTGGGAATGGAAAGAGAATTCTCACAAGATTATTACGAGCCAGATGCGACAGATGGGGGCGAGTGTGAGCTGGGATCATGAGCGCTTTACACTTGATAAAGCCAATAATGACCTCGTCACAAAAACTTTTGTCAAACTCTACAATGATGGACTGATCTATCGTGGAGAATACATGGTGAACTACTGTCCAAAAGATAAAACTGTGATTTCCAAATCAGAAATTGAGTATCGAGACGAGCCAGGATTTTTGTATGAAATCGCATATTTCGTCCATGGAATAGACAAGGAGCTCATCATCGCAACGACACGACCAGAGACCCTCCTCGCAGATCAAGCAGTCGCTGTCAATCCGCGTGATAAACGTTACAAAAAACTTATCTGACAAGAAGTGATTCTTCCTTTTGTCAACAAACGAATCCCGATCATTGCTGATGAAATGGTGGATATGGATTTTGGAACTGGTGTTGTAAAGATTACTCCTGCTCATGACCCTGCTGACTTTGAGACTGCGAAACGTCACGGACTCCCCGTCGATTATCGTGTCATTGATAACAATGGTGTCATGATGGAGCATACTGGGATTTTTGCCGGAAAAAAAGATACAGAAGCCCGTGAGATCATCGTGAATATGCTGCGTGGAAAAGGCAATCTCATCAAGGTCTCCCCTCACGTCTCCCCTGTTGGATACTCAGAACGTGGTGGTGTCAAGGTACAGACAATCGTCTCAACACAATGGTTCGTCGATAGTAAAAAGCTGGCAGAAAAAGTGATGGCTGGGTACGCAAAAGGAGATTTTGAGATTATTCCTGGTCGCTATGGGGCAATATTTGAAGGAATCATGAATAACCTCCACGAATGGTGTATCAGTCGCCAGCTCTGGTGGGGTCATCAAATTCCTGCCTATTATCACGCAGAAACTGGTGAACTCCTCGGGGTAACTGATGATCCGAGTAAGCTCATAAAGGAACATGGTGAAAAAAACGTCGTGCGTGATCCAGATGTCCTCGATACCTGGTTTAGCTCAGCTCTCTGGCCATTTTCTATTCTCGATTGGACATTTGAAAAACCAGGGAAGCTCTTTGAAAAATACTATCCTGCCAATGTGCTCGAGACTGGCCATGATATACTCCTGTTTTGGGTCGTCAGAATGCTCCTTTTTGGGTATGGACTCACGGATCAGACACCATTTAAAAAAGTCTATCTCCACGGTCTCGTCACTGATGATCAGGGTCGCAAGTTCTCTAAATCACTCTGAAATGGTGTTGATCCACTCGAACTGATAAAGGAATACTCTGCTGACGCACTTCGTCTCGCCCTCGTTATCGGGAATACGCCAGGAAATAATCTCCGATTCAGTCGTGATGTCGTCAAGAATAATCAAATATTCCTCAATAAGCTCTGGAATGTAGCACGATTTGTCTGGATGAACTGTGATGAAATAAATACAAAATACAAAATACAAAATACAAAATGAACTGATATTTCGCCTCTCGAGAAAACACTGACCAAAAACTGGGATAAGCTCCTCGACTATGAGCGATGGATTCTCTCGAGACTCAAACATACTCGCGATGATGTCACAGAAGGTATGGAAGAAGATAATTTTTCTGCGATGGGTGAGAAATTGGTCTCATTTACTCGTGATGAATTTGCAGACTATGCCATCGAGTGTTTCAAACTGGTCAAAGAAGAAAGTAAATATGGCAAAGAGGTGATGATGTACACGCTCCTCACACTCCTCAAACTGTGGCATCCGTATATCCCCTTTATCACAGAAGCACTGACACAGAGTATCGTAGGAGATCTAGGGAATCCAAAAACATTTTTGATGACTTCTGAATGGCCAGCATGTAATTATCCTCTCGATCGAGACAGTGAAACATCTATTCGATCAGTATTTGATGTTATTACCACAATTCGTGCTATTCGTGGCGAGCGTCGTATCAAGCCAGGAGATCTCGTCGATATCATACTCTATGCCAATCCTCGTGACCGTATGATGCTCGAAAAAAATAGTGCACTTATTTGTGGTCTCGGGAAAGCTCAGACGATCTCATTTACGCTCAACAAAGACGAGCTCGAGCGTGATAAATACACGTATGGTATTGCGGGAGAGGTGGAAATATTCGTGGATACGAGTATCTGTAATCATGATGACGATATCGAGCGACTCCAGAAGCTCATCGCAGAAAAAGAAGACTACGTCCGCGTGTTAGAAATCAAACTCCTCGATCCGAGCTTTGTCAACCGAGCCCCAGAAAATGTCATACGACTCACACAAGAGAAAAAAGAAATCACCCTCAGACAAATCGAAAAAGCAAAAGAAGAGCTCAAACAATATCAAAATTAGTCTAAAAATCCTCTCTTTTTGAGTGTTTTTTTCAGATTTTTCAGTCGATGGATAACAGCAACTCGTAAGACAGAAGTCATACACTGACACAGGAGCAACCCGGCAACTTCATGCCAGGGTTTACGTACTGGTGTCTGCTGTCGCAACAGGACATATGGAAGAGTGGAGATCATACTCCTACTACTGATCAGTGATCAACGTTTGAGCCAGGGTTTACGATTTGTCCCTGCATAATGTATGACATGTGGATTCTTGATATTTCATTTTATAGCATTAAATTGAGGATCGAGCCACGTACAATCATCAGCTAATACTGCATCAAAACCATCTTGATCAGCATATAGTACGGTATTCATATGATTTTGAAGCCATTCAATAATATTTTGTAGCATCTGATTTTCACGTAATCTCTGCAAGTTCATCACCAGAAATCAGGTATTAAATGACCGAAAAAAAGGTGTATCAGGATGTGTCTGCTGATATATTTCTCCGAGTCATGGCTCTTCTACTGCTGCAACACTATGATTATCAACGGATTGTAGGAGTCTTTGTGTATCAAATCATCGTACGACAACCATATCTGTATCCATGTAGATAATTCTTGCTAGATCTGGGAAGAGTATATCAAAGAATAATCTCAAATACGCTGCCTTTGTGAGATGGATTTTTTGTTCGAGTCATTTACAGATCTCAAGAGAATTCACTGGCAACAGCGAGAAACTATGTGGTCACTTCCCTTGTTCGAGAATAGATGCTATCCTATTACGCGTCTCAAGACAGAGATTATCACAGACAATATGCAAGTGAATAATATTTTGTATTCTCTCAAATATCGAATATGCTAGAACCACCGTTGGCTCTACCATATTCTTATCTGTCACGAGGACGATATGATCTTCACTCTTTTTTTCCACGAATAGGCAATTATTTGACAAATAAATTTTATAGTAATTATTTATAAATATTTTTAATTGCAAGTCTATGATGCAAAAAAATCTTCTCTCTGAGATGATGGCTCTCAAAAATCCTGATAGAGCGGCTATTTCTGCACGTTTTTTCAAAACTGGAGCAGGAGACTATGGGGCAGGAGATATCTTTCTCTGAATCCCCGTCCCACAGACACGCACCATAGTAAAAAGATATGCTTCCAAGATGACTCTCGATGACGTCGATACACTCTTGCGCAACAACTATCATGAAATACGTCTCGCTGGTGTCCTCATTCTCGTCTATTTTGCGCAAAAAAAGATCTATCCATGAGATATTGTAGCAAAATTTTATATGGATCATGTTGCTGGAATCAATAACTGGGATCTCGTCGATGTCTCAAGTGAACACATTATTGGCCCCTATATTGAGGAATATATCACCCCATCAGAGCGTGACTGTTTTATCAATACGTGTGTTACGAGTTCCAATCTTTGGGTGAATAGAATTATTATGCTCGCCTCTTTTTATCAGATCAAACAATGAGACCCAAGACTCACACTTTCCCTCGCAAAGCAAATGTTATGACACAAACACGACCTCATGCACAAGGCAACTGGCTGGATGCTGCGCGAAGTCGGAAAACGATGTTCTCTTGATATTGTAAGAGATTTTCTCAGTACATATGCTCACCAGATGCCACGTACGATGCTCCGCTATACTATCGAGAAAATGCCCCCTGATGAGAGGAGGCATTTTATGTCTCTCTAAGAGAGATTTACTCAATATTTTTATCAACTACTTTTGAGAGTCCTATCATATCAAAAATGTACTGAGTTTTTGGATGGACACGTTCAAAGGAAATCGTCTTTCCCATACGATGTGTACGAGCAATAAAATCCGTGAGATAGCCAAGAGTCTTGGAATTCGCATACGCAAGCTGACCAAAATCACAAGCAATGTGCTTGTAATCAGGTTGTTCTATAATTTCAGATTCGAGAAGAGCAAAGGCATCATCTGCATTGGTCTCATCGAGTTCTCCAGAAATAATAAGCCGTAACGTATCTCTATATTGCTTTTTGAGTTGAATTGAGTAAGGTGTGTGAAGTGTATCGTGAGACATAAGAAAGAGATTATGAACGAAATACACTCATACTATACACTATAAATTATATTATGTCAAGAAATATTATTTCCAGTTTCTGGCAATCCCCTCTCTGGTCCGAAATACTCACAACAACATGACAAGCTGAAGTGTTTACGTATACGAGAGATGATCTCAATCTTTTCATGGAAAGAAGGACTCTTGTTGGTCCATTTACAGGTCTCTATATTCTCGGTCCAGATGTACACCGAATCACAGAAGCACATATTCACCATATCCGTTCTCTCGCGAAAAAATATGACCTCTTTATCCAAATAGAACCAATAGACGCATATACACCGCATACATGACTCCCGGTAATAAAAAATACGCAAAAAAAGGCTCCATTTCGACGTTTTATTGAACCCACTACGGCTGTACTACTCTTAGAAAACGCAACTGAAGCATCAATTTTCCAAAAATTTAAGGAAAAATGTCGCTACAATATCCGTCTTGCAGAACGACGAGGACTCACAACCCTCTGGGTACGAGGAGATGATATCAGTCGTCATACACTCTCAACACATACTGTATGAAGTCCACAAACATATACAGAGATATTTTTCCAACTTCTCAGAGAAACAACTGATCGAGACGGTTTTGCACACAACTCACTGGCCTATTATCAGCATTTTCTGCGAACACTTGAAAAATATAATGCAGGTGGGCTCTTGCTGGCAGTCCGATGAGACACTGTCCATGCTGCTGGTATATTCGTCTATTGGGACCACCATGCCATCTACTATTATGGAGCATCATCGAGTGATCCTGATATACGACGCGACAAGGGGCCACACCTCCTCCAATGGCACGCAATACAAGAAGCTCTTCGCCGAAAATGTCTCGATTATGATTTTCTCGGCATCTCATCAAGGGATTGAGACAAACTCACGGGTGTGACACGATTTAAGATGCAGTTTAATCCAGAAACAATCTCTCTCCCACCAGAACACATCATCGTATTGCGACCTGGTATCTTATCTATTTTACGTGGTGTGAAAATGATGAGAAGATTATTTCGATAGAATTTTTGTGCCGTTTTGTCTTTGACAAAAAAATAAATAGGATATAATTCATCCTTATGGACAAAATTGGCAAAATACAGTGACTCGATATACTCACCTATCTCCGTAATAGTGGCGTGCCTGTTGATGAAACTTTGTGTGCTGTAGTCCCAGATGAAATAGTCAAGAAAACTGGAAAATCTAAATGCCTCTGCGTCATCGATATACTCTTTGATGATAAACGAGGTACCCTCTCACATCAATTCCCCGACTACTATAACCGATTTCCAGAGGAAACTACGCCAGCAGAGATATCTCAACTCAAGAACGCATTTCAGATATTTATTCAAAAAAATCTCTTCTGAAAAAAAGAGGATACATGAGTAATCACAACCCCAGCAGAAACGCAACCAGTACGAGATATACTCTCAGATAACATAGAAAATCTCATAGGTTCCTTGCGTAATAAATGGCTTCATTGGTCGATAGAAGAAGCATATAGAGATATTACGAAAGAGATACGGCAGCTACTTCCGCTCTTACGTCAAAAATACACCAACCCCATACTCAAGTCTGATGCAGAAATCATGGATATACAGACAACTGATAGTATCCCTGATGAGTATATTGGATTTTTGTATGATGTCCTCATCATGCTCTGTACGGTCTATAATATCAAGATAGATCAAATACGAGCTAACAATAGTCTCTGGTCAGAAAATGCTGATCTCATGAATGATATTCATTATATAGCGAGTTTTATATTCTATTCTCTTGGGTGGGATATTTTAAAAAGTGTCTTGCAAGAGAATCATCATTCAGCTCATTATCTGGCAAGAGAACTCATCACATGACTGAATACTTTTTATTTTTCACTCTGAGAAGCAGAAACAATGAAAAAGAGATTTCAAGAAAAACCACCTGAAAAATCATAAAATAGACATTTTAATTTGTAAAAAAGAGTATTTTAGAGTATACTATCAGTATGAAAGAAACTCTTTTCTCATCTGAAGTGCGCCAGTTTGCAGCCAAAATCTGTATCATATTGGCAATTGCTCTCATTGTTTGGCTCCTCTATACCATACAATCGATTATTTTTCTCTTTTCTGGTGCTGTATTTGTTGCTCTCCTTGTGTCACCTTTTGTGAGCTATTTTAGTCGTTGGCATATCTGAAAGTGGAAAGTGTCTGACACACTCGCGATATTTCTCACTTTTTGATCCCTCCTCATATTTGTCTCTCTCTTTATCCTTGCTATTGTTCCTATATTTGTTGATTTGGGTAATAATGCTAAAAAGACGCTCACTGATACTATCTCGGTCGTGCAAATACAGGCACAAAACGACTTTCCGTTCCTTAACCATCTTCCGCTAAATATTGGAAAAATTGTTCGAGATGAATTTGATACAAAAATGATCGCAGATATGGTACTGAGTCAAGAAAAAACCTCCCTTATTACTGCAAATATTTCAGAAAATATCGGACTGATACAATCTCTCACACAAAAATGAGTCTGGCAGGTATCTGATATTGGTCTCTCTTTTGCTTCGAGCGTGACATCAACTATCGTATTCATCATTCTCTTTGCATTGATGACCTTTTTGACTCTCCTCGAAAGAAAACGACTCCTTAAATGGTTCTTTCGTACGCTTCCTCGCAATCTCGGGAAATATTTCAAACATCGACAAGATGCCATCAATAATGCCCTTCACTCTTGGCTCAAAGGACAAATAAAACTCGTTGGACTTATGTTTTCTCTGAATTTTATTGGTTTGTGGATTATTTCTTTCTTTGGTGTACCAGTAGATAACATCTTTGCACTTTCTCTCATTGCATGAATGATGGAATTTGTCCCTTATGTTGGACCACTTTTTGCATGGGTAACAGCCTTTCTGATGGTGCTTGTAAGTCCTGAGGCGGGTATTGGTTCTCTCGTCGCTATTTCTGGTCTCTATATATTTTTCCAATGGGTAGAAGGTAACATCATGGTACCAATGGTGATGAGCCGTACTCTCAATCTCTCCCCTCTCTACATCCTCATCATGACACTTATTGGTGCGACACTCGGTGGGATGATAGGCGTATTAATATCAGTACCTCTTGCATCTATTCTGCACATATTTTATACAGATTGGATGCACTATAGGAAACATCTGCCCGAATAAGTATGTGGCGATTTCAAGATAATGCTATTATTTTTATCCCAGGTGATTCCCGAGCATTTATGTGGGAGCCGTATAGTGTTGATTTTTCAGATTTTGATGGAGAAGTATACGCCATATCCTCCGAATCTCATGATTGGAGCGGGTATGATACTTGGGTGCACTCTTTTGACCCAAACGACGAAATCATGCTCCTACAGACCCTTATACAAAGGGCTGAAGAAAATCCTCTGTTTCGTGCTCATATACGGGGTATTTCTCTCGCAGAAAGTACACATATACTCTGAGAGTATTATCAAAAACAGGGATATGAAGACAGTTTAGGGAAAAACTATATTCTCCCTGCGTCTGTACAGGTGACTGCGAGTATCTCATTACGACATGCTCTCTGGTGTGAAAAAGACAAATGATTTCTGCATACAAAAGATACACGTGGTATTCCCTATGGTATGATATCACCCCCAATACGTGGTTCACACGATCTGAGACTCCTACAACAATCGCTCAGAATGAATATGATTATGGGTATTGAGGTATTTCCTGGGGATAGATATCTCATCGATCAGCTTGTTGAATCAGAAATACTTCCCCCTTTCTCTGTGGCCCAAATGATTCACTTTCGTTGGAAAAAATTGTTACAACACACCGACACCTAGACAAAAAAGTGTTTCTCATAATTCACATACACTTCTGTACGGAATTTAAATAATCCCTTGTTATAGCGAATGTTTTGTTCAAGAACAATCTTTGATTGACGCTGAATAATGAGGTACATCAAGAGAATAAAAAGACAAATCGAACATGCATCAGCCCAGAAGAATCCATCTAAAAAGAGAGGGAGAGGATTATGAAGATGGAGAAGAATTTCGGACATAGACTAGGATTGATGATGAACAGATGTTTTGGACTGCAATTCAGTGATCACAAGGAGTCGATTCAGTGTCGTACCGAGAGGCCAACAGGTCATCAATGTGAGCTGTTTTTTATGAGATGTATCCCCGAGAGAAGACACATGTCCTGGCTTGACGATATTTTTTTCACGAACTATGTATACATATTTTTTTTGCTTGAAAAAAACAATAATTTCATCTCCTGGAGTGAGCTCATTGAGAAGCGCAAAAACATTATTATAGTCTCCTTTTGCCCACGGATAATTCGAGCTATGACCAAAAATAAAACTATTACCCTCCCTACCTGGATCTGCAGAACCTGGGTATTTAATAATACCTTTTTCGAGTTCTTTCATAAATATTTTATGCCATTCCTCAGAATTGGAAGCATCAAAGTGTTCAACATTGACGAGAGGTATATTTTTACCAATTTTTGGTATAAGAATACGATCCTCATACGGAGTAATATCAAGTGAGAGTGAGATATGAGAAATATCCTGATCAAAATACGAAAGCCCAATATCCTGTGTAGTAATCTGTTTTTGAGCAAGCTGCTTCTTGAGGATCTTTTGTTGTCGTATTTGACGAGCAGTTTGCTCAGAAGTGTTCTCGGGTGCCGAATTAAACACCTGTATTTGACCGAGACTTTTTTCGATAGATTTTTGGGTTTCTACCAATACTTCAGGTGCGAGCATAGCTCGAGCAAAAGTCGTATATGAAGACCAATTGGCGACCAATAGAAGCACTGCAAATAATATACTTGTTACTAATACAAAATGAAAGAAAGGACGTACTTTCTTAAACCAATGATGTTTTTTTTGAAATTTTTTCTCTGTATGTTCTACCCAATCCAATACATCCTCTGTTGTATTAAAAAATTCACGAGAAACGTGCAAAGTATGGTGTTTTTTGTGGTGAGTGATGTCGCGCCAGATATTCATACCTGACTATCGTACCACACCTTAAAAACAGAATCAAGCAAATAACCTCCGAAAAGGTCACAATCCCTTGACAGTTATTCTAATTTCCACACGGTACGTTTTTTGATACTCAGTATAGCCCAAAATATCAGCATACATCAATAGAGAATAAACATGCCTGTAAACCCAAAGAAAGTAATCAAAGCGCCTCAAAAGATCAACCCGATAGCATTGGCAAAGTTGTTGAGTATTTTGAGTGGTGCAGCAGCAACATCAGCATTTATCACAGTAGTATTGTTTTCCCGCGCAAAAGATCTCGTATATTCATCAGCAAACCTTGATTGACTCATAGGATATCCTGCAGCATAGCCAGAACTATTGAGAAGCCCCATAAGAATGACAAAAACCAGTCAGAAAAAATTTTCCATTCGACCCAAAATTGCCAAGAGAACAAGCGCGGATCCTGAAAGAAATAATCCAATAAGTATCACACGAAATCGTCCAAACTTTTCTGCTTGTTTGATCCAAAATCCCTGCAAAATATATGCTGGTATAGCGAGAATGCCTATCAGGATAAAACCACTTCGTAATATATTTTTCACCCAGCTCACATTCTGCATAGATTCATCGAGAAATTTGACAAAAAATGTTGTTGCAACATTGTCCCAACACCCAAATAAGAGAATGCTCCCTGTAGTCCATAAAAGAATAGGCACAAATGACGTTTTACTTAATACTAATGTATATATCATACGATACTCATTCTTTGTCTTGTGCCATATATCTGACCAATCAAATTGTCCCGAAATTTGTTTTGGTTTGAGAACGAGGTACTGAATTCATTTTTTTGCTTGCTCAAAATCAATTGTTGAAACAGTTGTCTTCACATATGTTGTAGAGGTTGCTTCGAGAGACTTTACCTGATCTATGAGATGAAGATTTTTGATGGTATCAAGATGAAAAACCTCATGAGAATTATCAAAATAATAATGAATAAAGATCCATGAGAGAGATACAAGAAAGATGAGAAGAAAGAGGATAAACTGGACTGATTGAGATTGAAATCATAATACAGGTATAGAAATGAGAACACCGATGACAGATCCAATTCCGAGGGAAATATTGTTCTTTGAGAGTACTTTATCAAAATCAGAAGGGTCTGCATGATTCAGCAGATATGACAGTGTCACAATATCATAAATCTCTTTTATAGTCCCATACAAAATACCGATACTTAGTAACAAAACCAAATTAACGGTTGTACTAAAGAAACTTTTTGTTATTTCTATGATACCACCGCTCAGCTTAAAACCC
>Ga0114938_1002007_pt1 | contig 13324 bp, 9 predicted proteins | sample AshMeaBigSpring_FD_88675 | JGI IMG/M metagenome (GOLD analysis project Ga0114938, IMG submission 88675) | Groundwater microbial communities from Big Spring, Nevada to study Microbial Dark Matter (Phase II) - Ash Meadows Big Spring | ecosystem: Environmental > Aquatic > Deep subsurface >...
GATCAGGCTCATCATTTCCTCCAGCGACATCTTGCCGCTCAGGTCGCTGCCTTCCAGGAGATCGTCCGCAAGCCCCCGTTTGTGCTCGTGGAGCTGTACGATCTTGTCCTCGATGGTGTTGCGCGCCACGAGCCGGTAGACGGTAACGGGGCGTTGCTGGCCGATGCGGTGGGCGCGGTCGGAGGCCTGATCCTCGACCGCCGGGTTCCACCAGGGGTCCATGTGAATCACGTAATCGGCGGCAGTGAGGTTGAGGCCCGATCCGCCCGCCTTCAGGCTGATCAGGAATAAGTCGCCCTCCCCGGCTTGGAAGGCGTCTACCGCCGCGGCGCGCTGCTGGATGGGGGTGGCGCCGTCCAGATATTGGTGCGCGATTCCCCGTGCCTCCAGGTGCTCGCGGATCAGCGCCAGGTGGCCGACGAACTGGCTAAAGACCAATGCCTTGTAGCGATTCTCCCGCAGCTCGTCGACGACCGCCGCGAAGGTGCGGAGCTTGGCACTCTCGATGGGGGACTCGGGCATCGCCAGCCTGGGATGACAGCAGGCCCGGCGCAGGCGCATGATCTCCGCGAGGATCTGCACCCGGCGCTGGCCGGGGGGAAGCGAGCCCTCCTGGATCTTCTCGACCGCCTGCTGGCGCATGGCCTCGTAGAGGGCGATCTCTTCGTCGCTCAGCTCCACGTACAGGGTGATCTCGGTGCGCGGCGGCAGCTCGGCGAGGACGTCGCTCTTGAGCCGGCGCAGGATGAAGGGGCGGATTAGCTGCCGCAGGCGCTGGCGGGCGCTGCGATCACCCTGCTGCTCGACGGGTGCGGCGAAGCGCTGGTTGAAGCGCTCGAGGGACCCGAGCAGGCCGGGATTGATGAACTGGAACAGATTCCACAGCTCGCCCAGGTGGTTCTCGATCGGGGTGCCGGTGGCGATCATGCGGAACCCCGCCCGTAGGGCCATGACGGCCTTGGAACGTTTGGTTTGGAAGTTCTTGAACGCCTGGGCCTCGTCGGCGACGACGCTGGTCCAGGACACGGCAGCCAGCCGCTCGGACTCCGTCTGCAGCAGACCGTAGCTGCAGACGATCAGATCGAAAGGGCCGGCTTGGTCGAGCATCCGTTGGCGGTCGCCCGGCCCGAAACGTTGTGCCTTGAGGGTGGCCGCGAAGCGCGCGGTCTCCTCCAGCCAGTTGGTGCAGACCGAGGTCGGGGCCAGCACCAGGGTGGGTCCGGCCGGCGCGCGCGTCAGGATTAGCGCCAACGCCTGAAGGGTCTTGCCCAGCCCCATGTCGTCCGCCAGGCAGGCGCCGGCCCCCCAATGGGCTAGCCGCGCCAGCCAGCGGAACCCTTCGAGCTGGTAGTCGCGTAACTGCGCCCGCAGGGTCGAGGGGGTCTCGGGCTGCAGTGTCCGGGCATCGGCCAGGCGTGCCAACTGCTCGCGCCAAGCGTTGGCCGCCTTCACCGTCATACCTTCCGTGATCTCCTCGACCGCCGGGCTTGCCAGGGGATGGAAGCGGCCCATGTCCCCCACGGACTCGAGCGCCTCCAACCGTTGGCGCAGCTCCTTGGTCAGGGTCAGGAACTCGCGCTCCCCCAGACGCACGAAACGGCCGGGGGACTGCCGGAGCAGCTCCAGTAGCTGCTTCATGGAGAGGACCTGCTCGTCGCTCAGCGCAAGCTCGCCTTCCAGCGCGAACCAGTCGCGCTGTTGGCGCACCGAGACCTGCATATTCTGGAGGTTTAGGGGTGGGGTCAGCCGGATCTTCCGGCCCCGGGGCCATTCCAGGGAGACCTTGTCGCCCAGCTCCTGGAGCTGCAGCAGGGTGTCGAGCGCAGACTCGGGGTCTTCCAGCACCCAGCTCCACTCGGCGCCGGGGTCAAGCTCCGGGCACCGGTCCAACAGCAGTGAGGCGTTTGCCTGCTCCCGTTCGAGATCCCGGGTGGTCTGCAGCGCCTTGCCGCCGACCTGAGCGAAAAGCGTACTGGCCCCCTCGCCTGGCCGAAGCAGCGGACCGACCCCGCCGAACGGCCGGATGTAGCACTCCAGCGCCAAGCCGTCGCCGGCCGGCCGCAGATGGACATGGGGCGTTGGGTCCGCCTTCACCGACTCCGCGGCGCCACCGGGGGCGATCTCGGCATGAACGGTGAGCAACGGGGCAATGGCGGCGACGGTTTCCAACACCTGCTCTTTCGCTGCGAGGGGAACGGCAATCCCGTCCTGGCCCAGGATGTCGGCGACGCGCCTCTGCTGGGCGCTGAAGGTAACGAGCCGCAGGCGCCCGCTCGTCTCTCGCTGCGGAACCAGGTTGCCCGCGGGATGCGGGAACGGCACAAGGCGGAGCTCCAGCTTGCCCCTGCCGCGCGAGACCTCCAACACCGGCTCGGCCTGGGTCAGCTCCACGGGCTGCTCGGGATCGTCGGCCCAGAACAGCAATGGGTGTCCGATTGCCTCCAGCAGCGCCTGGTCGCTGCCCAGGCTGTACTGGGTCCTCGGATAGTGTCCGTAGTATTCGTAGACCGTCTCTGCCGCGATCTGTTGGCAGATCCGGCGGTCCTGCGGCGATAGATAGTTGAACGCATCAAGCTGCTGATACAGGCGCTCCAGCGCGACCGGTCGGCCAATCGTCCAGCCGCCCGGCTTGGTGCGCCTCTGCTCTCTGGGCTCCAGGGTGCAACCGGAGCCGTCGCAATGCAGGCGCCAGACCATGCGAAGGTCCGACTCCCTCGTTGGGGTAGCGTCCGCCCCACCTTCGCGGATGCCCTTCAATGCCCTCAGGGTGCGTTCCCAGGGCGCCTCCGGGTGGAACAGGTCGGTAATCGGTCGAACCCCTCCCGCCTGTTCGTCTTCGCTGGCAATTTCCGTAGAGAGGCCCTGTGCTCCCTGCTTACCGAGCAGCCGGGCGGCCTCGCGCGCGTACCAGGCGACGCCTGCCTCTTGGGCGGCGTGGCAGTATTCGGCGAGCCGGGTGAGCTGGCGCGGTCGGGGCCGCTCCCCTACCCAATGCAGGACCAGACAGCGGAACAGATCGAGCCAGGGCTCAACGGCCAGGGAATCCCTGTGCAGCCAGACGCTCTGGTCGGCCCTCATCTCCCCGGCCAGGATCGACAGAAAATCGCCCAACAGCCGGAAGACCGGGTCAAATCGGTCTCCTTCCGTCGCCTTGGCCGCGAAGAGCAACTGCCGCTTCGCCAGCTCGCGATGGCCGGGGTCGTCGCTACGCTGCAGGGCCAGCACGAAACAGACACCGGCGAGACCGGGGATATGGACGTTGCGCTTCCGGCTGCGTCTTCGCGCGGCCCTGATTGCCGCCTCGAACTGAACGATGGACTCCTCGTAGCGGCCCTGAAGGAAACGCGCCCATCCCAGAAGCGACAAGCTGTGCGGGGAGTCGTCGGGAAGCCGCGCCTCGGCGTTCCCCGGCTCGCCCCGGTAGAGCCATTGCTCTGCCAGGAAGAGAGCTACCTCGGGATGCGGGGGGCGGTCGCCGAAGTAGGCCGTCATCAAGCGCCAGGCATCCCGGGAGCCGCGCAGGTAAGCCGCGGATTCGCTCAACAGGAACGCGAGAACCTGGAAGCGCACAACCGGCATTTGTGCGTCGAACCATTGGCGCTCGAAGGGACGAGTGCAAACGCGTACCAGGCCCTTGATTAAGTCATAATCCCCCAATTGGAAGGGCGAGCCGTCGAGCGCGAGCTGCTTCGAGACCGCTCGCTCATTGCCGGTATACAAGGCGAGGCGCAGCTTGCGTACCTGGTGCGGGTCATGTTCCCGGTAGCGCGGAGGGTAACCCTCCTGGACGGGCAGGAGGGCGTTGGCCGCGGCCTCGATGTCACGAAAGGTTCCTTCCGCCAACGCCTGGCGAGTCAGCACCTCCACGATGTCCGGGTGACACTGCAGGAGGCCTTTTTCCTGGGTGATCAGGCCGTCGGCAAGAAGGCGCTCGCGTAAGGGCTTCGACAGCCGCTGGGACAGGGGTGCTCCGTCGAGATCGCGCCAACCGAGACGGTTCAGGATCTTCTGGACGGCGGTCTGATTGATCGGTTGGTAGACGATCGACAACACCTGCAGGATGTTCCTCTCGGCTTGCGGATAGCCCTCGTAAGCGGCGATCAGGCGGGTGTTCGCCGGCGCGCCCAAGAACGGCTCACTGCGTTCCACCTCAGTCATAAGGCCTCAGCCTGCGGGAAAGACATAACCGAGCTTGCGCAGCCCTTCGCGAAGGCCCTTCTCCGCCTTCTCGGGAACGACCAGCAGATTGGCACCGGCCTTCAGGCAGTAGTCACGGGTCGCCGGTTCGCTGGTGAGCAGCCGCACGAGCCCCGCATCGGAACAGTGCAGCAAGCGCGCGCTGCCCCCGTCGCGCAACGCGGCCTTCCGGTTCCGGATCTCCGCAAAGAAATCAGCCGCCGTCGAACCCAGCGGACCTTCCGAAACTTGCTCCAGGAACTCGAGAAACACCCCCGGGTCTTGACCCTGCTCCATCGCGCTCAGGACGGATTTTGCGGTGAGGGCCCAGGTTTGCTCGGACGCCCGCTCCGCATAGCGGTCCAGCAACAGCCGCTCGCCGGGCTCGGCAACCCGGAGCAAGTGGATGCGCAGATCATCGCTCACCCGCAACAAGGGGGCCTTGGAGGAATCGAGCGGTCGATAGTCGTCGCAGACATCGAGGCACCAGGCGCCCAAGGGATTGAGACGGAAAAAGAGCAGGCCGTCGTAACGGCTGAAAAAACTCAGATCGTCTGTCCCCCAGAGTCCCCGGAAGTCGTGGCGCGTCCCGTAGGGCGGGACATAGGCCACGTCGATCATACCCAGGGTAGAGAGGTACTCGAACAGATAGGCCAGGATGTAGCGGCCTTGCAGGATCTCGAATCCATGATATCCGCTGTACCCCAGTGAGCCGTAGTGGCTGTCGGCTACATAGAGCTTCCAGTAGTCGTGGGCCACCTCGAATTCGTGGCCCTGCGCCTGCATGAAACGGAACAGCTCATCCACATGCACCCACTCGCCCACTGGGCAGCACTCCAGCGCCTCCTCGACAACCAACCGCCGTTCCGATGCGGCCGTCATGCGCCGCCCCTTGCCGGCCTGGCCCTTGACCGCCTGAATCCGCCGGTACTCGTCCAACATCCCTTTGTCGCGCCAGCGGCCGTAGACCTCTTTTACGGTCTCGGCAAAAGGGGCGCGCAGAGCGGTCTTGCCCTTGCGAGTCAGATCCAGCCTTGTCCCGTTGCGTTTTGCCAGTCCGCCGGTCTGAAGCAACAGGGGCCAGGCAAAGGGACGGATGGGACGGAGCGATCCGGGGTCCCATTTCTTCAGTCCCCGTTCGTCTTCCTCCGAGTAGAAGTCGCCACCCATGAGGACTGTCTCGATCTTGCGCAGCGAGGCGGCAGTCGCCAAGCCGGTCTTGTCGCTGATACCCACCTGCCCGCTGTCCACCAAGTGCAAGAGGGCGGGCAGGTCGTGACGAACGATTGTCTCCATCGCAACCTGTCTGACGCGATAGGGCGACGAGGCGGGATCCTCAGGATAGGCTTGACCTTCGGGTGGACAGGCTTCCGGTATATCCTCGTCCGCCGTTGTCTTCAGGGTATCGGACTCGGGTTCGGGTACGAATGCCTTCAGATTGGTACCGAGCTCTTCAGGGACCATGCCCCCATAGAAAAAGAGCGTCAGTGTGCCGTTCACCCTTTCGGATCGACTCGATCCGCGCGGCCCACCCCCTCTGAATATCTCGGGGATATCCGAGTACTTGTTGGAAAAGCGGACCGGATCGAACCGCCCGTTCCAGTTGTGCACGGCTTCAGCCACGGCATATTGATCGACCGCCCCCAGCTTGTTCCAGTAGTCCCGCAGCCGCGGCGACAGCAGATGCCTCCGAAGCAGGGCAATGATGTCGGCCTTACGCGTCGGGCGCTCTTGCGTGTCGAGCAGGGCAAGGCGTAGTTTCAACTGGTCGACGGTCAGGGATGAAAGCGATTCGTCGAACATCGTTTAACGGGTTTTCTTGGTTTGTGGGCACTGGGAAAAAGCACGCCGGCGGTGTCCGTGCAGTGCAGTCGGACGCGACTGGGGCATTCGAACGTTACTGACTTGACGGGATCGGCGCCCCCGACCAGGTCGGGAGTCGAGTAACGCCGGCCCCTTGTTAGGCACCAGCCGCTTGTGAAGCGCGCAACCAGGGGGCGAACGGCGTGGGATGGCGAATCGATCGACACCTCAGCGCGGGCAGTCCCGCATTCCGAGGCATCGAGCAATTACCAAGACAGTCTTCTATCGATTCTTTTTGCTTATGAAATGGTGGGCCGTGAAGGATTCGAACCTTCGACCAATGGATTAAGAGTCCACTGCTCTACCAGCTGAGCTAACGGCCCGGGGACAAGGCGGCTGTACGTCTGAAGTTTGGGGTGGACGATGGGGATCGAACCCACGACCGCAGGAGCCACAATCCTGTGCTCTACCAACTGAGCTACGTCCACCATTGAGAAATCCGCTCGCCCTCCCGATTCGTATGGCACCCCGGGAGGGACTCGAACCCCCGACCCACGGCTTAGAAGGCCGTTGCTCTATCCGGCTGAGCTACCGGGGCTCTGTATCGAGCCTGGCATGATGGTCGGGGTAGAGGGATTCGAACCCCCGACATCCTGCTCCCAAAGCAGGTGCGCTACCAGACTGCGCTATACCCCGCGTACGAACCTGGTCCCGCAACGGAAGACTGCGGATAATACGCAGCCATCCTAACGGCGTCAAACCATCCGGGACAGACGACCATGAGCGCACAGGTACTCGACGGCAAGGCCATTTCCGCGGAGATCCGCACCTTGATCAGGACCAAGGTGGACGCCATGCGGGGTGCGGGGAATCGACCGCCCGGCCTCGCCGTGGTGCTGGTGGGAGACAACCCGGCGTCCGAGGTCTATGTGCGGAACAAGCGCAAGGCATGCGCCGAGGTCGGGTTCCATTCCGAGCTGCATGAGCTGTCCGCCGACACGCACCAGGAGGCGCTGCTCGACCTCATCGATCAGTTGAACGCGAACGAGGCCATCGACGGCATCCTGGTCCAGCTTCCCCTGCCTGACCATATCGATGGGGAGGCGATCATCGAGCGTATTCTGCCCACCAAGGATGTGGACGGCTTTCATCCCTATAACGTCGGTCGCCTGGTACTCCGAATGCCTTTGCTGCGCTCCTGCACCCCCAAGGGGATCATGACCATGCTGGAGCGCACCGGGCGCCGGCTCGAGGGACTGGATGCCGTAATCCTCGGTCAGTCCAACATCGTCGGACGGCCCATGTCCCTGGAGCTGCTGGCGGCGCGCTGCACCATCACGGTCTGCCACAGCCGCACCAAGGACCTGGCAGACAAGGTACGGGGCGCGGATCTCGTGGTGGCCGCGGTGGGCCGCCCGCGTTTCGTGTCGGCGGATTGGGTTAAGGAGGGCGCCCTGGTCATCGACGTCGGGATCAACCGCACGGACGAGGGTAAGCTGGTTGGGGACGTGGACTTCGACAGCGTGGCCGAGCGCGCCGCCTGGATCACCCCGGTGCCCGGCGGGGTGGGACCCATGACCATCGCCAGCCTACTGGAGAACACCCTGCAGGCGGCGGAGCTGCACGCGGCGAAGCCGGGTGGGTAGGGTTCCGTGAACACTCGCGTCGGCGATCATTCGGTACCCGCCTGAGCCCTGTTCTCCGTCTCCGGAGCCGGCACCCACAAGGATTCGAGCTCGATCTCCAGCTCCTCGAAGGGGGCCATGGCCACCAGGTCGTCGTCCTTGAATTGCCCGGTGACGACCCAGCGGCCGTTGTCGAGGGAAAAGGTTTCCAACGTGCGGGCGACGGGATCCATGAGCCAAAGAAAGGCAACGCCGAATCGTGCGTAGATCGGCATCTTGATGACCCGGTCTTTGCGTGCGGTGGCAGGCGAGAGAATCTCGCATACCCAGTCGGGAGCGACCTCGAATCGCTGATCCTTGGGCATTGTAGGCATGCGCTCCCTCCGCCAGCCCGCGATGTCCGGGACCAGGATCTCGGTGTCGCGCACGAAGTGAAGCTCGGGCTCGTCGATGATCCACCAGCCGCCCGGGCCTCCCCGTCCGCGTTGGAATGCTCCGTAGAGATCGGCACCGAGACCGGAGCTGGCCAGCGCATGGGGTGCGGCCGGTCTGGGCTGAGCAAGAAGCTCGCCGCCAATGATCTCGCCCACCAGGTGTTCCGGTAGGGCCTCCAGCTCGGCATAAAGATCCCGCTCCAGGGCGGCGGCGACTGGCATGTATCGACTCTTTAGCTAGGCAGCCAATTTATTGGCCACTCGAAATCGAAGTCGGTATCCAAATCGCAATCGAATCTCGCGGATTGTTTCGATCTCGATACCGATACCGATACCGATTTCGACGTTCCCGACTGGTCAGTCCGAGGCAGGGCCTCGGTAATGTTAACCCTAGCATCCGCAGCCAACCGCGTTCGGGCTCAGCTTCTCCGCCAGCGAGTCCCTCCGGCCCCGTCTTCCAGAGTGACACCGGCCGCTTGCAGCTCGTCGCGGATGCGGTCGGCTTCGGCCCAGTTTCGTGTCTGGCGGGCCTCGGCGCGCTGCTGGATCAGCACTTCGATCTCGTCGTCGCGGAGACCCCGTGTGTTTTCCTCGCCGCGCAGATGGACCTCTGGGTCCTCCTGCAGGATGCCGAGCACGCCCCCCAACCGCCGGAGCCCCGCCCCCAGTCCCGCCGCCGCGGCCTCGTCCTCCGCCCGCACCCGATTGATCTCCCGCGCCAGATCGAACAGGACCGCGAGCGCCTCGGGGGTGTTGAAGTCGTCATCCATCGCCGCGTGAAATCGTTCCACGAAGGCTTCCCCGCCCGCCGGTGCCGCATTGGCGGGTAGACCGCGGAGGGCGGTGTAGAAGCGCGTCAGGGCCCCGCGGGCGTTGTCGAGGTGCGCCTCGTCATAGTTGAGCGGGCTGCGGTAGTGGCTGGTAAGGATGAAATAGCGCACCTCCTCGGGCCGGTAGCGGGCGAGGATCTCGCGTACGGTGAAGAAGTTGCCGAGGGACTTGGACATCTTCTCTTCGTTCACCCGCACGAAGCCGTTGTGCATCCAGAGGTTCACGAAGGGCTCGCCGGTCGCCGCCTCGGACTGGGCGATCTCGTTCTCGTGGTGGGGGAACTGAAGGTCCGCCCCGCCGCCATGGATGTCGAAGTGGTTGCCCAGGCAACTGGTGGACATGGCCGAGCACTCGATGTGCCAGCCGGGGCGGCCGCTTCCCCAGGGCGAGTCCCAGGCCGGCGCCCCCGGCTTGGCGGCCTTCCAGAGCGCGAAATCCAGGGGATCGCGCTTGTCCTCGCCGACCTCCACCCGGGCGCCGGCGCGCAAGTCCTCCGGGTCCTTGCCCGAGAGCCGGCCGTAGCCCTCGAAGCTAGCGACCGAGTAATAAACGTCGCCGTTCGCGGCCAGGTAGGCGTGGTCCTTGTCGAGCAGGGACTGGATCATGGCCAGGATCTCGCTCATGTGGGCGGTCGCCCGCGGCTCCTCGGTCGGGGGCAGGATGCCGAGTGCGGCCGAGTCCTCGTGCATCGCGGCGATGAAGCGCTCGGTAAGAAGAGTGAAGGGCTCGCCCCGCTCGTTGGCGCGGTTGATGATCTTGTCGTCGATGTCGGTGATGTTGCGCACATAGGTGACGTCGTAGCCGCGCTCCTTCAGGTATCGGAAGACCACGTCGAACACGACCATCACCCGCGCATGTCCCAGATGGCAGTAGTCGTAGACCGTCATGCCGCACACGTACATCCGCACCCTGCCGGGCTCGATGGGTATGAATTTCTCTTTGCGCCTGGTCAGGCTGTTGTGGATCTGAAGCATGGGGAGGCGAGCGCGAACAGACTGAATTTTTTTGAATCCTAGCAAAGCGGGACGAGGCCGAAAAACGGGTTTGAGCGCACGCGAGGCTTTCCCACGCGCCCCCAAGTCCGTAACATGCCGGCCTCACATCCTATACGGAGAACCCGACCCATGCCGCGATTATTCGCCACCCTAGCCAGCGCGCTCCTGCTCCTGGGCGCATCCGCCTCGGTCCTGGCGGAGAATCCAAAGGTCCTCATGGAGACCAGCCAGGGCACCATTCGCATCGAGCTCTACCCGGACAAGGCACCGAAGACCGTGGAGAACTTCCTCGCCTATGTGGACGAGGGCTTCTACGAGGGCACGATTTTCCATCGCGTGATCGAGGGTTTCATGCTTCAGGGGGGTGGCTTCACCGCGGACATGCAGCAGAAGCCCACTCGCGAGCCCGTCCAGAACGAGGCGGACAACGGCCTGACCAACGACCGCGGGACGATCGCCATGGCCCGCACAGGGGATCCCCACTCCGCCACCGCGCAATTCTTCATCAACCACAGGGACAACGCCTTCCTGAACCACCGGGAAAAGAATCCCCAAGGCTGGGGTTATACCGTATTCGGAAAGGTAATCGAGGGCATGGAGGTGATGGACGCCATCGCCGCCACGCCCACGGGCGCCAAGCCCCCCTTTCCCAAGGACGTTCCTGAAACCACCATCCTGATCGAGAAGGTCACCCGCAGCGGCGGCTGACCTGGAGGCATCGGCTATGATCAAGCTCACCACCAACCAGGGCGACATCCTCATCGAGCTGGATGCCGAGAAGGCCCCGGTCACCTGCGAGAATTTCGAGCGCTATACGCGGGACGGCCACTATGACGGCACCCTGTTTCACCGGGTCATCAGCGGCTTCATGATCCAGGGCGGCGGCATGACGCCGGACTTCGTCCCCAAGCCGACCCACTCACCGATCCAAAACGAGGCCAAGAACGGCCTCAAGAACGCCCGGGGCACGGTTGCCATGGCTCGCACCTCGGATCCCCACTCCGCTACCTCCCAGTTCTTCATCAATGTTGCCGACAACGGCTTTCTCGACTATCCGGGCCAGGACGGCTGGGGCTATTGCGTCTTCGGTCGGGTCACCGAGGGCATGGAGGTGGTCGACAGGATCAAGGCCGTGGCCACCGGCTCCAAGCAGGGCCACCAGGACGTACCCAGGGAAGACGTAGTCATCGAGAAGGCGGAGATTCTGGACCAGGCATGAAGACAGGGATTGGGACCGGCGGGCGCGCCAGCGCCCCTGTCCTTGACCCTCGCCCCTCGGCCCTATCCCCTTCCCCGAAGTCCCATTCCCTCTTCCTCTCCGACCTCCACCTAGCCCCCGAGCATTCAGCCAGGGTGGGGCTTTTTCTCGGATTCTTGCGCACCAGGGCGCGGGAGGCGCAAGCCTTGTACATATTGGGCGATCTTTTCGATGCCTGGATCGGAGACGACGACAATCAGACACCCTATCCGGATATCCGCGCCGCCCTGCGTGAGCTGACCGAGTCGGGTACCCGCTGCTTCCTGATGCACGGCAACCGGGATTTCCTGATTGGCCGCGCCTTTCTGCGCGACACCGGCTGCACCCTGTTACCGGACCCCGCGCGGCTCGATATCGAGGGCTGCGCCACCTTGCTCATGCACGGCGACCTCCTGTGCACGGACGACGTCGCCTATCAAAGGTTCCGCCGGCGCGTACGCAATCCGATGGTGCGACGGCTTTTTCTGTGGAAACCCCTACCCAGGCGGCGCGCCATCGCCGCCGACTACCGGCGCAAGAGCGGCGTCGCCATGGCCGAAAAGCGCGATGACATCATGGACGTGAGCCAAGCGACCGTGGAGCGCTATATGCGCCGCTTTCGGGTGGATCGCTTGATCCACGGGCACACGCACCGCCCCGCCGATCATTCCTTCTGGATCCAAGGCGCAATGGCGATCCGCATCGTGCTCGCCGAATGGCGCCAACAGGCCGGGCAGGCGCTGGTGGTCTCCCGCAACGGCTGGCGCAGGGAGGAAGTCCGGCCGGCCGGAGCCCCGCGGCTTTGAGGCCCCCGGGGCATTCGCTGACTTAAGGAGTCGTACGACTTCGAACGAGGACCCAGGGCAGAGCCCTGGGCCAGACTGCCGAGCCGGTTCGAGTCCGAAGCGGCGCGCGGGCGCGACTCCCTGTCCTAGTCGACCCGCACCTCGATCTTGCGCGGGCGCACCTCCGCCCTCTTACCGATACGCAGCCGGAGCACGCCGTTGTTCAGGCTGGCATCGATGTTCTCGGTGTCCAACTCGCGGCTCAGGGCGAAGCTGCGGCTGTAGCGGGTCGCGCGGACGTCCGCATATAAGGCCTCCATCCCTTGCGGTACGGCGGCCTGAATATCGCCCTCGATGAGCAGCGAGTCCTGGTCTACCCGAAGCTGTAGCCGCTCCCTCGACACCCCGGGCATGTCGGCCTCCAGGGTGATGCCTTCCGCGTCCTCGAAAACGTTGACCGGAGGACGAAGCGTCGGAGCCTCCTCCCGTGACTGGCTCGCTCGCGTCGACTCGCTCGCTGTAACCTGAGTCTTGTCTTTCATTGCCTCTGGTCCTCCCAATCACTTGACCTGAATCTGGCGCGGCCGGGACGCCTCACGCCGCTTCACCGAGACTTGGAGTATCCCGTCGACGTAGTGCGCGTCCACCTGGTCCGGATCCACGTCTTCGGGCAGGGAAATCACCCGCTTGAAGGCGCCGCTGTAGCGCTCCCGGCGGTAGTATTCGACGTCGTCGGGGACTTCCACTTTGCGTTCGCCTGCGACCGTGAGCAGGTTCTGCTGGATGGAGATGTCCAGCGTCTTCGGATCCAGGCCGGCGGCGAAGAGATAGATGTCGACGCCCTCGCTCGTAGCCCCAACGTTGATGGGCGGGTAGGTACCGCGCGCGACTGACCGGATTCCCGCCGGCCAGGTCCGCGGGCCGAACATTTCGTCCATTTCCCGTTGCATGCGTCTGAGGTCGTCGAACAGACTGTCATCGAAATTGCTTAAGCTTCCGAACATTGCATACCTCCGAAGATGCGGTGACGCGGGCCAAGGCCCGCGTACCGCTTGAGTCGACTCAGCTTAGTAGTCCATGTCTCCCATGCCGCCCATACCGCCTCCGGCGGGCATGGGGGTCTCCTTCTTGGGCTCCTCGGCGACCGTGGCCTCGGTGGTGATCAGCAGCCCGGCGATGGAGGCGGCATTCTGCAGCGCCGAGCGCACGACCTTGGTGGGGTCCAGGATGCCCATCTCCACCAGGTTGCCGTACTCGTCGCTGGCGGCGTTGTAGCCGAAGTTGCCCTCGCCGTCGGCGACCTTATGCAGGACCACGGAGGCCTCCGCGCCGGCATTGGCCACGATCTGTCGCAGCGGCTCCTCCATGGCGCGGCGGGTGATGCCGATGCCAACGTCCTGGTCGTGGTTGGCGCCCGTGATCCCGCCGAGCTTGGACA
>Ga0114938_1002008_pt1 | contig 13304 bp, 5 predicted proteins | sample AshMeaBigSpring_FD_88675 | JGI IMG/M metagenome (GOLD analysis project Ga0114938, IMG submission 88675) | Groundwater microbial communities from Big Spring, Nevada to study Microbial Dark Matter (Phase II) - Ash Meadows Big Spring | ecosystem: Environmental > Aquatic > Deep subsurface >...
CCGGCGAAGCGGCGCAGCCCGTTGCGCTGAAGGTGCTCAAGCCGGCAGCGACGAAGCAGCCACATGTGCTGGCCTGTTTTCAGTTCGAGGCGCGCGTCCTTGCGCGGCTCGAACATCGCGGCATTCTGCGTGTCTACGCCGCCGGCGTGGACGACGACCGCATGTACACGGCGATGGAACTGATCGACGGGGTCAGCCTCGACAATGTGCTGGTCGCCAACAAGCGCCTGACGCCGGCCCAGTCCGTCGACATTGCCCGCCAGGTGGCCGACGCGCTCGACTATCTGCACCGCAGCGGCTATGTGCATCGCGACATCAAACCCGCCAACCTGATGCTGACGCCACAGAGTCGCGTCGTCCTCTTCGACTTTGGCACGGTGGTGCGCATCAAGGACGGCGCACCCTACGAGGCAGGGCTGTACGGTACGCCAGCCTTTCTTGCGCCGGAGCAGACCGTTGCCGGCGGCAAGATCGACGGGCGCGCTGACCTTTACTCCGCTGGGATCATGTTCTACTTGATGGTGACAGGGCGCAAGCCTTTCTACGGCTCGCGCAGTGAGGTGCTTGACGCTCATGTGCGCACTGCGCCGCCGCGTCCGTCACAGTTTGCGCGCATCTCGCCGACGCTGGAAGCCGTGATCCTCAAGGCGATTGCCAAGCGCCCTGACGATCGCTTTCAAACTGGCGCTGAATTTGCGCACGCGCTGGCAACGCTGCCCTCGCTCGCGCCGCCGTCGATCGGTGCGCGCGTGCGCGGCTGGCTTCGACGCAGCGCGTAGTCTGCGGGTCGCGCACTGCTCATTTCTGCCAGTCGCGCAGCCGGCGCGCCATCACTTCCAGCATGTGCAGGGCAAACATCGGCGTCTCGTGGACGAGGAAGAGAAAGCGGCGCTCGTCCACCGGCGCCAGCACGCAGTCGCTCTTGGCGACGGTGTCGGCGCTGCGCGGGGCGGCGTCGATCAAGGACATCTCGCCGAAAATGTCGCCGGGGCTGAGGGTGCGAATGTACTTGCCTTCGGCCATCACATCGACCTCACCTTCGATCACGACGTACATATAGTCGCCGGGGGCGCCTTTGCGGAAAATCGTCGCACCAGCGGCAAAGCGTTCGAGCGTGTCAGTATTCTTGAAAAGGTTGAGTGGATTCATGCTCTTTCCCCCTATTGGCAAACTGCGGTCGGCTTGCCCGCTACCCGGTTTATAACAGAGACGCTGTTGTCGCTCAAGTCAATCATCTTGTCAACTTCGAATGTGCGGAGAGGATGTATGGATTGCTTCCAGTCTCCGTATGACAGCCAAGTGTAAGCAGACTGAGCATTATTCTCTTGACAATGACGATCCGTTGTCGTAATTTGAGCAATCTTATTGGCATCTCAAATTCTGGACTGAGTTGCAAGCGATTCCACATTTGAACGCCCGGCTGACGCTGCCGCCGCCGATTGCTACGACAAAGTAGGTTGGGCAAGCACGCCCAGAAAGTGAACAACAACATGCACCGACAACTTCGCTTCGGGCGCGCAGCAGCCTGGTTCACCGGTCAATCGCTTTGGTTGGCCTTGGGCATCATTCTACTCGCGGCCTCATTTGCATACACCAATGAACGCGCCGCAGCCGCCAGCCCCTTCTTCGTCAACGCCACGGCGGACAGCCCCGACAGCAATCCTGGCGACGGCGTCTGCGATACAGGCGGCGGCGTCTGCACGCTGCGTGCGGCCATCCAGGAAACCAATGCACTGCCAGGGCTGGATTTGATCCACTTTGCGATCCCTGGCGCCGGCGTCCGGACGATTCTCCCGGTTTCGCCGCTGCCACAAATCACCGATCCGGTGGTCATCGACGGCTATTCGCAGCCGGGCGCCGTCGTCAACAGCCAGACCATCGGCAGCAATGCCGTGCTCCTCATCGAGATCAGCGGTGTTAGCGCCGGTGGTGCAAACGGCCTCGAGTTGCGCGCATCGAACAGTGTGATCCGCGGTCTGGTCATCAATCAATTCAGCGGGGCGGGGATCTCAGTTGCGATGACGAACACGATCATCGCCGGCAACTATTTCGGCACCGACCCGACGGGGATGGTGGCGAGGCCAAACGGCGGGGATGGCGTCTTCGTTGTGAATTTTAATATGGTCGGCGCCGTCAACAACACGATCGGTGGCGTCACACCTGCCGATCGCAACCTGATCTCCGGCAACGGGCGCAACGGCATCACGCTGGATCAGGTGAGCAATACCTTTGTCTACGGCAACTATATCGGGCTGAACGCCACCGGGCTGGCAGCCTTGCGCAACAATGAGAGCGGCATCGGCATCTTTCGCGGCTTTCCGAATTTCGTCGGCGGGCCGGGGCCCGGGCAGGGCAACGTCATCTCCGGCAACGGGCATCACGGCATCGGCATGAGCGACGGCGCCACCACCGCCAGCCATGTGATTCGCGGCAACCTGATCGGAACCAATGCCGCCGGCAACGTGACGCCGGGCGTCGGCAATACGTTGAACGGCATCCTGTTCAACGAGGGCGGCATCGTTATCGGTGGAACTGGAGCGGGCGACGGCAACGTCATCGCAGGCAACGGGCAGAACGGCGTGGTCGTGCAGGGCGGGCAAGCCAACCGGATCGTCGGCAATCGCATCTACGCCAATGGCGGCCTGGGCATCGATCTGGGCGCGTCCGGGCCGGATGCTAACGACATCGGCGACGGCGACGGCGGCGCCAACACGCGTCTCAACGCGCCGGTGCTCTACGCTGCGGTCAGCGCACCAGCCGCGACGACGGTGAACGGCCTCTTCAACAGCGCCGCCAACCAGAGTTACACCGTGACCTTCTACGCAAGCCCGCAGTGTGACGCCAGCAGCTTTGGCGAGGGCCAGGTCTATCTCGGTTCGGTCGCGGCGACGACCGATGCGTCGGGCAATGGCAGCTTCAGCGCGGCCCTGCCCGTGACGCTCGCCAGCGGTCACGTCGTGACGGCGCTGCTCACCGACGCTGCCAGCAACACCTCCGAGTTCTCGGCCTGCACCATCGCCCAGCCCGACAACACGTCGTGGGACAAGGCGCTGCTGCTTTCGCTGCAAGGCGGGGCGGGCGTGCTTTCAGCGACGGCGGAGCAGTACCTGGATCGCACGGGTCAGGCGCGCTGGTTCAAGTTCGCCGTGCAGCCCGGCAGCGAGATCATCATCGACCTGACCAACCTGCCGGCCGACTACGATCTGACCCTGCACACCGATATCCAGGCGGCTTACAATCAGCTTGCCACGCCCGTCGACCTGGCGCAGTTGAGCGCAGAGCTGGCGCCGAGTGCGTTCGTCAATCCGGCGGCCTTCACCAACCCCGCTGCGTTCACCAACCCGGCGGCCTTCACCAACCCCGCTGCGTTCACCAATCCGGCGGCGTTTACGAACCCGGCGGCGTTCACCAATCCCGCCGCCTTCACCAACCCGGATGCCTACATCAATCCGGCAGCTTTTACCAACCCCGCGGCGTTCACGAATCCGGCGGCCTTCACCAATCCCGCCGCGTTTACGAACCCAGCCGCGTTCACCAACCCGGCGGCCTTCACCAATCCCGCCGCGTTCACCAACCCTGCCGCCTTCACCAATCCGGATGGCTATGCCAGCGCGCCGCTGCGTTCGCTGATCGGCGTCTCGGCGCGGGAGGGCGCGGCAAGCGAACGCATCGTCGTCAACTCCTGGAACAACAGCGGCGAGTTCTATGTCATGGTGCGCGGGCGCAACGGCGTCTTCGACCGCACCGCGCCCTTTACGCTGAACGTGACGACGCTCACCGGCGTCTGCGCAGGGATCACGACGGTGCTGCCCGCCGGTGTGGTGGCCGCCTCGGCCGGCATCACGCGCACGCTGATCTTGCACGACCTCGACCGCATGGCGGGCACGCCCGAAGAAAAAGCGCTGCTCGAGGCACGGCTGAACGCGCTGGCGGCACGCGATGAAGTGAGGGGGGCGGTGCTGGATATCGGCGCCGACCCGCGCGTCATTGCCGCGCGCATCCAGGCGGATGCGACGCCCGGCTGCCCCTACGCGCAAAACGTGTTGGCGTCGGCGATCAAGGAGATCGTCGAGCGATCGCGCGCGGTCAACCCGCTCGAATATGTGGTGCTGGTTGGCAACGACGATGTGATTCCGTTCTTCCGCTACCCCGACCCCGCGCCGCTCGGTCGCGAGTCAGAGTACATCCCGCCCGTGCTCGACGAAACAGCGTCGGGCGCCAGCCTCCGTCTCGACTACATCCTGGGCCAGGACGCCTACGGCGCCACCAAGGAGATTGCGCTGCAGGGCAGCCTCTTCCCGATTCCTGACCTGGCGGTCGGCCGCCTGGTTGAGACGGCGGGCGATGCGGTGACGGTGATCGACGCCTATCTGAGCACTGCCAACGGCGTCTTCACCCCCACGACAGCCTTCATCTCCAGCTACGGCTTTCTGGAAGATGGCGCCGAGGCAGTGCGCGCCGAACTGGTTGCCGGGTTGGGCGCCGGCGGCGTCGTCAATACGCTCATCGACCCCGCCGACCGTGCGCCGAGCGACCCGTTGTCGTGGAGCGCTGGCGATCTGCGCGCCGGTCTGCTCACCACGCGCCAGGATTTGGCCTATCTCGCCGGTCACTTCAGCGCATCGAGCGCGCTGGCCGCCGATTACACGACGCGCTTCGACGCCCGCGAGATTGCGCTGTCGCCGCTCGATCTGCGCAACGTCATTGTCTACAGTGCGGGCTGTCACGCCGGCTATAACATCGTCGACGCGCACGGCGTGGCCGCCGTAACCGAACAGCCCGACTGGGCGCAGGCGTTCGCACGCAAGGGCGCCGCCCTCATCGCCGGCGCTGGCTACCAGTACGGCGACGCCGACCTGACCGAGTACGCCGAGCGGCTCTATCTCGGCTTTACGCAGCAACTGCGACGCCCCGGCGCGGTTCCCATCGGCAAGGCGCTGGTCGGCGCCAAGCAGGGCTACCTGGCGGACACCGGCGTCGAGGTCGACGGCATTTTCGAGAAGACGATCGTGCAGGCAGCGGTCTTTGGGCTGCCCATGCTTAGCGTGCAGATGGCCGGCGAACCCGCCGGGCCGACCGCGTTGCCCCCTGTTGTCAGCGCGACGACGGTGGTCACCAGCGGCCCCGGCGTCGCGCTGACCTTGCGTGTGGCCGACCTGTCGGTGTCGCCGCTGCTGACGCCCACGACGAAGACGCTGACCAGCACCGTGGACAACACGATGACGCTGGCGGCGACCTATCTCAACGGGCCGTCGGGCGTCGTCGGTCGCCCCGGCCAGCCGCTGCTGCCGCTGGCAGCCTACAACGTCGGCGCGCCGGGCGGGCTGGCGGGCGGTGTGCTGCGCGGCGTAGGTTTCCGCGGCGGCGCCTTCACCGACCTGCCCAACATCTTCCCGCTCGTCAGCGCGCCGGCCACCGAGGTGACGGCGGTGCGCCCGGTCTTCCGCTCGCCGGTCTACTTCCCGGTCACGCCGTGGACGGTCAACTACTTCGACGTACTGGCCGACCCTGCCAGCGGCGAGACGCGCCTCATGCTCACGCCGGCGCAGTTCCGTTCCCAAAGCGGCGATGCTACCGTTGGAACGTTGCGCCACTTCGACACTATGGATTTCCGCCTCTACTACAGCGCCGTGCTGAGTGCAACCGCGCTGTCGGCGCCGCCATCCATCGCGAAGGTATTTGCCGAAAGTGTGGGCGGTTCCACCATCCAATTTCGCGTTGACGCCAGCGATCCCGTGGCGGGCATCCAGGAAGTGTGGATCACCTACGCCACCGAAAACGGGGCGTCCTGGCAATCGCTCAGCCTGAGCCAAAGCGTAAGCGAACCGTCGCTGTGGCAAGGGACTCTGTCACTGACGGGCGTTCCAGCCGGCGACGTGCGGTACATGGTGCAGGCTGTCAACGGCGTCGGGCTAGTGACGATGCTCACCAACAACGGCGCGTTCTTCACGCCGGGCGTCGATCCCGGTGCGCCAGTGGCGCCGCCGCTGACGACGACGCCGGTCTTTGCGCTGCCAACACAGATCGAGCCGCTTCTCGCACCGGCGAACGGCGTCTATGGCGATGTGGTGACCTACACTGTCCGACTCACGAGCGGTGCGAACCCGATCGCCAACGCCGCGCTTGCGTTCACGCTGCAAGAGCAGACCCTGATGGCGCAGACCGGCAGCGATGGCGCCGCCAGCGCGACCTTCCGTCTGCTGGGCGCGACGGGCGCTGCCACGCTCCAGGTGAGCTACGCTGGGACGGCCGACTATTTGGGCGCCGACGCCGCGTTTCCGCTCGCCATTGCAAAACAAAGCACGTATCTGGCGCTCGTCACCCCGCCCGGGCCGGTGGCGTCGGGCGCGCCCTACGCCGTCACTGCTACGCTGACTGATGCCGGCGGACGCGCCATCGCCAACCGCACCGTGCTGCTTAGCTTCACCGGCGGCAGCGCCACGGTTGCACGCGCGGTCAGCACCGACTTCGTGGGGCGCGCCACGGTGCGCGACCTGGCGTTGCCGGCGGGCAGCTACGTCGTGGCTACCATCTTTGGCATGACAACGACCATAGGCGGTGCGGTGCTTGATCTCACCGACTCCGGCTATCAGAGCGCCACAGCCACCAGTGCGCTGGTGCTTGCTGCGGGCAATGCGCCGCCGCAAGCCGCGGACGACAGCGCCAGCGTGGTCGCCGGGCGCACGGTCGAGATCGATGTGGCGGCAAACGATAGCGACGTCGACGGCAACCTGAACCCGCCGGCGGTGAGCATCGTTCAGGCGCCGGCCGGCGGCACCGCTGCGGTGGATTCGACAAGTGGGCGTATGCATTATGCCGCCGCGATCCGCTTCAGCGGCATCGACCGCTTCACTTATCGCATCTGCGACGCAGGCGGCCTGTGTTCGGAGGCGGCGGTCGCCGTCACCGTGCTGCCCGGCGCGAACAGCGCCTCGCAGGTCGGCCCGATCACCTTCGCCGAGCCGGTGACGATCTTCCCGCTTGGTGCGAGTGTCAGCGCGCGGGCAGTCTTCACTGACGTCGACGCCGGCGACAGCCACACAGCGCGGTGGGATTGGGGCGACGGCAGCACGTCGGCCGGCACGGTCAGCGGCAACCCGCTCGCCGGCGCCACGGTTGGGCCGGACAGCCATCTGTACGCCGAGCCTGGCGTCTACACGGTAGTGCTCACCGTGACGGACGGCAACCAGGTAGCGGTTGCAGCCACCTATCAGTACGTGGTCGTCTACGATCCAACTGCTGGCGTAGCGTCCGGCGACGGCTGGATCAATTCGCCGTCAGGCGCCTACACACCAAACCCGGCGCTGGCCGTGCGCGCCAAGTTCGGCTTCGAGGTCAAGTATCGCAAACACGACACCGTGCCTACCGGCAATTTGCGCTTCCGGCTCGACCGCACCCGCTTCGAGGTGTGTACGTTCGACTGGCTGGTGATCAGCGGCGCCAAGGCCATCATGCAGGGTGTGGGCGAGATCGACGGCGCGGGGCGCTATGGCTTCATGCTGACTGCACTCAATGCGGAAACGATTGCGCCCAAAGACAACGGCGCCTTCCGGCTCAAGGTGTGGGACCTCGACAACGGCAACGCCATCGTATATGACAATGAGCCGGGGCAGCCCGACGGCGCCACCCCGCTTACGCCGGTCACGCAGGGAAGAATCAAAATCAAGACTAAGGATAGCGTCGGCAGCGCGTCTGCTGCGGATGGCGCGCCCGTCGTAGATGACTGGCTGGTGGTCGGCGCCCCGCCCCAGGCGCTGATCGACCGATTGCGAGAAGATTCTGACATTGTGCATACTCATGGCATCTTCTTGCCACTGTTGACGCGCTAGTGGTCTGTCAGTCACGAATCTTGTACTGCACAAACTAGGTTTCTGGCAGAAACCTGGTTTGTGGTTCCAGAGAATCACTGTTGACGCGTTAACGTACCATAGTACGTCCCAGCGTTGTGACGAGCGCGCAGCATCATTCTGGTGCTGTCGCCGCGATTGCGTGCGCGCAGCAAAGAAGTGGTGCAACTGCGTCTTGCGTGACGCCAATTTATAGGATGCCCCAGTCTCCGCAGCGGCTCTATTTTCGGTTAGGACAGACGGAAGACGAGCATTGTCACATCGTCGAATTGTGGCATTGCGCCCTGATGCGCCAACACTGCACCGACGATGGCTTCGCCGAGCGCCTGCGCCGGCAGGTGCAGGTTCCCCACCGCGTGGGCGAGCAGGCGTGACTTGCCAAAGGGCTGCGCGTGCGCGTCGATGGCATCGGCGACGCCATCGGTGAACATGAGCAGCGTCGATGCCGCCGCCAGCGTCACAGTGCGTACATCGAGCAGCGGCGCCTCCACCAGCCCGAGCGGCATCGAACGCTGGGCATCGGCCAGCGCCAGCAAGTGTTCTCCTTCCCAGAGCAATGGGTGTTCATGCCCCGCGCGCACCAACTGAAGTACACGCGTGCCTAGATTCACTTCGGCGTACAGCAGCGTGACGAACATACTCTCCATGTCGCGCGCAACCAGGTGCTGATTGACGCGGCGCACAACCGTTTCGGGGTCGGCCTGCTGCACGGCCTCGGCGCGCACCAGGCTCGACGCCAGCGCCATGTAGAGCGCCGCCGGTATCCCTTTGCCGGCGACGTCGCCGATCACCAACGCCAGCCGGTCGTCGTCCAGGCGGATGACATCATAGAAGTCGCCGCCGACCGCGCGCGCCGCCTGGATGGCCGCGCCGATTTCGGCGCCCGCCACCTGCGGCAGCGTAACCGGCAGCATCTGGAGCTGAATGCGCTGAGCGTGCGCCAATTCGCGCGCCAGCACCTCCTGTTCGACCAGTTTTTCTTGCGCGGACTGGAGCTCAAAATAGGCTTGCCGCAGTTCCGTATTTTTGGCTTGAAGATCGCGGATCGTGGCGTTTTCAGAGTTGCGCAGCCGGTGGCTAAGCAGCCGCAGCAGATGGTGGCTCAGCTGCGGCGAGTGCGCCAGCAAGTCATCTAAATCCTGACGGGTGATGACCAGCGCCGTGACCGCATCTTGCGCGCGCACGCTGGCGGAACGGCGTTCATCGGAATCGATCAAGCTCATCTCGCCGATGATCTCGCCTGGCTTGCGCAGGCCAAATGACCGCTCGTCGGCCGTGCCCAGCGCCTTGAGAATCTCCACGCTACCCGCCACCAGCAGATACCCACAATCACCCGGTTCGCCCTCGCGCATGAAGACCGTGGCCGGCGCAAAGGTCACGCGCCGCAACTTGTGCGTCAGCGCATCGATCGCGTCGTAGGTGAGCGCCTGGAAAAACGGATGTTGGGCGAGCAGTGCGGGCAGATCATCTGCGTCTTGCGCAGTTTCCCGATCAGCCATCACAGGGCAGGGTCATCCACAGTTGATTCTTGCTGTCGACGCGGCGGTATTCAAGCTGCTGCGTGTAGGCGCGCATTAAATGAATGCCGAGGCCGCCGATCGTGGCGTCTTCCAGGCTGGCGGGCTGGCGATGCGCCGGCGCGGCAGTCGGGTCGAAGGGGCGTTCGGCATCCTCCACGCACACGACCACGCAGCCCGGCTTGCTGGCAAGCTGTACAGTGATGGCGCCGTCGGCGCAGGCATGCTCGACGATATTGGTGACGGCTTCGACCAACACCAGTTCCAGCCGAAACGCGCAGCGTGCAGGCAGGCCATTATCGCCCGCCACTGCATGACACCATGCGCTCAGTTGCGCCAGCGCGTTGCGCGTGCAGGGCAGCACAATCCGCGCCGTGAACGCGTTGCGCTGGCTGGTCACCAGCGTTTGATCAAGAACGGGTGCGTGGTCTGTCAACATTGATCAGGTCGAATTGGCTCAGGCGGACGGCGCTGCAAGCAGCGCAACGATGGCAGTGTCGAGATCGTCGTACACCGGGATCAGCAGATCGATGCCGGCGGTCGTCAGCGCTTCGGCAACAAGGGGCTGCGGTTTGTACAACACAAGTTTGCCACCACGATTCTTCAGCGACTTGGCGTTTTGCAGCAGCAGACGAATGCCGATGGATGCGATGAAATCGACTGCTGAGAGATCGACCAGCACCGGCGCTTTGGATGTGGTGACGGCAAATGCGAATTGGTTGTCAATCGCGTTCGCACCTTGAATGTCCAGCCGGCCACGCAGAGCAAGCTGTTTGACGCCGGAAGGAAGCTCTGCAATTTCAAGTACCATGACTCATTTCCTATGGAAAGAATGCCCGATGGATAGAATTTCGTCACCGTATCACGTGATTGTTATGCGATGATTAACGAGCCGTGATTGGCGGCGGGGAATTCGTGAAGCGCGTACGCCACCGCCTGCGCCAGCGACCACGCTTCGCCTTCTGTCCGCAGCGCCGCGGCGCCGTCGCCCAGGGTTGCGTACGCTGGCTGCATTCGCTCCTCCAGCGTCTCCTGTTCCGCCGGCGAGAGCGGCGAAGCGATGGCCGTGCGCAGCGCCACCGCAGCGCCGATCAGCCGCAGTGCATGGGCGTGTTCGCCTCGGCTGACTACGAGCAGCCCGATATCTTCGAGCAGGTAGGCAAGCGCGCGGCGGTCGCCCAGGGCGTGGTTTAGCGCCAGGCTCTCGGCGTAGAGTGTCTGCGCCGCGGCGAACTCGCCCAGGTCGCGGCGCACGTTGCCCAGGTTGTTGAGCGCGTTGGCAATCGCCCATTTGTCGCCCACCGCGCGCTGGATCGTGAGCGCCTCATCCAGATACGCGCCGGCGGCGGCGTAGTCATGGCGATCGAGCAACGTCGTGCCGAGGTTATTGAGCGACATGGCAATAGCCCACGTGGCGCCCAGCTTGCGCCGGATCGCCAGCGCTTCTTCATGAAAGTGCTGGCTGCGCGCGTAGTCGCCCTCGAACTGCGCCACGATCGCCATGTTGTTGAGCACAGCCGCGACGTTGAGTTGATCGTCTAGCGCACGGCGGATCGCCAGGCTGCGGGCATAGTGGGCGGTGGCGGCGGCATAGTCGCCCTGCTGCGCGGCGAGGGTGCCCTGGCAGATCAGCGCCTTTGCCAGTCCCGGCGGATCGGCGTGTTCGTCGGCGACGGCATAGGCGCGCGCGTACCACGTTGCTGCTTCGCCGAAGCGACCTTGTTTGCGCTCCAGTTCGCCCAGCGCGATCTGCGCCTGTGCCTGCGTCGCATGATCATCGAGCGATTCGGCCGCTGTGAGCGTTTCCAAATAGCGCGCCGCTGCCTGCTCCCACTGCCCGATCAGCTCCAGCACCTGACCAAGCCGCAGCAGCACGTTTGGCCGCTCCTCGGATAGGAGCAGCGGCAGCACGCGCGTGAAATAGTCGATAGCAGCGTCGTTGGCGTAGAGCGCCTGTGCAGCTTCACCCGCACGGCGCAGATAGAGGCGACGCTTCGCCAGGTTCTCGCTGCGGTCGTAGTGGAAGGCCAGCAGATCGAGCACGGAGTCGAGCGCGCCGGCATAGGTGGTTTCAAGAAAGGCGGCAATCTGTTCATGCAGCGCCGACTTCACGGCAAAGGGCAGGCTCTCGTAGGTGACGCCCTGCGTGATCACCTGGCGGAAGAAATAGGTCAACTCCGGTTCGCCGGGCGCCGGCAACAGCAGCTCCTGGCGGCGCAGCGTCTCCAGATCCCTGCGCACGTGCGCGGGTTCGCCGATCTGCGGGTAGACGCCCCACAGCCACGCCGCCTGGAAGACGCGACCGATCACGCTGGCGACCTTGACCGTAATCTTCTGACTTTCGCTGAAGCGGTCGACCAGGCTGAGCACCAGCCGCTGTACGCTGTCAGGCAGGGCGATGCGATCGAGCGCGGTCGGATCGCCAAAGTCGACGCCTTGCAGGTGCAGGTAGTTGATTAGTTCGTCCAGAAAAAAGGGGTTGCCCTCGGCGCGGGCGGCGATGCGTTCGACGAGTGCAAGCGGCACGTGAACATCGTTGCCGGTGAGTTGGGCGATCTTTGCCCGCACGAAGGCTGCGATTTCCGCGGCGCCGAATGCGGATAGCTCTAGCAAGGTATGGTGTGGCAGTGCGCTGACGCGCGCGGCGCGCAACCGCTCCTGCTCGAACGGGCGAAAGAGATAGACGAAGATCACCGGCAGATTGGCGACCATCTGCGCCAGCGCCTCCAGCAGATCGTGCGAAAGCGGGTCAAGCCACTGGCAATCCTCCAGCACGATCAGCAGCGGCTGGGTGCGCGCTGCCGCTGCCAGACAGTCAGCCAGCAGCCCTTCACGCGCCGCCTTGCGCAGCCGGGCATCCAGGGATGCAGTCAGGTCGTTGTCGGGAATCTCCAGTTGCAGCACCATGTCCAGCAGCGGCAGGCGTGGCGCCAGCCCCGGATCGACCGCAGTGACGTGCTCCGTCAGTTTTTCGAGCTGGCGGCTCGGCGGCCATGCGGGGTCGATGCCGAATATCCCGCGCCAGATCGGCTGCCAGACAAGATAGCTGCTGTTGACGCCATACGACTCGCACTCGCCGCCGTAGACGGCAAACCCCTGTTGCTGCGCCGCCTCGATCAGCGCGGACGCCAGCCGCGACTTGCCGATACCGGCCTCGCCGCCGATGCCGATGATCTGGCCGTGTCCTGCCGCCGCCTGCACCAGCTTCTGCAATGTCGTGTCTAGCTCGGCCCGGCGCCCGATCATCGGCAGTGGATTGACGGACGACACCAGTTGCAGATGTTGGCTGCGACGCTCCTCCGTCAAGGCAAAGATGACGACCGGCTGGCGCTTGCCCTTGACGCGGATCGGCGGCAGCGCATCGAACGCAAAACGGCCGGCCATCGGCGGATAGGCGCTCTGGTTGACCAGAATCTGGCCGGGCGCGGCGGCCATCATCAGCCGCGCCGCCATGTTGACCTCGTCGCCCAACACGCCGTAGGTGCGATGGCTGGCGCCGCCGTACGCGCCGGCGCGCATCCGCCCCTGGCTGATGCCAATTTGAACGGCGCCGATGAAGCTCAGCGACGCCGGCGGCGTGCGCAGCGCCAGTGCAGTGGCGGCGGCGCGTTCGGCGTCGTTCTCGTGCGCCTGCGGCGCGCCAAAATTGAGGTAGAGATAGCTGCCTTTATCGCCAATGTTGAGGTCGATCAGCGTACCGTCGTAGTGGGCGACGACCGACTGCACCCAGCGCACGTAGCTATCGAGCTTTGCGCCAGCCTGATCATCGGCGTCGTAGTCGATGCCGTCGAAGCGCAAAAAGAGCGCCACCGTCGGACGCAGTTCGGCCAGAAAGCCGCCCAGCCCGCGGCGCAGCCGTGCGTAGACAGCCGGCAGCAGCCAGGGGCGCACTACCTCGACGGCCAAAGCCGCCGGATCAAGCGTTGGCCAGGGCGCCGGC
>Ga0114938_1002011_pt1 | contig 13296 bp, 4 predicted proteins | sample AshMeaBigSpring_FD_88675 | JGI IMG/M metagenome (GOLD analysis project Ga0114938, IMG submission 88675) | Groundwater microbial communities from Big Spring, Nevada to study Microbial Dark Matter (Phase II) - Ash Meadows Big Spring | ecosystem: Environmental > Aquatic > Deep subsurface >...
ACAGGAGCGTTTCGCGTGGCGGAGCGGCGAGGCGATCTGGTGCGCGTTCGACCACGGCAGCATCGCCGGACGCAAGTTCGGCGGCATGGGCATGATCGATTATTTCCGCCTGCCGAAACGCCAGTGGTATTGGTATCGGAATGAATACAGAAAGATCCCGCCCCCGGAGTGGCCCGCGGCCGGGACTCCCGCCGCTCTGAAACTCAGCGCCGACCAAACCACGCTCCAACACGCGGACGGCACCGACGACTCTCTCCTGACCGTCGCCGTCGTGGATGCCGCTGGCAAGGCGCTCAGCAACTGCCCGCCCGTCACCCTGACCCTTGAATCAGGTCCCGGCGAGTTTCCCACCGGTCCGTTCATCACCTTCGCGCCGGAATCTGACATTGCCATCCGCGACGGCCAGGCGGCGGTCGAATTCCGCACCTATCACGCCGGGAGATCCGTCATCCGCGCCACGTCGCCCGGATTGAAGGACGCGGTGATTGAAATCACTTCGTTAGGCTCGCCATCATTCATCGCGGGTCAAACGTCCCCGGTGAATTCCCGACCGTATGTCTCTTTCACCAGTAATCCAAAGCAACAAGCTTCATCCCGTTTCGGACTGGAAACCCCCACCCGTGCCAGCAGCGAAGCACCAGATCACAGCGGGCGTCTCGCAAATGATGGCAAGGTGGAGACATTCTGGCAGGCGGCCGACGGTGACAGGAATCCGTGGCTGCGCATCGATCTCGAACGCATCGTGACGGTCCGCAAAACGAAGCTGACATTTACCGCTACGGGCGACTGGCGATACAGGGTCGAGGTGTCCGAAGGTGGCCTGCAGGACTGGAAGACACTCGTGGAGAATCAACACAACCCCTCGGGCAGCCACGTAAGGGAAGATTCCGCGCCCGTTCCTGTCCGGGGTCGCTTCCTGCGTTTCACTGCGCTTGGGTGTCCCGCAGGGCGAGCGCCGGCAGTGGCGGAAATCGAAGCGTTCGGCAGCATGGATTGATGGCCGCACCCGCGCGAAGCATTCGGAGACAGTCACCAACCGAGACAATGACAACAACCCGCACCAAGCTCCCTGTCAAATTGGAACAAAACGCCATGCCAGGCCGGCTGCTGGCACTCGCATGGATTGCCTGCGCCACATCGCAACCGCTGGCAGCACAGGAAAAGATCGTCGAAGTGAACCGTGATTCCGCCGGTCGGGTGTTCGAAGGCGTCGGTGCGGTCAGTGCCGGCGCTTCGTCGCGCTTGCTGATCGAGTATCCGGAAAAACAGCGCGGCGAAGTGCTGGACTTCCTTTTCAAACCGGATTTCGGCGCGGGCTTCCAGCACTTGAAGGTGGAGATCGGCGGGGAGGTGAATTCCACCGACGGCATTGAGTTGACCCACATGCGTTCGCGCGAGGATGAAAACTATCAGCGTGGATATGAGTGGTGGTTGATGAAGGAGGCGAAGAAACGGAACCGCGATGTGATTCTCGATTGCCTCGCATGGGGCGCTCCGGGGTGGATCGGCGACGGGAAATTCTATTCTCAAGACATGGCGGACTACGTCGTGAAATTCCTCCAAGGCGCGAAGCGGGTCCATGATCTGGACATTGCATACACCGGAATCTGGAACGAGACACCCCACGACACGGCTTGGGTCAAGCTTCTCAGGCGGACGCTCGACGCTTCGGGTCTCCATAAAGTGGGCATCGTCGCCGCGGACAATTTCGACGGCGACGGCTGGAAGATTGTGGACGACATGAACGCCGATCCGGAACTTCGCGCCGCTGTGGCACGTGTGGGCGTGCATTACCGCGAATCGAAAAGCCCTCCCGCCGCGCGGAACCTCGGCTGCCCGCTCTGGTCGAGCGAGGACGGACCCTGGCGCGGCGATTGGGAAGGCGCGACGAAGCTCGCGCGGATCATCAACCGCAACTACGTCATCGGCAGGTTCACCAAGACCCAAATTTGGAGTCCGGTGACGTCCTACTACGATTCGCTGCCGCTGCCCGGCTCCGGTGTCATGCGCGCCAACGAGCCATGGTCCGGTCACTATGAGGTCCAGCCCGCGGTCTGGGCCGTGGCGCACACTACCCAGTTCGCCAAAGCCGGATGGCGCTATCTCGATCCGGCGTGCATGCTGATAGAGGGAGGCAGCGTGGTGGCGCTCGAATCGCCGGAGGGCAATGAGTTCAGTCTGGTCATTGAAACGATGGACGCCAAGGCACCACAGAAGCTCGGCTTCCATGTCAACGGCCTTCCTGCAAAGGATCTTCACGTCTGGATGACCTCGGAGAAGAAGTGGTTCGAGCGCGGCGCCGACATTCATCCGACCGCAGGCGCGTTTTCCATCATCGTCGATCCCGGCTGCATCTATTCGATCACCACCACCACCGGGCAGCGCAAGGGCGATACCTCTCCGCCGCCAGCGGCGAAACTGACCCTGCCCTATGCGGATGATTTCTCGGGTTACAAACCCGGTGATTCACCCCGCCTTTTTTCGGATCAGGCGGGCGTTTTCGAAATCCAAAGGCGTGCGGATGGCGCGGGCACTTGCCTCAGGCAGGTGCTGCGCAAGGATGGCATTCCGTGGCACAGCCATTTGAATCCGAAACCGGAGACCATCCTGGGCGATCTCAACTGGAAGGATTACTCCGTTTCCGCGGATGCGATGATTCCCGCGGACGGTTACGCCATGCTGCTGGGCCGGCTCACTCTCGTGCCTCAAAACGACAAGCTGCCGAACTGCTACACCTTCAAGGTCACCGGTGCTAGCGATTGGGAATTGCGCGCCGTGCGCACCAAGCCCGGTTCGAAGCCTTACACGTTCGAAACCACGGGCGACACCGGCACGCCGCTCGCCCGGGGACACGTCGATTTTCCCGCAGGCGGCTGGCACGACCTCGAACTCGGCATGGCGGGCGATCAAATCTCGGTCCGCTGCGACGGAAAATCCCTCGCCACCGTCCGCGACTCCACCCACAGCCATGGTCAGGCCGGCTTGGGCTGCGATTGGTCCGGGGCCGACTTCGCCGGTTTCGCGGTGAATCCCTCACGTCAATGAACTCATGAAACGCTCCATACTCTCCGTCATGCTGCTGACGGTCTGCCTCGCCCGGGGCCTTGAAACCACTGCCGGTGAACGCGCGCCATCCCCCGAATCGCTGAAACCGACCCCAGCCGAGCGCGACGCGCGGCTCGGCTGGTGGCGCGACGCGCGCTTCGGGATGTTCGTGCACTGGGGCGTGTATTCCGGTCTCAGCGGGACTTGGCAGGGGAAAAAATACGGCGGCTACGCCGAGCACATCCAGCGCATGGCGAAGATCCCGATCCCGGTCTATCTGAAGGAGGTCGCGGGTTCGTTCAATCCCATGGAGTTCAATGCCGACGAGTGGATCCGCCTGGCGAAACAGGCAGGCATGGGCTATTTCGTCATCACCGCGAAACACCACGACGGTTTCGCGATGTATGACTCGAAGATCAGCCCGAACAACATCGTGGCGGCCACGCCGTTCAAACGCGACCCGATGCGCGAACTCAAGGCGGCCTGCGCGAAGCACGGCATCAAGTTCGGATTCTACTACTCCCACGCCTTCGACTGGGGCGAGGAGAACGGCCCGGGCAACGACTGGGACTATCCGAATCCCGGCGGCGACAAGCTGCTGCACGGCTCGGATTGGTGGAAGCGATATCCCGAGTTCCTGCCGAAGGCGAGGAAGTATGTCGATGGGAAGTCGATCCCGCAACTGCTCGAACTGATCCGCGAATACGATCCGGACATCATCTGGTTCGACACGCCGCACAAGCTGCCGCCGGAGGAAAACCTCCGCATTCTCGCCGCAGCGCGCAAGGCCAAGCCCTCGCTCGTGATCAACAGCCGGCTCGTCTGGGGACTGGGTGATTACGCCAGCACCTGCGACCGCCCGGCCGAGTTCCCGCCCCAGGCTGGCGACTGGGAGGGCGTGCCCACCACCAACGAGTCGTATGGCTACAATGAAAACGACAAGTCGCACAAACCCGCCTCCCATTTCATCCGCCTGCTTGCAAAGTCCGCGGCGCGCGGCGGCAACCAACTGATGAACATCGGCCCGATGGGCGACGGCCGCATCGACCCCGCCGACGCCGCCATCCTCGAAGGAATCGGGAAATGGTGGGCGGTCAACGGCGGGTCCATCCGTGGCACCACCCGCACGCCGCTCGCGGTGCAGTCATGGGGCGAGTCCACCCGCAAGGGAAACCGGCTCTACCTCCACGTTTTCCAGTGGCCCGCAGGAGGCAAACTGGTCGTCGGCGGACTCAAGACCGGCGTCTCAAAGGCATGTCTTCTGGCCGATCCGGAGGTGCCGCTCGCCACCAGCCATGATGGACTCGACCTCGTCATCGACATCCCGCTGCAAGCGCCGGATTCCGCCGATTCCGTGATCGTTCTCGAATGCCAAGGCGAACCGCATGGCGACCAGGTCCGCCTTCTATCAGGAACCGTGACCGAGGATGCCCTGCGCGTCTTCGATGCCGAACTCGCAGGCCCGCTGCAATTCGGTCCCGGCACCAAGGAGAGCGATGTCGCCCGCAACTGGACCACCATGGAATGCCAGGTGGCCTGGCCGGTGCGCATCCGCGAGGAAACCACCTTCAAGGTCGGTATCAATTATGATGCGCCGGAAGAGGTCGGAAAGCCGCTGTCCCGGGAGGGCGATGCCGGAAAGGAAATCGTCGAGGCCCGCCGCGGTGCGGCCGGGGTGTATTCGGTGACCATCGGCGACCGGAAGTTTTCCCGGCCAGTGGCGAATGGCAATGCGAGGAAGGAAGAACTCGGCGAGGTGACGTTGAAGCCCGGAACCGCCCGCATCATGATCCGCGCGGAGGAAATCACCGGCGGGGAGCTTTTTCGCCCGCGCGGCATCACACTCACACCCATCAGCGACTGACGTCCATCCACTTCGATCATGTTGCGCTCCTGCCTGATTTCGATCCTTTTGCTCGGCGCTTCCGTGCAGGCCGCTCCACCTCCGCTGCCTGCGGGCGTTACCGTGACCCATCCCGCAGGCGATCCTCTGGCCAAGGCCCTGCGTCCCGTGCCGGAGACGGCGATATTCAAGATGGACGGCTGGTATCTCTGGGATCCCTCGGTCATCAAGGTGGGGGACACCTGGCACCTGTTCGCCTCGCGCTGGCAAGCCTCGGAGAAAATGAAGGGCTGGTTCCACAGCCATGTCATCCGCGCGACCTCGAAGTCGCTCTTTGGCCCCTACCGGTTCGAGGAGGTGGTGCTCCATCCCTCGAAGCATCCGTGGGCGAAACAGGCCGTCCACAACCCGAAGGTGATGAAGTCGGGAAACCGCTTCCTCATCTATCACCTCGGCATTCCCGTCTGGCAGACGGGTTTCGCATGGGCTGACTCGATCGAAGGACCATGGCGGCCGGTCGCCAAACCCGTGCTCGCCACCAACAATCCCTCGATCATCGAACGGCCCGACGGCACCGCCTATGCGGTAGGCAAGTTCAAACCCAAACCCACCCGCGACGGCGAATGGGACGCCTGCATGCAGGCCTTCGAGGCACCTTCTATTCAGGGTCCCTATCGTCTGTTAGGTGGTGCCGGCAACCGGTTGCCCGGCGATTTCGAACTCGAGGACCCCGTTGTATGGATGGACGGAGGCCGTTATCACGTCCTCTGCACGGACTGGGAATCCAAGGCCACCGGCATCCGCAAGGCCATCGTCCACTACACTTCGAACGACGGCGTGAAATACGATCTCGTTTCCCAAATTCCGGTTTGGTCGCAGGACGAACCGGTGCCGCTCGCCGGAGGAAAGTCCATGCGGGTCGCCGGCATCGAGCGCCCGCAGGTGGTGCTCGACGATCAACGTAAGGTCGTCGCCCTGCTGGTTTCCGCCTACCCGGAGATAAAGGAAAGCGCACCCACCTTCGTCATCATCCGCCCGGTGGCCGGATTCTGAATCCCGGAATACTCACGGCTTCTGATAGTGCCGCGAAAGATCGGCCTCCATGCGCTGGGGAATGGCGGGTTCGTCGATCCCTTGGCACCGCATGAGGAAGCCCTTCCGGTCACCCCTCTTGCGGGAACGATCGCCGCGGGCGGAAGCCCGAAAAATCCCCCGCACGGGGGATAGCCAAATTTTTGCTCCGTCGCCACATTGCGATTGTTGGAATGCACGAAGTGTCATCGAAACGCCTGTGTTCCAAGCAACCCGCGCTCCCGGAACCATGAAAACGCCGTGAAATCAGAGCCCAATCGCTTCATCGCCGTCCGCAGCATCCGCCTCGCCGCCCTCTCGCTCTGCCTCGCTTCGGGCGTATTCGCCGCAGCGCTCACTTGGGACTCCGATACCGGCGCCTCGGGTGCCCAGGACAGCTCCGGAACCTGGACCGCGGTCCCCGAGCCCACCAGCGCGTTGGCCGGCCTGCTGATCACCGCCGGTCTGCTCCCCGCCGCCGCCGCGCGAATGTCCGCTGAACACCGCCCTTGCGATCCACACCGGGATTTCCCTGCGAGTCGATGTTGAGGTCGTGAACGGCTTTTCCCGTCTTGCATGGCGGGGGGGCGGTGTTCGGTTGCAGGGCTGCCGCTGAAACCCATGCTCAGAGCACAACCCATTCTGCTGATCTTCCTCACCGCGCTCCAACTGCGCGCGGCGGACGGCACGTGGATCGGTGCCGGAGGAGGAAACTGGAGCGACACGACGAAATGGTCCTCCTCCTCCGTGGCCGATGGCTCCGGATCGACCGCGAATTTCAACACGCTCGACCTGACCGCCGACGCCACGGTCAACCTTGACGGCGACCGCACGATTACCAGTCTGGTCTTCGGCGATGCCAACACTGCCACCGCCGGAGGCTGGTTCCTCGGCAACAATGGCTCGGCCGCCAACAACCTGATCCTCGCCGGCACCACGCCGACCATCACGGTCAATGCCCTCGGAACCGGGAAATCCACCACCATTTCCGCGGTGATCCAAGGCAGCGCAGGTCTTGTCAAGGCCGGGGCGGGCGCGCTGGTCCTGGCGGCTAACAACACCTACGCCGGCACCACCGCCGTCAGCGCCGGGACGCTCAGGCTCGGTGCCGCGGGCGGCTTCGGCGACGCCATCACCCTCACCGGCGGAGGTGTCCTCGACCTCGCCGGGATTTCCCCCACGGCAGGCGTGCCGCTGAACCTCAATGGCACGGCCAATGCTTTCGATGTTGGAGCGCTTTACAACTCGGGGGCTTCAACCGCCGCATACAGCGGGCCGGTATCGCTGGGGGCAAATACCTCGGTCGGCGCTGGAAACATCACGCTCACCGGTCCCCTTGCCGGGAACGGGAAAAACCTCAGGAAAGACGGGGTGAACACGCTGAGGCTGTCCGGCAGTGGCACCGTTTCGCTCGCCGCCCTGCTGGCCAACCGCGGCACCATCCAAGTGGACGGCGGCACCCATTTGAACGTGACCGGCATCAACGTCGGTAGCGGCAACAACGTCGGCGCGGGCCTCACCCTGAACGGTGGCACCGTGACCTCGACGGGCACCGCCCAGTTCGGGACCGGCCTGGGCATCGCGAGTGGCTCGCTCAACCTGAACAGCGGCACGCTGACCGTGCCAGGCATCACCAAGGGCGGGGTCACTTTCAATGTGAACTTCAATGGCGGCACGCTCAAAGCCGGAGCCGCCAACCCGTCCTTCCTGAACTCGGCGACCAACGCCAGCGTGCTCGCCGGTGGCGCGTTTATCGACGACGGCGGGTTCGCCATCACGATTGCAAAAGACCTGGCGAGCGGCGTGGCGGCGGACGGCGGTCTGACCAAATCCGGCTCCGGCACACTCACACTGACCGGTGCCAGCACCTACAACGGTGCGACAACGATTCTTTCCGGGACGCTTGCCTTCGGTTCGAGTGCCGCGCTCGCTCCCGACTCGGATGTCGTCATCTCCGCCGGCTCGCGGCTGGACCTCTCGGCCATCACCAACCACTTCTGGAGCCCCACCGCCGGGCTCACCGCCAGCGGCGGAACCACGCTCGCCGCGGAAATCCGCGGAGGATCCAGCATCGATCTCGGTACCGTGCCGGTGGCGCTGAACATCAGTCCCGTCTCCTTCAACGGCGATTCCTCACATCCCGCCCTCATCGTTTCCCAAGGCAGCCTCATTCTCAACGGCCCGCTCACCGTGACCAACAACGGCGCTTCACCGTTGTCAGACGGTACCTACGTCCTCATCCGCCAGGCGGCTGGAAATCTATCCGGTGTTCCGACGCTCGGCGGTCCCGTCGGCGGGCAGGGGATCGCAGCCGGCCGCGTGGTGTTCCTGCGGTTGAACGGCGGCGACCTTGAACTGGTCGTCGATTCCGTCCATCCCACCACGACCACGATCCAGCGGCACGCCGGCACTGGCGCGGCGAGCGTCTACGGCGACGCGCTCCAGTTCAACGTCACCGTCACCCCGCCGACCGCCGCGGGCACGGTGGAGATCCGCAACGGCGGCCCTTCCGGGGTCGTATTGGGAACCGCCGCCATGACGGGCGGCTCATGCACCATCGCCATCCCGGAAACCGCGCTCTCCGTCGGATCCTATCCCAACATCGTCGCGGTCTATCGGGGGAACATCAACCATCTGGCCAGCAACTCCGCTCCGCTGGCCCCCGCCCAGTCGGTCGCACCCAAGCCCCTAACGATCGCCAACGCCGCCGCTGCGGACAAATATTACGACGGCACCACCACCGCATCGATTTCCGGGACGCTGACCGGCGTGGAAAACGGCGATACCGTCACCCTCGTGCCTTCCGGCGTTTTCGCCAGCGCAAACCCCGGCACCAACATTGCCGTCACCTCCACCGCCAGGCTCAGCGGCGCTTCCGCCGCGAAATACAGCCTTATCCAGCCCACCGGACTGGCCGCCGACATCATCGCCGCCAGCATCTGGACCGGCGGCGCGGGAAACACCGGCACCAACCTCGCCGCCGGCACCAACTACTCCCCGGCCGCCACCACCACCAATCCCTACAACGCTGTTTTCAATGGCACCGATCCCGCGACCACCGATCTAACGCTATCCAGCGCCATCGGCGGCGCGGTCGGCACCAGCGGCATGGTCTTCAGCTTCGCGGCCAACCAAAGCAACCCCGTCACCATCACCGGTTCCTCCGGCGCATCCGCCAGGATCGCCTCCATCCTGGTTGCGCCCGGTGCCGGGACAGTGACATTTCAGGGCACCCTGCCATTCATCCTCGGCGGGCCATCGGCCGATACCAGCCACTCGTTCATCAACGATTCCACAAACCCGCTCGTGTTCCAGAACACCGGAAACTGGATCCCGGGAGGCTCCGGCACGCAGTTGCGCTCGATGTTTTTCGGCGGGGTGGGGGACATTACGGTCGCTTCCGGCATCGTGCCATCCACGCCTTCCCGCATGTCGCTCACCAAGTCGGGTGCCGGCACGCTCACTCTATCAGGAGCCAACACCTTCTCGGGAGGCGCAACTCTCAACGAGGGGAAAATCATCGCCACCACCTCCACCGCCCTCGGCGCGGGCCCGGTGGTGAACCATGGCGCGCTCGACCTCAACGCCGGGGCGGTCACCTACACCGGTCTCTCATCCTCTCTGGCCGGAGGCGGCGTGGTCAACGTCACCCTCGGCACCGGCACCGCCACGACCACGCTCAACGGCAACTATTCCAATTTCACCGGCACCTGGAACGTCGGTGTCGGAGCCGCCCCCGGCGCGGGCAAGGTCCAGATGAACGGCCAGGACCATCCATCCGCCACCATCCGCGTTCTTGAGAACGCAACCCTCTACACCACCGTCGGCACCCACTCCGCCTCCCTCGTCCTGTATGGTGGAAACACCGGCGAATCCCTCGGCCAGCTGCGCATTGAGAACGGCGCGACCTGGGCCGGAAGCATCACCCTCGCCGGGCCGATCAGCGGCAGTGGCGACGGTCACGTCGGAGCCATCTCCGGCACCGGAACCATCAGCGGAAGCATCGGCGAAACCGGCGGAGCCCACGCCCTCGTCAAGGATGGCGACGGCACAACCGTGCTATCAGGAATAAACACCTACACCGGACCCACCAACATCAACGACGGCATCCTGCTGGTCAACAGTCCCGGCTCCCTCGCCGCAGCCAGTGCCGTCACCGTTGCCAGCGGAGTCACCCTCGGCGGCAGCGGAGTCATACACGGACCCGTGACCGTGGCGTCGGGCGGGACGCTCGGAGGCTCCCTGACTCTCAACGGCCCGGTGACCGTCCAGAGCGGCGGCACGCTCGATGCAACCAAAGTCGTCCAACCCTCCATCAACGCGACCGGCACTCTCACACTCGGCGGTTTCCTCGACCTGAGCATCGACCGGACCCGCACGCCCGCTGCCAGCAACCTGACCATTTCCGGCACGATCAAACGCGGCGGCACCTTGCGGATCATCAACACCGGTCCCGCGCTGCAGTCGGGAGACAGTTTCACCGTCTCTATCAGCGGCGGGCAGGTGACCGGAAGTTTCGCCAGCACGCTGTTGCCCGCTCTGGATTACGGCCTGGCCTGGAACACCAGCCAGTTGGCCACCAGCGGCATTCTCACGGTGGTCGCCAACACCGGCTTCACGCCTTCCACCGTGACGCTCACCCCCGCCACCACGAACCAGCAGATCCACGGCATCGGGGCGAATTTCTGTCTAGGCCCTCAGAGCATTGCGTGGAACACGTCCAACTTCAATCTGGCCTTCTCCCCGTCCGGTCTCAACATCTCGTTCGCCCGTTTGTCCAACTCCTTCGAGTGTGCTCTGGATGAACCGGAAATCTTCTGGTACGGATGGGATTCGGACAATGTCAGATTCATCCAGATGTTCCGCGCCATCCAGCCGGACGGACTGCTCACGATGTCCTCATGGTCGCCACCAGGACGTTTCAAGAGCAGCGGCAGTGCCAACGGCGGAACCCTGGCAAAGACGGGCAACGCCTATCGTTACGCGGACTTCGCCAACTGGTGGCTTCGCTCGCTTCAATACCTCCGCGACAACTCGACGCTGCCGGTCGAAAAGGCGATCCCCGATTTCATCTCGATCCAGAACGAGCCCGATTTCACTCCCAGCGGGAATCCGTTCTACGCCGCATGGCAGGCCGGCTGTTATCTCGACAGCTCGGAATCCAGCACCAAGGCCGGTTATCCCCAGGCGCTCGCCGCGGTGAAGAGCGCCTTCCAGTCGAACGGGTTCGGCTTCGTGAAATTTGTCGGACCCGATACCACGACAGGCAGCCCGTCCCTCATTTCCAGCTACGTAAACAACGTCCCCGCCGGCTCCTTCGCCGCCATCGCCCATCACCCCTATCAGGGATCCACCAACAATGTCGGGAATAACACCTCGAACCTCTCCGGCCTGCGCTCGGCTTTTCCAAGCTCCACCATCTACATGACGGAATTCTTCGGCGACGACAGCTACGGCCCCGGCATTCCCGCCTGGATGCAGCACGCCCTGCCCATGCACAACCTCTTCGCCATTGAAAAGGCCAACACCTACCTGATGTGGGGTCTCAGCCTGTCGCCCACATCCCCCACCTTCTGCGCCCTCGGGCAATACAGCAAGTTCATCCGGCCGGGCGACTGGCGCTCCGCCGCGACCAGCTCCGACCCGAACTTGAAAACCACCCTCTACCGGCACTCCAACGGCCCGGGTGTTCCCGACCGGTTGATCCTTGTGATGATCAATAACAGCGCCGCCTACAGTTACCCCACCGTGCAGACCTCCGCCCACTGGGCAATCGACCCGGCCCGGCGACTCTGGAAAGTTTACAAAACCGCGGATGACGGCTCGACCCAGCAGCGCATCACCCTCACCGAAAACCTCAGTGGCGCCGCCCTCACCGGCAACCGCGGCCTCGTCCTCGCGCCCTATTCCATCACCACGGTCCTGATCAACTCCGACGCACCGCTGTCCAATCAAGAGGCATGGCGTCAGCAACACTTCGGCACCGCCGCCAATCTCGGCAATGCCGCCGATTCGTTCGACTCCAACAACGACGGCGAGACCAACCTCTACGAGTTCGCCACCAACCAGGATCCCCTCGCCAACACCCGCGTCACGCCATCGATGCTACGCAACGGCGCGAACCTCGAATTCACCTACACCCGCTCCAAAGCTGCCGTCCTCGGCGGGACCACGTTCACCGTCGAGTGGAGCGACACTCTTGCGGACGGAAGCTGGAGCACCTCCGGAATCACCAATCAGAACCCGCCCCCCATCGCGGAAGATGCGGAGACCGAAACCCTCGGAATCCTGGTCCCCGCCGGCAGCGGCAACCGACGCTTCGCCCGTTTAAAGGTCGCGGGTCCTTGAGCGCATGGCCGGCAAGGAATCCTGATCCCGATGGAGGATTCCAGTCACCAAAGACCGCCTCCGGCAGTCCACCACTCCATGGGAAAAATCCCCCCTGCGGGGGATGGCCAATTTTTGGCACCGGCGACACATTCGCAGAATTGGAATCGGATCGTGCCCATCCGCCGTCACCGGTTTCCAGACCCTTTCAATAGCCCACAAGCCCCATCCGTTCCGACGGCCGAATTCAAACCAAAAACCTTAAAACCAACCCAAATCCATGAAACCCAAATACCAAATCGCCTGCCGTCTCGCCCTCGTCTCCGCCATCGCCTTCACCGCTTCCGCCCACGCCGCCAACCTCACCTGGGACACCGTTGCTGGGGATGGTGCCTCCATTACTGCCAACGGCGGAAACTGGGATACCTCCACCGTCACCTGGAACGACGCCGGAGCTGATGTCGCTTGGTCACAGACCAGTGCCACGGCTTCCCTTCATGCCGCGATTTTCGGTGGTGCCGATGGCACTTACGCGATCGACGTGCCGGTCGGTATCGCCGCCCGCTCCCTGACGTTCAATAACAGCGGTTATACCCTGAGCGCCGGCGGAACGAGAACCGTCACCCTCAATCCGTCCGCATTGAACGGCGCGGTCAGCGTGACCCTCGCCGCAGGGAAAACCGCAACGATCGGAACCAACGTCTCGGTCTCCGGCTCCAGTGGCTCGCCACTGACCGTCGCGGGAGCCGGAACCCTAAGTATCACAGGCACGGGCGCCCGCTTGCTCAGCACCAGCAACAACTTGACCCTGAGCAGCGGACCGATCGTCGAGGTGGGCACCGGCGGCACTCTTTCCACCAACGCCCAGTTGATCGTTGGAAGCAGCACTTCGTCCAATCTTCTCAACGTGAATGGAGGCACGGTCTCCGCCGGAGCGACCGGTAGCACCGGGGCGAATCAACAGAATATCGTGCTCTTCAACGCGACCACCGCCGGTGCCGCCGAGTTGA
>Ga0114938_1002012_pt1 | contig 13281 bp, 7 predicted proteins | sample AshMeaBigSpring_FD_88675 | JGI IMG/M metagenome (GOLD analysis project Ga0114938, IMG submission 88675) | Groundwater microbial communities from Big Spring, Nevada to study Microbial Dark Matter (Phase II) - Ash Meadows Big Spring | ecosystem: Environmental > Aquatic > Deep subsurface >...
CGTATATTAAATGTGTTCGGGAAGAAACTGAACCAACAACTACTGAATGTAGAGGTCGACACAACGATGGTGAAAGTATCTGGTTACGTTGCTAAGCCGGAAACAGCACGAAAGAAAGGGGCTCATCAGTATTTCTTTGTGAATGGTCGCTATATGCGCCATCCTTATTTCCATAAAGCAGTTATGGAAGCATACGATCAACTGATCCCTGCTAGTGAACAAGTCTCTTATTTCCTCTATTTTGAAGTAGATCCTGCCAATATTGATGTAAATATACATCCTACAAAGACAGAGATTAAGTTTGAGAATGAACAAGCGATCTGGCAAATTCTCTCTGCAGCAGTCAAAGAGTCTTTGGGTAAGTTTAGTGCGATTCCTTCTATTGATTTTGATACCGACGATATGCCAGATATACCGGCACTCGAGCAAAATATTCCCCCCTTGCCACCGCAAGTACATTTTAATTCAGATTATAATCCTTTTAAAAGTTCGTATAGCGGGCGTTCGTCCACTTCTGGTGGTCGACAGACAAGTACCGATTGGGAGGGGTTATACGATGGATTGAATAAAACAAGCAAGGTGAATGTCACCATGTCCGAACCCGATTTTGATGATCAGGAGGAAGGCTTCTCCGATGAATACGTTGAGCAAAAGGAGATGGATGTGGAAACTTCATTAGCTGGAACTTCTGCGACCAATCTATACGGCAATGAGGCAGTGGTGGAGAAGGGTAATCAGCATTTGCAGTTCAAAGGACGCTTTATCTTGACATCGGTTAAGTCGGGTTTGATGCTAATCGACCAGCATAGAGCGCATGTACGTGTGCTGTTCGATCGCTATATGCAGCAAATTAGTCAGCGCCAAGGAGTGTCACAGGGTGTTTTATTCCCAGAGATATTGCAGTTGCCCGCATCGGAGGCTACGATGTTAGAAAGTATTGGCAATGATCTCACGGCAGTAGGTTTTGATTTGAGTAATCTGGGTGGAGGTAGTTACGCTATCAATGGAGTTCCTACGGGAATTGATGGTTTGAATCCCGTCGAACTTTTGCGTAGCATGGTCCATACAGCCATTGAAAAAGGGAATGATGTGAAAGAAGAGATTCAGAATATATTAGCCCTTACATTGGCAAAAGCTGCTGCTATTGTTTATGGTCAGGTTCTGACAAAAGATGAAATGACCAGTCTGGTTGATAACCTTTTTGCTTGTTCATCTCCGAACTATACGCCTGATGGAAAAGTGATCTTGACCACCATAAAAGAAGAGGAAATAGAGAAACTCTTTAAGTAATCTCGTAAATATTATAAACAATAAACGCTCCGCCGATTATTCATGCAGGCGGAGCGTATTTTATATGGGTGATCTTCGATTTTACGGAGAAGTGATTAAACCGTTTTTACTCTTTTTCAGAGTGAAAACGTTTAGCTTGTCCTTTGATTAGCTCCTCATCGTCGAAATAATTTATTTTCATTGCTTTGCGAACATCCGAAAGCGTGTCGGCTGCAGCTGATCGGGCAACTTCACATCCCTTTTTAAGCATCTCGTATATTGCTGGAATATCTTTTTCGAACTCTTTGCGACGGTTACGAATCGGTTCGAGTTCTTCTTGTATGATAGCATTTAAGAAACGTTTTACTTTTACATCTCCTAAACCTCCACGTTGATAATGAGCTTTCAACTCTTCCAAGTTTGGATAGTCAGGTAAATACAGTCCGAAATGTTCCGGACGACAGAAAGCATCTAAATAAGTGAATACCGTATTGCCTTCAATCTTACCGGGATCTTGTACACGTAGATGACCAGGATCGGTATACATACTCATGATCTTCTTTTGAACTTCGTCTGCCTCTTCCGATAGGTAGATGCAATTGCCAAGTGATTTACTCATTTTGGCTTTACCGTCTGTTCCCGGTAAACGTAAACAAGCAGCATTATCAGGTAAAAGAATCTCAGGTTCAACGAGCGTTTCACCATATAAATAGTTGAAACGGCGAACGATCTCACGAGCCTGTTCGAGCATCGGTTCTTGATCTTCTCCCACAGGAACGGTAGTAGCACGGAATGCTGTGATATCTGCAGCCTGACTGATTGGATAAGTGAAGAAACCAACCGGAATACTAGTCTCAAAATTGCGCATCTGAATCTCTGATTTAACAGTAGGGTTGCGTTGCAAACGCGATACTGTTACTAGATTCATGTAATAAAATGACAATTCACACAATTCAGGTATTTGAGACTGGATAAAAATAGTCGATTTTGTAGGATCAAGCCCCACAGCCATATAATCGAGAGCAACCTCAATTACATTTTGGCGGACCTTTTCGGGATTGTCAACATTATCTGTCAATGCTTGGGCATCGGCGATAAAAATAAAAGTCTTATCAAATAAACCGGAATTTTGAAGTTCTACCCGGCGTTTCAGAGATCCTACGTAATGTCCGATGTGTAGTTTCCCCGTAGGGCGGTCGCCCGTTAATATTATTTTTTCTTTTCCCATTATCTTAGTTTTTTAAATAGAAGTGCAAAGATAGTCAGAAAGCATAGAAGATACAAATAAAAAAGATAATCTTCCCTTCCAGGGTTAGACTATTTGATTTATAGAGTACTAGCTTTAATAGCCTGATGATTGTTGCTCTCTAAACCGACGATAAAAGAATCTATTGGGTTCTTTTATCAGAAAAGCCCAGTTTATCGTTCAAGGTTGGATTTTTGAACTTAAATGATCGGTAATTAATCTCTTTATTTTTTGTCTATATGCAAAATATGTCTTTCCTTTGTAGGAAACTTAAAAACACAGAATGAGTCTAAAGAAAATAAAAAGTAAGTATTATCTTTATTCGGATGCTTTTCATTCGGGAGCATTATACTTCTTCTTTTCTTTTCTTGAAAAAAGATATTATTTCTTATTGTAAAATGCGTTATTCCTTTTTTAGAGGATAACGCATTTTTTTTTATTTCCATGTCTTATCGGCAACAACAACAGCAACAGCAACAGCAACAACAACGACCAATAACTTATAACTGATAACAACAACCAATAACTGATAACAACAACAAAAGAAATGGAAAAAGAAATTAAAAAAGTCCTTGTGCTAGGCTCTGGAGCACTTAAGATCGGGCAGGCAGGAGAGTTCGATTATTCCGGTTCTCAAGCATTGAAAGCTTTAAAAGAAGAGGGGATCTCTTCTGTATTGGTCAATCCCAATATTGCAACCATACAGACATCTGAGGGTATTGCCGATCGGGTGTACTTCCTTCCGGTTACAACTTATTTTGTTGAGGAGATCATTAAGAAAGAACGTCCCGATGGTATTCTTTTAGCCTTTGGAGGTCAGACAGCCCTCAATTGCGGTGCCGAACTCTATTCGAATGGGATCCTAGCTCAATATGGCGTAAAAGTGCTCGGAACTTCGGTTGAGGCCATCATGTACACGGAAGATCGGGATCTGTTTGTGAAGAAACTCAATGAGATCGAGATGAAGACCCCAATCAGTCGGGCCGTAGAATCAATGGAAGATGCAATAGCGGCGGCCGAGCATATCGGTTTCCCTGTGATGGTTCGTTCGGCATATGCATTAGGTGGTCTAGGTAGCGGTATCTGTCAGGATAGAGCGGAGTTCATTAAACTGGCAGAAAGCTCCTTCACTTTCTCCAAACAAATCTTGGTGGAAGAATCGCTCAAAGGATGGAAAGAGATAGAGTTCGAGGTGATCCGTGATGCCAACGATCATTGTTTTACAGTAGCTAGCATGGAAAACTTCGATCCACTAGGGATTCATACCGGTGAATCGATTGTTGTTGCGCCCACTTGTTCTTTGGACGAGAAAGAACTGAAGATGCTGCAAGAACTTTCCACTAAATGTATCCGTCATTTAGGTATTATTGGCGAATGTAATATCCAGTATGCTTTCAATTCGGATACCGATGATTACCGCGTCATTGAGGTGAACGCCCGACTGAGCCGTTCGTCTGCTCTTGCCTCCAAAGCTACGGGATATCCACTGGCTTTTGTTGCCGCTAAGGTTGCATTAGGGTATACGCTCGATCAGATCGGAGAGATGGGAACCCCCAATTCAGCTTACACAGCACCTCAACTCGATTATTATATCTGCAAGATCCCTCGTTGGGACCTGACAAAGTTTGCCGGTGTTTCCCGTGAGATTGGTTCGAGCATGAAATCGGTAGGAGAGATTATGTCTATCGGTCGCTCGTTTGAAGAGATCATTCAAAAAGGGTTGCGTATGATCGGGCAGGGGATGCATGGCTTCGTAGGCAACAATGAAGTACATTTCGACGATTTAGATAAGGAATTATCGTGCCCCACAGATTTACGTATCTTTGCCATAGCCCAAGCTTTAGAGGATGGATATTCGATAGAGCGAATTCATGAGCTGACAAAAATAGATCCTTGGTTCTTGGGTAAACTTAAAAACATAGTCGATTATAAGGCCAAACTATCTGTTTATAAGAACATAGAAGATATCCCCGCTGATGTGATGCGACAGGCAAAGATATACGGATTTTCAGATTTTCAGATCGCTCGTTTCGTGCTTAATCCATCGGGCAACATGGAGAAAGAGAATCTCATGGTCAGAGAGTATCGTAAAGCGTTGGGTATTCTTCCGGCAGTAAAGCGTATTTACACGGTAGCATCCGAACACCCCGAACTGACAAACTACTTATACATGACCTATGCTGCGGAAGGGTGCGATGTGAACTATTATAAGAATGAGAAATCTGTCGTTGTACTAGGATCCGGCGCTTATCGGATCGGTAGCTCGGTTGAGTTCGACTGGTGCTCGGTGAATGCTGTGCAGACTGCTCGCAAGCTTGGTTATAAGTCGATCATGATCAATTATAATCCCGAGACAGTATCGACAGATTATGATATGTGCGATCGTCTCTATTTTGATGAATTATCGTTTGAACGCGTGCTGGATGTGATCGATCTCGAGCAACCTCGCGGTGTGATTGTCTCTGTGGGCGGACAGATCCCCAATAACTTGGCAATGAAGTTGCATAGGCAGTCCGTTCCGGTGCTGGGAACTTCACCGATATCCATCGATAAAGCAGAAAATCGCAATAAGTTCTCTGCGATGCTCGATCAACTAGGTATCGATCAACCCGCTTGGCAGGAACTGACTAGCCTGGAAGATGTGAAAGGCTTTGTGGAGAAAGTCGGTTATCCCGTTTTAGTGCGTCCCTCTTATGTACTTTCTGGTGCAGCAATGAATGTCTGCTACGACGATGAAGAGCTGGAGAACTTTTTGAGAATGGCTGCAGAAGTGTCGAAAGAGTATCCGGTAGTTGTTTCCCAGTTTTTGGAAAACACCAAGGAGATTGAGTTTGATGCTGTTGCCCATAACGGAGAGATCGTTGAATATGCAATCTCCGAACACGTTGAGTTTGCCGGTGTTCATTCAGGAGATGCCACCCTCGTCTTTCCGGCTCAGAAGATCTACTTTGCAACCGCCCGTCGGATCAAAAAGATCAGTCGGTTGATTGCCAAAGAACTGAATATCTCCGGTCCGTTCAATATTCAGTTTCTTGCCCGTAATAACGAGGTGAAAGTGATCGAGTGTAACCTGCGTGCTTCGCGAAGCTTCCCGTTTGTCTCTAAAGTTTTGAAACGTAACTTCATCGAGACGGCAACCCGCATTATGCTGGATGCCCCCTATACCCGTCCTGATAAATCGGCTTTCGATATCGATTGGATTGGAGTGAAAGCCTCTCAGTTCTCCTTCTCGCGCTTACACAAAGCCGATCCCGTACTTGGGGTCGATATGTCGTCGACCGGTGAAGTGGGTTGCATTGGAGATGATTTCTCAGAAGCGTTGCTCAATGCCATGATTGCAACCGGTTTTCATATTCCTCAAAAAGCCATCATGTTCTCATCGGGTGCAGTAAAGTCGAAAGTTGATTTGCTGGATGCAAGTCGCCTATTGTTTGCTAAAGGATATAGAATTTATGCAACTGAAGGAACGGCAGCTTTCTTAAACTCTCATGGTGTGGAGGCAACGCCGGTCTATTGGCCGGATGAGAAGCCCGATGCTGCGAACAACGTAATGAAAATGATTGCTGAGCATAAGTTCGACTTGATTGTGAATATTCCGAAGAATCATTCTAAGCGAGAACTCACCAATGGCTATCGAATTCGTCGCGGTGCCATCGATCATAACATCCCTTTGATCACCAATGCTCGTTTAGCCAGTGCGTTTATTGAAGCTTTCTGCGAGATGGAACTGAAAGATATTCAGATCAAAAGTTGGCAGGAGTATAAGTAAACGATCTTAGGGAATGATATAAATCCTTTCAGTGTATGCCTTGCAGATTGAATATTTGCAAGGCATTCATTTTATGAGTGGTAAATACTGTTCTTTTTTATATCTTTGTTTTTAGTATCAATAATCAGAAAAATATGCTTGTTCTATTATCTTGTGCCAAAACGATGAGTGAGGTAACTAAAGTAAAAGTCCCTCAAACAACAGAGCCTCTTTTCCATAAAGAAGCAGCAGAGATTGCCTTACAGATGTCGCAGTTTTCTGTTGATGAGTTGGAACGCGAATTGCAAGTTAACGCAAAGATTGCAGTCGAAAACTATAAACGCTATCAAACTTTCTTTGCCGATGGGGCAGGTCGGTTACCGGCAGTCTTAGGCTATACCGGTATTGTCTTCAAGCGACTATCTCCTCGGAGTTTTCAACCCAAGGATTTCTTATATGCACAAGATCATTTGCGTTTTACTTCGTTCTGTTACGGTTTGCTTCGTCCGTTAGATCAGATCCATCCATATCGTTTGGAAGGAAATGTGATCCTGCCGGAGTTTGGTGGGCTTAGCTTATTTGCCTATTGGCAATCGAAGTTGACCGATCTACTTATCAAAGAGGTGAAGAATGCCGGAGGTATTCTTTGTTATTTAGCCAGTAATGAGATGCACGGACTGTTCGATTGGAAGAGAGTAGAAGAAGAGGTGACGGTTATAACTCCCGACTTCCATGTCTGGAAAAACGGCAAACTTAAAACGATTGTTGTTTATACCAAGATGTGTCGTGGGGAGATGGCACGCTTTATTATTAAAAATCAAATCAAGGATTCTGAGTCTATCAAGCAATTTTCTTGGGAAGGATTTGAATATAATGAGCGACTTTCTACCGAAAAACAGTTTGTTTTTACGAATGGAAGAGAATTTTGAAGTAATTTTAAAAAATCTCTTCATTTCTTCTCTTAATATAATAATGTATAGAGAAACAGCCCCAAAAATAAATCACAATAAAAATTACTGTTATTATTTGCTGTATATTAGATTATTAAGAATGTGCGTCAAAAAAATATTGAAAAATATTATTCGATATATTTGGAAGTTTCGAAAAAACACGTACCTTTGCATCGCTTTTGAAACGGAAGTGTACGGGCGTTTAGCTCAGCTGGTTCAGAGCATCTGCCTTACAAGCAGAGGGTCGGCGGTTCGAATCCGTCAACGCCCACTAAAAAAACAAATACACTTCCGGCTCATCAAAACGGGCGTTTAGCTCAGCTGGTTCAGAGCATCTGCCTTACAAGCAGAGGGTCGGCGGTTCGAATCCGTCAACGCCCACTAAAAGATCACTTCTAATCGAGTGGTCTTTTTTTTATCCTCTCTCAACGATGAATTCCCAGGAAAATATATGGCTCAGTCATTATTCTTGGGGATTTAACAATTACGCATATAGCATCATCACTCTATAAAGATAGAATCTTACATCATCTACTCCTCTGAATGCAGCCCTAAATGATTTAAGCTTGGCATTGAAAGATTCAGCTGCTGCATTTGTGAGTCTGTTTTCAAAGAAATTCAATATCCTATCATTGTGATTTTTAAAAATTTCTATTACAGTATTGAACTGAGGGTAATTCCATTCCTCTACCTTGTTGAACCACAATGCAAGCTTTGCTCTTGCAACATTTTATCCTTCATCACAAATAGTTACCCCGCAAGTTACCCCGCAAGTCACCCCGCAAGTTGAAGAGCTAGTAAAAGTGTTGGATAGAGAAATGAATCGTCAAGAAATGCAGGATAAACTAAACCTTTCCGATAGAGAGCATTTTCGGTTGAATTATCTAAAACCTGCGTTAGATTTAGAAGTTTTTGAGATGACCATACCTGATAAACCCAATAGCAGTTTGCAAAAATACCGTTTGACAGATTTAGGAAAGCAAATAAAAAGCAGGTTTAAAATCAATTAGTTGATATTGTATTTCTAAAAAAACATAACCTTTCTAGTCTCACTTTAAAGAGGAAAATTTCTTTTAAAATACTCTCTAAAAACAGAGTGAGCAACGAGTGAGTGGAATGCAAATCTTGAAAGTTAAAATATTGATAACAGTAGGTTTAGGTAGAACGCTCTAAATCCGTCAACGCCCACTAAAAGATCACTTCTAATCGAGTGGCCTTTTTTTTATCCTCTCTCAACGATGAATTCCCAGGAAAATATATCTGCAAATACTACGAATGCATCGTGCAGACAATCCTAAAAAGATATCCGCGCAAGCATTAAAATAGTATTTCGCGCTCACCTCCATAAAGTTTGTTTTTGATTTTTATCTGCAACGCTGCAACATGATTCACTTAATAAGTTGTGAAGTAATGAGTTATATGTGTTGCAGATGCTGTTGCAGATACCGTTGCAGATAAGTAACTGCAACAGGAAAAAAAGGTCATTTTATTAAACGTTACTAAAAGTGTTGTTTGACGTATATACTTGTATGTTATTTTTTTAATGTTACTTGATAGGATGTGTGGAAGTAATTATATGATATTAATTTTAAAAATATAACAAAGTGAACATCGTAATAAAGTGATCACTTTTTGCCGAAAGGTTTTGCCGAAAAGGTCATTAAACTCATTTATTGCTTTTGATAATGTGATTTTTTGTTGGTCATTTTGCAATAAAAACTTTTAATGGCTCAGTTTTTCATTAGTTTCTTAATTGATTTCATTAGCTTTTAAATGAATTCGTTGAACAGCTTTATCGGTTTGGTCAATTCCTTGAATGGGTGTTTTGTAAATTCAAAGCCTCTATGTTTCTACTGTCTAGCTGAAAGGTAAGCATAAACTGCTTTCTTTTAGTGTGGTTCTCAAGATTTACCCCATTTCTCCGCGATGCGCTGCTTTTTGTTTTGAGCTACGGTCCCATTTTCTCCGAGGTACGGTCCTTTTTCTTTCGAGGTACGGTGCTATTTTCTCCGAGGTACGGTGCTATTTTAATATCGTTCAGTGAGGTTTTTTATCAAGGTGATCTGAGTGATTTTAATTCTACGGAGTGGCGTGAGAGACTTCAGAAATATGCTTATGGCTTTGAGAAAAGAGTACTTTAAGTTAACTGCTTTCTAAATGAATTCCTAACCTTGCTCTCTCGCATAATCGCGCTTTGCTATCTCTTGCGCTTTTCTACCCTAGCTCTCTCGCATACTTGCGCTTTGCTGTCTCTTGCGCTTTGCTATCTCTTGCGCTTTGCTGTCCCTTGTGCTTTACTGCCCCTTGCGCTTTACTATTGAAATCATTCTGTGCATTTTGTCCTTTTTTTCATTAGTAACCAGAGGTGGGAGGGTAGGTATGGAAAGATATAAAAAAAACGACCAGGCTCTTTTCTATTTAAAGAATTGGGCCAGGTCGTTTGAGTTTTATTATTGTGCAACCTTCAAATAAAGGTGCTCATTGTGTCGTTTTAGCTTAAATGATATGTAAAGCGTTCATGATCATTTTTACCAAGAATAAGAAGGCAATTACGAAGACGGTAACAGAAACCTTCTTTGCCTGTCCGGTAAATACTTTCATGAAAACATAGCTGAGGAATCCGAATACGATACCTTGTGCAATGCTGTATGAGAAAGGCATGATGACAATTGTAAGGAAGGCCGGTAATGATTCAGTCATGTCGGAGAAATCGATCTTAACAACCGCAGAGATCATGAACAGACCTACGATGATAAGCGCCGGAGCTGTTGCTGCTGCTGGAACCATCAAGAATACTGGTGCCAAGAAGAGTGCAATGAAGAACATGAATGCTGTGCTGACAGCTGTCAGACCTGTCTTACCGCCTGATGCAACTCCTGATGCACTTTCGATGTAAGAAGTCACTGTACTTGTTCCTAATACTGCGCCGCATGTAGTACCTAGAGCATCTGCGAACAAAGCCTTTTTTACTTGTGGGAAGTTTCCTTTGCTGTCTATCAAACCGGCTTTTGATGCCACGCCAATCAGTGTACCTACTGTATCGAATAGGTTAACGAATAAGAAAGTGAAAACAACGATCAGCATGTCGAAAGTGAAGACCTGTTTCCATTCGAATTGACAGAAGATCGGTGCGATGCTTGGAGGCATGGAGATGAGGCTTCCTTCGGGGATATGAACATCACCCATGATGATACTTGCTACTGTTGCAATAACGATACCAATCAGGATAGCGCCGTGTATGTTTTTAACAAATAAGATACCTGTTACGATGAGGCCGATGACTGCAATCCAAACGTTGTGGTTGGATAGATCGCCGAGGCTAACCAAGGTGTTGGGGTTGCCTACGATGATCCCTGCATTTTGCATACCGATAAGGGTGATGAACAGACCGATACCGACCGGTATGGCGTCTTTGAGCGATTGAGGGATACTGTTGACTATGAGTTCTCGGACATTGAAGAACGTCAGAAGGATGAAGATCAGTCCTTCTATAAATACAGCCGTAAGAGCAAATTGCCAACTGTATCCCATAGTCAATACTACAGTAAATGCGAAAAAGTTGTTAAGTCCCATCCCCGGTCCTTGTGCAATTGGCAGGTTGGCTAGTAAAGCCATAAGCAGAGTTCCTACGATAGTTGCCAATGCAGTTGTTGTGAATAATGCAGCTTTGTCCATGCCTGTTGCGCCCAAAATGCTGGGGTTCACAATCAGAATATACGACATGGTCAGAAAGGTGATGATACCTGCTACAATCTCAGTGCGAACGTTAGTCTTGTGAGTTTTTAGTTTGAATAGCTTTTCAATCATTTTAATTTGAATATTGTGGGTTATTAGTAAAAATTATTATCATTAAGCACGAAAAGCATATACTATCTAAAGTATCTTTTTGATAGCAAGCCGCAAAAATAATGCTTTTTCTGAAAGTATTTCTTCTTTTGATTGAAAGAAAACTTCTTTTTTTTGATTTATTGGTGAACTTCTAGGTGGTAACTTTGCATTTTAATCACCAGGTTAATAGCCTTCAAAGTCCGATCGGGTCGTTCGATAAGGCATTTTGCAGGGGGAGTGCATCCGTTTTCTCTATCTTTAGTTTTTTTATTGAAACTTTATTCAAACTTATGGCTTGTTAATCAGGAAAAAGACTTAAATTTGCAGCTTCAAATTAGCTTAAGAAACCTATGGAACTTGATTTATTAACGGCTATCTGTCCGATAGATGGTCGATACAGAGACAAAACGAAGGAACTAGCAGCATATTTTTCAGAATTTGCATTGATAAAGTATCGCGTGCAAGTAGAGGTCGAATACTTCATTGCATTGTGCGAACTCCCACTTCCCCAGCTTTCAAGTTTTAATCATGATTTGTTTGAAACGTTGCGGGATATTTATCGCCAATTCTCTGAGGCAGATGCACAGCGTATTAAAAATATAGAGAGTGTTACCAATCACGACGTCAAGGCGGTAGAATATTTTCTGAAAGAAGAGTTCGATAAGTTGGGCGGTTTGGATGACTACAAGGAGTTTATCCATTTTGGACTGACTTCTCAGGATATTAACAATACCTCTGTGCCTCTTTCAATTAAAGAGGCTTTGCAAAAAGTGTACTATCCTTTGATTGAAGAGTTGATCGAGCAATTGAGAACTTACTCAAATGAGTGGGCAGGAATCCCAATGCTTGCAAAGACTCATGGACAACCGGCTTCTCCTACTCGTCTGGGGAAAGAGATTATGGTTTTCGTTTATCGTTTGGAACGTCAGTTAGCTATCTTAAAAGCTTGCTCGGTCACTGCTAAATTTGGTGGTGCAACAGGTAACTATAATGCTCACCGTGTGGCCTATCCAGGGTACGACTGGAAAGCTTTTGGTGATCGTTTTGTGGCAGAGAAACTAGGCTTGGAACGTGAAGAGTATACGACTCAGATCTCCAACTACGATAACCTGTCGGCAATCTTCGATGCGATGAAACGTATCAATACCGTGATGATCGACATGAACCGCGACTTCTGGCAATATATCTCTATGGAGTATTTCAAACAGAAAATTAAAGCGGGTGAAGTAGGCTCTAGTGCAATGCCGCACAAGGTGAATCCGATTGACTTTGAAAACGCAGAAGGAAACTTGGGAATTGCTTCCTCTATCCTTGAGCATCTGGCAGTGAAACTTCCTGTCTCTCGTTTGCAACGCGACTTGACAGACTCTACTGTATTGCGTAATGTGGGTGTTCCATTCGGACATATCGTGATTGCTATTCAAAGTACTTTGAAAGGCTTGCGTAAATTGTTGCTGAACGAACCGGCTATCTCTCACGACCTGGATAACTGCTGGAGCGTGGTGGCTGAGGCTATCCAAACAATCTTACGTCGCGAAGCTTATCCTCATCCTTATGAAGCATTGAAAGCACTGACTCGTACCAATCAGGCTATCACAGAATCTTCTATCAAGGAGTTTATTGAGGAACTGAACGTGAGCGAGAAGGTTAAAGAGGAATTAAGAGTAATTACCCCTCATAACTACACGGGGGTTTAATATAATAATTATTGATTGAGAAAACGGCCGTGAGGCCAAAGTTTAATTTTTTATTCGAATAAAAAGATGAGTACAGAAAATGAAGAATGGCGTGATAATTCCTCAAGTGAGGATTTCGGTGCCGGCCGTGATGGTAACAGAAACTACAACAGAGAAGGTGGATACAATCGTCCTTCTTTCAATCGTGAAGGCGGTGATCGTCCGTATCGCCCTCGCTTTAATCCAAATAATGAAGGTGGCGACCGTCCTCAACGTTCGTATGGCGACCGTTCGTACGGTGACCGCCCTCAACGTCCTTCATTCAACCGCGAAGGTGGTGATCGTCCGTATCGCCCACGCTTTAATTCTAATAATGAAGGTGGCGACCGTCCTCAACGTTCGTATGGCGACCGTTCTTACGGCGACCGTCCTCAACGTCCTTCGTTCAACCGTGAAGGTGGTGATCGTCCTTATCGTCCGCGTTTTAACTCGAACAATGAAGGTGGTGATCGTCCTCAACGTCCTTCGTTCAACCGTGAAGGTGGCCACCGCCCTTATGGCGAC
>Ga0114938_1002013_pt1 | contig 13277 bp, 9 predicted proteins | sample AshMeaBigSpring_FD_88675 | JGI IMG/M metagenome (GOLD analysis project Ga0114938, IMG submission 88675) | Groundwater microbial communities from Big Spring, Nevada to study Microbial Dark Matter (Phase II) - Ash Meadows Big Spring | ecosystem: Environmental > Aquatic > Deep subsurface >...
AAGTAGGCGGCATACAGTCTGCTCAACAACTACGTGATATTGTACGTCAAGAACGTCAGATTGAGCTATATCTTGAAAATCAAAACTTTTGGGATATGCGCCGTTGGGAATTAGCTGATCAATATTTTAATCATAAGCACAAAGGACTTAATATCAATGCGAATGATATGGCTTCGTTTTCAGCTGAAACAGAAATCCCATTTTTGCGTTCTTTCCAAGATTACAATTGGCTATTACCTATCCCTGCTACTGATAGAAATAATAATCACAACTTGATTCAGAATCCTGGATATTAAAAAATTAGCCTTTTTTTGGAGTTATTATTCCAAAAAAAGGCTAAATATAATTCATTTCTATCTTTGAGGAAATCGTCACAACTTACGCTTAAAAACAGATAAATCTACATCGTAGTTTCCACTAACAATAATCAATAAGTATGAAAAAGATATCTTTATTATATATATTCGTAGCATGCCTAATAGGGTGTACCAAAAGTCTCGATAGTGAAGCAGCTTTAGAAGAAAAGATCTCACCCGAAAAATATATTCCCTTAGAGATCGGATATTTGGATGATATGAAAGTTAAAGTAACTCGCGTTGAAGGAAGCAACTTTCAACCAGGATCGACACCTAATAATATGATAGATGGAAATTTAACAACCGGTTATCATTCCAAATGGGATAATAAAGCCGATGAATATTGGCCGATTAACCTAGACTTCTATTTTGACGAAACAGAGCTTATCAGTTCTTTAATTTATCACCCAAGAGCTAGTGGAACAAATGGCTTATTTAAAGAAGTAGAGATCTGGTTTTGCACAAAGAGTCAACCAGAACTGACAAAACTCATGGATTACGATTTTGGAGCAAACTCAAAAGCAACCAAAGTCTTTTTTCCACATTCAATAGCTAACCCTACCCAAATTCGTATCATAGTTAAAAGCGGAGCGAATAATTTAGCCCAATGTTCCGAAATGGAGTTTTATCGCACCAACGAGAAAAATTATGATCCTTCAGTATTGTTTCAAGACAGAGCTTGTACAACTTTAAAAGCAGGAGTTACCAAAGAAGACATTGATAAAATTCCTAATCCTTTTTTTAAAAATTTAGCAACTCATATTTTCAATAAGACATACGATACAGAGTACAGAATCGAATCATACAAACCATTTCCTGACCCACAAAAATTTGCGAAAGAATATAAGATTAGCACATATAGTATGCGCGACAACCCAACAGGAATTTTCGTAAAAGAAAACGAAGAGTTGGCTGTAATGGTTGAAGATACTCACGGACAAAACATCAGTTTATTGATTCAAGATTTAGATAAAGGATTTGGAGGGTTATCGTATTCTTTGAAAAATGGACTTAATGTAATAAAACCAAGTCAAAAAGGATTAATATATGTGATGTATTATACAGAGAACGGCAATGAAGAACCAGTTAAAATACATATTGCTTCAGGAAGTATTAATGGAGTATACCGATTGGGAAAACATTCTGAAAAACAGTACCAAATAATGCTAAGTAATGCTGCATGCCCCTATCTCGATATAATTGGCGATTATGCACATCTTACATTTACAGTATCAGATTTGCTGGAACAAAAATCGACTGCAGAAAATCTGATCAAAGTATACGAGGATATTGTTCGTCTGGAACAAGAGTTTATGGGCTTAATAAAATATCATCAACGCATCCCCAATCACATGTATTTCATGATGGACATTGAAGGGAAATCACCTTATGCAACCTCGTTTCGTACAGCCTATCCAAGAGGCTCGATGAAACTAATGTGCAATGCCGAAAAACTAAGAATAGGAGAAGAGTGTTGGGGAGCAGCGCATGAAGTAGGACACGTCAACCAAACACGACCGGGATTTAAGTGGATAGGTATGACAGAAGTTTCTAATAATGTCATGTCACTTTATGTACAGACAAAACTAGCCAAAGTTTCGCGTTTACAAGAAAGAGATGTCTATTCAAGAGCTTTTAACGATCTAAAAAACAAGAATATACCTCATTGTGTGAGTAAAGATCTTTTCGCAAGATTAGTACCCTTTTGGCAATTACAGTTATATTATGCGAATGTAAAAGGATATGAAGATTTTTATAAGGACCTTTATGAAGCAATACGAAAAAATCCGAACCCACCAACTGACGGCGAATGCCAACTCGCATTTATAAAAACAGTTTGCCGAATTGCCAAAGAGGATTTAACTGAGTTCTTCGAATCTTGGGGGATGCTTTTGCCTGTTCAGATGATCATTAACGACTATGGAGAGCGGGAAATGTTGATAACTCCGCAAATGATAGAGCAAGTTCGCTCTGAGATACGAGCCCTGAACTTACCTAAACCAGCTTTAAAAGTGCAGGATATTACAGATAACACTGTCGAAACATATAAAAGTAAGCTTTAATAAAATAAGGGTGGTCAGATGACCACCCTTATTTTATTAAAGAATAGATTATAAATCTCAGAATATTACAACCTAACAGATATATTTTATTCAACCTCTGTACCTTTCAAGGTAGCAGAGCTTGCTTCGGTAATTTTTACACGAACGAAATCACCCACACGATGAGTGCCCCGATCGAAGACCACCACACGGTTCTGTTCGGTACGTCCGATGAGTTGTTCGCGCGAACGTTTAGAAACTCCTTCCACCAAAACTTCATAAACATTGCCGATGCAACGTTGATTAGATTCAGCCGAAAGACGATTCTGAAGAGCAATGATCTCGTTTAGACGACGGATCTTAACCTCTTCGGGGATGTTATCCTCTAAGTTTTTCGAAGCATAAGTGCCGGGACGTTCGGAATACTTAAACATAAAGGCAGAATCGTAAGCACACTCTTCCATCAGCGAAAGAGACATCTGATGATCTTCCTCTGTTTCCGAATGAAATCCTGCGAAAATATCTGTAGTCAGTCCGCAATCGGGCACAATCCGTTTGATAGCTTGCACACGTTCCAAGTACCATTCGCGAGTATACTTCCGATTCATTAGTTTTAAGATACGCGAACTACCGCTTTGAACAGGTAAATGAATATGCTTGCAAACATTGGGAACTTGTGCAATGACTTCCAACGTTTCATCGCTCATGTCTTTGGGATGCGAGGTGGTGAAACGGATACGCACACCCGGGGCTGATTTGGCCACGGTACGGAGTAACATTGGGAAAGTGATGATCTCACCGGTAGTTTTCTCGAAACGATAGGAATTGACGTTCTGTCCCAAAAGGGTGATTTCTTTGTAACCTTTCGCCACTAGATCCGATACCTCGTTCAGAATACTTTCAAGATCTCTGCTGCGCTCTCTTCCTCGAGTATAAGGGACTATACAGTAAGTGCAAAAGTTATTACAACCACGCATGATTGACACAAAGCCTGAGATATGGTTTCCACAGACACGTGAGGGAATCACATCCCGATAAGTCTCTGTAGTAGAGAGCTCCACGTTAATCGCTTTTTCACCTGCCTCAACAGAGGCTACCAGGTCGGGCAACGATAGATAAGCATCGGGTCCGACTACCAAATCAACATGGTGATTTTCAATCAAATCATCTTTTACACGTTCGGCCATACATCCCAAAACACCCACAATGAGATGTTTCTTTTTCTTTTTCAACGAATAAAAGAACTCCAGGCGATTGAGGATTTTTTGCTCGGCATTGTCACGGATCGAGCAAGTGTTCATAAACACCGCATCAGCTTCATCCAATGTCTCTGCAACAGAATAACCCGCCATCTGCATCACAGAGGCAATCACTTCACTATCGGCCACATTCATCTGACAACCATACGTTTCGATGAACAACTTCTTGTTGTCATCTGCAGTTACGGATTTAAAGTCCGCTCCCGTTAATTCATTCATATTAACTTCTAATTTTAAAATTTCGACAAAGATACGTTATCAATGGGAAATTTACAGATTATCTAATCTAAAATAACACAAAAACTTGCAGTTACAAGTCACCTCTGATAATTTTTGTTAACTATAGCAACAATATAGGGATAAATATTTGGCATTTTTAAATTTTATTTTCACATTTGCAACATGAAAGAAACATTAGATTTTTTCATAGTTAAGGTTTAGGTTAAAAAAATTAAGGGGAGCTGTGAAGCTGCCCTTTTTTCATGAAAAAAAGTTCGCTGATATCAGATTAAATACATACCTTTGGCGAGAAACTGGTAAAGGAAGAAACAAAATGGAAGATTTTTTGCAAGTTATCCTCATTATAGGCATTGTTGTAATAGGCATTGCAAAGAGTTTGGTGGAAAAATCGCTTAAGACAAAGCCCACACAAACAGGATCCAATCCGAGTCCCGTTACTCAGGGAAAGGAAGTTGCTCCAAAAACAACTCCCTTACCGGAAGCGTGGGGAAAAATGTTTCCATCACAAGAAGATTTTTTCCCTACTCAATCAAAACCAATAAAAAGTAATGCTTCAAATAAAAGCAAGCTATACAAAAAAGTTTCTGAACAGGAAACCAAATCTTTTATACAACAGAAAATAGATTCTACCCAACAAAATAATTTTGCCAATCAAGAACCAATGCAAACTTCTTCACATTCACCAACCAACCGTGAAGAGGATGATTTTACGATTCACTCTGTAGAAGAAGCGCGCCGTGCAATCGTATGGGGAGAAATACTTCAAAGGAAATATTAATCTGTATCAAATTCGAATTTATAAATTTTTATGGCATTTAATTTTATTTCGGCAGCAGAAGCTGCAAGCCTAATTAAACATGGCTACAATATCGGCCTCAGCGGCTTTACTCCCGCTGGAACGGCTAAAGCTGTTACAGCTGAACTTGCAAAAATAGCAGAAGCTGAACACGCAAAAGGAAATCCATTCCAAGTAGGTATTTTCACAGGTGCATCAACAGGTGACTCTTGCGACGGTGTATTAGCACGCGCAAAAGCAATCCGCTACCGTGCTCCTTATACTACCAACTCTGATTTCCGTAAGGCAGTGAACAGTGGTGAAATCGCATATAACGATATCCACCTTTCTCAAATGGCACAGGAAGTCCGTTACGGCTTTATGGGTAAAGTAGATATTGCTATTATTGAAGCTTGTGAACTTACTCCGGATGGAAAGATCTATCTGACAGCTGCCGGTGGAATTGCTCCTACTATTTGTCGTTTAGCCGATAAAATTATTGTTGAGCTCAACAGCGCACACAGCAAGAGCATGATGGGTATGCATGATGTATACGAACCGCTGGATCCTCCTTACCGTCGCGAAATCCCTGTTTACAAAGCTAGCGACCGCATCGGTACTCCTTATATTCAGGTTGATCCGAAGAAAATTGTTGGTGTAGTAGACACAAACTGGCCGGATGAAGCTCGTTCATTTGCAGAGGCAGATCCTTTGACTGATAAGATCGGTCAGAATGTAGCCGACTTCTTGGTAGCTGACATGAAAAGAGGCGTGATTCCTCCAACATTCTTACCTCTACAATCGGGTGTAGGAAATATTGCTAATGCAGTATTAGGCGCTTTGGGACGTGATAAAACAATCCCTCCATTCGAAATGTACACGGAAGTGATTCAGAACTCTGTGATCGACTTGATCCGTGAAGGTCGTATCAAATTTGGTAGTGCTTGTTCGTTGACTGTAACAAACGACTGTTTGCAAGGTATTTATGACGATATGGACTTCTTTAGAGATAAGTTGGTTCTTCGTCCTTCTGAAATATCAAACAACCCGGAAGTTGTTCGCCGTTTAGGTGTGATTGCTATTAATACGGCTATTGAAGTTGACTTGTACGGTAACGTAAACTCAACTCATATCTGTGGTACGAAGATGATGAACGGTATCGGTGGCTCAGGCGACTTTACTCGTAACTCATTCATCTCGATCTTCACTTGCCCATCTGTAGCAAAAGAAGGTAAGATCAGTGCTATTGTACCGATGGTATCCCACTTGGATCATAGCGAACACTCTGTAAACATCGTGATCACTGAACAAGGTGTTGCCGATCTTCGTGGAAAAAGCCCGAAAGAACGTGCAGAAGCAATCATCGAGAACTGTGCTCACCCAGATTACAAACAACTGCTTTGGGATTACCTGAAAGTAGCCGGACATAAAGCTCAGACTCCTCACGCTATTCAAGCTGCTTTAGGCATGCATGCTGAATTGGCTAAGAGCGGCGATATGAAGAATACTGATTGGTCTGCTTATACAAAATAATCTTCTCAAAAAGAGAACTTTATTTGAAAGATAAAAAAGAAAAGGCAGCTAACTTGTAATGAGTTGGTTGCCTTTTTTATTTCCTTGCACGAATGCTTTATTGCTCTGCCACAATCTCACACACGCTGTCCTGAAAAGCTCTCGCCTGAGCAGCAGAAAGGATGTTTTGATTCATGATGGCAAAGGCAACTTCATGACCGTTTTTTAAGGTCATATACCCCGCTAATGAGTTGATTGCCGTAAACGATCCGGTCTTCGCACGTACATTTTTATATGCTTTACCACCCTTCATCCTATTTCTTAAAGTACCATCAACCCCTGCTATAGGTAGGGCATCGTATAACTTAGAATAGATTTGCGGCTTCGAATGAGCAAATTTAAGCAGGTCGACTAAGATGGAAGGAGTCAGGTAATTGTAGTTACTCAGCCCGCAGCCATCCGCGATCTTATAATCGTTCAAAGAGTAACCTAACTGACCGAGAAGGGCAGATAACTCTTGGAGACCATCCGCAGCAGCGATTCTCTTTTTCTGAGTTGCCTGTGCACCCAACCGACACAAGACGGCTTCTGCATTCAGGTTATCACTCTCTTTCATGATGGATTGAAGTACCTCCTCAATGGGTGTCTCATAAAAAGCCATTAATCGGGAAGAAGAATTCCGCTGCATCTCAGCAAAACGATAAGAAGAACAGAGCAAACGAATGCCTTTATCTTGAAGTCCGCGTCTGAACTCATGCATGAAAAAGTCTTGAGAAGAAAAGACATTGATCCAACCCACTCTCCTTCGGTCGACATTCCCATGAACAACCAACTGGTTCTGATCTTTCATCCAATTGCGTTTCACATCGAAGTTACCTGCAGAAAGCGTTCTCGTCTTTGTCTCGTTCTTAATAGTATAATAGGTAGAAGAGGGTCTACAGATCAATCGTGCCGGCATTCCACCATTGGCAGAGGGAGTGGCGATCACCTCAACAGCCCCTTTGCAATACATCAACGGCGATAAATAAGGTTGATATGCCTCCGGATTATCGTCCCAAGCCCAACCATTTCCCCAATAAAGAGAGTCTTTCATCGAGACATCCCCATAAAGCTGTCCCTTGACTACAGAAAAAGGAAAAGTTGTGATCTGATTGATTAATTTCGCCATGGATTGATCATTGAATTCGGGATCAAAGCCACCCACCACATACAGATCCCCATCGAGAGTATCCTGTCGGATCGTTCCATCATACCAAACCTCTGTTCGGAACGGAAGATCACCGCCGGACCGTGCCAGAGCAGTAATGCTGGTAAGTAACTTCATCGTTGAAGCCGGACGGGAGAGTTTGCGATCCCGATAGGTATACAATGATTTATGATCGGTCAGATCATAGAAAGAAATGCCGACTTCCGATCCTTCAGGAAGCCTCTTCCTGATCAAAGAATCAATTTGCGAAAAGTCTGCCTGACCCCAGAGAGACTGGAAGCAGGCAGCACATAATAACCAGAAAACAATTTTCTTCATTTATAAAGCTTCTCTAAAAATCTCACAAACCGTTGGGTGAGGAAGAACTATTTTTTTCCACTCCTGAGCTTTGAGCTGCCATTCAACAGCCATCCCTGCCACAGCAATAATCTCGGAAGCAGGATTACCCAGAACATGAACACCGATCACAGTCTCATCCTCTGCCAGCAACACCTTACACACTCCGTTCATCCCTTCGTTCTCAGCCACAAACCGACCCGAATAAGCCATCGGCAGTTTAACCGCCCGATAAGTCAGCCCTTTCTTCTGAGCAGATTCTTCCGTTTCACCTACACCCGCAATCTCAGGATTAATATAAACCACACCGGGGATTGCACGATAACTCATTGCATCTTCTTTTCCAAGAATAGCATGAACAGCAACTTCCGCTTCGCGAACAGCCGTATGAGCCAACAACGAAAAGCCGGTCAGGTCACCACAGACATATACACCCGGCAATGAAGTCTGCATCCGCTCATTCACGATAATATTTCCACGTTCACCCTTCGCCAAATCTAAATTCTCGAGTCCGAAACCTTTCGTCACGGGGCGACGTCCCACGCTCATCAATATGCGCTCACCAACCACCGTACCTGCTCCGTTAGCATCTTCATAACTGACAGTAACCTCAGTTTCGGTCTGCGAAACACTTACCACCTTGGTGCTCAACAGGAACTTAATACCCTTCTTAGCATATTCCAAACGCAATAAGCCGGAGAGTTCCTTATCCATTCCCCCTAATATCTCATCGAGCATCTCAACAACCGTCACCTGCACACCCAGACTATTGAAGAAAGAGGCGAACTCCATTCCGATCACGCCACCCCCGACAATAACCAAAGAAGCCGGGACCTCTTTATTGTCCAATGCTTCGCGGTGCGTCCAATAATTTACACTCTCAATACCCGGTATCGGCGGGATGAAAGTCTCCGAACCCGTACACAGCATCAAATAATCGCATTCGTACGTTTCTTCACCACAACGAACGGTTTTGGGATCGACCACATAAGCCTCGCCGGTTACGATCGTCACGTTGTTCGAAGTCAACTTCGCTTTTACCCCAAGCACCAACTTGCGGACAACCTTCGTTTTCCGAGCAATGATCTTTGGCAGATCGAAAGAGACATCCGTCACGTTCACCGCATATTTAGAAGCATGCTTTGCATTATCGTACGTTTTTGCCGAATAAAGTAAAGTCTTTGTAGGGATACATCCCTCATTCAAACAAACACCTCCCAAGTTTTGTTTCTCAATAAGCAGCACACTCAGTCCCGCTTTTCCGGCAGCTTCCGCAGCAGTATAACCTGCAGGACCACCGCCAATAATAATCAGTTGGTATTTCATCGCATTTATTATTTAAGTTAACAATTAGTTTTTACGGTTTTTCTATCATTATTCTATCGTTATTTTATTCTCTTTTAAGTGTTATTCTATTTACTGTCAATGGTTTCTCAAAATTCCTTCAAACTTCTTTCAATCGTTTTTCAATAAGATCGATAAACTCTTGCTCATTAGTAGGCATCACCGACACATATTGATGAGGAACATCGTATTCAATGAGAATATATCGGGTGACAGAAAAACGGCCGAACTTCATGGAAGAATGCCGTTTGACAGAAAGAATCTGATGAATAGGAATTACTTTCTTTTTGGTGAAACGTCCGCCGCAGAGTTCGAGCAACCCCTCGGAAGTAACCGTATAAGAAGTATGGATCACTTGCTCAATAATTACAACAAGCATCAGTGCCAATATCGTTGCCAGCAAAATATGCTTGGTCCATAAAGCACCAAAAACGTTGACACCTAATACAATAATAAATAAGTATTGATACCAAGTAACCCGAGCATGAAAAATTCGATTCATATCATTTATAATTTGTCTGCAAGGTAGCAAAATTATGAATTAATGACAACGAAACATACAACGAAGTGAGTTATTTTGTAGATTTGCGGTTATAAAACATAAAAAATCATGGTAAGAAAATTCGATTTTCTCGTTATCGGCTCAGGAATTGCCGGTATGAGTTTCGCACTGAAAGTAGCTGAGAAAGGCAGTGTGGCCCTTATCTGTAAAGCCGGCCTTGAAGAATCAAACACTTATTTCGCTCAAGGCGGTATTGCCTCCGTAACCGATATGACAGTTGATAACTTCGAAAAGCATATTGAAGACACAATGATAGCAGGCGATTGGATCAGCGACCGTGCAGCGGTTGAAAAAGTGGTCCGAAATGCCCCGGAACAGATCCATGCGTTGATCAATTGGGGAGTGAACTTCGATAAGAAAGAAAATGGGGAGTTCGATCTACATAAAGAAGGAGGACATTCTGAGTTCCGTATCCTTCATCACAAAGACAATACCGGCGCTGAGATCCAGACGAGTCTGATAAAAGCCGTGAAAAATCACCCCAACATCACTGTCTTCGAGAATTTCTTTGCCGTAGAAATCATCACCCAGCACCATTTAGGTATCATCGTAACCCGTTATACACCCGGCATCAAATGTTTTGGGGCTTATGTATTGAATGAGTCGACCGGTGAAGTAGATACGTTCCTCTCTAAGATTACCGTCATGGCTACCGGAGGATGTGAAGCGGTATACCGGAATACAACCAACCCGTTAGTAGCAACCGGAGATGGCATTGCCATGGTTTACCGTGCAAAAGGAGCCGTGAAAGACATGGAGTTCATCCAGTTCCATCCAACGGCACTGTTCAACCCGGGCGATCGTCCCAGCTTTCTCATCACCGAAGCGATGCGAGGCTACGGAGCGGTATTGCGTACCTCCGACGGAAAAGAATTCATGCAGAAATACGACTCTCGTCTTTCTTTAGCCCCTAGAGATATTGTTGCCCGAGCCATCGACAACGAGATGAAACTTCGCGGTGAGGACCATGTCTACCTTGATGTGACTCACAAAGACGCTGAGGAAACAAAAAAACATTTTCCCAATATTTATAAGAAGTGCCTAAGTCTGGGTATTGATATCACGAAAGATTACATCCCCGTAGCACCGGCTGCCCATTATCTCTGCGGAGGTATCAAAGTCGATCTGGACGGACAATCGAGCATCCGCCGCCTTTATGCGTTGGGTGAGTGCTCCTGTACGGGACTTCATGGGGGTAACCGACTGGCATCGAACTCTCTGATTGAAGCGATCGTTTATGCAGATTCAGCAGCCAAGCATGCCCTGAATGTATTGGAACGCTACGATTTTAATACCGATATTCCCGAATGGAATGCCGAAGGAACCATCTCCAACGAAGAGGGGGTGTTGATCACTCAAAGCATGAAGGAGGTCAATCAGATCATGGAATCTTATGTAGGTATTGTACGGAGTGACCTGCGACTCACTCGTGCTTGGAACCGTCTGGACATCTTATACGAGGAGACCGAAAGTCTGTTTAAGCACAGCAAAGCATCGCGTGAAATTTGTGAACTGCGTAACATGATCAATGTGGGTTATCTCATTACTCGTCAGGCTATGGAGCGTAAAGAGAGCAGAGGACTCCATTATACCATCGATCACCCGCACGCTGATAAAAAATAACGTTCTCGAATTTCAAGAAAAGACCTTTGAAAAAATAGGTACGGTCGGATTTCTTTCAAGATACGGTCGTCGAAGAAAAAGAAATCAATGAAAGCATAAAAAAAAGATCTCCGGATGTGAGATCTTTTTTTATGTAACACCTCGAATAGTATACATTTCAATATCCTCTTCTAAGTGTTTTTATTTGAAAAAATGATAAAGCTCGTATTTTAATCAGAAATTTTCTTTCTTCACTTCAAAATGTGCTTGAGGATGAAGACAAGCAGGACAAACTTCAGGAGCTTCTTTACCGATATGGATATATCCGCAATTGCGGCATTGCCATACCACTTCGCCCTCTTTAGCAAAGACAGTAGCATTCTCAATATTGTTCACAAAAGCCAAATATCTCTCTTCGTGTGCTTTTTCAGCAATCGAAATATTGCGATACATAGCAGCTACCATAGGGAAACCTTCTTGTTCGGCAACATCGGCAAAATGAGGATAATCCAACGACCACTCTTCGTGCTCACCGGCAGCAGCTGCACGCAAATTTTCTAGAGTAGTTCCAATCACACCGGCAGGATAACTGGCAGTGATTTCAACCATACCGCCTTCGAGAAACTTGAACATTCGTTTGGCATGTTCTTTCTCTTGCTCAGCTGTTTCCATAAAGATAGCAGCAATTTGTTCGTAACCCTCTTTTTTCGCTGCACTAGAGAAGTAAGTGTAACGCATTCTAGCTTGTGATTCTCCGGCAAAAGAGATCATCAGATTCTTTTCTGTTTGAGTTCCTTTAATACTTTTTGTCATAATTCTTGTTATTTAAGTGAGTTGTAATGCGCGAGTGTGTCTTATTTTAACTCAAACGCAAAGATATAAGTTTTGTTCACAAAAGCAACTTTTTGGATGATTGATAAAAATAATCGGACGATTCATTTCATCTATGAAAGCAATAAATGTACGGCATTTAACATTCTATTTCATTTATTTTGCTTAATTTTGCAACCTCTACTTTGCAAATCACACCATTTTATACATCATAATAACAAATTAAAATGAAATTATTAGAATTTAGACCCAAGATTGTATCTTGCCTTAAAAACTATTCTAAAGATACTTTTTATGCAGATTTAATGGCAGGACTGATTGTCGGAATCGTAGCTCTTCCTTTGGCCATCGCTTTTGGTATTGCCTCGGGAGTCTCACCGGAGAAAGGAATTATCACTGCCATCATTGCAGGTTTTATCATCTCTTTATTAGGTGGAAGTAAAGTTCAGATCGGAGGGCCGACAGGAGCTTTTATCGTCATCATTTATGGTATCATTCAGCAATATGGAGAAGCCGGACTTATTGTAGCGACTTTAATGGCCGGAGTCATTCTCATCTTATTGGGAGTTTTCAAACTGGGTGCAATTATTAAATTCATCCCTTATCCTATCATTGTTGGTTTTACGAGTGGTATCGCAGTCACGATCTTCACCACTCAAATTGCTGACATCTTTGGTTTGAGCTTCGGAGGCGAAAAAGTACCGGGAGATTTTATCGGTAAATGGATCATCTATTTCGAGCATTTTGATTCGGTGAACTGGTGGAACACGCTGATCAGTCTCGTAAGTATTGCAATCATTGCCATCACTCCCAGATTCTCTAAAAAGATACCCGGCTCACTGATCGCAATCGTTGTTGTCACAGTGGTCGTTTTCCTTATGAAGAACTATGCCGGAATTAGTTGTATAGAAACGATCGGAGATCGATTCACTATCAATGCAAGTTTGCCCAACGCAGCTGTCCCTCCCCTTAATTGGGAAGCAATAAAAGGCTTGTTCCCGGTTGCACTTACCATTGCAATTCTAGGCGCTATCGAGTCTTTACTTTCTGCAACTGTTGCCGACGGTGTGATCGACGACCGCCACAATTCGAATACGGAATTGATTGCGCAAGGCGCAGCCAACCTGATCACTCCATTGTTTGGAGGTATCCCCGCAACAGGAGCCATTGCCCGTACCATGACTAATATCAATAACGGTGGAAAGACCCCG
>Ga0114938_1002015_pt1 | contig 13273 bp, 13 predicted proteins | sample AshMeaBigSpring_FD_88675 | JGI IMG/M metagenome (GOLD analysis project Ga0114938, IMG submission 88675) | Groundwater microbial communities from Big Spring, Nevada to study Microbial Dark Matter (Phase II) - Ash Meadows Big Spring | ecosystem: Environmental > Aquatic > Deep subsurface >...
CATCCGGAAATGACCTGGGCCATGGCCAACCGCTGGTCCTCGAGCAATCCGATGCGGCTGTTCCTGCGGGGTGCGCAGCCGCGGGAGGAGCAACTGGCCGAGCACCTGATCCAGGGACCGACCGTGCTCGCCTGGCTGCACGAGTTCCTCGGCCACTGGCTCGTCGGCACCGGCCAGCCGGTTCACGCCGCCACTTAGCGAAGTCGCAAGGTATTGAGCCGCATATGGATAGGGCGCCGAGATCTCAGGTTGTGCGTACTTGGTGCGAATGGCGTGGCGGCGTCGGCTCGAGCAGAGTTGCTCGCCTCAGGATGCCGCCACGCCGCCTTTCCGCACGTCGTGATCGCGTCGCATGACGGAGCCGGCCGCGCCGTTTCCGCGCGCTGACCACCCGCTGCTGTTCGTCACGCTCAGCCTCGACATCGGCGGGACCGAGCGCCACCTTGCCGAGATCACACCCGCGCTGAGGCGCCGCGGTTGGCCGGTGACGGTGTTCTGCTTCAACAGCCGCGGACTCAACGCCGACGCGGTGGCGGCGCACGGGGTGGAGGTGGTCGGGCCGCCGGTCGAGGCCCGCTTGAGCCGCTCGCCCCGGCTCGGCCGCCTCGCCTACCTGCCGTTGGCGGCCGGCCGGCTCGCCCGGGTCATCCGCCGCCGGCGCCCGCGGGTCGCGCATTTCTTTCTCGCCGAGGCCTACATGGCGGGCGCGCCGGTCGCGCGGCTGCTCGGCGTGCCGGTGCTGGCGATGAGCCGGCGCAGCCTCAGCGTCTACCAGGCGAATTTTCCCGCCGCTGCCAGTATCGAGCGCCGATTGCACCGGCAGATGTCGGCGATCGTCGCCAACTCCCGCGCGAGCCTCGTCGAGCTCGAGGGTCGGGAGGGCTGCGATCCAGCACGCCTCGGACTGATCTACAACGGCGTTGTCGCGGCGGCGACACGGCCGGCGCGGGCGCGGGCCGAGGTGCGCCGCGCGCTCGGCCTGCCGGACGCGGCGTTCGTCGCTATCACGGTCGCCAACCTCAACGCCTACAAGGGGCACGCCGACCTCCTTGCCGCACTCGGCCTCGTCCAGAGCCGGCTGCCCGCGCCCTGGTGCCTGCTCGCGGTCGGCGGCGATTTCGGCATCCAGGCGGCATTGGAGGCACAGGCACGCGCGCTCGGTATCGGTGCCAATGTGCGGTTCCTCGGGGCGCGAGCCGACGTCGCCGATCTCCTCGGTGCGGCCGACCTCGGCCTCCTCTGCTCGCACCAGGAAGGGTTCTCGAATGCGGTCATCGAGAAGATGGCGGCCGGCCTCGCCGTTATCGTCACCGACGTCGGCGGCAATCCGGAGGCGGTCCGCCAGGGCATCGACGGGCTGGTCATCCCGCCCCGCGACCCCAGGAAGCTCGCCGACGCCATCGTGACCCTGGCGCTGGACGGTGCGTTCAGGACCCGGCTCGGGGCCTCCGGCCGCCAGAGAGTGGCGGAGCGTTTCACTCTGGACGACTGCGTGTCCCGATATGACGCGCTCTACCGCGGGCTGATCGACGGCCGCCAGCCGCGCGACATCGCCGAGATCGCGCCAGGCGCCCGCCGATAGCGCTCCGGCCCCCAACGCTCAGGGGCATTAACTCCGCCCTAACCGCGCTCGCAATCGGGCACGCTGCATGCGTTCGGCTGGCGGCGGGCTTGCAGCACGTCACGCGCTGCCCGGTTTCGACGACAGACTTGGATCGCCCATGGCAAGCCCGGAATTCCGAATTCTCGATCGCAATCTCAGGCGGAAGTTCTGGCTCGATTTCGTCGAGACCCAGCTCGATGCGGCATGGCGGGCGAAATTCCGCGCCTCCCTCGTCGATACTCCGGATCGCGGCCCGGCGCTGGCGATGGTCAGTGCCCAGACCAAGCTGCACGGCGGCGGCGATTGATGGCGCGCTTGGCTCCCGGCGGGGCCGGCGATCGAAACGTCGACCCCCTCCCGTTGCGATGAACGAGAGGGGGCCGCAATCGCCTGCAGTGAGCGCCCGAGCCTCAATAGTTGTAGGCACGCTCGCCATGCTCGGTGACGTCGAGGCCTTCACGCTCCTTCTCCTCGACCGGGCGCAAGCCGACGACGATGTCGATCAGCTTGTAGAGCACGGCCGAGACGATGCCTGACCACGCAAGCGTCAGCGCCACCGCCTTGCATTGCGCGATGACCTGCGTCGCGAGCACGAACTCGCCGACCACCGCCTCGCCCGGCTTCGCCACGTAGTCGAGGATGCCGGTGCCGCCGAGCTTCGGGTTGACCAGGATCCCGGTCGCGATCGCGCCGATGATGCCGCCGATGCAGTGCACGCCGAACACGTCCAGGCTGTCGTCGTAGCGGAACGCGTTCTTGATGCTCGTGCAGGCGAGGAAGCAGGCGACGCCGGCGACGAGGCCGAGCACCAGCGAGCCCATCGGCCCGGCGAAGCCGGATGCCGGCGTCACCGCGACGAGGCCGGCGATCGCGCCCGAGACGAGGCCGAGCAGCGAGGGCTTGCCCTTCGCGGACCACTCCGCAAACATCCAGGCCATCGCGGCCGCGGCGGTCGCGACGAACGAGTTGATCATGGCGAGCGCCGCGGTGCCGTTCGCCTCGAGGTTGGAGCCGGCATTGAAGCCGAACCAGCCGACCCACAGCAGCGAGGCACCGATCATCGTCATGGCGAGCGAATGCGGCGCCATCGATTCGCGGCCGTAGCCGACGCGCTTGCCGAGGATCAACGCTCCGACGAGCCCGGCGATGCCGGCATTGATGTGGACGACGGTGCCGCCCGCGAAGTCGATCGCTCCCCACTGGAAGATGTAGCCGGCATCGCCTTGCACGAGCTCGAGCGCCGCCTCCGCCTGCTTCTTGGCGTCGCCGGTCGCCGCGGCGACCTTCTTGGCGGCGTCCGCGAGTGCGTCCGGCCCGGCCCAGTACCAGACCATGTGCGCGATGGGGAAATAGACGAGCGTCACCCACAATGTCACGAAAAGCAGCAGCGCGGAGAATTTCATCCGCTCGGCGAACGCGCCGACGATCAGCGCCGGCGTAATGCACGCGAACGTCATCTGGAAGGCGATGTAGGCGTATTCGGGGATGACGACGCCGTTGGAGAACGTTGCCGCGACGCTCTCGGCATTGACGCCCCTGAGGAAAACCTTGTCGACGCCGCCGATGAAGGCGTTGAACGAGCCGCCCGTCGTGAACGTCAGCGAGTAGCCGTAGATCACCCAGATCAGCGAAACGAGGCAGACGATCGCGAACACCTGCATCAGCACCGAGAGCATGTTCTTGGTGCGCACCAGGCCGCCATAGAAGAGCGCGAGGCCCGGGATCGTCATGAGCAGCACGAGCGCGCTCGAGATCAGCATCCACGCCGTGTCGCCTTTGTTGGGCACGGGGGCTGCGGCAATTGCCGGGACGCTCGAGGCGAGCAGAACGGCGGCTGGGGCGAACGCAAAGCTCGCCCGGCGCGAAAGGCCGAAGGACATCGGGAATTCTCCTGGTTTGCTGTTTGGTGTCGGGGCGCGCGGTCAGAGCGCGCTGTCGTCGGTCTCGCCGGTGCGGATGCGCACGGTGTGCTCGATCGCGGACACGAAGATCTTGCCGTCGCCGATCTGGCCGGTGCGAGCGGTGCGCGAGATCGCCTCGATCGCCTTGTCGGTATCCTGCGAGGCGACGACGACCTCGATCTTCACCTTCGGCAGGAAGCTCACCGCGTACTCCGCGCCGCGGTAGATTTCGGTATGCCCCTTCTGGCGGCCGTACCCCTTCACTTCGGAGACGGTCATCCCCTGAATGCCGAGCTCGGTCAGTGCGCTGCGCACCTCCTCGAGCTTGAACGGCTTGATGATCGCGGTGATCAGCTTCATGTGCGGCTCCCCTGGCAAAGCGACCGCGGTCAGCGGTCAGTCTTGGTTGGGTAAACAAGCCGCGTGCCAGTTTGGTGCAAGGCGCGTAACAAATTGAATTAGCACGGATAATTCTAGATCGAACGACCTCTGGCTAGCGTTGCCTTCGCTGTTTCTGCCCAAATCTTAGGCAGATTGCCCAATCCCTCCCTCATCTGACCACGAACGCGGTCTCGCGCCGCCGCATCAGCCCTTCCTGGGTCGTGGAGGCGACCAAGGTGCCGTCGCGCCTGAACACGCTGCCGCGGCAGAACCCGCGCGCGCCCGCCGCGGAAGGGCTGTCCTGGACATAGAGCAGCCACTCGTCGGCACGGAACGGCCGGTGGAACCAGAGTGCATGATCGAGGCTCGCGAGCTGGATGTCGCGGTCGAACAGCAGCTTGCCGTGCGCGATGAGCGCGGTGTCGAGCAGCGTGAAGTCCGAGGCATAGGCGAGCACGCACTGATGCAGCTTGGCGTCCGCCGGCAGCGAGCCATTGGCCCGCATCCAGATGTGCTGGACGGGCTCCGCCGCCTCGCGCTTGAGATAGCGGGCGATGTCGACCGGGCGCATCTCGATCGGCCGCTCGCGCTCCCAGTAGGCGCGCATGTTGTCGGGCAGGTGCTTCATCAGCCGCCCCTTGAGCTCCTGCTCACTCGGCAGATCCTCCGGCATCGCGACCTTCGGCATCACCGCCTGGTGCGTGTAGCCGTCCTCCGCCCGATGGAACGAGACGCTCATGGCGAAGATCGCGCGCCCGTGCTGGATCGCCTTGACCCGCCTGGTCGCGAAGCTCGCACCGTCGCGGATCCGCTCGACCTCGTAGATGATCGGCACCGCCGGGTCGCCGCCGAGCAGGAAGTAGGCGTGGAGCGAGTGGGCGACGCGGCCCTCCTCGACCGTGCGCACGGCGGCGACCAGCGACTGGCCGAGCACCTGCCCGCCATAGACGCGCTGCCAGCCCTGCTGCGGGCTGCGGCCGCGGAAGAGGTTCTGCTCGAGCGGCTCGAGGTCGAGGGTCGCGAGCAGCGTATCGAGCGCGCGGCCTGGCTTGGCCGGTGCTGGAGCTTTCTTGGCGGGCATGGGAATCCCGGTTCGATGCCTCTTGGGGCAGAAGGACCGCAGTGCCGGCCCGCTGTCAACCGTTCGGCCACGATGCTACCGTGGCATCGTTCCACTGTAGGAGTGCCGGGCCCACCGATGACCGCACCGTCCGAACGACGTGTCGACGTGGCGATCGCCGGCGCGAGCTTCGCCGGCATGGCCTTTGCTCTCGCGCTCGCCCGCACGCTCGGCCCCGAGGTCTCGATTGCGCTCGTCGATCGCGCACCGGCATCGCTGCCCGATACGGGGGATGACCCGCGCGCCTCCGCGATCTCCGCCTCCTCGCAGCGCATGCTGGACGCGCTCGGCCTCTGGCCGGCTCTTGCGCCTGACGCCGAGCCGGTGCGGCGCATCGAGATCACCGACTCGAGCCTGGAAGCCGGCGTGCGCCCGGTGCTGCTCACCTACGACACCGCGCTCGACGACGGCGGCTGGGCGTCCTTCATCGTGCCGAACCGCGTACTGGCCGCAGCGCTGGTCGATGCGACGGCGCGCGAGCCGGGCATCGCGCGCATCGCCGACGCGGTCACCGGATACACTGCCGAGGCAACAGGTGTCCGCCTGAGCCTCGCGGCTGGCAGCAGTCTCGGCGCCCGCCTCGTCGTCGCTGCGGATGGTCGGCGCTCGGCGCTCCGCGAAGCCGCCGGCATCAAGGTCGTCGGCTGGGACTATCCGCAGGCGGGCATCGTCACGACAGTCGGGCACGAGCGGCCGCACCACGGCGTCGCGACGCAGCATTTCCTTCCCGCCGGGCCGTTCGCGATCCTGCCGCTGAAGGCCGATACCTCTTGTATTACCTGGACCGAGGACGCTGCGCGCGCCGGCGTGATCATCGAGCTCGATGATGACCGCTTCCTCGCCGAGGTCGACCGGCGCTTCGGCGGCCGGCTCGGCCGGCTGCGCCTCGCGGGCGGGCGCCGCACCTGGCCGCTCGGGATGCACCTCGCGCGGTCCTACATCGCACCGCGCCTCGCGCTCGTCGGTGATGCTGCCCACGGCGTGCATCCGATCGCCGGCCAGGGGCTCAATATCGCTTTGCGCGATGTTGCGGCACTTGCCGAGTGCGTCGCCGAGGCGGCACGTGCCGGCTTCGACCTCGGCGAGGCGACCGCGCTCGAGCGCTACGAGCGCTGGCGCCGGTTCGATGCGACGCTCTCCGCTTCGGCGTTCGACGCGCTCAATCGCCTCTTCTCGAGTGACGGGACGCTGCTGCGCTCGACGCGCGAGCTCGGGCTCGGCATCGTCGATCGGCTGCCGGTGCTGAAGCGGACGCTGGTCGGTGAGGCGGCAGGCCTGACCGGCGAGCTGCCCCGCCTGCTCACCGGCCGGCCGGTGTGATGTTCATCTCGCATTTTTTTTAAGGCACCACGCGCGGAACACCTTCGACGCGCTCGCTGCCGCGCTCGTAGCGGAAGGTCGCCTGCGCGATCGCCAGCACCTGGCCCGCCTCGTCCATGACCTTCGCGGAGAGCGTGACGTTGCGCCGCGCGTCGACGCCGTGGCGCCGCCCGATCGCACGCAGGCGGCCTGATCGTGCCGAGGCAAGGAAGCTCGTGGCGAGCGACACGGTCACGCAGCGGCGCACGTTGCCCGGCACCGAGACCCACGTCGCGGCATGGCCACAGGCCGAATCCAGCATTGCCGCATAGACGCCACCGTGCACGATGCCGAGGCTGTTCAGGTGCTGCGGACCGACGTCGAGCACGATCTCGGCATGGCCGTCGCGCCACACCTCCGCGCGGTAGCCGACGAGAGTGCGAAACCCGCTCCGCTTGACCGGCATGGACGGCGGCGCTGCTGGCTTGTCCGACATGGGAGCGCTGCTAAGCTGTCTGAGCGCCCAAAGCAATCCTGCCCGGAGGTCCAAGCGACATGCCTGCGCCTGCTCGCGCCGCCAAGCCGATTCCACCCGAGACATTGGCGCGGCTGAAGGCGGCCGCCGGACCTGCAGGATTTCTCGACGATCCCGCCGATATAGCGCCGCACTGCGTCTCCTGGCGCGACGACTGGCAAGGGGTGACACCGCTGGTGCTCCGGCCCGCGACGACCGCTGAGGTTTCGCGCATCGTCGCGATCTGCGCCGAGACTGGCACGCCGATCGTGCCGCAGGGCGGCAACACGGGCGTCACCGGCGCCGGCCAGCCGCACGCCGACGGCAGCGAGGTGATCCTGTCGACCTCGCGGCTGAAGCGCGTGCGCGCGATCGATACCGACAACGACACGGTCACGGTCGAGGCAGGCGTCGTGCTCGCCGATATCCAGCGCACCGCCGCCGAGCACGACCGCCTGTTCCCCTTGTCGCTCGGCGCGGAAGGCTCCTGCCAGATCGGCGGCAACATCTCGACCAACGCCGGCGGCAACCAGGTGCTCCGCTACGGCAACACGCGGAGCCTCGTGCTCGGCCTCGAGGTCGTGCTCGCCGACGGTCAGATCTGGGACGGCCTGCGCGGGCTGCGCAAGGACAACACCGGCTACGACATGAAACAGCTGTTCATCGGCGCGGAGGGCACGCTCGGCATCATCACCGCGGCGGTGTTGCGCCTGCTGCCGCGCCCGTCGGCAATCGAGACGGCCTGGCTCGGGATCGCGAGCCCGGAGAAGGCGGTCGCCTTGCTCGGCCACATGAAGCGCTCGCTCGGCGAGCAGATCTCGGCATTCGAGCTGATGCGGCGCCAGATCATCGACTTCCTGCTTGCCGGCATGCCGGGCCACGAGGACCCGCTGCAGGTACGCCACCCCTGGTACGTGCTGGTCGAGGTCGGCGGCCAGGGTGCGCCGGGTGCCCTCGCCGAGCCGTTCGCAGCCGCGCTCACGGAGGCGATGGAGGCGGGCCTCGTCGACGATGCGGTCATCGCCTCCTCGCTCGCCCAGGCGAAGCGGTTCTGGAAGATGCGCGAGGATTTCGCGCAGGCGCAGCAGGCGGCGGGCGGGATCCTGTCGCACGACGTCTCGGTGCCGGTGTCGCGCATTGTCGAGTTCCTCGGACGGGCAGACGCGGCGCTGCTCGAGGCCTATCCCGGCATCCGGCTCAACGCCTTCGGCCATGTCGGCGACGGCAACCTGCACTACAACCCGGCGCGACCGCTCGACTGGGAGCACGCCCGGTTCCGGGCGGAGAAGGCCAATATCAACAGGATTGTGCACGACATCATCGCCAGCCTCGGCGGCTCGATCAGCGCCGAGCACGGCATCGGCCGCCAGCGTCTCGAAGAGAACGAGCGCTACAAGAGCCCGGTCGAGCTCGCGCTGATCCGATCGATCAAGCGGTCGCTCGATCCGAAAAACATCATGAACCCCGGCAAGGCCATCCGCATCTGAGGCGCACCCATTCCCCGTCGAACGATCTGGCCGGCGGCTGCGACACGCCTTAGACTGCTGCCATGCAACGCAACGCCAGTGATCGGACGGGCGCGACAGTGGGATCCGGCACACGCACGGAGCCCACGGCCATCGCGTTTCTGCTCGTGCCACGCTTCTCGATGATCGCCTTCGCCTCGGCGATCGAGCCGTTGCGGCTCGCCAACCGTGCGGCGGGCCGGCCGCTCTATGCCTGGCGCCTCCACTCGGTCGACGGCCTTCCGGTCGCCGCATCGAGCGACATCGCGGTCAGCGTCGATGGCACATACAGTGCCTCCAAGGGGGCCGGCGTCGCGATCGTTTGCGCCGGCATCGATGTCGAGGCACATGCCCACCGGGAGCTGATTGCGGCATTGCGGCGGCTCGGCTCGTTCGGAGCGTCGCTCGGCGCCGTCTGCACCGGCACCTATGTCCTCGCCAAGGCCGGGCTGCTGGACGGCTACCAGTCGACGATCCACTGGGAGAACCATCCGAGCCTGCTCGCCGAGTTTCCGCATCTCGACGTCACCCAGGAGCTGTTCGAGATCGACCGCAACCGGTTGACCTGCGCCGGTGGCACGGCAGCAGTCGACATGATGCTCTCGATGATCGCGCGCGACCATGGATCGGCACTGGCCGCCGAGGTCACCGACCAGCTCATCCATCACCGAATCCGCGAGGCGGACGAGCGCCAGCGCATGGATCTGCGCTCGCGCCTCGGCGTCGCCCACCCCAAGCTGCTCGCCGTCGTCGCCCGCATGGAGGCGACGATCGACGCCCCGCTGTCGTGCGCGGCGCTCGCTGCGGAGGCCAAGGTATCGGCACGCCAGCTCGAGCGGCTGTTCGGCAAGCATCTCGCGATGTCGCCGACCCGCTACTACCTGGGCCTGCGTCTCGACCGCGCTCGCCAGCTCCTTCGCCAGACTAGCCAGTCGGTGCTGTCGGTCGCCATGACATGCGGGTTCGTGTCGGCGTCCCACTTCTCCAAGAGCTACAGCGAGCGGTTCGGGCATACGCCGTCGGCCGAGCGGGCACCCGACCAGACGCGCGGACGCAAGCCGGTGACGGGCAGGGATTAGAGCAGTCCTTCCGCCGAGCCCATGGTCCACGGCAACGACATCGCAGCAAGGACGGATGCCATGACGGACGAACCGACAGCCGCACCCCCCGCCGCAGGAGGCCAACGGCGCGGGCGCGAGGCGCGCCGCCAGGCCCGCCTGCAACGCTCGGCGGCCTCGGTGCCCTACATCGACCGCAAGACGCCGGCGACGGACCTCTTGAGCGAGGAGACGCTGGCGCTGATCGAGGCCAATGCCGAGGTGATCCTGCAGGAGATCGGCCTCGAGTTCCGCGACCATCCGCGAGCGCACGAGCTGCTGAAGGGGGCCGGCTGCGACATCAAGGGCTCGCGCGTGCGCTTTCCCAAGGGCCTCGCGCGGCACCTGTGCAAGACGGCGCCCTCGCGCTTCACCCAGCACGCGCGAAATTCCGCCCGCAACGTCGAGATCGGCGGAACGGCGATGGTGTTCGCGCCGGTGTACGGCTCGCCGTTCGTGCACGACCTCGACAAGGGCCGCCGCTACGGCACGATCGAGGACTTCCGCAACTTCGTGAAGCTCGCCTATGCCTCGCCCTGGCTGCACCATTCGGGCGGCACGGTGTGCGAGCCGGTCGACCTGCCGGTCAACAAGCGCCACTACGACATGGTCTATGCGCACATGCGCTACTCGGACAAGCCGTTCATGGGCTCGGTGACCCACCCCGAGCGCGCGAAGGATACGGTCGCCATGTGCGAGATCCTGTTCGGCAAGGACTACATCCAGAGCCACACGGTGTGCACGAGCCTGATCAATGCCAACTCGCCGATGGTGTGGGACCACACCATGCTCGGCGCGGCGGAAGCCTATGCCGCCAACAACCAGGCGACGATCATCACGCCCTTCATCCTCGCCGGCGCGATGAGCCCCGTCGTCATCGCCGGCACGCTCGCGCAGGTGCTGGCCGAGGTGATGGGCGGCGTCGCCTTCACTCAGCTCGTGCGGCCGGGCGCGCCGGTGGTGTTCGGCACGTTCGTCTCCACGCTCTCGATGCAGTCTGGCGCGCCGACGTTTGGAACGCCCGAGGCCGCCCACGCAATCTTCGGGGCCGCGCAGCTCGCGCGGCGCATCAACCTGCCGTTCCGTACCGGCGGCAGCCTCTGCGCCTCCAAGCGCCCCGACGCGCAGGCCGCCTACGAGAGCGCCAACACGCTGATGCCGACCGTGCTCGCCGGCACCAACTTCGTACTGCACGCCGCGGGATGGATGGAGGGCGGCCTCGCCTCGTCCTACGAGAAGTTCGTCATGGATTGCGATCAGCTCGGCGCGATGCACCGGTTCTGTGCCGGCGTCGACACCTCGGAGAACGGCCAGGGGCTCAGCGCTCTGCGCGAGGTCGGCCCCGGCGGGCACTTCCTCGGCTGCGCGCACACGCAAGCGAACTTCGAGCAGGCCTTCTACCGCTTCGCGCTGCACGATACGAACTCGGTCGAGCAGTGGGAGGCGGAGGGCAGCCGGCAGATGCCGGAGCGGGCCAACGCGCTCTGGAAGAAAATGCTCGCCGAGTACGAGCCGCCGCCGATGGACCCGGCAACCGACGAGGCACTGAAGGACTTCATGGCCAAGCGAAAGGCCTCGTTCCCCGACTCCAACTATTGAGCGAGCAGCACACGATGGCCCAATCGCCGCCGCCCCGCCCCGCCCGCCAGATATGGTCGGAGAGCTATGCCAAGGGCCTCAGCGACGACGAGGTGACGCAGCGCACGGTCGATATCTACGCCGGCTCCGTCGACCCCTGGCACCTGTCGACCGAGCAGCACCGCTTCGCCGAGACGGCCGGCATCATCGCGCGCCGGTTCGGGCGGGTCGGACGGCTGCTCGAGATCGGCTGCGGGGAAGGCTACCAGTCGGCCTGGCTCGCCAGGCACTGCGAGCATCTGACCGGCACCGACATCTCGGAGGAGGCGCTCGAGCGCGCGCGCAAGCTGGTGCCGGAGGCAACGTTCCTCATCTCCGCGGTCCCCAGCCTGCCCATGCCGCGCGACGTGGCGCGCTTCGACCTCGCCGTCGCCTGCGAGGTGCTGTACTTTGCGCCCGACATGCGGATCGCCGTCGAGCGCATGCGTGCGCTCGCCCCGCGCGGGCTCGTCACCGGCCTCGAACGGAAATGGAAGCGGTTCGGCACGGCGGTGGCCGGACTACCCGGCCTCGCCATCGACCGCATCGAGAGCCCGGAGAACGTCTGGCTGGTGGCTTCGTGGGGGGAAGGGTGACGCTGCGTGGCGGGCTAGGCCCGGCATCGTCTCCCCTGCTCGCCGGCGAGCTCCTTCGAAACCTCCTGGCCCATCATCACGCCGCGCGAGATCTGCGCGGGTGTGAGGCCGGCGCCGCCGGGGCCGCGCAACGTGCTCGCCGCCGCATCCGCCTCGCGCCGGCCCAGGGCCAGTTCCTCGCAGGACAGCTCCTTCTTGCGCTGCTTGTAGGCGAACATGCGCACACCCGAGGCATAGGCGGCCGGCGTCGCCGGCTCGCGTACCCACTTGCGCTCTTTGTCGGCCATGATCGACTTGAGCGCGGCGGCGCGCTGGTCGATGCACACTTTGCTGTCGTCGACGCAGCCGAGGCCGGCCTGCGGACCGGTATCGATCGAGAGGCCGGCGCCCGAGCAGCCTGCAACAAGCAGCGCGCACAGCCCCGTCAGCGCGATCCGCGCGGCATAGCAGGTCATCGATCCGCCTCTTGTCGTCGTCGTGGCGTGGCCATAGAAGCAGGCCATGGCGCGGATGTGGCGGCGCACGGCCGCTTCGTTCGAGGCCTGCTAAACAGATTCGCACGGAGCCTCCAGCGGTCCGCCAACGCGCTGGAAACACTCGATCATTTCTCGTCCGCTTCACATCTTCGCAGCGTCCGACAAGGAGCACGGCCATGGTTCACGCCATCCGCATTCACCAGCACGGCGGCCCCGAGGCGCTCAAATGGGACACGGTCGACGTGCCCGCGCCGGGACAGGGCCAGATCCGCGTGATGCATCATGCCATCGGTCTCAACTACATCGACACCTATCAGCGGTCAGGCCTCTACAAGCTGCCGGGCCTGCCGTCCGTGCTCGGCATGGAGGGCGCCGGCGAGGTGACGGCGGTCGGTGCGGGCGTCGGCGATCTCAAGGTCGGCGACCGCATCGCCTACGCGAACCCGATGGGCTCCTACGCGGAGGAGCGCGTGATGCCGGCCGATCGCGCGGTGAAGCTTCCCGAGGGCATCGACTACAAGACCGCCGCGGCGATGATGCTGCAGGGCATGACCGTGCGCTACCTGCTGCGCCAGACCTACAAGGTCGGCCCCGGAACGACGATGCTGTTCCATGCCGCCGCCGGCGGCGTCGGCCTCATCGCCTGCCAGTGGGCCAAGCACCTCGGCGCAACGATCATCGGCACGACCTCGAGCGAGGAGAAGATCAAACTCGCCAAGGCCGCCGGCTGCACGCACGTGATCAACTACAAGACCGAGGACTTCGTGAAGCGGGTGAAGGAGATCACCGGCGGCGCCGGCTGTGATGTCGTCTACGACTCGATCGGCAAGGACACGTTTCCCGCCTCGCTCGACTGCCTGAAGCCGCTCGGCCTCTGGGTCTCGTTCGGCAACGCATCGGGCGCGATCCAGGCGTTCGATATCGGCGTGCTCGCGGCGAAAGGCTCGCTCTATGCGACGCGGCCGTCGCTGTTCGCCTACACGGCCACCCGCTCCGATCTCCTCGCCAACGCCAACGACCTCTTCGACGTGGTCAGGAAGGGCGTCGTCAAGATCTCGGTCAACCAGACCTATGCATTGAAGGACACCGCTCAGGCCCACCGCGACCTCGAGGCGCGCAAGACGACCGGCTCGACCGTGCTGGTGCCGTGAGGCGGCACGTCCA
>Ga0114938_1002016_pt1 | contig 13272 bp, 9 predicted proteins | sample AshMeaBigSpring_FD_88675 | JGI IMG/M metagenome (GOLD analysis project Ga0114938, IMG submission 88675) | Groundwater microbial communities from Big Spring, Nevada to study Microbial Dark Matter (Phase II) - Ash Meadows Big Spring | ecosystem: Environmental > Aquatic > Deep subsurface >...
CCAATACCGCCGCCAGCCCATCCACCATTCCGGCGTAGGCGGGCGCAGTCACCGCCCCGATGCACGGTCCCGAACATCGCTCGATGTGATAGAGCAAGCACGGTTTGCCGATGGCGATGTGGCGGTTGAATTTTGAATCCGAGCAGCTCCTGATCGGAAACGTGCGCAACAACAGCTCCAGCGTCTCCCGGATGGCATAGGCGTGGGCATAAGGTCCGAAGTACTGGACTCCTTTGCGGCGGCGGCCCCGCATCACCGCGGCTCGTGGCCATTCCTCATCCCGGGTGAGCGCCAAGTAGGGGAAGCTCTTGTCATCTCGGAGCCGGATGTTGAAGCGAGGCCGATGCTCTTGGATCAGAGAGAACTCCAGCATCAATGCTTCGGTCTCGTTGGCGGTGACGATCCATTCGACCCGCTCGGCGGCCTCCACCATCACCTCGGTGCGAGCTCCCAGCCCACTCCCGAAATAACTGCTCAGCCGAGCTCGTAGCGACTTTGCCTTGCCGACGTAGATGGGCCGCCCGTTGCGATCACGAAACAGATAGGCCCCGGGAGAGTCCGGAATCTCATCCGGATCAGGACGGGCGAGCATGCCCGTGATGGTACCTAGCAGTAGGTTTGGCACTGACTTCAAGTGGGGCTCGGCGCGGTGCCGCCAGGCATAGGTCGAAGGCAACCGGGATGGGCCGTCAAGAATCGAGTCGCCGGGGCCGATGCAGAGGGGGTGAAGAACCCCAAACAACAGACACCTTTCGAGGTAGTCCGGCGGGGCGGGTATCGCCGCGACCAAGTCGACGCCTTCGTGCGCGAGGTCGACGACTTGGTAGCCAAGACTGCCCGGGATCTCGTCGAGTACGAACGCAAGCTCGCCCAGGCCAAGAAAGCGGAAGCCGACACCGCCTACCGGGCTGTGTTCGAGGTGATGGAACTCAAGAACCGAATGGTGGCAGAGGCTAAGGACCAGTCAGATCAGATTCTCTCCCGAGCTCGCCGCGAAGCAGTCGACCTACGGGAACAGTCCAACAAGTTCTCAGTTGAAGCTGCTCGCGAGAGGGCAGAGGCCCAACGCTTGCTAGCCTCGGCGACCGGTGATCGCGATCGAGTGTTGGCCGGACTCCGATCCGAGGCCGAAGTCGAGCTGGCCCGCCTCAAGCGAGAGGCTGAGCTGGCCCTCAAGACGGCATCCGAGCGAGCGGCTGCCGCCGAAGCCATGCGGCAGACCGCCGAGGCTGAACTTGCCCGCGCCAGGCAGCTAACTGATCAAAAGGAGGCTGCCCTGGCAGGTATTCAAACATCCTCCGACGCTGGCGAGCACGATGCGCTCGCCCAGCTCCGCAACGAGATCGAATCGACTCGGCAGCAAGCCGCTGAGGTTTTACGGGCCGCCAACGCCGACCGGGCGGCGGCCGCCGAAGCCCGAGCCCGCTCAGTCGACGAGGCCTCGGCCCAAGCCAACGAGATCATCCGGGCAGCTGAGGAAGAGGCGACCATGCTCAAGCATGCAGCCCACACCCACCTCTCCGAGGCGGAAAAGAAGGCCGGCCAGCTGGCTTCCCAAGCCGCCAGTGCCATCGAACAGTCCGCGGCCCAGGCTAAGGCGGATGAGGAGCTGGCAGCCGAAAGACTGGCAAGCGCCATCGCTCGGGAGGCAGCTGCGGCCGAGGCCGAGCAGCATTCACGTTCGCTGCTGGAGGCTGCTGCCAAGCATTCAGATGCGCTGCGGGCCGAGGCTGAAGCCGCCCTTCAGTCTGCTCAGGTCCGCCAGGTCGAGACCCAGGAAGCCATTGCCCGCTTCCGTGCTCGCCTGCGCGGCGAGACCTAAATTCCCAAATTGGTGCCGAAAACGACGACAGTTGTAGCATTGGTGCATCGGATCAGGTTCTGAGCCAGCGCACTCCCAACAGGCGCGGGATATGGCTTTGCTCGGCAAGTTCAGGAGTCGCCGCGATAGCTGCTTTCCCGGCGGCTTGCTCGACCATCCGTTCCAACATCCAACCCGCTCCGGCTGCGCTAGTTAGTAGCTGACCGAGCGGGCGGTGATAGAAAGTAAGGACGCTTTTCCCGGCTGGGTCCTGAGTCAACCCGGCTGCGAGGTAGTTGCCGAAGCGCCACAGCACTTCACCATCACTGACGTCGATGATGGGGTCAGCCTCCGGCGCCGCAAAGATCGGGTGATTGACTACCACTGCCAGGTTGCCTCCCATCCGCACGATCCGAGCCGTTTCCGCGAAAAAGGCATCGACATCCGAAAGATGGTCGAGTACCAGGCATGAGTAGACCCCGTCCCACACGCCTTCCCGCGCCCAGCCCAAATCGGGGAGGCGAGTGCGTACTACCGGGGGTGGTGCCAGCGCCAGCAACGATTGGCTGAGATCGCACCCGATTACTGCCGCCCCACTGGAGGCAAGCGCCCTTCCCACCTGACCTTCACCACAGCCGGCGTCCAAGTAGCGGGCGCCGGGGACCGGCTCCAGCAGCTCGATGAGGAGCGGAATCACCTGCGCCCGGTACATGGGATCGTCCCGAATTTCCTCCACCCACCAATCCGCGAGTTCGTCCCAGCTCATGCGAGGACGTCGCGTAGGAACTTGCCGGTGTAGCTCTCGGGAACGCCAGCCACCGTCTCGGGAGGACCCTCGGCCACGATGTAGCCACCCTCTTCTCCTCCCTCCGGACCCAAATCGATCACCCAGTCCGCCGACTTGATTACATCCAAGTTGTGCTCGATCACTACCACGCTGTTACCAGCGTCAACCAACCGATGCAGCACCAGCAGCAGTTTTCTCACGTCCTCGAAATGCAGGCCGGTGGTGGGTTCGTCAAGGATGTACAAAGTCTGCCCAGTTGAGCGCCTGCCCAACTCGGAGGAGAGCTTGACCCGCTGCGCTTCACCCCCCGAGAGGGTGGGAGAGCCTTGGCCCAAACGGGCGTAGCCCAACCCGACATCATCGAGCGTCTGCAAAATGCGGCTGATGCGAGGCTGGGCGGCAAAGAACTCGAGTGCCTCACCCACCGAGAAGTCGAGCACCTCGGCGATGCTGCGGCCCCGCCACATCACCTGCAGGGTGTCCCGGTTGTAGCGTTTGCCATTGCACTCCTCGCACGGGATGTAGACGTCAGGCAGGAAATGCATCTCGATCTTGATCGTCCCGTCGCCCTTGCACGCCTCACAGCGCCCTCCGGCAACATTGAAACTGAACCTACCCGGGAGATACCCGCGGGCCCTGGCCTCGGGTCCGGCTGCGAACAGCTGGCGGATGCGATCGAAGACTCCGGTATAGGTAGCTGGGTTAGAGCGGGGTGTGCGTCCGATCGGCGACTGATCGATCTCGATCACCTTGTCCACCCACTCCACTCCTTTCAGCCCCCGGTGACGGCCTGGGAAACGACGACTGCGTTGCAGCTGGGTGGCCAGGGCCTTGGAAAGGATTTCGGTCACTAACGAGCTCTTGCCGCTCCCGGAGACACCAGTCACCGCCACCAATTGCCCAAGCGGGAAGCTGACGTCGATCTGCTTGAGGTTGTTCTCGGCTGCCTTGAGGACAGTGATGGCCTTGCCATTCCCGTCGCGGCGACGCTCCGGGATCGGGATCTTGCGGCGGCCAGCCAGGTAGTCCCCAGTGATGGAACTGGGCTCGCCGATGATGGCGGCCAAGTCTCCTTCGGCAACGATCCTTCCTCCCCGCTCCCCCGCCCCCGGTCCGATGTCAACGATGTGGTCGGCAATCCGGATCGTCTCCTCGTCGTGCTCGACAACGATCACGGTGTTACCCAGATCCCGCAAGTGCATCAAAGTCTCGATCAGTCTTCGGTTGTCGCGCTGATGCAGGCCGATCGAGGGCTCGTCCAAGATGTAGAGCACCCCCACCAGACCCGAGCCGATCTGGGTGGCGAGACGGATGCGTTGGGCCTCACCTCCCGCCAGCGTGGCGGCGCCCCGCGACAGGCTCAGATAGTCGAGACCCACGTCGAGCAGGAACCCGAGCCGAGCCTTGACTTCCTTGAGCACCCCGGCCGCAATCTTCCTCTCGAAATGCGTCAACGACAGCTTCTCCAGTTCTCTTGCCACCGAGTTGAGTGGGAGTGAGCTGAGTTGGTGAATGTTGCGCCCGCCAACTTTCACCGCCAGAGCAACTGGATTCAGGCGGGAGCCTTGGCAGGTGGGGCAGGGAACTTCGCGCATGAACTGGAGGTGGTAGTCCCGGGTCGCCTCGGATTCCGTCGCTTGATAGCGCCGTCGCAGGTATCCCAGCAGTCCCTCGTACTCGGTGTGGTAGCGCCGTTTGCGCCCCCATCGGTTGGTATAGGCAACTTCGATCGGGAGCTCGCCGGTTCCTTCCAGGATGGTCTTCTGATGCCGCTTGGACAGTTTGCCGAACGGGCGCTCGAGGTCGATGTCGAAGGCGGCTGCCACTCCAGCCAGCACCCGCTGGTGATAGCGATCGCGAGTTCCCGCCCAGGGAACGATCGCCCCTTCTGCGATAGACAAGTCGGGATTGGGAATGGCGAGGTCAGGGTCAACTTCGAAACGAGTGCCGATCCCGGAACAGGCCGGACAAGCCCCGTAGGGACTGTTGAACGAGAAATTGCGGGGCTGCAGCTCCTCGAAGCTGGTGCCGTCGTCATCACAGGCCAGTTGTTGGCTGAATGAAAGAGCCTGCCCATCCACAACGTCGATCACTGCGCTCCCATTCGCCAGCCGGAGTGCGGTCTCCATCGACTCGGTCAACCGCCGCTGGATGCCGGGCTTGGCAACCAGTCGGTCGACGACTACTTCGATGGTGTGCTGGTAGTAGCGCTCGAGCCGGATGTCATCAGTCAGATCGCGCACTTCACCGTCGATGCGGGCTCGACTGAATCCCCCTTTGGAGAGATCCTTGAGCAGCTTCTCGAACTCTCCCTTTCGCCCTCGCACCACCGGGGCCAGCACCGAGAACTTGGTCCCGGTCGGCAGCTCCAGCACCTTGTCAACGATTTGCTGGGGGGTTTGGCGGGTCACCGGCTTTCCGCACTGCGGGCAATGCGGAACCCCGATCCGAGCGTAGAGCAGCCGCAGGTAGTCGTGGATCTCGGTGACGGTTCCCACCGTTGAGCGGGGGTTGCGGCTGGCGGTCTTCTGGTCGATCGAGATGGCCGGTGAGAGTCCTTCGATGAAGTCGACGTCTGGCTTCTCCATCTGGCCTAGGAACTGACGGGCGTATGCGGAGAGGCTCTCGACGTAGCGACGTTGGCCTTCGGCGTAGATGGTGTCGAAGGCCAGGCTCGACTTCCCCGAGCCTGACAGCCCAGAAAAAACGATTAGGCGGTTGCGGGGCAGGTCGAGCGACAAGTCCTTGAGGTTGTGCTCGCGGGCGCCCCGGATGACAATCTGGTCGACACTCATCGGGACCGACGAGTGTACCGGAAGGGGTTTGCTGCACCGTCCGGGAAAGAATCGTGGGGTCGCTATTTGCCAGACAGAGCACTCACCTCGGCCCGGCGGGGCGCCACAGCCAGCGCCAGCAGACTGAACACGGGGAGCATCGCCCGCGATATGTCGTAGCTGTGCAACCACACCGGCGCGATCAGGAACGGCGCCAACAACGCGAAAGCCAAGATTGGAGCGGTGAGCAACCAGCGTCGCCGCCAGGCGATTACTGCTGCCGCCACAACGATGCCGGCCAGCACCGCCGGTAGCCAGCGCCCGGTCTGGATCCAAACTCTCGCCGCTTCCGCCACTCCTCGGAAGGGCGGGCCCAGCTGACCCCCCGCCGGTCCTGATAACCGCTGACCCACCCAGATCGCCCACCCTGCAACCGCCGCCAACCCCGGCAGGATCAGGCGCAGGGCCCGGCGTCGGTCTTCCTGCCAGATCCATAGGGCCACCGCCAGACCGACCAACAGGGCAACCTCGCGAGCTAGACCTGCTCCTGCAAAGGCAAACGCGGCCCATCGATCATGGCGGGAAGTCACCGCAGCCATGCCGCCGAACGCCAGGGCGTAGGCGAGCACTCCGCTGCCGGAGAGCGAGATCTCGTCTATCACGCCTGGGTTGAGAGCAAAGGCCAGCCCCCACCAATGCGAAAGGCCAGCGCCGGTTGCCAAATGCCCGACCGCGGCTACCCCCAGCCCAACCGCCAACAGGTTGAGACCCAGCATCCACCACACCAACCACCATTCTCCCAGCAACAAGGCTGGCCGGAGTAGCAGCGGAAACAGAACTCGCTGAGCCCGGTAGCGGGGTACATCAAGCAACGGTTCCAGCTCGGCCGGGCTAGTCAACAGAGGATCGTGGGCGAGGAAGTAGAACAACTTGCCATCGTGACCCTCTTGGCTGGCGTCGAAAACGTTGGGGCCGAGCCGAGCCGAGGCGTAGGCGAGATCGCGCTCGTTGCCGAACTTCACAAAGACTGTGGGATTCCACTGGCTGGCGGCCAGCTGGACACCCGCCCACACCCCGACCATGCCAATTCCGGCCACCACCGCCAACCATCGCCGGCCGGTCATGACCGGTGAGCGACAGCCACCAGCGATAGCCCCAATCGCCGGCGCCGCCGGACCGCTTGCCGACCGCTGGCGGCTGCCACCCGGGAAAGCAAGCGGTTGATGGGCGCCGGCGGAGTGGCAAACCACCCGCCCCGCAGCACCAGCTTGCGGACCAAGGCGACTGGAGTGAGAAATCCGTAGAAGTGACTGCTCCACACCGGCTGCCAACCGTTTTCTGCCAGCAGCCGCTCCAGCGAGGGCCGGGTGTAGCGGGCGTGATGCCCAACCAACTGGTCGTGTCTGCTCCACAGGAAGGGATGACCGGGTACGGTGACGACTGCCCATCCCCCCCCCTGGGTCACCCGGCTAGCCTCGCGCAGCAGCGTTTGCGGGTGGGCCGAGTGTTCGATCACGTCAAACAGAGCCACCCCGGCGAAGGCATGGGAACGAAAGGGAAGCCGGCCGGCGTCCGCCAGCACCAACGGCCTCCCGTCCGAGGTATCTGGCCGGCGCAGATCACAGCGCAGGACTTGGACACCTTCCGGCAGCATGCTGGCGGCTCCGCTCCCCACGTCCACCCAGGAGCCGCCCGGCAGCCCGAAGCGCTCGAACGCTGCTGCCACCATGCGCTGACGTCCTGCGAACCACCAGTGTCCCTGCGGTACCGCTTCGTCGTACTCGGTTGCGAATTGGCTATCCACGCATATCGGCCCGCAGTGTGTCCTGTTCCTCGATCGCCTCTACCAACCGGCGACGGTTGGGGAAATAGATCTCCCGCCACATGCTGGCCAGGGTTCGCAGAGTCTGGGTCACCGCACTGGGCCGCACCGAAGTCTTACCTTTCCGGCGAGGAAAGTGACGAACCCCAACTTGTTCGATCGTCCATTTCCACTTACGGGCCCGCGCCACCAGCTCGGTGTCGATGAAAAAGTCATCTGACAGCAGCACCAGCCGATCGAGTCGCTCCCGGCGCATCAGCTTGAAAGAGCAATCGACGTCTCGCACCTCGACCCGGAACAGCACCCGCACCATCCGGTTGTAAACCCAGGAAACCACCAGCCGGGAAAGGGGGTCGTAGCGATAGACCCGAAAACCGGTCAAGAGGTCGACGCTGTCCATGCGGTGGAGATGATCTCGCAGCTCGCCTACCTCGAACTGCTGGTCGGCGTCGGTATAAAACACGAGATCGTGGCGGGCGGCTGCGAAACCGGTGCGAAGGGCAGCGCCATAGCCGCGGTTGCGATCGTGACTGACCAAACGGAGCCAGCTCAACTCGTCTACTAGCTGTTTGATGACTCCGGCGGTGTCGTCCTGGCTGCCGTCGTCGACCACGATCACTTCGAAATCGGAGGCCGCCTCTGCCAGACCAGCACAAGCGCGGACTGCATCTTCGATCGAGGCCTCCTCGTTGTAAGCCGGAAGCACGATGCTCAGCGAGCGAACCACACTTCCTATATCGGTCGGCCGCCCGATGGCATTAGCCACGGGGTCGACACGAAACACTGGGTGCCGCCGCCGTACTCTGCAGCCAGATCTCGCCGGCTTGCCCGCTCCAGGAGCGGTGGTAGCCCGCCTCCTCTAGGAGGGATTCGGTTTCCGGCGGCAATGAATCCAAGGTGGAGAGAGCAACCACCTCAGGAGTGGAGGTTGCCTCCAGCCCCGGAAACCCGGCGCTGGCACACACCAGTGGAATCGGAAAGCGGTAGATCTGCTCTCGCTTGGCCAGGTGCGGCACCAGGTGCTCGCTGGCGGAAACCGAGACTTCGGGTGGCACCTGTTCGACAACCTCGGAAAGTGCAGACCGGTGGGGTCGGGCAATCGCTTGGATGAACGTGAACGGGTGTCTTGTCTCAAACGGGTTGGGACCCAGCGGCCCAGCCACCAAGAACAAGAGGATGGAGGCCGCCAGCGTTGCCGGAGCCAACTGCGGGTTTCGCGGCAGAGCTTGCAAGCTGCCGGCGATCAGAAACGGAAGCGCCAACGCCTGGTATTGGAAAGCGTACATTCGCATCGGAATGATGTCGGCCATCAGGTTGGCCAAAATCAGTGCCAGCCCCGGCCAAGCCAGTCGCCATCCGCGCAAGGGGAGAAACAGCATCGGCCCTAACACCACGATGTAGACCACCCAAGCCGATCGGTCCAGCCACCGTTCGGCCGCCAAGCGGATCAGCGCCAACGGCCCTTGACCCAGCGCGACACCGAGGGAGTGGTAGCGATCCCAGAACAGGTAACCGCTGCCAAACAAGTCGGCGCCAAACCCGACATAGGCAATCGGCACCGCCAACCCCATCCCGGTGATCGCCAGCAGGCGGCGATCTCGGCTTCGCATGAACGCCATCAACACAACCACCGCTCCCAACACGGCGAGGTCCTCTCGCAGCCCGACCAGTGCCAGCTCGCCCAGCAGCAAGGCGCCGACGTCGGCGGGAGTGGAACTTGCTCTCCATAGCATCCACATCAGCACTGGGATGCCGAACAGCATGGGCCGAACGTCAAACAGCGAGGCGTGCCACAGGGTGGCAGCCAACCCGTACCAGACCGCCCCCATCCAACCCTTGCCCTGGCGCTGGGCGAGCTTATAGGCAGGAAACATTCCCGCCATCAGTGCGGCCGCCTCAGCTAGTTCCAGTAGTTCATAGGTGCCAGGCAGTCGAGCGAGAGGCGAAAGTAGAACTATCAACGGCGAGAAGTGATCGGCAAAGACATGAAAACCCGCGAATCCGCTCTGCCAGCCACCGTGCGAAAGCTCCCACAACTCGTTCAGGTAGAGGCCTGCATCCCAAGCGGTTGAGCTGAACCACCAGTGCCGCAGCCAGGCCAGCAGCGTGAGCGCCAAGCTGGCCGCCGCCCAAGCCGCCAACAGCCAGCCGCCCCGACTCAGCCGGGGACGGCGAGCAAGCGACGCTGACAGGGTGGCCATGGATCAGATCATCGGAACCAGCCGAGGTCGGATTGAGTGCAGAGCACTAACCGAGGCGTCGGATCTCGCTCAATTCCCGCTTGAGATCGTTCACCTCGTCGCGCAAGCGGGCGGCGTATTCGAAGCGCAGCTCGCTGGCCGCCTCTCGCATCTCTTCTTCGAGACTCTGGATCAACCTCACCAGGTCCTGGTCGGGAAGGTCCAACTGGGGGCGATGGTCACGTTGCCTGCGATCGACTGCGGGGGCGCCACTCCCCCGCACCATCTCCAAGATATCGGTGACGTGTTTACGAATGGTTTGGGGGTCGATGCCGTGCTCGGCGTTGTAGACAACCTGAGCCTGCCGGCGCCGGTTGGTTTCGCTGATAGCGCGCCGCATCGACTCGGTTACCACATCCGCGTACATGATCACCTGCCCGTCGACGTTGCGAGCTGCCCGCCCAATCGTCTGGATCAAACTGGTCTCGGAGCGAAGGAAACCCTCTTTGTCGGCGTCGAGGATGGCGACCAGGGATACCTCGGGCAGATCGAGTCCTTCTCGCAGCAGGTTGATACCCACCAACACGTCGAATTCCCCCAGCCGCAGGTCGCGCAGGATCTCGATTCGCTCCAGAGTGTCGATCTCGGAATGCAAATAGCGAGCCCGCACTCCGGCATCCAGCAGGTAGTCGGTGAGGTCTTCTGCCATCTTCTTGGTGAGAGTGGTGACCAGCACCCGCTGGTCGGCTTCGGCGCGGGCACGGATCTGGTGGAGCAGGTCGTCGATCTGTCCCTTGCTCGGCTGCACCAACACCTCGGGATCCACCAGGCCGGTGGGGCGCACGATCTGCTCTACCAGTTGGTCGGAATGGGCCAGCTCCCACGGTCCTGGGGTGGCGGAGAGAAAGATCGCCTGTTGGGTTCGCTCCACCCATTCCTCGAAGCGGAGCGGGCGATTATCCAGCGCCGATGGGAGGCGAAACCCATGTTCGACCAAGGTGTCCTTGCGGCTGCGGTCGCCCTCGAACTGACCCTTGATCTGAGGAACCGCCACGTGGCTTTCGTCAACAATGGTGAGAAACCCCTCCGGGAAGTAGTCGAGCAGTGTGTAGGGAGGCTGACCCACCGCGCGTCCGTCGAGGTGCCGGCTGTAGTTCTCGATCCCGGAACAGAACCCCACCTCCCGCAGCATCTCCAGGTCGTAGGCGGTACGCATGCGCAGCCGCTGTGCCTCCAGCAGCTTCCCATCTGTTTCGAGGGCGGCCAACCGTTCGGCTAACTCGGATTCGATGGTGTCGATGGCGGCCAACATTCGATCCTCCGAAGTGACATAGTGAGAAGCCGGGTACACCCACAACTCAGACAACTCCTCTACCAGCTCTCCGCTAAGCGGATCGAGCTTGGTGATGCGCTGGATCTCGTCTCCAAAGTACTCAACCCGGTACACCGCCTCCTCATAGGCGGGGAACACCTCCAAAGTGTCTCCCTTGATCCGGAACTTGCCGCGGGTAAGGCTGACCTCGTTGCGCTGATACTGGATGGCGACCAGCCTTCGCCGCACTGCGTCCAGCGAGTACTCGACACCTTGCACGAAGCGCACCAACTGGCCCTGGTACTGCTCGGGTGTGCCCAGCCCGTAGATACAGGACACTGAGGCCACCACGATTACGTCCTGGCGAGACAGGAGGGCAGTGGTCGAGGAATGACGGAGCCGCTCGATCTCGTCGTTGATGGTGGCGTCCTTCTCGATGTAGGTGTCGGATTGGGGGATGTAGGCCTCGGGCTGGTAGTAGTCGTAATAGCTGACGAAGTACTCCACCCGATTGTTAGGGAAGAACTGCCGGAACTCGTTGGCGAGTTGAGCAGCCAAAGCCTTGTTGGGTGCCAGCACCAGGGTGGGTCGCTGGAGGGCCTCGATCGTCCAAGCAATCGTCGCCGACTTGCCGGAGCCGGTGATGCCGAGCAGGGTCTGGAAACGATCGCCGCGTTGGACGCCAGCCACTAGCTCCTCGATCGCCTTGGGCTGATCGCCAGCAGGCGCGAAGTCGGCGTGGAGCTGAAACGCGGGCACTAATGGTCTGTTTCGTACAGATTCGCAGCAAAGCTCATGGCGCTCACGCCAGCAATGAATTCATCCACCATGTCAGTGTATGGAGGGAGGCTTGGTGTCTAGCCAGGCCAGGAACTCGTCAACCACCTGGCCCAGCTCGGTCAACGAGCCTTGATTGTTGATGACATAATCAGCACTGGATCGCCAGTCGGCGTCGCTCGGCTGGCAAGCCAAGCGCGCCTTGATTTCCTCGAGCGACCAGCCCAACCCGGTTAGGCGCTCATGCCGCAACCGGGTCGTTGTCACCACTGCCGCCTTCACCCAACCCGGGCCAAGAAAATCACCCGGGATCGGAAGCTCTACCACCACCAGGGACTCGGATGCCTGGGCAACCAGGCGGCGAATCCGGTCTCGGATGGGGGGATGGGTGAGGCGTTCGAGTTCGGCCAGCTGACCTCGGTCGGCGAACACTACCTGTCCCAGCCGGCGGCGGTCGATCTGCCCTTCCAACACTGTCTGTGGCCAGCGGCGCGCCACCTCTGAGAAGGCTTCCCCCTCAGGTTCAAGGACTTGGTGGCCGATCTCATCAGCATGGACCACGCGCGCTCCGCGCGCCCCCAGCAGGCGGGCGACGCTCGACTTTCCGGAGCCGAAACTTCCGCCCAACAGCACCCAGCGCGTGCCCAGCATCACCCGGCCAATGTAGTCAAGGCGTCCGGCTCAGGGCTACGGCCTCGGCTAGATGAGATCGCCTGGGAACCAAGGCTGGCTTCCCTGATCAGATACCTGCAACTGGCGGCATTGGGATTCGGGGCCATGCTCTCTTTCGTTGAGAGTGGGCGCACCACCGCCACCGTGGCGGCCGCGCTGAGTGCTCTCGCCTATGTCTTCCTGCACCAAATGGTGCCAGTCCGCTGGAGAAGGCGGGCCTGGCCAGGCCGCATGCTGGGTCTGACCGGCGTAGCCGCCACCCAGCTGGCAGTTGCCCTCACCGGTGGAGTGGAAAGCCCTTACCTGCTTCTCTCGCTGGCGCCAATAGTTTTCCTCTCGAGCACGCTCGGATGGGCGGCTGGTCTCGAGTGTGCGCTGGCGTCGGCGGCCACCCTGGCTGGCATCGAGTGGATGGCGCATGCGCAGCTGCGTCCGTCCTTGATGACCTGGGCGGGGTTGTACTTATTGGTGGGAGCAACCTTTGGTTTCGCCCGCCGGGTGCTGGTTGAGGCTGGTCGGGCCATCGCCAGAGGAGCCGCTCAGATGGACAGGCTCGAGCGACTGGAAGCTGCTCACCGGCTTCTCTCTCGCCTCTCCGAACTCGCCGAGGGCGCCGAACTCGACCCGATGGCGGCGGCGGCGGCGGCGCTTGACCAGTTGGCGGATCAGGTCGCTTTCACCGCGGCAGCTGTAAACCTGCAAGACCACCGGGGAGCGATCACGGTGGCCTCGCGCGGCGACGAGATCCGGCTGTCGCATCGGCTGACAGTCCCACTAACCAACCGCGCCAGCCTGGTGGGAACCATCACGCTGGGGCGAGCCGGGGTACCTTTCTCCGAAGCCGAACGGGGCTTGGTGGCAGAGGCTTCCAAACCGCTGGCGCTGGCCTTTGCCAACCTGCTCATCCTGCAGGAGATAGGCCAGCGGGCAGTGCGTGAGGAACGCACCCGCCTCGCCCGTGAACTCCACGACGAGATCGGACCCGGTCTGGCTTCGTTGGGTCTGGCACTCGATCTGGCAGCTCTCCAGTTCCCTTCCGAGCCGGCTCTCACCAGCCACCTCGGCAAACTTAGAAAGCACGTCACCGGACTGGTGGAGGACGTGCGCCAGACAGTTGCTGACCTTCGCGAGAGTCAGCATCTCAGCC
>Ga0114938_1002017_pt1 | contig 13270 bp, 6 predicted proteins | sample AshMeaBigSpring_FD_88675 | JGI IMG/M metagenome (GOLD analysis project Ga0114938, IMG submission 88675) | Groundwater microbial communities from Big Spring, Nevada to study Microbial Dark Matter (Phase II) - Ash Meadows Big Spring | ecosystem: Environmental > Aquatic > Deep subsurface >...
CTCCCAATTTGTGTGCAACTGAACCCGCTCAGCGCGCCGGCTCGGCAGGAGCCTCGCCCTCCCAATTTGTGTGCAACTGAACCCGCTCAGCGCGCCGGCTCGGCAGGAGCCTCGCCCTCCCAAGCGCAGGAGCCTCGCCCTCCCAAGCGCAGGAGCCTCGCCCTCCCAAGCGCAGGAGCCTCGCCCTCCCAAGCGCGTGCAACTCAAGTCAGCTCCCGGGCCGCGGACCCGTATGCTACCAGATGCCGCCGGGGGTGGCCAGCATGTCGCCCGCGCCGATCACGCACCAATTACAATGGCCGTGCGGCGGTGTGGAAATACGCAGGGCAGCGGCCCGCCGGGGCGGCGGTCGCTGGCCGCCGCGATCGACGCTCCCTCCAAGTGCAGGAAGGCCCGTCCCGTTCATGCGGACCGCGGATGAATCGCCACCGCCTGCCGCGTGGGACGCGCCGGCCGCGACTCCCGCGCCGGCGGCCGTATTCCAGGCCCGCGGCGTGACCAAGGTCTATCACATGGGCGAGGTCGACGTGCACGCGCTGCGCGGCGTCGACCTGGACCTGTACCAGCACGAGTTCGTCGTCCTGCTGGGGCCCTCGGGCAGCGGCAAGTCGACGCTGTTGAACATCCTGGGCGGGCTGGACGTGCCCACCGCCGGCCGGGTCCGGTACCAGGACCACGACCTGACGGCCTACGACGACCAGGCGCTCGCCGCGTACCGCCGCCAGCACGTGGGGTTCGTCTTTCAGTTTTACAACCTGATTCCCAGTCTCACGGCCCTGGAGAACGTGGCCCTGATCACCGACATTGCCGAGCGTCCATTGCCGCCGGACGAGGCGCTGGCGCTGGTGAACCTGACGGAGCGCAGGCACCATTTCCCGGCGCAGCTCTCGGGCGGCGAACAGCAGCGGGTGGCGATCGCCCGGGCCCTGGCCAAGCGGCCCGACGTGCTGTTGTGCGACGAACCGACCGGGGCCCTGGACGTAACCACGGGGATCGTGGTGCTGGAGGCGATCGAGCGGGCCAACCGCCAGCTGGGGACCACGACCGCCGTGATTACCCACAACGCGGTGATCGCCGACATGGCCGACCGCGTGATCTCGCTGATGGACGGGCGGATCTGCGACACCCGCCGCAATGCGGCGCGGCGGTCTCCGTCCGAACTCCACTGGTGACGCCTTGATCCCGGCCCTGCACCGCAAGCTGCTGCGCGACCTCTGGCATTTGAAGGGCCAGTCGCTGGCGATCTGCCTGGTGATCGGCTGCGGGGTGGCCACGTTCGTGATGTCGCTCAATACGCTCCAGTCGTTGCGCGATTCGCAGGCGGCGTACTACCAGCGGCAGCGGTTCGCGGACGTCTTCGCGCTGCTCAAGCGGGCACCGTTGTCGCTCGCCGAGCGGATCGCGGCCCTGCCCGGCGTGGCCCAGGTCGAGACGCGGATTGTCCGGGAGGTGACGCTGGATGTGCCGGGGCTGGCCGAGCCGGCGGTGGGGCGCCTGATTTCGCTGCCGGAGTTTGGCCCGCCCAAGCTGAACGACATCTACTTGCGGCGCGGCCGATGGATCGAACCGGGGCGGGGCGGCGAAGTGCTGGTGGCCGAAGGGTTCGCCGCAGCGCACGGCCTGCGCCCGGGCGACCCGCTCCGGGCGGTGATCAACGGGCGGCTGCAGCAGTTGGTGATCGTGGGCGTCGTGCTCTCGCCCGAATACATCCTGCAGTTACGTGAGGGAACGCTGCTGCCGGACGAAAAGCGCTTCGGTGTCTTCTGGATGGGATACCGCGAGTTGGCCGCGGCGTTCGACATGGACGGGGCGATGAACGAGGTCAGCCTGACGCTGATGCGCGGCGCCTCGGAGGCCGAGGTGATCCGCCGGCTGGACGAGCTGCTCGCGCCCTACGGCGGGATCGGGGCCTACGGGCGGGAGGACCAGCTGTCGCATCGCTACCTGTCGGACGAGATCCGGCAGTTGCGCAGCATGGGCCTGATCGCCCCCAGCATCTTTCTGTCCGTGGCGGCGTTTCTCCTGAACGTGGTTCTCTCGCGACAGATTCGCACGCAGCGCGAGCAGATCGCGGCGCTGAAGGCCTTCGGCTACACGCGGCGGGAGGTCGGCCTCCATTACCTGCAACTGGTCCTGCTGATCACGCTCCTGGGGGTGCTGCTGGGCACGGTCTGCGGGGCCTGGATGGGCCGCGGGCTGACCGAGCTGTATACCCGCTTCTACCGATTCCCGGTGTTTAGCTTTCGCTTGAACTACGAAGTGGTGCTGACGGCCGCGGGGATCAGCCTGGCGGCAGCCGTGGCGGGGACCGTGGCCGCCGTCTGGTCGGCGATACGGTTGGCGCCGGCCGAGGCGATGCGGCCCGAACCGCCGGCCGACTTCCGGCCGACCCTGGCCGAGCGGACCGGCCTGGGGTTCCTCCTGACGCCCGCCGCCCGGATGATCCTCCGCAATCTCGAGCGGCACCCGTTCAAGGCCCTGCTCGCCACCACGGGTATCGCCCTGGCGGTGGCGGTGCTGATCCTGGGCAGCTTCTCGGAAGATGCCCTCGATTACATGATCGTGTTTCAGTTCGACCTGGCCCAGCGGCAGGATGTCAGCCTCATGTTTGTCGAGCCGGCGCGGGGGCGCGTCCGGCACGAGGTGGCCCGCCTGCCGGGCGTGCTCCAGGCCGAGGGTTTTCGCGCCCTTCCGGTGCGGCTCCGCGCCGGTCACCATATGCGGCGGATCGGGCTCGTCGGCCTGGAGCCCGGCAGCGCGCTCGTCCGCCTGTTCGACGAGCGGAAGCGGACGGTCCTCCTGCCGCCGGACGGGCTGGTGCTCTCGACCAAGCTGGCCGATCTGCTGCAGGTCCGGCCGGGAGACGAGATCACGGTGGAGGTGCTGGAGGGCCAGCGCCCCAAGCGGCAGGTGCTAGTCCGCGGGTTGGTCACGGAGTACGGCGGGTTGAACGCCTACATGCAGCTGGCCGCCCTGCACCGTCTGGTGCGGGAGGCCGACGCCCTCTCGGGAATGCACCTGACCGTGGCGCGGCCGGCCCGCGCGGCCCTCTATCACACGCTCAAGCAGACGCCCCGCGTGGCCAGCGTGACCGTGAAGGAGGCGGCGCTGCAGAGTTTCCGCGACACGGTCGCGGAGAACCTGCTGCGGATCCGGATGTTCAACATTCTCTTCGCCAGCGTGATTGCCTTCGGTGTGGTATATAACAGCGCGCGGATCGCCCTGGCCGAGCGGAGCCGCGACCTGGCCACGCTCCGCGTGATCGGCTTCACCCGCGGCGAGATCTCCGGGATCCTGCTGGGGGAACTGGCGGTCCTGACGCTGGCGGCCATCCCGCTGGGGATGCTGCTGGGGTACCTGTTCGCGGGCTGGGTCACCCGCGGCCTGGACACCGAACTGTACCGGGTTCCCCTGGTCATCGACCGCTCGACCTATGCCTTCGCCGTCACGGTCGTGCTGCTGGCGGCCCTCTTTTCCGGTTTGGTCGTGCGCCGCAAACTGGACCACCTCGACCTGGTCGCGGTGCTGAAGACCAAGGGGTGACCTGCCGCGTGAAGTACTCGATCCGCAAGTTGTTGCTGGTGCTGTCGGCGGCGGCCTTGGCGGCCTCGATCGCCTATGCCTTCCGCCCCCACCCGGTGGCGGTCGACCTGGCGGAGGTCACCCGCGGTCCGCTGCAGGTGACGGTCGACGAGGACGGCCGGACGCGGATCAAGGAGCGGTACATCGTGTCGGCACCGCTGGCGGGCCGGCTGTTGCGGATCGAGCTGGATCCGGGCGATGCGGTGGAGGCCGGCGTGTCGCTGCTGGCGATCATTGAGCCGGGCGATCCAGAGCTGCTGGATGCCCGCCAGCGGGCGGAGAGCGCGGCCCGCGTCAAGGCGGCGGAGACGGCGGTGCAGCGGGCCGCCCCGGCCCTGGAACAGGCCCGTGCGGGCCTGGAGTTCGCCGAGAGTGAGCTGGGCCGGGTCCGCCAGCTGGCGCGGCGGAGCGTGGCGGCCCAGCAGGAATTGGATACGGCCGAACTGCAGTTCCGCCTGCGGACGGAGGAGTTCCGCGCTGCGGCGTTCGCCCAGGAAATCGCGGGGTACGAACTGCAGCTGGCCCGCGCGGCCCTGCTCCGCACGCAAGGCGGGGCCGAGCCGGCGGGCGAGGACTGGCAGTTCGAAATCCGCGCGCCGATCAGCGGCCGCGTGCTGCGCGTGCTGCAGAAGAGTTCCGCCATCGTGGCCGCCGGCGCCCCGCTCCTGGAACTGGGCAACCCGCGCGACCTGGAGGTGGAGGTGGACGTGCTCTCCACGGACGCGGTAAAGATCCCGCCCGGCGCGCCGGTGCTGATCGATCACTGGGGCGGCGAGCAACCGCTGCGGGGCACCGTCCGGCTGATCGAACCGGCCGCCTTCACCAAGGTTTCGGCCCTGGGCGTGGAGGAACAACGCGTCAACGTGATCGTCGATTTCGTCGATCCGTTCGAGAGCCGGGCGTCGCTCGGCGACGGCTTCCGCGTCGAGGCCCGCGTGGTGATCTGGCAGCACCCGGACGTGCTGCGCGTTCCGGCCGGGGCGCTCTTCCGGGCCCAGGACACGTGGTCGGTCTTCGTCGCGCAGCAGCAGCGGGCCCGTCGCCAGCCGATCGCGATCGGCCACCGCAACAGCGTGTCCGCCGAGGTGCGGGAGGGGCTGTCCCCCGGTCAGCAGGTGGTGGTGCACCCCAGCGACAAGGTCCGCGACGGCGTAAGGCTCGCGCCGCGCGAATCGCCGTGACGCGCGGGTCTGCCTGGCCCGGAAGGTTCACCGGCCCCCGGCGGTACGGCGATTCCCGGCGGTTCGAACTGCGTACAGCCGGCCTGTACGGATTTTTGTGTCAATGGCTCTGCCGAAGGGGACAGTCCCATTTTTCTGGCATCCATGCCACAAAAATCGGGACAGTCCCCGTACAGCCGGCAGCGCGAGCGGGCATCCTGTCGCTCGCCGGAATCCCGCGGCAACCCGTCCGTCCGCGGCGGGCTGCCAAGACGGTTGAACACCTCTATGCTTCATCACGACACGGACGGACACATGGCGGTCCTGGGGATGGCCCGGGCTACCACCGCGTGAGACCGCCCTCGGCCCCCGGACCTCAGTGGTTCGCGGCTGGCTTTTCGCGGCAGCGCCGGCGATAATGCAGGACCACATGGCAAGGACAGCTTGCGGATGGGTGGGGAGGCCCTGCTCTGGTTGGCCAGGCTGCCCGCACGCAGGGACGCGTCCTACGCACCCGCGGGGGAATTCCATGACAACCTACTGTCGATCGCTTTCACGGCTGGTTGTGGTGCTGCTGACCTCGCTCGCCCTGCCCGCCGGTGCCGAACCGCCCGCGCAGCCGGCGGAGGGGGCGGCGCAGGACGACTGGATCCAGTTGTTCAACGGACGGAACCTGGACGGTTGGACGCCCAAGATCCGCGGCTACCCGCTGGGCGAAAATTTCGCCAACACCTTTCGCGTCGAAGACGGCGTGCTGAAGGTCGCCTATGACGGCTACGACACCTTTGACGAACGCTTCGGCCACCTGTTCTACGAACACGAATTCTCCCACTATCGGCTGCGCCTGGAATACCGCTTCACCGGCCAGCAGGTCGCGGGCGGACCGCAATGGGCCCTGCGCAACAGCGGGGCGATGATCCACGGTCAGCCGCCCGAGACGATGCGGCGGGACCAGGATTTTCCCGTGTCGATCGAGGTCCAGCTGCTCGGCGGCCTGGGTCAAGGTCCCCGGCCGACGGCCAACCTTTGCACACCAGGCACGCACGTGGTGATGGATGGCCAGCTGGTCAAGCGGCACTGCACCAACTCGCAATCGAAGACCTACGACGGCGACCAGTGGGTCACGGTCGAGATCGAGGTTCGCGGCGGCGACTCGATCCGGCATATCGTCGACGGCCAGACCGTGTTGGCCTATTCCCAGCCGCAGTTGGACGACCGGGACGCGACCGCCCGGCCGTTGATCAAGCCGGAAGGGTCGCGGCTGCTGGAGAAAGGCACGATCTCGCTGCAGTCGGAGAGCCATCCCGTGGAGTTTCGCAGGGTCGAACTGCTTCGGCTGGCGCCCTGAGTCGGACCGTTGGCTCCGTCCCGTTGCCAGCCCGCGGCGGATGATGGACAGCCACGACGCGCTGGCTTATGATCCACAGGTCTTGAGACGCAAATCTCCGACGATCCGCGGCTCCCTCCGGGGGGGCTGCGGCCCCTGCCTTCGGCATCGCAACCCACCTTTGCCAATCCGTTCCGGGAACCTGTGCGAGGCGGCCTGCGCCGCTGCGTCCCCCATCTGGCAGCAAGATCGTGGAGTGACACCGATGGACAAGCTGTACCGAAGCGTCCTGGCCGGTTTGATTCTCTGCGGCAGTTCCGCCGCCTCGCTCGCCGGCGACATGCCGGCGGGCCAGCCCCGGGCCGCGGCGTCCCGGCCGCTCCGCGCGCTGCTCGTCACGGGCGGGTGCTGCCACGACTACGAGCGGCAGAAGGTGATTCTCAGCCGCGGCATCTCCGCGCGGGCCCACGTGAAATGGACGATCGTGCACCAGGGGGGAACCAGCACCAACGCCAGGATTCCGCTGTACGAAGATCCGCGGTGGGCCGAGGTCTATGACGTCGTGGTCCACAACGAGTGTTTCGCGCATGTCTCGGACGTGGAGTGGGTCGAGCGGATCGTCAAGCCGCATCGCGAGGGGGTGCCCGCCGTGTTGATTCACTGCGCGATGCACTGTTATCGAACGGGTACCGACAAGTGGTTTGAGTTTGCCGGCGTGCAGTCGCCCAACCACGGACCGCACTACGCGTACACGGTCGAAAACAAGCGGCCGGATGACCCGATCCTGGAGGGATTTGGCGCGCGGTGGGAAGTGCCCAAGGGAGAGCTCTACAACACGATCAAGACCTGGCCGACCGCCGCGGTGCTGGCCGAAGCCCCGCGGAAGCCGGACCAGGCGCCGCAGGTGTGCATCTGGACGAACCAGTATGGTCAGGGGCGGGTCTTCGGCACGACGATCGGCCACTACAACGAGACGATGGCGGAGCCCGTCTATTTGAACATGGTCACCCGCGGCCTGCTGTGGGCAGCCGGCCGCGACGCCGCAGCGGAATTCCGTCGGACCGACGAGAAGACCGATGCGGAGATTCGGGCCTTGGCCAGGGCGCCGATCGAGGGTGCGGCGCCCGCGCCCGCGCCATCCGCAGAGGCGGTCTGTTGCGGCGCCGGAAGCCTGGCCGCGGACCGGATGGCGACCGCCAGCAGCGAGGAGGCGGGCAAGGGCAACCTGGCGCCACTCGCGGTCGACGGCGACCTGCGGACTCGGTGGTGCGCGGCCGACTCCGCCTCGGGGCACGGGTGGCAGGTCGATCTGGGCGCCGTTGTCGACGTCCGCTCGGTGAGGATTCACTGGGAGGCGTCCGGGGCCGCCTACCGGTACAGGATCGAGGGCTCAGGAGACGGCCAGGATTGGCACACCATCGTCGACCAGTCGCAAAACACGGCTGCCGCAGGGATCACGCCGCACGGGGTTTCGGCGGCTGGGACGCGCTACGTGCGGGTGACGTTCCTGGGTTCCAGCACGGGGCATTGGGCCAGCATCCGCGAGTTCGAGGCCTTTGCGGGGCCGCTGCCCCCCCTGCCTGTCGACGTGCCAGCCGATTCCGGCAAAGACGCGGCGCCCGGTCCGACCGACGTGCGGCCCCCCGACGGTTTCCAGGTCCATGTCTTCGGCGCGCCTCCGGCGGTGAATTATCCGGTCTGCCTGGCCGCGGCCCCGACCGGCGAACTGTTCGTCGGTGTGGACCCGCAGGGCTCGCTGGGCCAGGAACCCGGCCAGGGAAAGGTGTTGTGCTGCCGTGACATCGACGGGGACGGCCAGGCGGACGTGGTCCAGGAGTTTGCCCGGATCGATCATCCCCGCGGGCTGGTTTACGACAACGGATCGCTGTGGGTGCTTCACCCGCCGCTGCTGAGCGTTTACCACGACGACGACCGGGACGGAGTGTCCGACCGGCACCAGGTTCTGGTAACCGGCGTGAGCACCGACCAGGTGCAGAAGCGCGGGGCGGACCACACGACCAACGGTATCCGCCTGGGGATCGACGGTTGGATCTACATCGCGGTGGGGGACTTCGGCCTGGTCCAGGCCCGGGGGACCGACGGCAGCGAACTGAACCGGCGCGGCGGGGGCATTATCCGCGTCCGCCCCGACGGCACGGAACTGGAGATTTACTGCTGGGGGCTGCGGAACATCGTGGATGTCGCCGTCGACCCGTACCTGAACGGCTTCACCCGCGACAACACCAACGACGGCGGCGGCTGGGACATCCGGTTGAGCCACATCGTGCAAACGGCCCAATACGGCTATCCGTCCCGGTACAAGAACTTCACCGACGAAACGATGCCGGCGCTGGCCAGCTACGGCGGGGGTTCAGGGTGTGGTGCGATCTACCTGCACGACCTCCGCTGGCCACAGCCCTTTGGCGACGCCCTGTACACCTGCGATTGGGGGCGGAACCTGGTCTACCAGCACAACCTGCCGCCGCGCGGGGCCACCTTCACCGCCCACCAGGAACAGTTCCTGCAGATTCCGCGGCCGACCGACATCGACGTGGACGGCAGCGGCCGGATGTACGTCAGCAGCTGGCGCGGGGGCGGTTTCAGTTACGGCGGGCCCCAGGTGGGGTTCGTGGCCCAGGTCGTGCCGGAGGGCCTGGTGCCGGCGCCGTTTCCCGATTTGCGCGCCGCCCGTGACGAGCAGTTGGTCGAGCACTTAAGCGCTCCCAGCGGCGTCTACCGGCTGCACAGCCAGCGGGAGATTCTGCGGCGGGGGCGCAATCCGCAAACGACGGCCCGCCTGGTCGCATTGGCTTCCCGGGCCGATGCCCCGCTGTACGGCCGCGTCGCAGCCATGTTCACGCTCAAGCAGCTCGACGCGGCCGCCGCCCACCCGGCGCTGATCACACTGGCGGGCGACGCAGCCGTGCGCGAGTTCGCCCTGCGAGCGCTGACCGATCGCCGGAGGCAGTTGGCGGGGGTACCGCTCGAGCCGCTGATCGCCGCGCTCGGCGACCCGCAACCGCGGGTCCGCGCGCAGGCGCTCGTCAGCCTGGGTCGCTTGGGTCGGATCGCCGCCGCGGCGCAGATTCTGCCGCTCACGCAGCGGGCAGATGATGATCAGCCGCCGACGGAGCAGCCGCTCTGGAACCAGCCGGATCCCGGTCGCGTACTGCCCCACCTGGCCGTGCAGGCGCTGGTCGCCCTGCGTGCGATCCCGGCATGCCTGGAGGCGCTGGAGGGCCCGTACCGCCAGGGGGCCCTGACCGCGCTCGGGTCGCTGCACGAGCCCGCGGCCGTTGGCGGACTGCTCGGGCGACTGAACTCCTCCGCCGATCCGTCGTTGCGACAGCAGATGCTCACGACCCTGATCCGGCTGTACCATCGCGAGGGCCCGTACCAGCAGGGCTGGTGGGGAACCCGGCCGGATACCAGCGGGCCGTACTTCGACCGCCAGGTCTGGTCCGAGAGCCCCCGCATTGCGGACGCAGTCCGGGGGGCGATGGCCGACGCCGACGCGGCGACCGCCGCGCACATCCAGCACCAACTGGCGCGGCACGGCGCGAAGATCGACGGGCTGATCGCCTCGAGCACCGGCGTCAGCGGTGATCTGCCGCCGCAGGAGCCGATCACGCTGCCCCAGGCCGATCCCGGGAATCCGAACCTGATCGCCAATCTGTCCCCTGAGGTGGTGGCCGCCCGGGCGCTCCAGGCCCAGGGCGACGCGGCGCGCGGCGCGGAGCTGTTCACACGGCAGGCGTGCGCCGCCTGTCACACGGTGGCCAATGGCCAGGTCCCCAAGGGCCCCCACCTGGTCGACATCGGGGAACGATACAAGCCCGCGGAGCTGGTCGAGTCGATGCTCCGCCCAAGCGCGAAGATCGCGCAGGGCTTCGACACCTATGCGCTGGTGCTCGAGGACGGCCGGGTGCTGAATGGATTCATCGTCTCCGAGCGCGCGGACTCGCTCGTCGTGCGGGAGGCCAACGGGCTGGCCCGGGAACTGGCCGCTAGCCAGCTCGAGCAGCGCGTCCGGCAGGAGACGTCCATCATGCCCACCGGAATCGTCGACAACCTCACGCCGGAACAGTTGGGCGACCTGATCGCCTATCTGCAATCCCTGCACTGAACCTGGGGAATTCCGGGGTACCTTTCCCCGCGCGGCGGGAGTAGGCTGGAAGTGGGAGACGGACGGCCGCCAAAGACGGACGGCCGCCAAAGACGGCCGGACGAAACAGTTTTGCGGCACCTGGGGCGTTTGTTGAGTAGAGTCGTTTGCCCTCAGATGTGCGCGGCGAGCGCGCATCTCTTGGGTTGTGGGTGACAGGCTGGAAGCCTGTCCCACGTCAGGCTTACTCCGTGTGCCGTCACCGGATATTCGGCACACGGAGTGTGCCGACTACAATACGAGGGCGAGGCTCCGGGAGGGCGAGATTCCGGGAGGGCGAGGCTCCTGCCGAGCCGGCGGCGCCACGGCTCAGCAGGAGCTTCGCCCTCCCAGGTTGAGCTTCGCCCTCCCAGGTTGAGCTTCGCCTTCCCAGGTTCAGGAGCTTCGCCCTCCCAGGTTGAGCTTCGCCCTCCCAGGTTGAGCTTCGCCTTCCCAGGTTCAGGAGCTTCGCCCTCCCAGGTTGAGCTTCGCCCATCCAAGGTCCTGAAAGTCCATTCCGGCTCGCCACCGCTGCCGCACCGGGCGCCGCGCCCGCGCCGAGGCACGCCCGGCGCGGGCCCGCAAGACGATGAACCAAGGAGTACGCGCAACCATGGCTCGACGACGCGTGATATTCCTCTGCGCTCTGGTGCTGCTGTCCTGCGCCGGCCCGCTGGCCCGCGCCGCGGGTGGCGGGCCGGAATGGCCGATCGACTTCACGCGCGACGTCCGGCCGATCCTTTCCAACCGCTGTTTCCGTTGCCACGGACCGGACAAGGAGGAGCGGGAGGGCGGATTGCGGCTGGACACGGCCGCGGGTGCGGTGGCGGAGACCGACTCGGGATCGCAGGCGATTGTGCCGGGAGATCCGGACGAGAGCGAACTCCTCCGGCGGATCACCAGCGATGACGAGGACGAGCGAATGCCGCCGGCCGAGGCGGGAGCGCGGCTGACGGAGCGCGAGGTACAGCTGCTGACCGAATGGATCCAGGCCGGGGCGCCCTACGCCGAGCACTGGTCGTATGGCAAACCCGTGCGCCCCGAGCTGCCGGACCTGAATCAAGTTCCCGCGCCGCTGAGCGACTGGCCGCAGAACGAAGTGGACCAGTTCATTCTCGACCGGCTCGCGCGCGAGGGTCTGGCTCCTTCGCCCCAGGCCGATCGCGCGACACTGATCCGCCGCGTCTGGTTAGACCTGGTTGGGCTGCCGCCCAGCAGGGAGGAGGTCGACCGGTTCCTGGCGGACGCCGACCCCCAGGCGTACGAGCAGGCGGTCGATCGCGCGCTGGCGCATCCGGGTTACGGCGAGCACTGGGCGCGGCAATGGCTGGACCTGGCCCGCTACGCCGACTCGGCCGGCTACGCCGACGATCCGCCCCGCACGATCTGGGCCTACCGCGACTGGGTGATCCGGGCCCTGAACGCGAACCAGCCGTTCGACCAGTTCACGGTCGAGCAGCTGGCGGGCGACCTGCTGCCCGACGCCACGCCCGACCAGCTGACCGCCACCGCCTTTCATCGCAACACGCTCACCAACAACGAGGGCGGTACGAACGACGAGGAGTTCCGCAACGTGGCGGTCGTTGATCGCGTCAACACCACGCTGGCGGTCTGGATGGGGACCACGATCAACTGCTGCCAGTGCCACAACCACAAGTACGACCCGCTGACGCAGGAGGAATTCTTCCGGCTGTTCGCCATCTTCAACAACACGCAGGACGCCGACCGCAAGGATGAGGCCCCCGTGCTGCAGGTCTGGTCGATGGCACAGCGTCGGCAGCGGGCGCAGTGGGAGTCGGAGCGGGCCGAGCTGCAGGCGGCGGGCGGTTCTCCGCCGCCGCGGCTGGCGGAGCTGGACAAGGCGCTGGCCAACATGAAGCCTGAGACGAGCGTGCCGGTGATGCGCGAGACGGAGGCGAAGGCCCGGCGCAAGACGTTCGTGCAGCGCCGCGGAAACTTCCTGGACCTGGGCCCCGAGGTGACCGAGGGTGTGCCGGCCGCATTGCATCCGCTGCCGGCCGACCAGCCAGCCAACCGGCTGGCACTGGCCCGCTGGCTGGTCGATGAACAGAACCCGCTGACCGCGCGGGTGATTGCCAACCGCTACTGGGAAACGATCTTCGGCCGCGGCATCGTGGTGACCAGCGAGGAGTTCGGCGCGCAGGGCGAACTGCCGACGCACCCGCAGCTGCTGGATTGGCTGGCGACCGAGCTGATCCGCAGCGGCTGGGACACCAAGGCGCTGCTGCGGCTGCTGGTCACGTCGGCCACCTACCGGCAAACATCGCGGGTCACTCCCGAACTGCTGGCCCGCGATCCCGAGAACGTGCTGCTGGCCCGCGGTCCGCGGGTGCGGTTGTCGGCCGAGATGGTGCGGGACCAGGCCCTGGCCCTCAGCGGCCTGCTCAGCTCGACCATGTACGGCCCGTCGGTCAATCCGCCGCAGCCGAAGCTGGGCGTGAAAGCGGCCTTTGGTGGCGGCGTCGACTGGACGACCAGCGAGGGCGAGAACCGCTACCGGCGGGCGATTTACACGACCTGGCGGCGCTCGAACCCCTACCCGTCCATGGCGACGTTCGACGCGCCTAACCGCGAGGTCTGCACGATCCGCCGCGCACGGACCAACACCCCGCTGCAGGCCCTGGTGACGCTGAACGACCCGGTCTACTTCGAGGCGGCGCAGGCGCTGGCCCGCGCCGTCGTGGCCGCGGTTCCCCCCGCCTCTGCAGGTGACGGCCAGCCGGCCGACGCGGCGTCGGTGGGCAGCCTATCGAGCGCGGTGATCGCGGATCGGGCCCACACCGCCTTTCGCCGCTGCCTGCTGCGGCAGCCGAACGACGCGGAACTGCAACAGCTGGTGCAGCTCTACCAGCGGGCCCGCGAGCGGCTGTCGGCCGAGCCGGACAATGCCCGGCGGATCGCCACCCAGCCGCTGGGGCCGGCCCCCGAGGGTGCCGACCTGGCGGAACTCGCCGCCTGGACGGTGGTCAGCAACGCCCTGCTGAACCTGGACGAGATGTTGATGAAGCCGTGAGAGATTCCAGGGGGTCAGGTCCA
>Ga0114938_1002019_pt1 | contig 13257 bp, 9 predicted proteins | sample AshMeaBigSpring_FD_88675 | JGI IMG/M metagenome (GOLD analysis project Ga0114938, IMG submission 88675) | Groundwater microbial communities from Big Spring, Nevada to study Microbial Dark Matter (Phase II) - Ash Meadows Big Spring | ecosystem: Environmental > Aquatic > Deep subsurface >...
GCCTCGTCCAGCAACCGATCGCGAGCCTGGTCGGCGAAGGCGACGGCATGGTGGACCTCCTCGTGCGCATGCTCGACGACAAGGGCGAGGAAGTCCTGCCGTCGGAGTTCCTCGCCGCGGCGCAACGCACCGACCTCATGAAGAACATCGACCGCTGGGTGGTCGGCGCTGCGATGTCGTACTGCGCCGCGCGCAAGCCACACCGCGTCTTCGTGCGCATCTCGCGCGATTCCGTGCGCGACCAGACGCTCGGCACCTGGCTGCAGCAGCAGCTGCGCGCCTCCGGCGTGGATCCTCGGCGGCTGGTGTTCGAGCTGCCCGAGGAACTCGCCAACAAGAACCTGAAGGAAACGAAGGAGCTGCAGGCGCTGATCCGCCCGCTCGGCTTCGAGCTCGCGATCGAGAATTTCGGCGCCGGACACGACCAGGCCCAGCTGCTGAACCACGTGCCGGTGAACTACGTGAAGATCGACGGCGCCCTGATGCAGGGCCTGGCCAACGACCGCTCGTCGCAGGAGCGGGTGAAGGGGCTGGTGGAGCGCGCCAAGGCGGCGGGTGCCACCACGATCGCCGAGCGCGTCGAGGACGCGAACACCATGGCCGTGCTCTGGCAGCTCGGCGTCGAGTTCGTGCAGGGCTACTTCGTGAATTCGCCCGAGGAAGTGGTCATGTGAGTCGTCACTCGACTTCCAGCCCTTCGACCTTCCGCCAGCCCCGCGGCAGCACCGCGCCACGCTGGCCGCGCTCGCCGCGGTAGTCGGCGAGTTCCTTGTAGGTGAGCCCCATGTGCCGCTCGCCCATCAGCAGGCGCAGTGCCTGACCCGGGCCGACGGTGGCGATCGCGAGCAGCGACTCCGGCTCCACGAGCGACTTCTTGGTCGAGACGCCAAAGATCTTGTTGCCCTTGCCGCGCGGCAACTCCGGCAGCTCGGTCGCCGGGAACACCAGCAATCGTCCTTCGGAATTGAGCGCCGCCAGCAGCACCCCCTCGCCGGCGGCGTACGGCACCGGTCCGATCGCCACTGCGCCGTCGGGGACGTTCAGCACCGCCTTGCCCGCTCGATTGCGGCTGTGCAGGTCAGCGAACTTCGCGATGAAGCCGTAGCCCGCGCTGCTCGCCAGCACGCAGCGCTCGTCGGGCTCGCCGATCAGCACGCCGGCGAAGGTGGCGCCGTCGGGCGGATCCAGCCGTCCCGACAGCGGCTCGCCCTGCCCGCGGGCCGAGGGCAGCGTATGCGCGAGCAGGCTGTAGGCCCTGCCCGTGCTGTCGAGAAACACGGCGAGTTGCGTGCTGCGGCCGCGCGCGCAGGCGCGGTACTCGTCGCCCGTCTTGTACGAGAGCGAGCGCGGGTCGATCTCGTGGCCCTTGGCCTGCCGCACCCAGCCGCTCCTCGACAGCACCAAGGTCACGGGCTCGCTGGCCACCAGTTCGGTCGCGTCGATGGCCTGCGCCGCGGCGCGCTCGACCAGCCGCGTGCGTCGGGCGTCGCCATACTTATCGGCGTCCGCGACGATCTCCTCGCGCACGAGCTTCTTAAGCTTCGCCTTGCTGCCGAGCAGCTTCTCGAGATGGTCGCGTTCCTTTGCGAGCTCGCCCTGTTCGCCGCGGATCTTCATTTCCTCGAGGCGCGCCAAGTGACGCAGCTTGGTCTCGAGGATGGCCTCGGCCTGCAGCTCGGAGAGCTGGAAGCGGGCCATCAACGCCCCCTTCGGCTCGTCCTCGTAGCGGACGATGCGGATCACCTCGTCGAGGTTGAGGTAAGCGACCATCAAGCCGTCGAGTATGTGCAGCCGCGCGTTGACCTTCTCGAGGCGGTACCGCAGCCGGCGCGTCACCGTGTCGACGCGGAACGACAGCCACTCCTCCAGGAGCGCCTTGAGCCCCATGACCCGCGGGCGGCCGTCGCGAGCGATGACGTTGAGGTTCACGCGATAGGTGCGCTCGAGGTCGGTCGTGGCGAACAGGTGCGCCATGACCTGCTCGACGTCCACGCGGTTCGAGCGCGGCGTAATCACGAGCCGCGTCGGGTGCTCGTGGTCCGATTCGTCGCGCAGGTCCTCGATCATCGGCAGCTTCTTGGCGCGCATCTGCGCCGCGATCTGCTCGAGCACCTTGGACCCCGAGACCTGGTACGGCAGCTCGGTGACCACGATCTCGCCGTCGTCCATTTCATAGCGGGCGCGCGCCCGGAACGTGCCGTTGCCGCTCTCGTATAGGGCGCGCAGCTCCGCGCGCGGCGTGATGATCTCGGCACCCGTCGGGAAATCCGGGCCGTGCACGTGCTCGCAGAGCTGCGCGAGCGTGGCATTCGGCTCATCGAGCAGCCGCACGCAGGCGGCCGCGACTTCCTTCAGGTTGTGCGGCGGGATGTCGGTGGCCATGCCGACCGCGATGCCCGTAGCCCCGTTCAGCAGCAGGTTGGGCAGCCGCGCCGGCAGCAGCGCCGGTTCTTCGAGCGAGCCGTCGAAGTTCGGCTGCCAGTCCACCGTGCCCTGGCCGAGTTCGGAGAGCAGCACTTCCGCGTAGCGCGTGAGCTTCGACTCCGTGTAGCGCATCGCGGCGAACGACTTCGGGTCGTCCGGCGAGCCGAAATTGCCCTGCCCGTCCACGATCGGATAGCGATACGAGAACGGCTGCGCCATCAGCACCATCGCCTCGTAGCACGCCGAGTCGCCGTGCGGGTGGAACTTGCCGATCACGTCGCCCACGGTGCGCGCGGACTTCTTGTGCTTCGCGGTCGCCGCGAGCCCGAGCTCGCTCATCGCGTAGATGATGCGGCGTTGCACGGGCTTGAGGCCGTCGCCCACGTGCGGCAGCGCGCGGTCGAGGATCACGTACATCGAGTACTCGAGGTACGCGCGCTCGGTGAAGCTGCGCAGCGGCTGGCGCTCGACGCCTTCGAAATCGAGGGCCGTCTGGTCGGAGCCCGGGGTCCTGCTCGTCGTCATGGCGTCGCTCCGCCGGCGGCGGCCGCCGCGAGGGACTCGACGGCCGTCGCGAGATTGCCCTTCGTCTCGAGCCACTCCCGCCGGTCGGACGCGCGCTTCTTGGCGAGCATCATGTCCATGATCTGGTCAGCCTGGTCGGCCGCATCCACCGTGAGTTGCACGAGTCGCCGCGTCTCGGGCGCCATGGTGGTCTCGCACAACTGCAGCGGGTTCATTTCACCCAGGCCCTTGAACCGCGTCACCACGGGCTTGGCGCGCGGGTTCTCGGTGCGGATGCGCTCGAGGACGCCGTTGCGTTCGGCGTCGTCGAGGGCGTATGCAACGCTCTTGCCGTAGTCGATGCGGTAAAGCGGGGGCATCGCGACGTACACGTGTCCCGCCAGCACCAGCGGGCGGAAGTGCCGCAGGAACAGCGCGCACAGCAAGGTGGCGATGTGCAGCCCGTCGGAGTCGGCGTCGGCGAGGATGCAGACCTTGCCGTAGCGCAGGCTCTTCAGGTCGTCCGACGCGGGATCGATGCCGATGGCGACCGTGATGTCGTGCACTTCCTGCGAAGACAGGATTTCGCCTGATTCGACTTCCCAGGTGTTGAGGATCTTGCCGCGCAACGGCATCACCGCCTGAAATTCCCGGTCGCGCGCCTGCTTGGCGGAGCCGCCGGCGGAGTCGCCTTCCACGAGGAACAACTCGGCGCGCTTCGGGTCCTGGCTGGTGCAGTCGGCGAGCTTGCCCGGCAGCGCGGGACCGCTCACCACGCGCTTGCGCGCCACCTTCTGGCTCGCCTTGAGGCGCTCCTGCGCGTTGCCGATGGCGAGCATCGCGATGCGCTCCCCCGCCTCCGGGTGCTGGTTGAGCCAGAGGCCGAACTGGTCCTTGACGATGCCGCTGACGAAGGCCGCCGGCTCGCGCGAGGTGAGCCGCTCCTTGGTCTGGCCCGCGAACTGCGGGTCCTTCATCTTCATCGACAGCACGTAGCTGGTGTCGTCCCACACGTCCTCCGGCGACAGCTTCAGGCCGCGCGGCAGCAGGTTGCGGAACTCGCAGAACTCGCGCACCGCCTCCGTGAGGCCGAGCCGGAAGCCGTTGGCGTGCGTGCCGCCCTGCAGCGTCGGGATCAGGTTGACGTAGCTCTCCTCGAGCCGCGCGCCGCCATCCGTGCGCCACACGACAGCCCACTCGACGCCTTCCTGTTCGCCCTCGACCGCGCCGGTGAAGGGCTCGTCGGGCAGCCACTCGCCCGACTCCAGCGACTCACGCAGGTACTGCTCGAGACCACCTTCGTATTTCCACGAGTCGGTCTCGCCCGACTTCTCGACGGTGAGCTTCACCTCGAGGCCCGGGCAGAGCACCGCCTTGGCCTTGAGCACGTGCTTCAACTTCGAGACCGATACTTCGGGTGTGTCGAAGTACGACGGATCGGGCCAGAAGCGCACCGTGGTGCCGGTGTTGTTCTTGCCGACCTCGCCCACCACCTCGAGCTTCGAGTGCACCTTCCCGTTCTTGAAGGCGATGTTGTATTCCTTGCCGCCGCGTCGCACCCAGGTCTCGAGGTGCTTCGACAGCGCGTTCACCACCGACACGCCCACGCCGTGCAGGCCGCCCGAGAACTTGTAGGTCTTGTCGGTGAACTTGCCGCCCGCGTGCAGGCGCGTGAGGATCAGTTCGACGCCGCTCACCTTCTCCTTCGGGTGAATGTCCACGGGCATGCCGCGGCCGTTGTCGGCGACTTCGACCGAACCATCCTTGAAGAGCGTGACCGAGATCCGGTCGCAGTGACCGGCGAGCGCCTCGTCGACGCTGTTGTCGACGACCTCGTGCACGAGGTGGTTGGGCCGGCTGGTGTCGGTATACATGCCCGGCCGGCGCCGGACGGGCTCGAGTCCGCTCAGGACCTCGATGTCTTGAGCGGTATAGGTCTGGGTCATCAGGGGCGGTTCCGCGGCTCGCGACGGGTGAAAAGGCGCGCGGATTCTAGCAGCGCGGATCGGCGGCAGCGAAACTCATCAATCGCGTCGACAATGACTGCCCATGAGCGGACAGCCGGGGAGCTGGCGGCGGGCGTCGCGCGCGAGCCCCCCGGGATGGGTTCACGGCGGCCCGCCGAAGGATCCCTGGCTGTCCGGTCAGCGTGGCGGTCGCTTACGCGAGATCGCGCACCAGCGCCTCGCGCGCCGCCGTCGGCAGCGGATCGATGGCGTGCCGGTAGGCCTCGTGATCCATGCCGATCGAGATCGCCGCGCCGCCCTTCGCTGCGGCAACCATCGCGGGCGCGAGCTCGAACCGCAGGAAATGCACCGAAGAGGTCTTCTCGTCGTTCTCGCGCTCGAGATCCTCGTCGGCGATGGCGAACACACGCTCGTGGCCCGCGACCTGAACCCAGCAGCGGTCCTCGATGCCCTTCATCGTCGCGAGCGCGACACGTCGTTGCTCGACCTCGGGGAACTCGATCAGCAGCGTCACCTTCCAGTTCGAGCCGTCCGGGATCAGCGGGTTGTAGGCAGCGAGTTCGTCGGCGATGCCCTCGGCCTCGAAGATGCGCTCGATGCGCAGCATCTCCTGCACCTGGTACTGCACCGTCAGGCGGTCCTCGAAGCACCACGTGGCGTTCGGGCCGCACTGCAGGGTGCGGTTGCGCTTGTGCGCGATCACCTTCGGCCGGAACTCCGGCCGCTGCTTCGCGTACTGCTCGAGGCTGAACAGGTCCTCCGGCCGCAGCCGGGTGGCGGGAGTGGCGACGTTGGCATTCATGGCGTGTACCTCGATCCGGTGTCGGCTTCAGTGCCCGACGTTTCGCGCGCGGGGCAGGCCTAGATTCCGTACGCGAGCCTGAGCAGCCTGAGCGGGTGCGTCGGCGGCACGCTCGGCTCTTTCAGGCCCGACTCGATCTGGTGGCCGGCCATCGGGCAATCGCTCGCATAGTAGTCGGGCGACGCCTGCTGCACCTTGTTGAACACCGGCTTGCCGATCTTCATCGAGGTGTCGCGATATTCGCGCTTCACGCCGTAGGTGCCGTTGTGTCCGGAGCAGCGCTCGATCGCCTCGATCTCGGTGCCCGGCACCAGCTGCAGGACGTCGCGGGTCTTGAGGCCGAGGTTCTGCACGCGCAGGTGGCAGGGCACGTGGTAGCTCACCTTGCCGAGTCGCTTCCCGAAATCGGTGCGCAGCAGGCCCGCCTTGTGCCGCAGCATCAGGTATTCGAACGGGTCAAACATCGCGGCCTTCACCTTCTGCACCTGCGGATCGTCCGGGTAGAGCAGCGGCAGCTCCTGCTTGAACATCAGCACGCACGACGGAATCGGCGCCACGATGTCGTAGCCCTGGTCCACCATCGCCGCCATCGCCGGGATGTTGACGCTCTTCGCCTTCTCAATCGACTCGAGGTCCCCGAGTTCGAGTTTCGGCATGCCGCAGCAGCGCTCCTGCGGGATCACCGACACCGCGATGCCGTTGTGGCGGAACACGGCGGCGAGGTCGTCGTCGATGTCCGGTTCGTTGCGGTTGCAGTAGCAGGTGGTGAAGAGCGCCACCTTGCCCTTCGTCTCCGGCGTGGCCTTGACCTCGAGACCCGGCTTGTCGCCGCGTGCCACGCGCGCGCGGCCCGAGTCGCTGTGGTACTTCGGGATCGGCGCCGCGGGGTGCACGCCGAGCGTCTTCTCGAGCATGCCGCGGCCGAAGCTGCTTCGGTTCACCGCGTTCACGATCTGCGACACGACCGGGATGCCCGCGATCGCGCCGACCGTGTCGGTGGACGACAGGATCTTGTCGCGGGCGCGCGTTTCGCCCTTGCGGAACGTCACCGCCTTGGCGCGCAGCATCAGGTGCGGGAAGTCGATGTTCCAGGGGTGCGGCGGCACGTACGGGCACTTGGTCATGTAGCACATGTCGCACAGGTAACAGTGGTCCACCACTTCCCAGTAGACCTTCTTGTCCACGCCGTCGAGTTCGGCGGTGGGAGATTCGTCGATCGCGTCGAACAGCAGCGGAAACGAGTTGCAGAGGCTGAAGCAGCGCCGGCAGCCATGGCAGAGGTCATAAACCCGTTCGAGTTCCTTGAACAGCGACTCCTCGTTGAAGAAGTCGGGGTTGCGCCAGTCGATGGGGTGGCGCGTGGGCGCGGCGAGGCTGCCCTCCCGACCAGGAGGCACCTGGGTGTGTTCGGCCATGGTCGTCTCCTCGAACCTGCCCGGCTGCGGGCCGGGCGTAAACGTAAAAAAGGGCGGACCCGCGGGGCCCGCCCTCTTTAGCAACCGTCGCGATCGGTCGATCAGAGGGCGTCGAGCGCCTTCTGGAAGCGATTGGCGTGCGAGCGCTCGGCCTTCGCCAGCGTCTCGAACCAGTCCGCGATCTCGTCAAAGCCTTCGTCGCGCGCCGACTTCGCCATGCCCGGGTACATGTCGGTGTACTCGTGGGTCTCGCCGGCGATCGACGCCTTCAGGTTGTTCGAGGTGCTGCCGATCGGCAGGCCCGTGGCCGGATCGCCCACCGCTTCGAGGTACTCGAGGTGGCCGTGCGCGTGGCCAGTCTCGCCTTCGGCCGTCGAGCGGAACACGGCGGCGACGTCGTTGAACCCCTCGACGTCGGCCTTCTGCGCGAAATAGAGGTAGCGGCGATTGGCCTGCGACTCGCCGGCGAACGCGTCCTTCAGGTTCTGTTCGGTCTTCGTGCCTTTCAAGTTCTTCATGGGTACCTCCAGTAACGGACCCTCGCCCAGGGGACGAGATTAATTTAGACTATGTCTAACTGACCGGCAACTCAGAACGGTTCGGTAATCACGCCAACGCTACCAGACCGTCCTGCCGCGGGTGATTCGGACTGTCCGGTATTGCGGTTTCCGGTTCATATCTCCCTGCGTTGACCCTCCCCCACCCCTGTGCAAGGCTTGCCGGCCTCTGGAGAGCATCGTGACCCCCAAGAAAGGCAAGACGGTCGATTTCGAACAGGCACTCGGCGAACTCGAGGCCGTGGTCGAGAAGCTCGAGCACGGCGACCTGCCGCTCGAGGAGGCGCTGAAGCAGTTCGAGCGCGGCATCGAACTCACCCGCGGCTGCCAGGCGTCGCTGAAGCAGGCCGAGCAGCGGGTGGAGATCCTGCTCGCCAAGACGCCGGACGCGACCCCCGAACCCTTCGACGCCGCCGAGTGACCCCGGCGCAGGCCCGCCCAGGATGACGGCCGACTGGGACGCCCGGCTCGAATGCTGGCGCAAGCGCGTCGAACGCGAGCTGGACGCCTGCCTGCCACCCGAGACCCGGGAGCCCGTGCGCCTGCATGCGGCCCAGCGCTACAGCGTGCTGGCGCCCGGCAAGCGCGTGCGTCCTGCACTCGTATACGCCACGGCCGAAACCCTCGGGGTGCCGCTCGAGCGCGTCGATGGCGCCGCGTGCGCCGTGGAGTTGATCCACGCCTATTCGCTGGTGCACGACGACCTGCCGGCGATGGACGACGATGACCTGCGCCGCGGCCGCCCCACGTGTCACCGCGCCTTCGACGAGGCCACGGCGATCCTGGCCGGCGACGCGCTGCAGGCGCTCGCCTTCGGCGTGTTGGCGCATCACCCGCACGGACCCGAGCCCGCGGTGCGCCTGCAGCTTGTCGCGACGCTGGCCGACGCGAGCGGCACCGCTGGCATGGCCGGCGGGCAGGCGCTCGATCTCGGCGCAGAAGGACGAAACCTCGGGCTCGCCGACCTCGAACAGATTCACGCGCTCAAGACCGGTGCGCTGATCCGTGCCAGCGTGCGCATGGCCGCGCTGTGCGCGCCGGGCCTCGACGACGCGGGCCGCGATGCGCTCGAGCGGTTCGCCGCGGCGATCGGCCTCGCGTTCCAGGTCCAGGACGACATCCTCGACGTGGAGGGCGACGAGTCACTGACGGGCAAGCCGGTCGGCAGCGACCAGGCCCGGGGCTTGCCGACATACCCCGCGTCGGTGGGCCTCGACGGCGCGCGCCGTCGAGTGACCGAGCTGACGGTCGAAGCCACGGCGGCACTGACAACGCACGGCTGGGAAGCCAGCCCCCTCGCGGGCTTGGCGGCCTGGCTGCTCGGCCGCCGCCACTAGCCGGATGGTTCCTGACGCACTGCGGTAAACTGCGCGCCGATGACGAACGACCCTCAATACCCGCTGCTCTCCAGCATCGAGACCCCGGCTGACGTGCGCCGGCTCGAGGCGTCGCAACTGGCGCCACTGGCGGACGAGTTGCGGCAGTTCCTCATCCACACGGTCAGCCAGATGGGCGGGCACTTCGCCGCGGGCCTCGGCACCGTCGAGCTGACCGTGGCGTTGCATTACGTCTTCGACACGCCCCACGACCGGCTGGTGTGGGACGTCGGCCACCAGGCCTACCCTCACAAGGTGATCACCGGCCGCCGCGAGCGCCTGCGCACCATCAAGCTCAAGGACGGCCTCGCGCCCTTCCCGCATCGCGGCGAGAGCGAGTTCGACACCTTCGGCGTCGGCCACTCCAGCACGTCGATCAGCGCCGCGCTCGGCATGGCGCTCGCCTCCGCGCAGGCGGGGCAGAGCCGCCGCGTGGTGGCGGTCATCGGCGACGGCGCCATGAGCGCCGGCCAGGCCTTCGAGGCCATGAATCACGCGGGGCCCCTCAAGCCCGACATGCTGGTCGTGCTGAACGACAACAAGATGTCGATCTCGGAGAACGTGGGCGCGCTGTCGCTGTATTTCGCCCGCATCCTCTCCGGCCGCACCTACACGGCGCTGCGCGAAGGCAGCAAGAAGATCCTGCGCCGCATGCCTGCGATGTGGGAATTGGCCAAGCGCTCCGAGGAGCACATGAAGGGCATGGTGCTGCCCGGCACGCTCTTCGAGGAGCTCGGCTTCAATTACCACGGCCCGATCGACGGCCACGACGTGGACCTGCTCGTCGAGCACCTCACGCGCCTGCGCGACCTGCAGGGCTTGCAGTTCCTGCACGTGGTGACTCAGAAGGGCCACGGCTACAAGCCCGCCGAGGCCGACCCGATCAAGTGGCACGGCCCCGGCCCGTTCGACCCGTCGAGCGGCACGATCTTCAAGGAGAAGGCCACCACTCCCACCTACACGCAGGTCTTCGGGCAGTGGCTGTGCGACATCGCCGCGCGCGACCCGCGCATCGTCGGCATCACGCCCGCGATGCGCGAGGGCTCGGGGCTCGTCGAGTTCTCGAAACAGTTCCCGTCCCGGTACTACGACGTCGCGATCGCCGAGCAGCACGCCGTGACGCTCGCCGCCGGCATGGCGTGCGAAGGCGCGCGTCCCGTGGTCGCGATCTACTCGACGTTCCTGCAGCGCGCCTACGACCAGCTGATCCACGACGTCGCGCTGCAGAACCTGCCGGTGGCGTTTGCAATCGACCGCGGCGGCCTGGTGGGCGGCGACGGCGCCACGCACCAGGGGGCGTTCGACCTCACCTACCTGCGCTGCATCCCCAACATGGTCGTGATGGCGCCCGCCGACGAGAACGAGTGCCGACAGATGCTCTACACCGCCGTCACGCTCGACCAGCCGACTGCCGTGCGCTATCCGCGTGGCCAGGGCCCGGGGGCCCGCATCGAAAGGGAAATGAGCGCCCTGCCGGTCGGCCGCGCCGAGGTGCGCCGCGAAGGCCGCAGCGGCCTGCTGCTGCTCGCCTTCGGCACGATGGTGGCGCCGTGCGCGCCGATTGCCGAGCGGCTCGACGCGACGCTCGTCAACATGCGCTTCGTGAAGCCGCTCGACGAGGAACTCGTCTGCCGCCTCGCGGCACGCCACGATTGCATCATCACGCTCGAGGAGAACGCCGTGGCCGGCGGTGCCGGCAGTGCCGTCGCCGAATGCCTGGCGGCAAACGGTATCGAGCGCCCGGTGCACCACATCGGCATCCCCGACCGATTCATCGAGCACGGCTCGCGCGAGGACTGCCTCGCCATGGCCGACCTCGATGCCGCCGGCGTCGCCCGCTCGATCGATCGCATATGGCCCGCGCAACCCGCGGTGCTGGCGGCGGCCGGCGGTCGACCGGGGGCCGCCTGAACATGGATTGCCCAGTGAAGACACCGACAACGATGGAAGACGTCCAGGGCCGGAAGGACTCCCGGCAGATCCCGATCAACAAGGTCGGGATCAAGGACATCTATCACCCGGTGCGCGTCAGGGATCGCAGCGCCGGCGAGCAGCACACGGTCGCCAACTTCAACATGTACGTGGCCCTGCCCCACAACTTCAAGGGCACGCACATGTCGCGCTTCGTCGAGGTGCTGCACCAGCACGAGCGCGAGATCTCGGTGGAGTCGTTCCGGCAGATGCTCTCGGAGATGACGCGGCGCCTCGACGCCACCACCGGCCACATCGAGATGAGCTTCCCGTACTTCGTCATGAAGACCGCGCCGGTCTCCGGCGTGGCGAGCCTGATGAACTACGAGGCGAGCCTGATCGGCGAGATCCACGACGGCCGCGAGGAGATGTGGATGCAGGTGGTGGTGCCGGTCACCAGCCTCTGCCCTTGCTCGAAGCGCATCTCGGAGCGCGGCGCCCACAACCAGCGCTCGCACATCACCATCAGGGCGCGGGTGAAAGACCACCTCTGGCTCGAGGAACTGATCGACATCGCCGAGCAGGAAGCTTCGAGCGAGCTGTTCGGCATCCTGAAGCGCCCCGACGAGAAGCACGTCACCGAGCGAGCCTACGACAATCCGAAGTTCGTGGAGGACGTCGTGCGCGACGTCGCCGTGCGCCTGAATGCGGAGCCGCGCGTGCTTGCCTATGTGGTGGAAGCCGAGAACTTCGAGTCCATCCACAATCACTCGGCGTACGCGCTGATCGAGCGGGACAAGTCGAGGGGATAGGGGATAGGGGATAGGGGATGGGGGATAGTGAACAGCGGTAGCTTTTGGCGGCGCTCTCCGTAGCGAAGTGGCCCCGGAAATCTACTGCCTCACACTATCCCCGATCCCCTATCCCCCATCCCCTATTCCGACTTCCTGCCCCGCTGCAGCCGCTCGATCAGCTCGCGCAGGAACACCTTGTTGAAGCGCAATTGGCAGGCGATCGACGTCTGCTCGAGCAGCGTGGCCGTCATCTTGAGCAGGGTCACCGGTCCGTCGGCGGTGATCGTCGAGTCGCGACGCGGACCGTCGCCGTAGGCCGCCTCGCCGAAGCAGCCGCCGGTGTCGATGCTGCCCACCTGGTTGCCGTCGCGGCTGACGCGCACCCGCCCCGACACCACGACGTAGAAGCGGTCGTCCATGTCGCCCGGGCGCAGGATCGATTCGCCGGCCGGGTAGTCCACCCACTCGGCGGCCCGCATCACCTCGCGAATCTCGGCGTGCGAGAAGTCGTGGAAGAAGCGCAGCTTGCGCAGCACCGCGAAGCGTTCCTCGTCGTCGAACGCGGGATGCACGTTGCGCAGCTTCTGGTGCACGCGGGTCAGGTCGGCCGCGAGTTCGGCGCCGTTGCGATAGCGCTTGTCGGGCTCCTTTTCGAGCGTGCGCATGACGATGGCCTCGAGCTCCTCCGGGAGCTCGGGCCGCACCTCGCGCAGGGGCTCTGGTGCCGACTGCACCACCTGCCGCAACAGCTTGCCGAGCGATCCGGCACGGAACGGGCGCTGGCCGCACAGCATCTCGTACATCACCGCGCCGAGCGAATAGAGGTCGGAGCGCGCATCGAGCGGGTGGCCCTGCACCTGCTCGGGAGACATGTAGGCCGGACTGCCGGCCACGCCCTCGAGCCGCGAGATCTCCGAGTCGGAGACGAGCGCGATGCCGAAATCGACGATGCGCACGTCGCCGTCCTGGGTGAGCAGGATGTTCGACGGCTTGACGTCGCGGTGCACGACGCCGCGCGAGTGCGCGTAATGCAGCGCCTTCGCGACCTTGTAGACGATCTGCACGACCTGCTCGACGGGCAGCAGGCTGCCCGGGCGGCAGTAGGCCGAGAGCGTGCGCGCCCCGTGGATGTGCTCGGTGACGACGTAGCGCCGCCCCTCCTCCTCGCCCGCGTCGTAGATCGGCACGATGTTCGGGTGCTGCAGCTTGCCGATCATGTGCGCCTCGCCCATGAACATGCGGCGGGCGTTGCGGCTCTCGGCGTCGTCGGCGCTGGTGGCGTGGTAGAGCTTGATCGCGACGTCGCGCCCGTAGAACGGGTCGTGCGACAGGTACACGGTGCCGGTGCTGCCGCGGCCGACCTCGTGCACGACGTAGTACTTGCCGATGCGCTCCGGTACCAGCGATGGCACCGACGACAGGACCGGTTGTGTGAACGTTGCCGCGAGAGCGTTTTGTTGTGGTGTCACGTGACGTAGCCGACGACGATGAGGCCCAGCGCGGCAAA
>Ga0114938_1002020_pt1 | contig 13256 bp, 11 predicted proteins | sample AshMeaBigSpring_FD_88675 | JGI IMG/M metagenome (GOLD analysis project Ga0114938, IMG submission 88675) | Groundwater microbial communities from Big Spring, Nevada to study Microbial Dark Matter (Phase II) - Ash Meadows Big Spring | ecosystem: Environmental > Aquatic > Deep subsurface >...
ACTGTCTAGCTTTTCAGATGCTAAAGATTAAAACTGTAAATGAAATCAGGCAAGGAAAAACAAAACAGTCTACCTTTTAAGTTTGAAAGAATAAAAACTGTCTACTCAATTCAGTAAAAGTCATTTAAGCTTTCACCTGCTTCCAGAATGAGCCTGCCATCTGATTAAATACAGCGTGGAAATCAACAGTTTCTTACGTGGAAACAGGTTGTTCCAATAGGAGAAACGAACTGTTCCAATAGAGGGAACAAGGTGTTACCTATAGTGGAGACCATCGGTTTCAATATTGGGCACTACTCCTTTCTACTATGGATACAACCTATTCCTACGGTCATTGCAAAACGTCTTTATAGTGATATTAAAAACTAACAAAAGCTAAACTATAATGAACAGCAGTAAAGTTATAATTTAAGTGATTCAAGTTTATAAAACAATCTATATCTTGTTTACCTGTGTCGAATATTTCTATTTGACGACATTTAGCAAATATGAATAGGGATGAGTATTTTAAATAAAAGCAAAAACAACTTCATAAAGGGGCATAAAAACGGCTAATTTCACATATTGAAGATATTTATTTAGTGATTGAAGAACGAAAATACATAAAATGAAGATATGATGAAAATTTATGTGCTTAATATAATAATGTGTATGAAATAGGCTTAAATAGGCACTTTTTATAAATTTGAAAAAAAATGTAAATACAAATACGTGAAAGTCAACTTATTGTAAAATTTTTAATAAAAAAGTTCTGATTGGCTATTGTTTATTCGAAAATAGTCTATATCTTTGCATCGCTTTTGAAAACAACAGCAACCCTTTAAGATAGCGGGGTGTAGCGCAGTCCGGTTAGCGCACCTGCTTTGGGAGCAGGGGGTCGTGGGTTCGAATCCCGCTACCCCGACTATAAAAGAGATGCTGAAGTTGATGAAAAAGTTTTCGGGGTGTAGCGCAGTCCGGTTAGCGCACCTGCTTTGGGAGCAGGGGGTCGTGGGTTCGAATCCCGCTACCCCGACAATATAAAAGGCATTGATAATTGAGTATTTATCTCATATCAATGCCTTTTTTAATTTACCTCTCCCCTCTTCACTCGATCAGTTTAAGTGCCTTGGCCAGACTTATCGCTTCGATCGAACTGTTTGCTTTTAGTTTTTCTAAAATGTTTTGTCTGTGACGGCTTACCGTATGTATACTTATTGAGAGTTGGCTGGCAATTTCTTTGCTTAATTTCCCTTCACTAATCAAAGTTATAATCTCCTTTTCGCGTTTCGAAAGTAACGTTGTGCAGCTTTCAGTATTTGTACATTTAATCTCTCCAGTGGTAATATTTACGATGCTTCCATTTATACCATTATTAAAAGTGATCTCCGGGGCTAGATTATACAAACAAAGATCTAGCCAAAGACTTCCGTTGGGAGAACTGTATAGGTAAAATGTACGGTGTCTTACCGATTGATAATGACCGTTTATATCTTTCATTCTGACAATACTCGAAGTGTGGTAATGTTTCCTTTCGTTTATTGGCAGAGATTTTAGTAACTGGAAAAAGTGTAGTTCCAATAAGTGCCGCTCAAATAAATCATCCGGATGAATCCGTTCAAAGATTTCTTCTTCCCAGATGGTATTAATCAAATCTTCTGTTAATGGTTTAACGCCTATTGTTTCAGCCATACGACCTTTATAAACATAACTGACATTAGCTTGCAAATCGCTCAATACCGCAATGGCATGTTCAACTTGTGCATAGATCTGAGCAATGTGTTGGCAACGTATTAAAATCTCTTCTTTATTTATATCGACATCAAATTTTTGGTTTAATAGCGAATCGGATAAACTATCTAGAATGTTCATTAGAATAAAAATGGTTATAAATAAGTATTGTATTTTTGCGGCATGCGAGATACTTTTGCAAAAGTAAAAAATCAAATTAATGTATAATAAACAAAGTATGAAAAAAGTATTTCTTTTAATTATGTTCTTTTCTTTAGGGACTTGTTTTCAAATGGTTATGGCGCAAAAATTGGAAAAGATGAATTGGTTTAACGAACCCGATAAGTGGGAAATCAAAAATCAGACTTTCAGCATGTACGCTCCTGCTAAAACTGACTATTGGCGTATTAGCCACTATGGCTTTACTGTTGACGATGCACCTTTTTACTATGGTTTATATGGTGGAGAATTTGAAGTAAAGGTTAAAATCAGAGGTGAATATCGAACAACTTTCGATCAAATGGGATTGATGATTCGTATCGACCATAAGAATTGGATTAAAGCCGGAGTTGAGTTTGTGGATGGTAAACATAATGTTAGTACTGTAGTGACACATAACACGAGCGATTGGAGTGTTGTGGAGCTTGAAAAAGCTCCTCGAGAGATTTGGATGAAAGCTGTCAGACGTCGTGATGCACTGGAAGTATACTACTCGTTCGACGACCGGAACTATAAAATGATTCGTACGTGTTGGTTGGAGGATAACTGTCCGGTTATGGTAGGGATGATGGCCGCTTCTCCGGATGGCGAAGGCTTTAAAGCAGTTTTCGAAAACTTTAAAGTAACACCATTGCCAGATATAAGAAGACTAGAATGGGCTGAAAAACAAAAGACCGCTCAATAAAATATTAAATTATAGAATCCAGTTAAATGTACTTTTTGTCATATTTAACTGGATTTTATAATTTTAGCTTTTACATTTTTAAGTAAAAGTCTTTTGTTAAATCAACATATGCTTCACTGTATTGATGCCTTTCATATTCTATCACAAGCTCATTTGTGACACATTCCCTATTTTCAAAACCAAAAGTTATCAATGTTCGTTTAGGTGATACACCTGGTTTAGTAATGATTGACAGCTGTTTGAGAGGATTTAAACCATATGTACTGGCAACTTCTACAACCGAATCGGCTACATCCATCGGAATGATGATTGTAAAAACACCCTTATTCGCGAGAAGGCGACTGACACCTTTCACTAGATTGTGATAAGTCAGCGAATCGTTATGTCGTGCCACACTTCTCTGTCCATTGGGACATGTCAATGAATCCACAAAATAAGGAGGATTGGATACAATAAGATCAAATTTATCTTCTGATTGAAAGCTATTAAAATCTCCTTCTAAAACTTCTATCCTATCATTCCATGGAGAATGTTCTACGTTTTCCCTCGCTTGTACAACAGCATTTTTGTCGATTTCCAAGGCGGTAACAGAAACATCGGCCGGTGCTCTTTGTGCAAGCATTAACGCAACGAGTCCTGTCCCAGTTCCTATATCTAAGATTCTTGAAGCGCTATCAATGGGCGCCCATGCACCTAGCAAAACCCCATCTGTGCCCACTTTCATCGCACATTTATCGTGCCATACGGTGAACTGTTTAAATTTAAAAAAAGAATTCGGCATTTTATTATAATTATCTGAAACGCCAAAAATAAATAATAATTATGAAATGATTCGTATTTCTACAGCAATTTGGCATTGTTTTTGTGTTTTTATACTACGTGCGCTTTAATATTAACTAGAATCAATTAACTTTGCAGACGATTTACGGTCGTTTTGCATGACATAGACAAATTTAAACGAAATGATGAAAAAAAAATATTTAATGGAAGAAGCTGAAGAAAGCAATGGGTTCTCATTAATCGCTGATTTCGAAGGAACCGAAGAGCAGATGTTTGATATAAAAATCAAATCTGGTGAAACGCTTCCAGTTCTCCCACTTCGTAATATGGTTTTATTTCCGGGAGTGTTTATGCCGGTTTCTGTTGGAAGAAAATCTTCACTTAAACTTGTACGTGACGCTGAAAAAAAACAAGCTAACATTGCTGTGGTTTGTCAAAAACAAGCTCAGGTTGAAGAACCTGCGTTTGAAGATTTGCATACGATTGGTACAGTTGCACGTATTGTTCGTATCTTGGAAATGCCTGATCAAACAACAACGGTCATTCTTCAAGGAATGAAACGCTTGGAAATCAAAAACTTGACTGATGTTTCTCCTTATTTGAAAGGAGAGATAAACATACTTGAAGAAGAAAAGCCGGATAAAAGTGACAAGGAGTTTGAAGCACTCGTTGACACCTGCAAAGATCTGACTATCCGCTTCTTAAAATCAGTCGATTCGTTGCATCAGGAGTCCACATTCGCAATTAAAAATATTAATAATCCTATTTTTTTAATCAACTTTATCTGTGCAAATCTGCCTTTCAAGAAAGATGAAAAAATAGATCTTTTAAGCATTAACTCCTTGAGAGAACGTACTTATCGTCTTTTAGAAATCCTAAACAGAGAAGTACAGTTGGCTGAAATCAAGGCGTCTATTCAAATGCGTGCTCGCGAAGATATCGATCAACAACAGCGTGAATACTTCTTGCAACAGCAAATCAAAACCATTCAAGACGAACTTGGAGGTAGTGGACAGGAGCAAGAGATAGAAGAGATGCGTAAGAAAGCCTATGCGATGAAATGGAGCGAAGAAGTAAAAGCTACTTTCTTGAAGGAATTGGCCAAACTTGAGCGCACTCATCCTCAATCTCCTGATTTTAGCGTGCAATTGAATTACTTGCAGACCATGCTCAACCTTCCATGGGGTGTTTATACAACGGATAATTTGAATCTAAAAAATGCAGAAAAGACGTTGAACAAAGACCACTACGGACTTGAAAAGGTAAAAGAGCGTATTTTGGAGCATCTGGCGGTTTTGAAACTAAAAAACGACATGAAATCTCCTATTATCTGCTTATATGGCCCTCCGGGAGTTGGTAAAACATCTTTGGGTAAATCTATTGCATCTGCTTTGAAGCGGAAATATGTTCGTATGTCTCTTGGAGGTGTGCACGATGAAGCAGAAATACGTGGTCATCGTAAAACGTATATAGGTGCTATGCCAGGTCGGATCATTAAAAGTTTGATCAAGGCTGGTGCATCAAATCCTGTGTTCATACTTGATGAGATTGACAAAGTAAGTGCTGACCGCCAAGGCGATCCTTCATCTGCTTTATTAGAGGTTCTTGATCCTGAACAAAATACAACTTTCCACGATAACTTCTTGGATGTTGATTACGACTTGTCGAAAGTATTATTTATTGCTACGGCAAATAACTTGAACTCAATTCCCGGTCCTTTACTCGATCGTATGGAGTTAATAGAGGTTAGCGGATATATCACAGAAGAGAAAATTGAAATAGCTCGCAAACATTTGGTTCCTAAAGAAATGGAAGCTAACGGTTTAAAGAAAAATGATATAAAATTCCCCAAAGATACGCTAGAAGCAATAATCGAATCGTATACACGTGAAAGTGGTGTACGCGAATTGGAAAAGAAAATAGGAAAAGTTCTTCGTAAATCTGCACGTCAATTTGCTACAGATGGATTCTTTGCAAAAACAGAGATTAAACCTTCCGATTTGTACGATTTCTTGGGAGCTCCGGAATATACCCGCGATAAGTATCAAGGTAACAATTATGCCGGTGTAGTTACGGGACTTGCCTGGACTGCTGTCGGTGGAGAGATCTTATTTGTTGAAACGAGCTTGAGCCGTGGTAAAGGTAGTCGTCTCACTCTGACGGGTAACTTAGGAGATGTTATGAAAGAGTCGGCTATGTTAGCTTTAGAATACATCAAAGCCCATAGTTCGTTACTGAATTTAGATGACGAGATTTTTGATAATTGGAACATCCACGTTCACGTACCTGAGGGCGCCATACCAAAGGACGGTCCGTCTGCGGGTATAACGATGGCAACCTCATTGGCTTCTGCCCTCACTCAACGCAAAGTAAAAGCGAATCTGGCTATGACCGGCGAAATCACTTTGCGTGGAAAAGTTCTTCCGGTTGGTGGTATTAAAGAAAAGATTCTTGCAGCTAAACGTGCCGGAATCAAAGAAATTATCATGAGTACTGAGAATAAAAAGAATATTGACGAAATACAAGATATTTATCTGAAAGGCTTGACTTTCCATTACGTCAGCGATATTAAAGAAGTGTTTGATATTGCACTGACTAACGAGAAAGTTGAAAATGCTATTGATTTATCTGTTAAGAAAGCAAGCCAAGAATGACATTCGAATTACAACACACCGATCCTAAAAGTAATGCCCGTGCTGGTCTAATCACAACAGACCACGGGCAGATACAAACTCCTATTTTCATGCCGGTAGGTACTTTGGGTACAGTAAAAGGCGTACATTTGCCTGAACTGAAAGAAGATATTAAGGCACAGATTATTTTAGGTAACACCTACCACTTATATTTGCGACCAGGCTTAGAAGTTATTGAAAAAGCTGGTGGTCTGCATCGTTTCAATGGTTTCGACCGTCCGATGCTTACCGATAGCGGAGGATTTCAAGTTTTCTCACTTTCGGGTATTCGAAAACTAAGAGAAGAAGGCGCAGAGTTCCGATCTCACATTGATGGTAGCAAACATATCTTTACTCCGGAAAAGGTTATGGATATTGAACGTACTATCGGTGCAGATATTATGATGGCTTTTGACGAGTGTCCTCCGGGTGACTCTGATTATGAATATGCCAAAAAGTCATTAGGACTGACACATCGTTGGCTCGATCGTTGCATTAAGAGATTCAATGAAACTGAACCAAAATACGGATATAACCAATCTCTTTTCCCAATTGTACAAGGATGCGTTTATACTGATCTACGCAAACAATCGGCGGAATTTATTGCATCAAAAGGTGCAGACGGTAACGCAATTGGCGGATTAGCTGTGGGCGAACCTGTTGAGAAGATGTACGAGATGATTGAAGTGGTCAATGAGATTTTACCGAAAGATAAGCCCCGTTATTTGATGGGTGTTGGAACACCGGTAAATATTCTCGAAGGTATTGAGCGTGGTGTTGATATGTTCGACTGTGTGATGCCTACTCGTAACGGACGCAATGGAATGCTCTTCACTAAAGAAGGTATTATCAATATGCGAAATAAGAAATGGGAAATGGACTACTCTCCTATTGAAGTTGATGGTGCATCGTATGTTGATACTTTATATAGCAAAGCATACTTACGCCATTTATTTCATGCTCAGGAGTTATTAGCAATGCAAATTGCATCCATACACAACTTAGCCTTCTATCTCTGGCTAGTCGGTGAAGCACGTAAGCACATTATTGCTGGAGATTTCTCTACCTGGAAACCTATGATGGTGAAAAAGGTTTCAACAAGATTATAAATAAATGAGAAGCAATAGGTTTATAAAGAAACTTGATTGGTATATCATCAAGAAATTCTTGGGGACATACGTATTTGCTATCGGATTGATCATTTCAATTGCAGTAGTATTCGACTTTAATGAGAAAATGGACCGACTGATGGAGAATGAAGCTCCATGGAGTAAGATCATTTTCGATTACTACTTGAACTTCATTCCCTACTTTGCAAATTTATTTAGTCCCCTATTTGTCTTTATTGCTGTGATCTTTTTCACATCCAAACTAGCAGAGAATTCTGAAGTAATTGCAATGTTCTCTACGGGAATGAGTTTCAAGCGAATGATGCGTCCCTATATGATCTCCGCTGCAGTCATTGCCATTACTACCTTTTCTTTAGGCTCTTTTATTATCCCTAAAGGTAGTGTTACTCGCCTTAGTTTTGAAGATACTTATATTAAAAAGAAGAAAAAAAGTAATGCTTGGAATATACAACTTGAAGTAGATAGTGGTGTTATTGCTTATATTGATATATATGAAGATCCAACAAAAACAGGAAGACGTTTTTCATTGGACAAGTTTGTCAATAAGAAGTTGGTTTCTCATTTAACAGCCGAGCGTATCACTTACGATACAACTACTGTTAACAAATGGACGATACACAACTATATGATTCGAAAATTGGATGGGCTGAAGGAAACGATCATTAAAGGCGATCGAATTGACTCAATCATTAATATGGACCCGTCTGACTTTCTTATATTAAGAAATCAGCAGGAGATGTTGACTAGTCCGCAGTTAAGTGAATACATTGATAAGCAGAAGAAAAGAGGATTTGCCAACATAAAAGAATTTGAGATTGAATACCATAAGCGAATAGCCATGTCGTTTGCATCGTTCATCCTTACAATTATCGGAGTGTCTCTTTCCTCTAAAAAGACGAAAGGAGGTATGGGACTTCATCTAGGTATTGGATTGGCACTCAGTTTCTCGTATATCTTATTTCAAACCATTGCCTCTACTTTTGCTGTAAATGGTAATGTTCCACCTTCTATTGCTGTGTGGATTCCTAATTTCCTTTATGCATTTATTGCTTTCTATTTATATAAGAAAGCACCCAAATAAAAAGCAGAAGCTCCGCTTGAATTTGCAAAAGCAAAAAACAAGCGGAGCTTTTTTGTTGTATTCATTCCCTCTTTTGTCCATCTCTTAAACGAACAAGCTTTCACGTTTAAGAAACTAATACTTTCTCCTTATCTATCCGAAAATATTTATCCTACTTTCTTTATATAAGCAGAAAGTTCTGCAGCAGAGATGTTTTTGGCAATAATCACACCATTTCCATCCAATAAATAGTTTGTGAATCCTCGGTTCAAACGGTACTCTTTAAATAACCGGGAATCTTCACCTTCTGTTTCCACGAAACAAGTGGGTGTAACTATTTGGTCCTTCTTAATGGTCTCTTTAAAAATTGACTGATATTCGTCAAATGAAACAGAAACCATTTTCACATTGTGAGAAGCACGAAGCACATTGTTTAAACTCACGTTTTGCATCCGGGATTGTGCATCGTAACTTGCCCAAAAGCTCAGCAACACATATCTACCTTTTAAACTTGATAGGTCGATAACCGATTGCTCGTTTGATGTAGTTTTGATTGTAAAGTCAGGGGCTACATCACCCATGTTTAACCCTCCGGTAGGCTTATCTTTCCCAACGAAAGAAATTAAGGAACTAATTAGTAATACAACAAAAATCCATTTTACATATCTCATGTAATTCGGGTTTGGTTAATATTAGCTTGTTTCTCACACAAATACAACTCTAACAAAATTTAATGTTAAACGGTTGCACAACAAGCGTTAATTCTGGTTTAAAACAAAAAATATTTTGAACCGGTTGCAAATATATAACATAAATATTGAAAATCAATAAGATGAATCTCTATTTTATGTTTTATAACATAATAGATGACATTAAACATAAAAAAACGCCCCAATTCATTATGAGTTGAGACGTTTTATTTGCTACTTAAAAGTAAACTTCTACAGTGCAAATGTAGCAACTGTTTTTAAATTTGTATTCATTATAATATTAATATTATATTAAATATTCTTTTCGATATTTTTACTTATGTTCATTAATGATTGGATTAAATAGTAAATCTTTGTCTTTAAAATATCCGAAATAATCAGGGACACAAGCCCTTTGTTGCTTTCTTTAAATAACGCACAACGATTATTATTATATCGAAAACTTTTATTCCTGCTATTTAGCATAAAAAATTAAGTTTTTTCCCTATTTTTGCAAGATAAACAAATTTTCTATGCAATCATCAAATACAGAATTGATTCTTATTCGCGTCACTGGAGAAGATCGCCCCGGATTGACTGCTTCAATTACTGAAATTCTAGCTAAGTATAATGCTACAATATTAGATATAGGACAAGCCGATATCCATAACACTCTTTCACTAGGTATACTTTTTAGAAGTGAAGAGCATCATTCAGGCTTTATAATGAAAGAACTTTTATTTAAAGCTTCTTTATTAAGTGTGACTATACGTTTTGAACCTATTACTACCGACGAATACGAACGTTGGGTCGGTCTGCAGGGTAAAAATCGCTATATATTAACTGTATTAGGGCGTAGACTGACTGCAAGTCAGATTGCTGCTGCTACCCGTATCCTAGCAGAACAAGGGATGAATATTGATGCAATTAAACGTTTAACCGGACGCATTCCTTTAGATGAGTGCGAAACGAACACACGTGCCTGCATTGAGTTCTCTGTTCGTGGTACTCCCAAAGATCGCATTGCTATGCAGGAACAATTGATGAAGTTGGCTTCTGAACTGGAAATGGATTTTTCATTCCAGTTAGACAATATGTATCGCCGCATGCGTCGTCTGATCTGTTTCGATATGGATTCTACTTTGATAGAAACAGAAGTGATCGACGAACTTGCTATTCGTGCAGGGGTTGGCGATGAGGTTAAAGCGATTACTGAAAGCGCTATGCGCGGAGAAATTGATTTTACCGAAAGTTTTACTCGTCGGGTTGCCCTGCTAAAAGGTCTTGATGAATCTGTCATGCAAGAAATAGCAGAGAGTCTACCTATTACAGAAGGTGTAGAGAGATTAATGTATGCCTTAAAGAAGTATGGGTATAAAATAGCTATTCTTTCAGGCGGCTTTACCTATTTTGGAGAATATCTTCAGAAAAAGTTTGGAATCGACTATGTATATGCCAACGAGCTTGAGATTATCGATGGCAAACTAACCGGAAGATATCTGGGTGATGTCGTTGATGGAAAGCGAAAAGCTGAACTGTTACGCTTGATTGCACAAGTAGAAAAAGTAGATATTGCACAAACAATTGCCGTAGGAGATGGCGCTAATGACCTTCCGATGCTTGGAATTGCTGGGTTAGGAATTGCATTTCATGCTAAACCTAAAGTAGTGGCTAATGCCAAACAATCCATCAATACTATTGGATTAGACGGTGTTCTTTACTTTTTAGGCTTTAAAGACTCCTATCTAAACATGTAATAAACTGAAAATATATAGAAACAAATGAAGTTTTCCGAACTACAATTAAATGAGCAAGTTCTTGAAGCACTAGAGGCTATGAGATTTGAAGAATGTACACCTATTCAAGAACAAGCAATTCCAATCATATTAGAAGGTAAAGACTTAATTGCCGTGGCACAAACCGGTACTGGGAAAACAGCTGCTTTCCTTCTTCCCGTACTAAACAAATTATCGGAAGGCAATCATCCTGAAGATGCCATTAATTGCGTGATTATGTCCCCTACCCGAGAACTGGCACAACAAATTGATCAGCAAATGGAAGGCTTCTCTTATTTCATGCCGGCTTCAAGTGTTGCTGTTTACGGCGGAAACGACGGAATCTTGTTTGAACAACAAAAGAAAGGTCTTACTTTAGGGGCAGATGTAGTGATTGCAACCCCCGGAAGATTGATCGCACATTTAAGTCTGGGCTACGTCGACTTATCGAAAGTATCTTATTTCATTCTCGACGAGGCCGATCGTATGTTGGATATGGGTTTCTATGACGATATTATGCAGATCGTTAAATACTTACCTAAAGAGAGACAAACGATCATGTTTTCTGCTACCATGCCCGCTAAAATTCAGCAGTTAGCAAATACCATACTCAATAATCCACAGGAAATAAAGTTAGCTGTATCGAAGCCGGCAGAGAAGATTGTTCAAGCAGCATATATATGCTATGAAAATCAGAAACTAGGTATCATACGTAACTTATTTAGTGAAGAAGTACCTGAACGTGTGATCATATTCGCTTCATCAAAAATCAAAGTAAAAGAAGTTACTAAAGCATTAAAGATGATGAAGTTGAATGTAGGAGAAATGCACTCTGATTTGGAGCAGTCGCAAAGAGAAATTGTGATGCATAACTTTAAGACAGGTAAAATTAATATCTTAGTGGCTACAGATATCGTTGCTCGTGGTATTGATATTGACGACATCCGATTGGTCATTAACTTTGATGTACCTAACGACAGCGAAGATTATGTTCATCGCATCGGTCGTACTGCACGTGCCAATAATGATGGAGTTGCTTTGACTTTTGTTAGTGAGAAAGAGCAGAATAGTTTTAAGAGTATTGAGAGATTCTTAGAAAAAGAAATCTATAAGATACCTATTCCTCAGGAGTTGGGCGATGCTCCCGAATATAATCCTTATAAGGGAAAAGGCAATAATAATCAGAAGCGTAATTTCAAAAGTAAAAATCGCAAGAACAACAATGGATATAAAGGCAACAACCACAAAAAAGATTCGCCTAATCCATCAAGTTCAACTAATTCACCTAAATAATAGAATAATTATTTATCGACTGATATAGCCAATTTGCCTTCAAAGTCCACTGTCAGATTGGCTATACAACAGACTTGGCTTTCCGGAATGCTCAGAGTAGCTTGGTAGTGAAAGCCTTTTTTATTAACTCCGACGAACTGCATATCCGACAGAATTGATTGATCTAAGAAATTTTTGGAAACCACTTGAGCAAACATCTGTTTAGTGATATCGCTTGCATACAAGCTCTTTTTCCCTTCGTATACACAAATATGCATTACGTTGTCATAATACACGTTATCCATACTTAATCCCTCCTCTGTGTAGGTCGTTTTAATAACTTTCATTTTAGAAGGATTGATATAGACATAAGCACGATAGCGGGTGTTTTTATAATTAACCACGCTATCACGCTCAGTGACTTCATTATAGGTAGGTGTAGCTTCTAAAGCATTACCAGCAAAAACAATTGAATCGTTAGGGTCTTCCGACTTATGAAGTTTAACAATGTTATCGGATAGAGAATGAAACCAAAAGGTATGCTCTGTTTGCTTGTCTATTCTATAAAAGGTAGTATCATTACCATAGGTATATAGCGTATCCCGGACAATTTTAAAAGCAATAGGGGAACTCTGATAATCGGAATAATAGATAGTATCCCCTTTAATGCGCATCAACGGCGTTTCAGTTTCATCATCCAGCCATATTCCTTGCAACATTTTCTTCGCATTGCGATCTTCTTCTTGTCCTGCCACGTTTCCTTTATTCGAAACATTGCATGCTATAAATAAGCCAGACAGTAATAATATAACTAAAAATCTTATCATTTTTTATCTACCTTTCTGTCGAGACATTTCTTCTCATTTATTTACCAATACACGAATAGACAAAGCCTAGTTCTTCCATCTCTTTCTTATCATAAATATTACGACCATCCAGGATGAGATTGTGCGACATTGTTTTTTTTACGACCGCCCACGAAGGTAGACGGAACTCTTTCCATTCGGTGATTAGCATTAATGCATCAGCATCAAGAATTGCATCGTACATATCGCGCGCATAATAAACAGTATCTCCGATTCTACGTTTGCACTCTTCCATTGCTGCAGGGTCGTATACGCGAACCTTACATCCTGCTTCAATCAATTTTTCTACCAATACTAATGCCGGTGCTTCACGCATATCATCTGTTTCAGGTTTGAACGATAACCCCCATAAAGCAATCGTTTTTCCTTTAAGATCATGACTGAAATGATTCGATAAT
>Ga0114938_1002022_pt1 | contig 13247 bp, 14 predicted proteins | sample AshMeaBigSpring_FD_88675 | JGI IMG/M metagenome (GOLD analysis project Ga0114938, IMG submission 88675) | Groundwater microbial communities from Big Spring, Nevada to study Microbial Dark Matter (Phase II) - Ash Meadows Big Spring | ecosystem: Environmental > Aquatic > Deep subsurface >...
CCCAGGCCGTGTCCGCCTCGACGAGTTCCACCTGCTCCATGCGGCGGAGCGCTGCGGCCAGGCTTTCGACCGCCGACGCCGTGTCATGAGGCGCGGCCGGGCGGACCTTCACGACCCATGGCAACGGGTTCTCGGTGAGCGCCGAGAGCGCTTCGCCGAGGCCGGACAGCGCGCGGAATTCCGCGAGGCCTTCGTCCGGGCTCACGAGCACGGCGCGCCCGACCTCGACGCGCGCCTGGATCGCGGCAGCCGTCTTCTTCGCCTGCTCGGCGGTGATCGGCAATCGCAGGTAGACCGACAGCTGCACGGTCTCGCCGAGGTCCGCCGTCAGCGCGCGCGCGTTGGCCACGACCAGCCAGAGCGCCGCGGGCAGTGCGAGCGCGATGGCGATGACGACGACGGTGAGCGCGGTCGCGAACGGCTGCCGCGCCAGGCGGCCGAGCGAGCCGACCAGCGATTGCGCATGACGCTCGAGCCAGGTCACGAGCATGCCGCCCAGGCTGCGCGGGCCCGCCGGCCGCGTGGCACGAAGTTCGTCAGGCAGCGACATAAGGATTGGCGGCGAGCCGCCCCTGCTCGATGTGGATGCGCCGCACGCGGAAGCGGTCGAGCAGGTGGACGTCGTGCGTCGCGACCATGACCGTCACGCCGACGGCGTTGAAGCGGTGGAACAGGTTCATCACCTCGAGCGCGAGGTCCGGATCCAGGTTGCCGGTCGGCTCGTCGGCGATCAGGACCGGCGGCTTCGTGATCACGGCGCGCGCGATGCCGACGCGCTGCTGTTCGCCGGCGGAGAGCTCGAGCGGGAACACGCGCTCCCTGCCGAGCAGGCCGACCTGGTCGAGCGCGGCGCGCACGCGCTTGTCCATCTCGCGTCGCGGGACGCCCGCGATCGCGAGCGGCAGCGCCACGTTGTCGTAAACCGGGCGGTCGTCGAGCAGGCGGTGGTCCTGGAACACGACCCCGACCTGGCGGCGGAAGGCCGGGATGGCGGAGCGCCGCAGCGTGGACGTATTGCGGCCATTGACGACGACCTGCCCGCGTGTCGGCCGCTCGAGCAGCGCGATGAGCCTGAGCACCGTGCTCTTGCCGGCGCCGGAATGGCCGGTGAGGAACGCCATCTCGCCGGCCTCGAGCTCGAACGAGACCTCGGACAACGCCTCGCGCCCGTTCGGGTAGCGCTTGAACACGCGGTCGAAGCGGATCACGCCGCGGCCTCCGGGTTCGCGCGCAGCAGCCCGTCCACGTAGGCGGCGGCATCGAACACGCCGAAGTCCTCGGCCTGCTCCCCAATTCCGACGAAACGGATCGGCAGGCCGAAGCGGCGCGCGAGCGCCACCACGATGCCGCCCTTCGCGGTGCCGTCGAGCTTGGTCACGACGATGCCGGTGACGCCGGCCGCGCGCTGGAACTGCTCCGCCTGGCGCAGGGCGTTCTGGCCGAGGCCGGCGTCCAGCACGAGCAGCACCTCGTGCGGGGCGTCCGGGTCCTGGCGCTTCATGACGCGCGCCACCTTCGCAAGCTCGTCCATCAGGTGCGATTGTGTATGAAGCCGGCCGGCCGTGTCTGCGATCAGCACGTCCACGCCACGGGCGCGCGCCGCCTGCATTGCGTCGAACACGACCGAAGCAGGGTCCGCCCCGGCGGGCTGCGAGACGATCGGCACCCCGTTGCGCCCGGCCCAGACCGTGAGCTGCTCGACCGCTGCGGCGCGGAAGGTGTCGCCGGCCGCGAGCATGACCGACAGTCCCTCGTCGCGCAGCCGGCGCGCCAGCTTGCCGATGGTCGTCGTCTTGCCGCTGCCGTTCACGCCGACGACGAGGATCGCGAAGGGCCGGCGCGTGCGGTCGATGACAAGCGGGCGCTCGACCGGGCGCAGCATCTCGAGGAGCATGGCCCGCAACGCCGCGAGCAGCGCCGCCGCGTCGGCCAGTTCACGCCGCTCGACCGTGCGGTGCAGGCCGGCGAGGAGCTCCTGCGTGGCCTCGAGGCCGACGTCAGCCGCAAGCAGGCGCGTCTCGAGATCCTCGAGCAGCGCCTCGTCGATCTTGCGTCCCGGCAAAAGGTCGGCGACCCAGGACGTGCCACGGTTGACGCGCGCACGCAGTCGGGCGAGGAAGCCGGTCCCGGCGCCGGGCGCCCCCGTCATGGAGGAGAGTAACGCGCCCGCGTGCCCTCAGGGCTCGAGCAGCGCCGGATTCGCAATGACGAAGGCAGCCCCGCCAGTCGCCACGAACGACGCCGCATGCGTCTGCATTTCGGTCGTCACCGCGAGGTTCGACGGGTCCATGAACGACCCATGCGATCCCTGGAGGAAGTGCACCCAGCGGCCGGTGCCGGCCGCGACGCCGTTGGGCCCCGCAGTGCTCGCCTTGACGAATGGCGCGGCGTTGATCAGCCGCTGCGTCGCGGTGTTCGGCACGACCACGTCGTTGACGACCTGCGTGACGATGATCGGACGGGCCGCGAAGGTCGCCGCGACGTAGTTGAGCGGATCGCCCGAGTCGATCGCGGTCTGGGCGTTGCGGAAGAAGTTCTCGTAGAGCGTCAGCCCCGGCACGAGACCGTTCGCGGCGAGCCCGGCATTCACCGACGGCGAGAGCGCGACGGATTCGCGCAGGAGGTTCGCGATGCCGCCGCCCGGCACGCTGAGGTACGCCGACTGCACCGGTCCCGGCAGCGCGTTCGCCACGGTGCCGACGATGCCGCCGAGCGAAATGCCCGCGAAATGGATGCGGGCGGGATCGATGTCGCCCAGGGTGTCGCCGTCGAGGTCGAGCCCAGGCAGCGAGCGCGAGAGCTGCACGATGTCGATCGCTGCCTGGCGCAGGTTGTCGCGGCTCGTCAGCACGCTCGTGAGGTTGATGATGTGCGTGCCGGACGGGTCGATCGCGGCGTCGGCCGGCGGCGCGCCGGTCGCATTGTTGACGAGATTGAGGTTGAACGTGCGCTCGTTTGCCGCCTGGTAGAACGGGCTCGTGGTGTCCGTGATCCCGTGCAGCGGGACGTCGATGGCGGCCACGGCGAAGCCCTGCAGCGCATAGGCCACGGCGAGCGCGACCGCATTGGTGCGGTTGCCGCGCAGGCCGTGCTGGACGATCACGACCGGCCAGCCGGCCGCGGGTTTCGTGGGGAAGCCGGCCGCGGCATTCGGAATGGTCATGAACAGGGGAATCGTCAGGTTGGCCTGCACGACCGGCACTGGGTTGAAGCGCGACAGGTTCGTCGTCGTCGGCTGGCCGGGCACCGCCGTGAACGGGTTGCCGCGCCAGGAACCGGTGAGCGGCGCCGCGGGGTTGTGGTAGTAGGGGATCGCCAGCGTGCCGGCATAGACGTCGGCGACCGGCGGCAGGGACGGGACCATCGCCTGGATCGTGAAGCCCATGGACTGCGCGCTGATCGCCGTCGGCACCGCGAGCGCCGCCGCGATGTTGAGCGTGTCGCGCGTGTTCTGCGTCGAGAACGAAAACGTCAGGACCGCGTTCGCCGCCGGGACGCCGACTGCGCCTGCGATCTGCAGGTGCGCGCCGGTCAGCAGGCAGATGCCGTTCAGCGAGCCGGTGAGGGCCGCGCAGGTCGGCAGCGCCGACTTGATCGTCGCGTAGTCCGTGTCCGGGACCGCCGCGGCACCGGTGCTGCTCTGCAGGCCGTTCGTCAGGATGACGAGATAGCCGCGGTTCGTGGCGCCCGACGAAGGCGACAGGGGGCGCAGCGGAATGATCTCGAGCGTGGCGCCGCCCGAGTCGATGGTGGGCTGCACGCGCGCCGTGTAGTCCGTGCCGAATACGAGGACGCCTCGCGGGCCCACTCCGATCGTCGCCTTGGTCGCGTTGTCGACGTTGACCTCGACCACACGCACGGTCGCAGCGGTGATGGATGCGGGATTGATCGCGGCGGTGAAGCGCACCGATGCCGGCGCCACGGTCGAGTAGCCGTCCTGGGCGTTCAGCGCCGCAAAATGCGGCGTCAGGGCCGCGATGGACGAGGGGATGTTCAGCGTGCCGTCGGTCGAGCCGTTGAAGTAGAGATCGGTCGGGAAGGGCAGGATGCCACTCGCGACGCGGAACATCGGCGCGAATGGCGCCGCGCCGGCGGGTGGCGGCGGCGCATTGTTCCCGGCCTGCGGGTTGGTAGGTCCGATGCTGTCGGCGGGCGAGCCCGAGCAACCCACGAGCACCAGGCCAGCGAGCAATGCGGCGGCAACGATACGAATCCTCATGACGGAAACTCCGGCAAGTGTTGTCCCAGGTCAGGGCGCGTATCATCGCGCTCGTTCGTTTCGGGCCAGCCTACGCTTCGCCCGAATGGTCCCGCAAGTTTAAGGGATTGGCGTCGCATGATGCGTCGTATTCGCAGCCGCGGCCGGAACAATGCGCTGCAAAAAATGCCCGGCTACGTGCGCATCATCGGCGGGCAATGGCGCGGGAAGCGGCTGCAGGTGCCGGAGCTGCCCGGGGTGCGCCCGACGCCGGACCGCGTGCGCGAGACGCTCTTCAACTGGCTGGCGCCAGTGATCGGCGGCAGCCGCGTCCTGGACCTGTTTGCCGGCACCGGGGCGCTGGGGTTCGAGGCCGCATCGCGCGGGGCGCGCGAGGTCGTGCTCATCGAGCAGGACCGGCGCGTCGCCGAAAGGCTGCGCGGGGCGGCCGCTGCGCTGGCACCGGAACGGCTGGCCGTGGTGGAGGCCGATGCGCTGGCATGGCTCGGATCGCCCTCGCGGCCCTTCGACGTCGTGTTCCTGGACCCGCCGTATGACGCGGGCCTGCTGCAGCGGGCGATGCAGGGCCTCGAGGCCAGCGGCTGGCTCGCGCCCGGTGCGTTCATCTATCTCGAGGCCCCAGCCGAGGCCGGCCCGCCACGGCTTCCCGACGGCTGGAAGCTGTACCGCACCGGCCGCGCCGGCGCGGTCGGGTATCATCTCGCGCTGCGGCCCGCGGCGGCCGGCGAGGGCCTGTGATGAACCTGAAGCGCAGCGCGGTCTATCCCGGCACCTTCGACCCGATCACCAACGGCCACCAGGACCTCGTGCGCCGTGCCGCCGGTATCTTCGACCGCGTGGTCATCGGCATCGCTGCCAACCCGGGCAAGGCTCCCGTGTTCCCGCTCGAGGACCGCGTGGAACTTGCACGCCGCGTCGTGGAAGACCTGCCGAACGTCAGCGTGATGGGCTACAAGGGGCTCACGGTGGACTTCGCCCGCGAGCAGGCCTGCGGCGTCGTGATCCGGGGGCTGCGCGCGGTGTCCGACTTCGAGTTCGAATTCCAGCTCGCGAACATGAGCCGCCACCTGGCGCCGGACGTGGACTACGTGTTCCTGACGCCGAAGGAGCAGTTCACGTTCATCTCCTCGACGCTGGTGCGCGAGATCGCGAGCTTTGGCGGCGACGTGTCGAAATTCGTCCCCCCGGTGGTGGCCGAGGCCCTGGCGAAGCGCCGCGCCGCGCGCGGCTGAGCTTGCGGGCCCTCAGCGCTGGCAGCGCGGGCACCAGTAGGTGCTGCGCTGCCCCTGCGTGAACCGGCGTATCGGCGTGCGGCAGCGCCGGCAGGGCCTGCCTGCGCGTTCGTACACGAAGAGCCTCCGCGAGAAGTAGCCTGGCGTGCCCGAAGGATCGACGTAGTCTCGCAGCGTCGTCCCGCCGACGTTGATCGCCTCGCCGAGCACCTCGCGGATCGCCCGGACGAGCGCCGCCATGCGCGCGCGGCTCACGCGCCCGGCCGCGAGCCCCGGGCGGATACCGGCGCGGAACAGCGCCTCGCTCGCGTAGATGTTGCCGACGCCCACCACCACGCGCGAATCCATGATGAAGGCCTTGATCGCGGCGCGGCGGCCGCGGGCGCGGCGCCACAGCCCCAGGGCGTCGAATTCCTCCGTCAGCGGTTCGGGCGCGAGCGACGCGAGCAAGGGGTGGCGCGCGGGGTCTCCCGCGGTGAACAGCAGGCTGCCGAAGCGGCGCGGGTCGTTGAAGCGCAGGCACCGCCCGGAGTCGAGCACGAGATCCACGTGGTCGTGTGCGAGCGCGGGGGCGTCCGCGTCGAGGATGCGCAGGCTCCCCGACATGCCGAGGTGCCAGATCAGCGTCCCGGCGCCGGTTTCGATCAGCAGGTACTTGGCGCGGCGGCCGACGGAATGGACGGCGGCGCCCTGCACCCGTCCCGGCAGCGTGCGCGGCACGCGCCAGCGCAGACGCGGCTCGCGCACGACGAGGCGCTCGATGCGCCGGCCGACGAGCCAGGGCTCGATGCCCCGGCGCGTCGTCTCCACTTCCGGCAGTTCCGGCACGCGGAAACCCCCGACCCTTCAGGCCCGCCGGAGGTTCCCGCCCCGGCCGGCGTCAGAACTTCGTCGAGATCTCCAGGCCCCAGCGGCGCGGCTCGTTGATGAAGCCCGTCAGGTTGTTGAAGTCGATGCCGCCGACGGCCACGATCTCGTCCGTGATGTTGCGGCCGAACACGGCCACCTGGTGCTTCCCGTCGCCCCAGTTGTAGCCGACCCGCAGGCCGCCCTCGAGCAGCGACGGGCCCTCGAACTCGGCCGACTCGTACAGGAAGAAGTTCACCTCGCTGCGGTACGCCCAGTCGGTGTAGGCGAACAGCTCGCCCTCGCCGAGCGGCATGCCCCAGCGCGCCGTGAAGTTCGCGATCCACTCCGGCGACTGCGGCAGCCGGTTGCCGTCGATGCTGACGGTGGCCGGCACGAATGGCGGGATGGCGGGCACGATGACCGGGTCGAGGAAAGTGCAACCGCCGCCGCAGACCTGGACGCCCAGACCCGAGTCGTCGATCTCCGTGTCGTTGTAGCTCGCGCCCAGCGTGATCAGCAGGTTGTCCGTCAGGTAGGTCTCGAAATCGAGCTCGAAGCCCTGGCCGTCCACCTGCTTGGCGTTGATCAGCGTGTTGAAGTTGGTCGCGCCGCCCACGGCCGTCAGCTGCTGGTCGTCCATCGTGTACATGTAGGCCGTGAGCCCGAGCCGGCCGCGGCCGCCGAACAGGCTCGTCTTGATGCCCGCTTCGTACGACAGGATCGTCTCGGAATCCGCGACCGAGACGGTGTTGCCGAACAGCAGGCGGCCCTGGATCGAGGGCGCGCGATAGCCGCGCGCGACGCGGCCGTAGACGTTGGTGTCGCCGCTGAGCGCCCAGGTGCCGCTGATGTCGCCGGTGATTTCCTCGTCCGACGGGTTGGCCGTGAGCGGGCCGATGGCGCCGCCGCCGATCGGCGACTGGAAGCGCTGGGCGACGAAGTCCTTCTCGTCGTCCGTGTAGCGCAGGCCGCCCCGCAGCGTGAAGGCATCCGACACCTCGTACTCGACCGAGCCGAATGCCGCCCAGGACTGGTTCTGCTGCTTCTGCACGACGACGCCGTTGCGCGCGCCGAGCGCCAGCGTGTCGTAATTGAAGCTGTCGATGGTCAGGTCTTCGTCGAAGTAGTAGATGCCCGCCTGCCAGTCGAACGCGCCCCACTCACGCGATTCCCAGCGGAATTCCTGCGACCACTGGCTGTGGCCGCGCAGACCGTCGGCCGATTCGGCCGGGAACGGGATGAAGCCAGGACCGAAGTTGGGGGGCTGTCCGGGAAGCGGCGGGGGCAGGAACGCTGCGCCGAAACCGCCGTCGATGTCGCCGCGCGAGATGACCTTCACCGACTCATAGCCGGTGATCGAGTGCAGCGTCACGCGGTCCATGTCCCAGCGCATCCGCAGGCTCGCACCGGTGCTGTCGAGGTGCTGGTAGTTCTGCCCGTCGAAATAGACGGTCTCGGGATCGAAGCCGCTCACCAGGTTGTTCGTGCCCGGCTGGAAGATGTTGGCGCGGAACATGCGCGCCGTGCCGTCGAGGCTGCGCGCGTGCACGTTGACGAGCGCGTCGAAAGTGTCGCTCGGCTCGTACAGGAACTGCAGCCGTCCCGCGACCTCGTCGTAGGCCTCGAAAGCATCCTGGCGGATGATGTTGTCGCTGCCCGAGGCGGTCAGGCGCGCGTTGTCCACCCAGTTGCCGCGATGCTGGTAGAGGCCCGACAGGCGGAATGCCCACCTTTCGCCGGCCGGCCCGCCGACCGCGCCCTCGACGTTCGTCGTCTCGTCTTCGCCGAAGCTGGCTTTCGCATAGCCGCCGGCCTCGCGCGACGGGCGCACCGAGTTGAACTTCACGACACCCGCCGGCGTGTTGCGGCCGAACAGCGTGCCCTGCGGGCCGCGGAAGACCTCGACCATGTCGAGGTCGAACGCCGGGAATCCCTTGAGGATCGGGTTTTCCTGCACGACGTCGTCATAGACGAGCGACACGGGCTGGGAGGCGTTCAGGTCGAAGTCCGTGTTGCCGAGGCCGCGGATGTAGAAGCGCGGGAAGGCGCGGCCGAAGGAGGACTCGATCAGGAGGCTCGGCACGCGGCCGGACAGGAAGCGCACGTCGTCGCCACCCGAGGCGATGATGTCGAGCTTTTCGTCGCCGACGGCCGTCACCGACACCGGGACCTGCTGGATGTCCTCCACCCGGCGCTGGGCCGTGACCATCACCGGGTCGAGCGTCGTGTCCTGCGCAAAGGCTGCCGGTGCAGCCAGTGCGAGCGCGATGGCGGCGGCAAGGCAGCGCCGCGCCTGCGCGGACTGCCGGCTCTTCTGTGCGTCAAGCATGGTGAGACTCCCCTGTATTCCCGCGCGGACCGGGTGATCCGGGCGCGCAATTTGCGGGGAGTGTAGCCGAGGCGCGGGCCGGGAGCCTACTTGATCTTGGCTTCCTTGAAGGTCACGTGCTTGCGGGCGACCGGGTCGTACTTGCTGACTTCCATCTTCTCGGGATGGAGGCGCTTGTTCTTGGTCGTCGTGTAGAAATAGCCGGTCCCGGCGGTCGAAACGAGCTTGATCTTGTCGCGCATGGCGGCCTCCTCAGACGTGCGCGCCGGCAGCGCGCAGCTCGCGGACCACGGCCTCGAGCCCGCGCTTCTCGACCGTGCGCAGGCCGCGCGTCGAGAGCCTGAGCGTCACCCAGCGGCCCTCGCTCTCCAGCCAGAAGCGCTGCGTGTGCAGGTTCGGCAGGAAGCGGCGGCGCTTCTTGATGTTGGAATGGGAGACCTTGTTGCCGGTGCGCGGGCGCTTTCCGGTGACCTGGCAGACTCTCGACATCGTGCTGGCTCCAAACGGGCCGCGTATTAGACCAGCCCCGGGAAGCCCCGTCAATTCAGGGCGTAATCGTCCAAATCACTGTCAGATAAGGCCTTTTTCGGCGAGTGAAATGCAGTGTCCATCGCCGATGATGAGGTGGTCCAGCAACCGGATTTCCACGAGCGCGAGCGCGTCCCGCAGCCGGGTCGTGATGATCTCGTCGGCCTGCGAAGGCTCCGCGATCCCGGAGGGGTGGTTGTGGGCCAGGATCACCGCCGTCGCGTTGCGGGCGAGCGCCTGCTTGACCACCTCCCGGGGGTGGACGCTCGCGCCGTCCACGGTGCCCCGGAACAGCTCCTCGCAGCGCGTCAGCCGGTGCCGGCTGTCCAGGAACAGGCAGCAGAACACCTCGTGCTCGAGGTCCCTGAGCCTGGCGAGGAGATAGTCCCTGGCCGCGCGCGGGCTGCCGAGCACCGGTCCCGACTGCAGCCGCTCGAGGTGGTGGCGGCGCACGATCTCGAGCGCTGCCTGCAGTTCCGCCCAGCGGGCGGGGCCCACGCCGCGCTCCCCGCAGAGCGCACCCTGTTCGGCGGTCAGGACGCTGCGCAGCGACCCGAACCGGGCGAGCAGGGCGCGGGCGACGTCCACGGCGCTCGCGCCGCGCGTGCCGTGGCGCAGCCAGATCGCGAGCAGTTCCGCCTCCGACAGCGAGCCCGGGCCCAGCTGCAGCAGTTTCTCGCGCGGCCGCTCGGCGGCGGGCCAGTCCCGGATCTGCATGCGAAACCTCCGGCAGGCAGTCTGCCGGCGAGGCGCACGAGGCGCCGTTCGCAAAAGGCGCCGATTGAGGCACTAACGTGCGGCGCGGATAATCCGGGGATGAAGAAGCTCCAGGTGCGCATCCTCGACCCGCGCGTCGGACGCGACATCGAGCTGCCGCGGCGCGCGACCGAGGGCTCCGCGGGACTCGACCTGCGGGCCTGCATCGACCAGCCGCTCGTGCTCGAGCCGGGCCAGACGCAACTCGTCCCGACCGGCATCGCCATCCACCTCGAGGACCCGGGGCTCGCCGCCGTGCTGCTGCCGCGCTCGGGCCTCGGCCACCGGCACGGCATCGTGCTCGGCAACCTCGTGGGGCTGATCGACTCGGACTACCAGGGGCAGGTCATGGTGTCGGTGTGGAACCGCGGCGGCCACCCGTTCACGGTCCAGCCGGGCGAGCGCATCGCGCAGATGGTCGTGGTGCCGGTGGTGCAGGTGGAACTCGAGGTGGTCGCGGAGTTCGAGGAATCCGCGCGCGGCGCAGGCGGATTCGGCAGCTCCGGCCGGGGCTGAGGCGCCTCAGCGGGGCGCGATCGCGCGCAGCTCCTTGTAGCGCTTGATGTCGGCCTCGAACGTCAGGCGGATGTTCTCGCGCTCCTCGCGCCGCTTGATGAGGTTCGCCTCCTGCGTCGCGATGTCGTTGGCCGAGCGCTCGAGGTCGTGCGTGATCTCATCCGGCACCGGCAGCGCCTTGGGATCCTGGTTGACCGGCGCGTAGCGCGAAGCCTGTTTCTGGATCTGCGCGCGCTGGGCCCGCAGGTTCGCGAGCGACTGCTCCTGGATCGTGAGCTGGGCGTCCACGAGCTCGAGCCGGTTGTCGCGCAGCACCTCGAGCTCGCGCACCGACTGGTAGGTCTGCAGCAGTACGCGGTCGCGCAGCTTGCGCTTCTGCTCGTCGCGCGCCGCCTTCTCGGCGGCCGCGAGCTCGGCGGCCTCCTCGGCGGTGATCAGGCCCTGCTCGCGCGCGACCGGCACGCCCTGCTTGTTCAGGATGTCGCGGTCGTGCTCGGCGTATTCCGGCGGCACGCTGTCTCCGTAGTGCACCTGGCCGTCCTTGTCGACCCAGCGATAGAGCTTGGTCTTGTCCTTGCCGGACTGCGCCTCGGACACGCCCGAGAGCAGCGCCAGCACGAGCGCGGGCAGCAGCAGCAGCCTGTACGACCAGCCATTCATCCGGGACTCCAGTATCCTCAGGATTGTCCGCCGGTCCATGGCAGGCAAGACCGTAACTCCGTCACGCTTCGCTGTCGACACCCTGGATCGCCCGGTGGTTCCTGAGCGCCGAGAGCTCCTCCGAGGGGCCGGCAGCCGCCAGGTACTCGATCAGGTCGTCGAGTGCGACGATCCTGATGACCGGGACGCCGAACGCCACCTCAACCTCCTGCACGGCCGAGAGGGCGCCCGCGCCGCGCTCCTGGCGGTCGAGCGCGAGCAGCACGCCTGCGGGCGTCGCGCCCGCGCCGCGGATGAGCGCAATGGACTCGCGCGCGGCCGTGCCGGCGGTGATGACGTCGTCCACGATCAGCACGCGCCCGGCGAGCGGAGCGCCGATCAGGCTGCCGCCCTCGCCATGGTCCTTCGCCTCCTTGCGGTTGAAGGCGATGGGCACGCTGCGGCCGTGGCGCGTGGCGAGCGCGATGGCGGTCGCGGTCGCGAGCGGGATGCCCTTGTACGCGGGGCCGAACAGCATGTCGAACGCGAGGCCGGAGTCCGCGACGGTATCCGCGTAGCAGGCGCCAAGCCGCGCCAGCGCGTCGCCGTCGTTGATCAGCCCCGCGTTGAAGAAATAGGGGCTGCGGCGCCCCGACTTCAGCGTGAAGTCACCAAAGCGCAACACCTGGCGCGACAGAACCAGGTCGAGGAACTCTTTCTGGAAGGAACGCATGCACCGTGCCCGTGGCCCTGCGTATCATGGCGCAACCGCCGCGGGACAGGAATGCGCATCGTCACGCTCAACTGCAACGGTGTCCGCTCCGCGGCCGGAAAGGGGCTTTTCGACTGGCTGCCGTCGGTCGACGCCGACGTCGTCTGCCTCCAGGAGACGAAGGCCCAGGAGCATCAGCTCGGCGACGGCTGCTTCCGGCCCGCCGGCATGCACTGCTGGTACTTCGACGCGAAGCGCCCGGGCTACAGCGGTGTCGCGGCATTCTCGAAGTCGAAGCCGCTGCGCGTGGTCCGCGGTTTCGGCGTTCCCGAGTTCGACGGCGAGGGGCGCTACCTCGAGCTGCAGTTCCCGGGGCTCTCCGTGGTCTCGCTCTACCTGCCGTCCGGCTCGGCCGGGCCGGAGCGCCAGGCCTCGAAGTTCCGGTTCCTCGACGTGTTCCTGCCCCACCTGAAGAGACTTTCGCGCCGGTCGCGCGACTGCATCCTGTGCGGCGACATCAACATCGCGCACCGCGAGATCGACCTGAAGAACTGGCGCGCGAACCGGAAGAACTCCGGCTTCCTGCCGGAGGAACGCACCTGGCTCGACCGCGTATTCGGGGAGCTCGGCTGGGTCGACGCATTCCGCGAAGTGGACCCGCGGCCGGAGCAGTACACCTGGTGGTCGAACCGCGGCCAGGCCTGGGCGAAGAACGTCGGCTGGCGCATCGACTACCAGATCGCGAGCCCGCGGCTCGCGGGCCGGGCGCGCGCCGCGCTCATCTACAAGGAGCGGCGCTTCTCGGACCACGCGCCGCTCGTGATGGACTACGAGCTGTGAGCGGCGCAGTCCCCGCGGCGCGGCGGAGCTGGAAGCAGGCGCTCGCCGTCTACGCCCGGCGACCGGTCCTGTCGATGCTGTTCCTGGGCTTCTCGGCGGGCCTGCCGTTCTTCCTGGTGTTCCAGACGCTCTCCGCCTGGCTGCGCCAGGACGGTATCGAGCGTGCGACCATCGGCATGCTGGCCTGGGTGGGCCTCGCCTATTCGGTCAAGTTCCTGTGGTCGCCGTTCGTGGACCGCCTGCGCATCCCGCTGCTGCATGCGTGGCTCGGCCGGCGGCGCAGCTGGATGTTTGTGGCCCAGGTCGGCATCGGCGCGGGACTCCTGAACCTGGCCGGCAGCGATCCCTCCACGGGCGTCACGCAGGTTGCGGTCGGCGCGCTGTTCCTGGCGTTCTGCTCGGCGACCCAGGACATCTCGATCGACGCCTGGCGCATCGAATCGGCGTCGGTCGACATGCAGGGTGCGATGGCGGCTGCGTACCAGATCGGGTACCGGGCGGCGCTCATCACCGGCGGCGCGGGCGCGCTCGGCATCGCGCAGGGTTACGGCTGGGCCACGAGCTACACGGTGATGGCGGCGCTGGCGGGCGTCGGCATCGTGACGACGCTCCTGGTGCGCGAGCCCG
>Ga0114938_1002024_pt1 | contig 13240 bp, 10 predicted proteins | sample AshMeaBigSpring_FD_88675 | JGI IMG/M metagenome (GOLD analysis project Ga0114938, IMG submission 88675) | Groundwater microbial communities from Big Spring, Nevada to study Microbial Dark Matter (Phase II) - Ash Meadows Big Spring | ecosystem: Environmental > Aquatic > Deep subsurface >...
CGCCGTGGCGGTCGAAGAACCCGGTCGGCAGCTCGAGATAGCGCCCGAATAGGTCGCGGCGCATGGCCTTGATGACCTGCCGGCCGACCCAGCCCGGCGCATACACCGAGAGGTAGTCGCCGATGCCACGCGCCAGGAACAGCACGATGATCGCGGCGGGCACCAGTGTCAGCACGTGACTGTCGCGCTCGATGAAAGCCCCGTCGAGGAACTTCTTGACGAGCCAGGCGAGGCCCGTGTCGACCGCCGCGAACAGGACCATGCCCGCCACGCCCAGCAGGAACATCGCCCAGTGCGGGCGCGCGTAGCCCAGCAGGCGCCGGTAGATCGCGAGCCCGCTGGCCGTCAGCGGCGGCAGGCCGCGGTCATTCTTCTGCTTGCTGGCTGACGGTCGCAATGTTGACCTGCGTGAATCCGAGGCGGGCCGTCACGTCCATGGCCGTGACCACGGACTGGTGGGTCGCGCGCGCGTCCGCGCGGATCGTCACGGGCCGTGTGCGCCCCTCGCCCGCGACCTGGCGCAGGCCCGAGAACAGCGTCTCGCGCTCGTTGTTGACCAGCGCCCGGTCGTCGATGCGGTAGCTGCCCTGGGCCGTGATGGTGATGACGATCGGTTGCTCGCGCGGTTCCGCGGCGCCGGTGGCGCCGGCCTCCGGCAGGTCCACGCGCAGCCTGCCCTCCTGCACGAACGTCGTCGACACCATGAAGAAGATCACGAGCAGCAGGACGACGTCGATCAGCGACGTCAGGTTGAGCTCCGGGTCCTCCGCGCGCTTGCTCTGCAGCCTCATGAGGCCGCTTCGCGCCGGCGCGGCGACGCCGCCTGCGCCCCCATCCGGTCCATGGCCTGCACCAGCTTCATGGCCTCCTTCTCCATCTCGACGACGAGGAAGTCCACCAGCCCGCGCAGGTAGCGGTAGCCGATCAGCGCCGGGATCGCGACGATGAGCCCCGCCGCCGTCGTGATCAGCGCCTCGCCGATGCCGCCCGACAGCACCTGCGGGTCGCCGACCCCCTGCGACGTGATCGCCTCGAAGGCCTGGATCATGCCGGTCACGGTGCCCAGCAGGCCGAGCAGCGGCGAAATGGCCGCGATCGTGCCGAGGGGGTTCAGGAAGCGCTCCAGCTCGTGCACGACGTGCCGGCCGGTGTCCTCGATCACCTCTTTCATGATCTCGCGCCCCTGGCTGCGGTTCGCAAGCCCCGCGGCAAGGACGCGCCCGAGTGGCGAGTTGCGCGCGAGCGCCTCGATGTGGCGGTCGTTCAGTGTGCGTGTCTCGACCAGTTTCCAGACACGGTCGGTGAGCTCGCGTGGGATCACGCGCTTGCGCTGCAGCGTCCACAGCCGCTCGAGGATGATCGCCGCCGCGATGACCGAGCACAGCATGATCGGCCACATGACCGGGCCGCCCGCGATGACGATTTCCCACATGGCGCGGCATGATACCGTGCGCGCCGCTCCCCTGCCCGCGGGGTTCAGGGCGCCGCGACGGGCCGCCACCAGCGCCGCTCGGACCGCGCCGTCGACACGGCCGGGGCGCCGCCGCGGAACTGCACCGTGATCGCGCCCACATCGGCGGTCGCGAGTACGGTCGTGCCGTTTGCACGCCAGCGCGCGACCACGTCCCCTTGAGGCATGCCGAAGCGGTTGCCGTAGGCGGCGGAGGCGATGCCGAGCCGCGCCCCGACGGCAGCGACCAGTTCCGGCGCTGACGAGCTCCGGCTGCCATGGTGCGGAAGCAGGACCACGTCCGCGGCGACCGGATGGCGCAGGAGCGCGGCTTCACCCTGCGACTCCGGGTCCGCGAGCAGCAGCGCGCGCGCGCCCGCGCCAGCGACTGACAGTGCGCAGGATGCGTCATTGTCGCTCGCCCGCAGGCCCGGCGGCGGGTGCAGCACGCGGAATTCCACGCCGTCCCAGCGCCAGCGGTCCCCGCTCCGGCAGGATGGCGACGCGACGACCGCCAGCGCCTTGACGAGCGCTGCGACGCCGCCGGCGTGGTCCTGGTCCGGATGGCTGACGACCAGGCGATCGACCTGCCGGATGCCACGCGCGCGCAGGTAGGGAAGCAGGCTGACCTCGGCGGCCGCGCCGCCGCCGCGCCATCGCGGACCCGTGTCGAAGACGAGCGTGTGGGCGCGTGTCTCGACGACCGCCGCGAGCCCCTGGCCGACGTCCAGCACGGTGAGCGACCACGCATCCTGCGGCGCGCGCGGCGGCTGTCCGGAAAGGGACGCGACCAGCGTGGCCGCGGCGGCCATGCGCAACCCCGCGAGCGGCACACACAGTGCAAGGAATGACACGGCGCCCGCGGCGGCGAGCAGGGGTCCCGGGACCCGGGCGGGCGTCCAGTCGGCGAGCGGCCATGCGCTCATGGCGAGAAGCCGCGGCCACGCATGGTCGAGCAGCGCCGCGACCGTGCGCCACACGGGCTCGCCGGCACCGATGGCCGCCAGTTCCAGCACCGTTCCCGCCAGGACGGCCGGCAACAGCAGTCCGCCGAACAGCGGGATGGCGATCGCGTTCGCGACGGGCGCGACGAGCGAGACGCGCCCGAACGCGGCCGCCAGAACGGGCGTGAGCGTCGCGACGATGGCCGCCTGCGCGCGCACGAAGGCGGCGACGCGGCCCGCCGCACCGCCCGCCCCCCGGGCCGCGGCGAAGAGTGTCGCGGTCGCCACGAACGAGAGCCAGAATCCGGCCGAAGTGACCGTCAGCGGATCCGCGGCCACCAGGCAGAGCGCAGCGAGCGCGAGCGTTTCGTGCACGCCCCAGTGACGACGCGCGTGCCGCAGCGCCGCGGCGATCGCAACCATCGCGAGCGTCCGCAGCGCCGGCGCGGACGCGCCGGACAGCCAGGCGTAACCCGCGGTCACGGCGACCACGCTGCCCGACTCGATGGCGAACCAGCGCGGGATGCGACGGACGCCGGGCAGCCGCCGCGCGCAGCGCAGGACCCACAGCGCGAACAGCGCGCAACCGGTCACGTGCACCCCCGAGATCGCCATCAGGTGCGCCACGCCGGTCGCGGCGAAGGCCTCCCACAGATCGTCCGGGATGTTCCCACGCACACCGACCGACAGTCCCTGCAGCACCGTCCTCGACGGGCCATCCGGAAGTGACCGGGCGATGCCGGTGGCCACCCGTTCGCGCAGTCTCTCGACGGGCCGCCCGGCGTGTCCCGGCAGGCGCCGCGGCGCCGGCGCGGCGAGGACGTAGCCGGTTGCGGCGACGCCCGCGCGCAGCAGGGCGAGCTCGCGGTCGGCGGCGCCGGGATTCACGAGCCCGCGCCGGCAGCGCAGCCGCGCGGTCAGCGACCAGGCCTCGCCCGCTCGCGGCGTATCCGGCGCGTCATACCACGCGAGGCGCACGCGCATCCGGCGGGGCGTGCGCACGTCGAAATCAAAATCGGTGCGGCCATCACGCCAGAGCGCGGGCGCCGCGACGACGCCTGTCAGGGTGACCGGCTGGCGGCCGCGCGCGCAGGACCAGTCATCGGCGAGCTGCGCCATGCAGGAGAGCGCGGCCCACGCGAGCCCGCAGAGGGCGGCCGCGAGCGCAGGCGCATGCCGGCGGCACGCGAGCGCAGCCACGAGGCCGACCGCGAGCGTGCCGGGAGGCGGGAGCACGGGCAGGAGCGGCAGGAATGCGGCCCCGCCGCAGAAGGCGAGCGCAAGCTGGAACATTGACGCGAATCCGCGGCGATGGGCAGAACAGCATCGTCCCGCAGGGGGCCGCCGGTGACGGGCTCAGGCGGTGGATTCGCGCAGAATTCCGTCCTCGAGCACGAGCACCCGGTCCATCCGGGACGCGAGCGCGTGATCGTGCGTCACGATCACGAGGCTGGTGCCGAGCTCGCGATTGAGCTCGAGCATCAGCTCGAAGACCTGCCGGGCGTGGGCACCGTCCAGGTTGCCGGTCGGTTCGTCGGCCAGCACGATGCGCGGCCGCGTGACGAGTGCGCGGGCGACCGCCGCGCGCTGGCGCTCGCCGCCGGAGAGCTGGGCGGGCCGGTGCGTCAGGCGATCCCGCAGGCCGACTCGCGCCAGCAGCTCCGCCGACTGCCGGCGGGCCTCGGCCTGCGGCATGCGCCGGATCAGCAGCGGCATCGCGACGTTCTCGAGCGCGCTGAACTCGGGCAGCAGGTGGTGAAACTGGTAGACGAATCCCACGGCCTGGTTGCGCAGCCGGCCGCGCTCGCCGTCCGGCAGCGCCGACATCTCGCGGCCGTCGATGAGCACCCTGCCCGCCGTCGGCAGGTCGAGCCCGCCCAGGAGCTGAAGCAGCGTCGTCTTGCCCGAACCCGAGGCGCCGACCACGGCGGTCCGCTCGCCGCGGCGGATCGAAACCTCCACGCCGGCCAGCACGCGCACGATCGCCGGCCCCTGCCGGAACTCCTTGACCAGGCCCTCGCAGGCGAGCACCAGGGCTTCCTTCGTGTCCACCTATACCTCGTGGCGCAGCGCCTCTGCGGGCTGCGTGGCCGCCGCCCGCAGGGCGGGATACAGGGTAGCCGCGACCCCGAGCAGTAGCGCCGTGCCCGCGACCAGCAGCACATCGCCCGCCTGGACGTCCGCCGGCAGCTCGGAGATGAAGTACACCTGTGGATCCACGAGGGTCATGCCGGATATCCGCTCGAGCCCGCCCACGAGCGCCGTGATGTTCCGCGCGATGAGGAGCCCGAGGCCGACCCCCGCCGCGGTGCCGGCCACGCCGATCACCGTCCCCTGGGTCGCGAAAACGCGCAGCATGTCCGCGGGCGAGCCACCGAGGGTGCGCAGGATCGCGATGTCGGCATGCTTCTCCTGCACCACCATTACGAGCGTCGACACGATGTTGAACGCCGCCACGGCGACCACCAGCGACAGCACCACGAACATGATGGACTTCGTCACCTGGATGGAGCGGAAGAAATTGCCGTGCCGGCGCGTCCAGTCGCTGATCAGGTAGGGACCGCCAAGACCCTCGGCGAGTTCGCGAATGCGTCGCGGCGCGCTGCCGGCGTCGGCGAACGCGTACCGCAGTCCCGTGACGGCGTCGCCGAGCCGGTACAGCTTCTGCGCATCGCCGAGGTGCAGCAGCGCGAGACCCTGGTCGTACTCGTACATCCCGGCGTCGATGAACCCGGCGACGGTGAACCGCCGCAGGCGCGGCGCGACGCCGGCCGGTGTCACGTTGCCCTGCGCGATCACGACCTGCACCACGTCGCCGACGCCGGCACCGAGTTTCTCTGCGAGCCCGCGACCGAGCAGGATGCGCCAGGCGCCCGGTTCCAGCGCCGCCAGTCCCTGCCCTGCCAGGTGCCGGTGCAGCGCCGAGACGCCGTGCTCCTCCCCGGGCAGCACGCCGCGCAACTCGACCGCCGCGGAGCGTTCGCCCCTCACCAGCATGCCGCGGCCCTCGACGAAGGGCGCGACGCCGGTGATGTCCGGCAGGCCCTCGGTGCGGCGCCTCGTCTCGCGCCAGTCCCGCAGGCGACCATCCTCGCCCTCGAGCGTGGCGTGCGCGACGACGTCCAGGATGCGCCGCTGCAGGTCCTGCTCGAAGCCGTTCATGACGGACAGCACGGCGATCAGCGTCGCGACGCCCAACGCGATCCCGGCCATCGAGATGCCGGAGATGAACCCGACGAAGCGGTTCTCGCGCCGCGCGCGCAGGTAGCGCACGCCGATCCACCAGGTCCAGCCGCCGCTACTCATAACGCAGCGCCTCCGCCGGCTCCGTCGCGGCCGCGCGCCGCGCGGGGTAGATGGTCGCCAGCAAGGTGAGCGCGAAGGCCGCACCCGCCACCAGCAGCACGTCCCGCAGCTCGAGTTCCGAGGGGATCTGCGTGATGTAGTAGACGTCGCTGTCGAAGATCTCGAACCCGAACAGGTTCTGCAAGGCGCCTGCCACCGCATCGACATGGGTCGCCAGCAGTATGCCGAGCGCGGTGCCGGCCAGGGCGCCTGCCCATCCGATGACCGTTCCCTGGACGATGAAGGTGCCCACCACGCCCGTGCGCGACAGGCCGAGCGTGCGCAGTATCGCGATGTCGTTGCGCTTGTTCGTGACGACCATGACGAGACTCGACACGATGTTGAAGGCGGCGACCGACACGATCAGCAGCAGGATCACCGTCATCATCGTCTTCTCGATGCGGATCGCGCGGAAATACACCGCGTGCTCCGCTGTCCAGTCGCGGCCCGGCGCGGTCCCGAGCGCCGCGGCGACGGCAGGCCCGAGGCGCGGCGCCTCGAACGGGTCCTGGAACCACAGCAGGAGCCCGGCGGGTGCGACAGCCCCCGCCATCGTGGCCAGGTCGTCGAGGGAGGCGAATGCGAGCGCGGCATCGTGGTCGGCGAGCCCCATCTCGAACAGGCCCGCGACCTCGAACGCGCCGATGCGCGGCGTGAGTTCGCCGTCCGCGGCCGTCGCCAGCAGGAGCAGCGTCACCTCGTCGCCGACCGCGACGCCGAGTTGCAGCGCGAGCGCCCGGCCCAGGACCATCCGGCGGCTGGCGGGCTCGAGCGCCGCGACGCTGCCCTGCTGCATCGCCGTCGCAAGCGTCGTGCCCGGCCCGTGGTCGGCCGGGTCGATGCCGCGCACGGCCGCCCCGGCGAACATCGGACCGTTGGTCAGCAGTCCCTGAACCTCCGCATAGGCCTCCGCACGGACCACGCCCGGCACGCCGCGGGCCCGGGCCGCAAGCGCCTCGAGATCCCGCGGAATCGCCGCCGAGGGCACGGTCGCGTGGGCTGTGAGCGCCAGCAGGCGGCTGCGCAGCTCACCCTCGAACCCGTTCATCACGGAGAGGATCGTGATCAGGGCGGCGACGCCCAGGCACACACCCGCGAGCGACACCCAGCTGATGAACGACACGAAATACTGATGCTGCCGGGCGCGCACGTAGCGCAGGCCAAGGCCCAGCGGCAGGGGGGTCAGCATGGGAGATGATTCATGCGATTTCGGGATGCCTATCAAGGATTTAGGGGGGCAATCTCGATAGGTTCGGACCCGATGCTACACTCGCCGGCGGAGGAATGACGATGCCTATCGTACGCACTTTGCTGTGGCTCGCGCTCGCCGTGGCCATACCGGCCCATGCCCAGACGCTCGGCATGGCGACTTCCGATACCGCCGCGGCGGACCGGCCCGCGCGAGGCAGCACGATGGCCGCGGTGCAGGGACGTTACGGCGAACCGACATCACGCCACGACGCGGTCGGGAACCCGCCGATCACGCGCTGGGACTACCCGCAGTTCTCGGTGTACTTCGAGCACGATCGCGTTTTGCACGCCGTGCTCGTGAAGGGCGCTCCCGCCGGCTGACGTTGCCTGCGCCGCGCGCGCGGGTATCCTGCGACACCAGACCTCGCCGGGCTCGCCCGGAACGGGGTCTTGTGCCTGCAGGATGCCGATGACCTTCGATTCCACCGCCACCATCCGCCTGCCGACCGAGGGCCTGCTCCGCATCGGGGAGCTGTACGGCTCGAGCGCCGCCTGTCTCCTGACCGAGGCCGCCGCCGCCGGCACAGCCCCCGTGCTCGTCGTCGCGGCGACCGGACGCGAAGCGGACCAGTTCCTGGCCGAGGCCGCCTTCTATGCGCCGGCGGACCTGCCGCAGCTCCCATTCCCGGATCGCGAAATCCTGCCCTACGATCCGTTCTCGCCGCACCCCGACATCGTCTCGCAGCGGCTGCGCGCCCTGGCTGCGCTGCCCCTGTTGCGCCGGGGCATGGTCGTCACGACGGTGGCCGCCCTGCTCGACCGGTTGCCGCCGCCGGAATTCCTGGCAGGGCACGCCTTCGACCTGGAGGCCGGCCAGCGCCTCGACCTGCAGGCGTTGCGCCGCCGTCTCACGGATGCCGGGTTCGCGCACGTGACCCAGGTCCTCTCGCCCGGGGAGTTCGCCGTGCGGGGTTCGGTGGTCGACGTGTTTCCCGCCGGCGCCGTGCAGCCGTTCCGCCTCGACCTGTTCGACGACGTGATCGAGAGCATCCGCGCCTTTGAACCCGCCGACCAGCGCTCGGCGGCGAAGCATGACTCGGTCGCGCTGCTGCCCGCACGTGAGTTCTCCGCCTCCGCAGAGGCCATCGCCGCATTCCGCACGCGCTGGCGCGAGCGATTCGAGGGCGACCCGCAGCAATGTCCCGTCTACCGCTCGGTCAGCGACGGAAATATCCCTGCGGGCATCGAGGCCTGGCTGCCGTTCTTCTTTCCGCGGACGACCGCGCTCACCGATCACCTGGCCCCCGGCACCGTGGTCGTGGACCTGGCCGGCGCCGAGCAGGCCCTGCCGGCCGCCTGGGCGGAGATCACCGAACGTTACGAGCAGATGCGGCACGACCGGCAGCGGCCGCTGCTGCCGCCGGAGGAGGCATTCGTCGATGCCGGCATCGCGCTTGGCGCGCTCGCGGGCTTTCCGCGAGTGCAGGTCAGCACGGTGAAGGTCGAGCCCATCGCCGCCGCCGCGCCATTCGTCAACACCGGAACCGAACCGCCGCCGGACCTGCGCGCCGATACCCGCGCGGAGCTGCCACTCAGGGCACTCGCGGATTTCCTCGCCCGGTTCGATGGCCGCGTCCTCGTCGGGGCCGACTCCCCCGGTCGGCGTGAAGTGCTGCTCGGGCTGCTGCGGCGCCAGTCCCTGGACGCCACGGTAGTGACGGGCTGGGACGAGTTCGCGCGTGGCGCGGAGCCGCTTGCCGTCGCCACCGCCGCAGACGTGCGCGGCCTCGTGCTGCCCGCGCGCCGGCTCGCGCTCGTCGCGGAGGACCAGCTGTTCGGCGAGCGGGCGCGGCAGGAACGGCGTCGACGCCGCGCCGAGCGCGATCCCGACGCGATCCTGCGCGAACTCGCGGCCCTCGCGCCCGGAGCCCCGGTGGTGCACGAGGAGTACGGCGTCGGCCGCTACCGGGGCCTGCGCGTCATGACCGTCGCCGGCCAGCCCGCCGAGTTCCTGGTCCTCGAATATGCGGGCGGCGACCTGCTGTACGTGCCGGTGCACGCGCTCGACCGCGTCACGCGCTACACCGGCGGCTCGCCGGAAGCGGCTCCCTGGCACCGCCTCGGCACCGACCAGTGGGCGCGCGCCAGGCGCCGCGCCGCGGAGCGGGTGCGCGACGTGGCGGCCGAGCTGCTCGACCTTTATTCGCGGCGCGCGGCGCGGCAGGGGCGCAGCGCTGCCTTCGACGAGGCGTCCTGCCGCGCCTTCGAGGCCGCCTTCCCGTTCGAGGAGACCGTGGACCAGCGCGACGCCATCGAGGCCGTGCTCGCCGACATGCGCTCCGGCAAGCCGATGGATCGCGTGGTCTGCGGTGATGTCGGCTTCGGCAAGACGGAGGTGGCGTTGCGCGCTGCGTTCGCCGCGACCAGTGCCGGCCGCCAGGTGGCAGTGCTCGTGCCGACCACGCTGCTCGCCCAGCAGCACGCGCAGACCTTCGCCGACCGCTTCGCGGACTGGCCGGTGCGCGTCGGGAACCTCTCGCGCTTCCGCACGGCGGCCGAGCAGAAGGCCGTAATCGAGGGCCTGCGCACCGGGCGCGTCGACATCGTCATCGGCACGCACCGCCTGCTGCAGCGCGACATCGCCTTCCACGACCTCGGGCTCGTGATCGTGGACGAGGAGCATCGCTTCGGCGTCGGGCACAAGGAGCGCCTGCGGCAGTTGCGCGCGGACGTGGACACGCTGACGCTGACCGCGACGCCGATTCCGCGCACCCTGAACATGGCGCTCGGCGGCCTGCGCGACCTGTCGCTGATGACGACGCCCCCGGCGGAGCGCGTCGCCATCGAGACCTTCGTGACCGAGTGGAGCGACACGCTGGTGCGCGAGGCCTGCCTGCGCGAGATCCGCCGCGGCGGCCAGGTCTATGTGGTGCACAACGCGATCGAGGACATCGAGGCCTTCGCCGCGCGGTTGCAGCGCCTGGTGCCGGAGGCGACCGTGCGCGTGGGGCACGGACAGATGCGCGAGCGCGACCTGGAGCGGCTGATGCTCGATTTCTACCACCGGCGGTTCCAGGTGCTCGTCTGCACGACCATCATCGAGTCCGGCATCGACGTCCCGACCGCTAACACGATCCTGATCGACCGCGCCGACCGCTTCGGCCTCGCCCAGTTGCACCAGCTGCGCGGCCGCGTCGGCCGGTCGCACCACCGTGCCTGGGCCTACCTGCTGGCGCCGCCGGCCGCCGCGCTACCCGCGGACGCGCAGAAACGGCTCGAGGCCATCGAATCGCTGGAAGACCTGGGCGCCGGCTTCACGCTCGCGACGCACGACCTCGAGATCCGCGGCGCCGGCGAGCTGCTCGGCGAGGAGCAGAGCGGCCAGATTCAGGAGATCGGCATCGGCCTGTACCTGGAATTGCTCGAGCGCGCCGTCGAAGCGCTGCGCCAGGGCCGCGAGCCGGACCTTGCGGGGCCCGTGCACGCGGGCTGCGAGATCGACCTGCAGCTTCCGGCGCTGCTGCCGGAGGACTACATGCCGGACGTGCACCTGCGGCTGCAGCTCTACAAGCGCCTGGCCGGCGCCGCCGACCAGACGCGGCTCGACGACCTGCAGGCGGAGATGGTCGACCGCTTCGGGCCGCTGCCGCCACCCGCGCGCACCCTGTTCCAGGTGCATCGACTGCGCCTCGCGGCGAGCGCGCTCGGGATCCGGCGCCTGGAGGTGGGGGCGCACGGCGCCGCCGTGGAATTCGGCGCCACGCACCGCGTCGATCCAGCGCGAGTGGTGCGGCTGTTGCAGCAGGACCCGGGCTGCCGGCTGGACGGTCAGCAGCGCCTGCGCGCGAAGATCGGGGCGCCCGACGAAGCAGCGCGGATCGCCTGCGCCGTACGGCTGATCGCAGCCCTCGGCGGCTGAGCGCCGCGTCCGGCTCCGCCGCCTACGCCGGCCGGCTGCCGTCGAGACGCAGCGCCGGCCGCTCGACGCAGTCGCGGGCCGCAGCCACCGCCACCTGCCATCGCGGGTCCTGCGCGAGGCCGGCAGGCGTGCCGTCGCGGCCGTGCAGCCGGACCAGGCGCATACGGCTCACCGGGTCCGCAGGTGCGCGCAGGGATTCCAGCAGCCGGATCACGGCCGGCCGGTCGTTGCAGACCGGCAGCACATCGCAGCCGGCGGCCAGCGCGAGTTGCGCCCGCGCGGCGATGTCGCCAAAGGAGGCCGCGCCCGCCATCGACAGGTCGTCGGCGAACACGGCGCCCGCAAAGCCGAGTTCTCCCCGCAGGATGCCGTTGATCCAGCGCGGCGAGAGGCTGGCGGGCAGCGCATCGACTTCCGGGTACGCGACGTGGGCGGCCATGACGGCGGGCAGGCCATTGGCGATGAGCCTGCGGTAGGGCGCGAGGTCTGCCTCGATGTCCGCCCATTCGCGGCGGTCCACGGGCAGCGCGACGTGCGAATCCGCGGCCACCGCGCCATGCCCGGGAAAATGTTTCGCGGTGGCGGCCATGCCCGCGTCCCGCATGCCGAGCATGTAGGCGACCGCGAGCTCCGCGACCGCGGCTGCGTCGGCATGCAGCGCGCGGTCGCCGATCGCGTGGCTCACGCCGTAATCGAGGTCCACGCAGGGCGCGATCGACAGGTCCACGCCCGCGGCACGGAGCTCCGCCGCCATGAGCCAGCCCAGCTGGCGCGCGAGCGCGACGCCCTCGGCCGGGCTCGCGCTGTAGCGCCGGCCGATCTCGCGCATGGGCGGCAGGCGCGTGAAACCATCGCGAAAGCGCTGCACGCGCCCTCCCTCCTGGTCCACGGCGACCAGGAGCGCGGGCGTGCGGATGGCGTGGATCTCCGCGACCAGCCGCGTGAGCTGCCCGGCGCTCTCGAAATTCCGCGCGAACAGGATCACGCTGCCGACTTGCGGATGCGCGAGCAGCTCGCGGTCCTCGGGCTCGAGCGCGATGCCGGCGACGTCCGCCATGACCGGCCCGAGCGTCATGCCTCACCGGGCCCGGGTGCGGAGCCCATGGCGACGGCGCGCTGTGCGGCCGCCGGCCAGGACCGGAATGGCGCCGTCGCCAGGCGAAAGTTGTGGAAGCGGCCGTCGTCCGTGACCTCGTCGCCGAGCCACGGCGGGCGTGGAAACGCCTCGTCCGGCGCATCGAGTTCGATCTCCGCGACCACGAGCCCCGCGTTCGCTCCGTGGAACTCGTCGAGCTCGTAGCAATGGCTTCCGACCGCCACGCGGTGGCGCAACTTCTCGACCAGAGGGCCCTCCGCAAAGGCCGCGAGCATGGCGCGCGCGTCGGCGACCGGGATCCCGTACTCGAACTCGGCCCGCACCGGACCCGGGTCCATCCCCTTGACCGAGAGCCAGGCGCGCTCGCCCGCCACGCGGACGCGCACCGAGCTTCGCGGCGTATTGGCGAGATAGCCCTGGCACAGCCGCTCACCCGCCGCCGCCCCCTCCCGCCAGCTGCCGTCGCGCACCAGGAACTTGCGCTCGATCTCGATGCTCATGTGGCGGGCTCGAACAGGGCGATGGACTCGACGTGGGCCGTGTGCGGGAACATGTCCATGATGCCTGCCGCGGCGAGGTGGAATCCATGCTCCGCAACCAGGATGCCGGCATCACGCGCGAGCGTCGCGGCGTCGCAGGAAACGTAGACGATCCGCCGCGGGCGGGCGGCGGCGATCGCCGGCAGCACCTCGCGCGCGCCGGCCCGTGGAGGATCGAGCAGGACCAGGTCGTAGTGGCCGGCCCACGACGGTTCGCCCCCGGGTGCGGCCAGGTCTGCGGCCACGAATCGCGCGTTGCCGATGTCGTTGCGCGCGGCGTTCTCCCGCGCGCGCTCTACGAGCGCGGCGTCGCCCTCCACGCCCAGGACGGTGGCGACTCGGCGTGAGAGCGGCAGCGTGAAGTTGCCGAGACCGCAGAACAGGTCGAGCGCCCGGTCCCCCGGCTGCGGCGCCAGCAGTTCGAGCGCACGCGCCACCATGAGCTGGTTCATCGCGGCGTTGACCTGGATGAAGTCGGTCGGCGCGAAATGGATGCCGGCCGGGAGCCCGGGCAGCCCGTATTGCAGGGGCGTCGCCGGCAGCGAGACCGGCGCGACCGTGTCCAGTCCGCCGGTCTGCAGGTAGATCTCGACGCCCCGGGCATCCTCGAATGCGCGCAGCGCCTGGAGATCGGCCTCGGAAGGTGCGTCGAGCACGCGCAGGACGAGGGCGGTCGCATTGTCCGCGACCGCGACCTCGATCTGTGCCACGCGACGCAGGATGCCGAGGCTGCCGACCAGGGTCGCGAGCGGCGCG
>Ga0114938_1002025_pt1 | contig 13237 bp, 11 predicted proteins | sample AshMeaBigSpring_FD_88675 | JGI IMG/M metagenome (GOLD analysis project Ga0114938, IMG submission 88675) | Groundwater microbial communities from Big Spring, Nevada to study Microbial Dark Matter (Phase II) - Ash Meadows Big Spring | ecosystem: Environmental > Aquatic > Deep subsurface >...
GACGTAATTGCGAGGCATACGAAGCCTATCGACTTCTCCGGAGGCAAATTTTACCGCATGTTGAAATCGGCGGAGATTTATCCTGAGCTGGAATTGCGGTATCTTAGAAAAAAGTACCGAGTCGATTGGTGGGATTTCGAGCCGGTATAACGGTCCCGTCGTGGGATTCCGTACTGATCGTCGAAGAGTGTCCCTCCGTACGACGGCCCGAGTTTAAAGGCGCCCGCTAACCCCAGTAATTTTCTTGTATTCCCGGTTGCCTATCAACCGAAGAGAAAATCATGTCTGTCGGTATCCCCGAGGTCGCAATTATCACGAGAACCAAGGATCGAGTCCTTCTCCTGGATCGCTGTATCCGGACTGTCCTCGCGCAGACCAGCTCCGACTGGGTTCACGTGATCGTGAATGACGGAGGGAATCCGGAGCCCGTGAGTCATCTGGCCGCGAGGTATCGGGATGCGTACGAAGGCCGACTCGATATTATTCACAATGACGATTCGATCGGAATGGAAGCCGCATCGAACACTGGGGTGCGGTCGACCGACTCGCGCTACATCGTAATCTTGGATGACGACGACTCCTGGGCGCCCACGTTTCTCGAGGAGATGACCCAGGCCCTTCGCAAAGAGACCTGGGAGGAGACTCGCGGCATCTTCTGTCATACCCGAATCATATACGAGGAGATCCGTGATGATCAGGTCGTCGAGACAGGGCGAGCCGATTTCAATCAAGGGATAAGCGCCATCGAGCTTCTGCGCTTGTTTGCATGGAATCGATTCACGCCCGTCTGTTTCTTGTTTGAAAGGGCTGCCCTGGATGAGGTCGGACTATTCGACGAAAGTCTACCGGTCATTGGTGACTGGGAATTCAATATTCGATTTCTCTCGAAATATGAGATCGCCGTTTATCCCAAGACCCTCGCCTTCTGGCATCAGCGGCCCCGGGTCCAGGGGATTTACGGCAATAGCGTCCATCATGGTCAGGATCTGCATCAGCTCTATCGTGCGCGTCTCGGAAATCGATGGCTTCGGGACAGCCTGCGGCGCGGAACGACGGACTTTGGCGAGCTTTTCGCCATGTCGTTGATGATCGAGCACGACATGGCCATGCGCGATCGGTTGGAGCTTTTCGCGTTGCGCCTCTCGCAGAGCCTGCCCTACCGATTCTATCGCCGACTGCGCGCGCTGGTTCCCGGGCGGAGGCAATGACCGATTCCCAGCGTGTCGCGGCGGTTGTGGTAACCTACAATCGCAAGGCCTTGCTGCCTTCATGTCTCGAAGGAATACTTGCTCAGACGAAGCCCGTTCAACGCGTCTTTCTCATTGACAACGCGAGCACCGATGGCACCAAAGAGCTGCTTCGCTCAGCCGGCTACCTCGGCCACCCCCTGATTGCATACGTCCGCCTGCCGGAGAATACCGGGGGCGCGGGTGGCTTTCATGAGGGCCTGCGTCGTGCATCTTCGGAAAAATTCGACTGGTACTGGGTTTTGGATGACGACGTAGAGCCGGAGCCCAGCACGCTTGAGGTCCAGCTTCGCTATCGGAATATATCGGAGTGTATCCATCCGCTCGTCGTCTATGAGGATGGCTCCGCGCACGAATGGGAGCACATTGTGGATCCCTATACGACGCATCAGATTGGTTTGGAAAACTGGTCGTTTCGCAACGGAAAAGACTGGTGTGCCATGCACGTAGCCTGCTTCGAGGGAATGCTGATTTCGGAAAGGATGCTTGAGAAAGTGGGATTACCCGACAAAGACTTCTTCGTATCCGGGGACGACGGATTGTTCGGCTTCAAGGCTTCGCTCTTTACCAACGTGATCTATATAAAGGACGGAAAGCTTCTGAAGAAGATAAAGCCAACAGCGGAGTCATCGCCCTTCAAGATCTACTATGACCTTCGGAACCGGTTCCTATTGCGCCGCAAGTTGGCTGAGCTGATCTGGACGCCGAAATATTCCCGCTATGCCTTTCTCTGCTTCATGCTGTTTGCGACCGTGGATTTGCTGAAACATTCGTTTTCTTCGGAGAACGCTAGGGCAGCCGTTTTGGCGTGGTACGATGGGTTGCGGGGAGTGGTTGGCCGTCACCGTTATTAAGGTGTTCCAGTGTCGAGATACTTGACAATCGGAATTGTCGGCGCAGGTTTCTCGGGCGCGGTAATCGCCTATCGGCTTGCGAAAGCGGGCCACGCCGTGTCGGTCTTCGAGTCGCGGCGGCACCTCGCAGGCAACTGTCACACGGAGCGCGACCGGGATACGGACGTCATGCTCCACGTATACGGTCCGCATATCTTTCACACGGACAACGAGCGGGTCTGGTCCTTTGTCACGGGCTTTGGCGAGCTCATGCCGTACATAAACCGGGTAAAGGCCATCACTCATGGCCGTGTCTATACGCTTCCAATCAATCTGCTCACCATCAACCAGTTCTTCGGAAAGACGTTTCGGCCGTCCGAGGCCCGAAGCTTCCTGGAGGCGATCGGGGACAAGTCGATTACGGACCCGTTGAGTTTCGAGGAGCAGGCCCTGCGCTTCGTCGGGCGCGAGCTGTATGAGGCATTCTTCGAGGGATATACGCGCAAGCAATGGGGTGTCTCGCCGACCGAGCTGCCGGCCAGTATCCTGAAGCGTCTGCCCGTACGTTTCAATTATGACGACAACTACTACAGCCACAAATATCAAGGCATCCCGAGGGATGGGTACACCCGCCTCGTGGAGCGCATGCTGGATCGTCCGGAGATCTCGGTACACCTGGGTACCGATTTTGATCCGGCGCAAAAGGAGAGGCTCGATCATGTGTTCTATAGCGGACCGATCGATGCCTGGTTTGGCTACCCGGAGGGGCGACTGGGATATCGGACACTGGACTTCGAGGTTCTGCGCGAAGACGGCGATTACCAAGGGAACGCGGTGATCAACTTCTGCGAGGAGAGCGTGCCCTACACGCGGATCACAGAGCACAAGCACTTCGCTCCATGGGAGAGCCACGAACGTACCTTATGTTATCGCGAGTACAGCCGGTCTTGCGACGCCGGCGATATCCCCTACTATCCCATTCGCCTCGCGCGCGAAAAGGTGCAACTCGAGCAGTATATGCGTCTTGCCGAGCGTGAAACGAAGGTTACCTTCATCGGGCGGCTTGGGACCTATCGCTACCTTGATATGGACGTCACGATCAAGGAGGCGCTGGAAGCCGCCGATGTCTTCTTGCGGTGTGTCGAAAAGGGCGAGTCCATGCCGCCTTTCGTCGGCGAGCCGCTTGGTTGAGCCCTGGATGGATGCGCACGCAGCGTCCGGCGTCGCTGCCGTTGTCGTCACTTACAACCGCTTGGAAAAGCTGCGGCGCTGTGTGCGCAGCGTCCTGGACCAGACGAGCTCACCGGCGATGGCAATCGTCGTTGACAATGCCTCGACTGACGGAACGAAGGACTGGTTGATCCGGTCTGCGCATGAAGACCCCCGCATCAGGCCCGTTCATCTCGACGAAAATACCGGGGGCGCCGGGGGATTTCATACCGGCATAAAGCTCGCTTTGAGAGAAGGCGTCGAGTATGTCTGGGTCATGGACGACGACTGCTATCCGCGGCCGAGCGCACTGTCCCTGTTGATGGAGGCGTTCTGCTCGCACCGATCGGACCTCGGCGATTTTCCGGCGTTTGCGTGCTCGCGTGTCCTCTGTGGCGACGAACGCTCACCCTGCCACATGAATACGCCGACCTTGTTGCCACAGTGGGACCTGCCGTACTCGCAGCACACCCCTGCGCTCGCAGCCCAGAGCTGCTCGTTCGTCAGTTGCCTGTTCCGCGCGGATGATGTTCGGCGCCTGGGCCTGCCGCTGAAGGAGTACTTCATCTGGCTGGACGATGTCGAGTTCACCTTTCGCTTGGCGAGAGACAGGTACGGGCTGGTGGTCCTTGACTCTCTCGCTATCCACGATTTGCCGACGAACGAGCGCGTCAATTGGTCGCAGGTCACCCCCGAGAACGCCTGGAAATATCGGTATGGTGCGCGCAATGAGGCGTCGTGGAGGTTGCGCAACCAGGGGGTGCGATCTTACATCTGGCTCGTACGATCGATACGACGGCAATTGAGCGATGGGAGCGTCTCATGGCAGTGCCGATTCGGAATTTTCTGGTATTTGATCAAGGCGTTGCAATTCAATCCCCGGCCAGAGTTTCCCGACTAGCACTGCACGAGGACGCGAGATGGCGCCAGAGATCTCGGCCGTTATCTGCACCCACAACCGGGCTTCGTACCTGAGCAAGGCGGTGGACAGCCTCGACCGACAGTCGCTACCAGCGTCTCGTTACGAGGTCATCGTAGTCGATAATTGCTCCTCGGACGGCACCCGTGAGCTGATCGCTCGACGGGAGGAAGAGATGGAGAATCTTCGTTACCTGTTCGAGCCCGTCCTGGGCCTGTCCGCTGCGCGCAACCGCGGCCTCTCCGAGGCGAAAGGCACCTACGTCGCCTACTTGGACGATGATGCCGTTGCCGACCCGGATTGGCTGGAATGGGGGATCCGGGTGCATGAGGAGCGCGGGGGCAAGCTCGGGTTTCTCGGCGGAAGGGTGCGGCCGATCTGGGGAACCGAGCGCCCCGCCTGGCTTTCGGACGACCTGTTACCCTTTTTGAGCATCGCGGATCTAGGCGAAGCGCCGATCGAAGTTGGCGGGGCCTCCGGTCTGGTTGGCGCCAGCATGGTGTTCAGGAGGCGGGCTCTTCAGGATGCGGGAGGTTTTCCGGAGGCCTTGGGCCGCAAAGGGACGAGCTTGCTTTCCAACGAGGAGCTGCAGCTCAAGAAGCGTCTCCAGCAGAAGGGCCTCGTGTCTCTGTATCACCCGAACGTCGCCGTCTCCCACCACGTCGTCGCAGTGAGAACGACCAAGCCGTGGTTTCGTCGCCGCCTGTACTGGCAGGGCCGCTCGGATGCGGTATGGTGGCGAATCGACACGAGGGCGTCCTCTTGGCACCGCGCGAAACGGGTCGCGACGACTTCGGTTGCCGTCGTAAAGGCGATCGCTGAATGGCTTCTGTACTCGACGCTCAGGCGCGAGCGGGGTCTTTCTTTCTCCAAAGAGTGTCGGGTCCTCATGGCCTTTGGTCATCTGGCCGGCTTGCTGCTGAGCCATCATCCCGGAGGCGGCGGTTGAGTCGCAGGTGTTGGAGGTGATGCGGCCCGCCGGCGAAGTTTCTGGTCAGGCGGTTTGGGGTGGGCTCGCGCGGGTTCTGCCGCGCGTCCTACTCAGACCGGCTCCGGCCCGCCCGGGTGTTCTGATGGTTACGCGGGCGGACCTCTTTCCCTCGGACCATGGCGCCGCCGTGAAGGTCGACCGCACCGCGTGGGGTCTCAGCCTGGTGGCCGGTCCCGTCTATCTCGTCACAGATGAACGCGCTCACTACCATCGTTACCTCGAAGGCGAGCGAGAAACCGTTCGTTTTCCCGGTTGGCTGGCGAATGTCGGGCCATGGCGTCGGGTGCTGCGGGCTCGTCTGCGGCGCGAGGGCGTCCCTTCTCAGGACGCCTTTCTCTATTTCGCGCTCCGGGACTGGAACCTGGCGCTGAGGGCGGCCTACGTCGCCGCGCGCCATGGGCTGCGCGTGTTTCAGGCGGAGTTTCCCGCCTACGCCCGGGTCTGTCTGCGGGTGAAATCCCTCATCGGGGGGCGCACGGTGCTCGTCGAGCACAACGTCGAGTTTGAACGCCTGCGCGAGCAAGTGCAGGACCTTTCCCCGGAGGGTTACGGCTTCCTGCGCGATATCGAGCTTACCCTTTGCCGCCAGGTCGATGCCGTAGTGACTGTCTCCCAACGAGATCGCGACATGTTGGTCCGCGAGGGCGTGGACCCTGAGCGGGTCCTTGTGATCCCGCACGGCGTCGATCTCTACTCGTTCGACCACGCGGCGGCTCCCGCTCATCTCCTGCAGCGGCAGGGTATCCCGCCGGGACGCCCCGTGTTGGTGTATCACGGAACCTATCTCTACCCTCCGAATCTCGAGGCGATGCAGTTCGTTGCCTCGGAGATTCTTCCCCGGTTGAACGAAAAGGGATGGTATCCGGCGGTGATGGCCCTCGGACCGAATCCTCCCGAAGGGCGTCTTCACCCGGATGTCTTCTTTTCGGGGAGCGTCGATACCGTCGCCCCCTATTTGAAAGCGGCCGACGTGGCCATTGTCCCGCTCCGGCAAGGAGGCGGGACTCGAATGAAGATACTGGACTATTTCGCCGCCGCGATACCCGTGGTCAGCACATCGAAAGGCGTGGAAGGCCTCGAGCTGCGCGACGGCGATCAGGTATGGATACGTGACGGCGCCGAGGCGTTTGCGGAAGCCATCGCCGACCTCTTGCGCAATCCGGAGCGGGCGCGGGCCCTGGGAGGCGCGGGGAGACGATACGCTGAGCAGCGCGATTGGTTGGCTATCGCCCGTCGGTACGCCGACCTCTTCAGTCGCCTCGGCGAGACACAATGAAGCCCTTCGGAAGTCGCGGCTCGATGATTCGCTATGCCCGGCGAGCGCGACGCATTCTGCTCAACCAGGGTCCTTTGGGGCTCATCGACGCGATTGGGAGACGTTTGCGCGGCCCTTCGTCTCCGACCCGGCACGAGTATCGCCGTATCGAGCTTCGTGAGCCGTTTGAGCCTTTGAGCTTCCCGGAACCGCGGCAGCCGAGCGCCTCGGTCATCGTTCCGATTCAAGACGATCTTCGATCGGCGCACGAGTGTTTAACGGCACTCCTGACCCATAGTGGCGCTTATCCCTTCGAGGTGATCGCAGTCGTCGACGGCTCGAGGGGCGACCACGCCCGGTACGCGCGCTTATGGAGAAATGCGCACCTGATCGTCAACCGAGAGCCCTTGGCGTTCTTCGCAGCGTGCAATCGAGGTGCGGAGAATGGGCGGGGCAGGTACCTGGTGTTTCTCAGTGATCGGGTACAGGTGCGGCCCGGTTGGCTCGACGCCCTCGTCGGGACGTTTGAGCTGCGGGGCGACGCCGGGGCCGTGGGCGCTCGCCTCCTCTTGTCGGATGGGCGCCTAAGGGAGGCGGGGGGAATCGTATTCGAAGACGGTACCCACCGCGCGTACGGCACCTTGGATGATCCCTGCCGACCTGAATACAGCTACCTTCGCGCGGTCGACTATTGCTCCGGAATGTGTATGGCCGTTAGGAGCGACTTGTTCGGCCAGACGAATGGATTCGAAAACGGCTTCGCGCTCACGCGTTATGTGGATATCGACTTTGGTCTCCGGATCAGGGAAGCCGGGTTCCGGATGTACATCCAGCCGCTGTCGGAAGCCGTGACATGCGGCCCCCACAACGGGGATGACGGCAATGGCGAGTGGGGCGGAAGGACTTCCGATACGAGGTACCGCGAGCGGTTGGTCAAACGCTGGAAATACGCCCTTCAGGGCCATGGCCCGAGTCTGGACTCGCCTGAGCGAGACGACCGACGCTCGGGGTTCAAGAGGGCCTTTTTTTCAGACTTCGCGATTCCGGCGCCGGACCGGGATTCCGGGTCTCTGCGCTTGGTCAATCTGTTTTCCATTCTTCAGGAGCAAGGTTACGAGATCACCTTTGCGTCCATGGGGCTGGAGGCCCGCCAGCCCTATCTCGGCGATCTTCAGAAACGCGGGGTCGAGTGCCTGTATCGACCGTACGAGGATTCCATCGAAGAGCATCTGCGACGGCAGGGGGCAAGGTATGATCTCGTCGTGCTCAGTCGTCTCGAGACGGCGGCCGAGTTGATGCATTCCGCGCGGCGATGGTGCCCGCATGCCAGGATCCTGTTCGACACGGTCGATCTGCACTTCCAGCGGGTCGAGCGCGAGGGCACCGTTCGAAACGAGTCGCGTATCCGGCGTATCGCCCGGCGGGTCAAGAAACAGGAGTTGGCCCTCGTCGCCCAGGCGGATACGACCCTGGTGGTCAGCGAGACGGAAAGGGGGCTTCTCGCGGTTGAGGCGCCGGGCGCGGACGTGAGGGTCGTCTCGAACATCCATCGCATCCCAGGCTCGCAAGAGCCTTTCCCGCACCGGCGCGACATCCTCTTCATCGGAGGCTTCGCCCATCCGCCGAATACGGACGCCGTTCTGTTTTTCTGTCAGGACGTGTTGCCGAGAATCTGGTACGAGCTTCCCGATGTAGGATTTTTCGTGATCGGGAGCGACCCGCCCCCCGAAGTGGAACGATTGGCCAGCAACCAGGTGCGCGTGCTCGGATATGTGCCTGACGTCGAGCCTCATCTGAGCAAGTGCCGGCTGTCCGTGGCCCCTTTGCGCTTCGGCGCGGGGATCAAGGGAAAGATCAACCAGAGCTTGGCACACGGTCTTCCCGTGGTCGCCACTTCGATGGCCGCCGAGGGGATGTTTCTGAAAGATGGGGAATCGGTTTTGATCGCTGACGGCGCACAGGAATTTGCCGACGCGGTCGTGCGGCTGTATCTGGATGAAGCCCTTTGGAACAAGGTGTCCGCGGGCGGGCTGGCGGTGATGGAGCGGCACTTCGGGTTCGAGGCGGCAAGGAAGTCAATAAAAGCGCTGCTGGCGGGTTGATCGGCTCTCCTGTATGGTACCGACAGTTTTGGCGACTACAGAAAGTTGTGCAAATGGCAAAGTCCGAGGTGCGCAAAAACCCCTCCTGGCTCTCCGTCCAAGTCCGTTACGCCTTGAGCGCGGAGCAGTTCCAAAGGGGCTTGTTGGACATCTGGAAAGGGTGGGAAAGACGAGGGCTCTGGATGACCATCGGGCTCCACGACATTCGCCAGCGCTACCGTCGTTCAACACTCGGGCCATTTTGGATTACCATTTCCATGGGCATCATGATTGCGGCGCTGGGCGCCCTTTACAGCCGAATATTTAAGATCGACCCCGCGGAGTATTTGCCCTATCTTGCGGCCGGTTTTGTTACCTGGGGCATGATTTCTAGTCTCGTAAACGATGGTTGTCAAGCCTTCAACTCGAGCGAGAATTTGATTCGGCAACTTAGCGCCCCCCTTTCGATCTATGTTTACCGGGTGCTTTGGTCCAATCTACTGACGGCCGCGCACAATATCTGGATATTCGTTGCCGTCGCTCTTTGGTTTCGTGTGGATATTGGGTGGTCGTCGCTGCTGGCCATTCCAGCGATGTTGCTTATATTGTTGAATGGCCTTTGGGTCGGGTTATTACTAGGACTTCTCAGCGCCCGTTTCCGCGATATCCCAATGACGATTCAAAGCATCATGCAGGTGCTCTTTTTCATTACCCCCATCTTCTGGAAACCTGACATGTTGCCGGGGCGCGCCCTCTTGTTGGACGCGAATCCCTTTTACCACTTCGTGGTGATTCTCCGCGATCCCCTGTTGGGGCAGATCCCCTCGGGCGATCATTGGCTGATTGCGATTCTGATCACCCTTGTTGGGTGGGCTATCGCTCTGCTCTTCTACACGGCCTATCGCTGGCGACTGGCCTACTGGGTCTAGGAGGGGGTGTGGCCTCTATTGAGCTGAATGGCGTAGGCGTCTACTTTCCTGTGTACGACCAGAGCAGCCGGTCACTGAAGCAGAGAATCATCTCGGCGACGACAGGCGGCCGTATCGAGTCCGATGCCCACTCGGGAAAGATCTCGGTGGTGCGGGCCCTGGATGGAGTCACCCTGTCTTTCCGCCATGGCGACCGCGTTGGCTTGGTGGGCCACAACGGCGCGGGAAAGACGACCCTTCTGCGCGTCCTGGCAGGAATCTACGAGCCTACCACGGGAACCGCTCGAATCGAGGGGCACGTGGCTCCCTTGTTTGATGTCGCGCTCGGAATGGACCCGGAGAGCACGGGCTACGAGAATATCGTCTTGCGCGGCCTGTTCTTGGGCCTTAGCCACCAGGAAATCGATGCTCGCGTAGACGAGATTGCCGAGTTCACCGAGTTGGGAAATTTTCTGAATCTGCCGATCCGGACTTACTCGGCCGGAATGCGGATGCGTTTGGCGTTCGCGGTCTCGACCTCTATCGAGCCCGATATTCTGTTGCTCGACGAAGGTATCGGGGCGGGCGATGCTTCGTTCTTGGATAAGGCAAGAGTTCGTTTAGAAGAATTCACCAAGAAGGCCGCCATCATTGTGTTGGCCTCGCATTCCGAGGTATTGATTAAGCAGATGTGCGACACGGCGGTCTTGATGGAGCACGGCAGGGTACTCGCTGAGGGCTCGACGGACGAGATACTCCAGGCCTACAGACAGCGGGCTGCCGGGTGAGAACGGGCTTTTGCGGCATGTTATCTGCTTCGGCCTGTCCAACGCATCGATAAAGCCCATCGCTGCTTATGGAAAGCCTTTGGGCAACTCGGGTTTCTTGACCGACCCGCATCGACAGCGGAATCGTGGGGCCTATCGGCGCCCCCGGTTGGTATACTGTACCCGAGCACCGCGATCGCTCTTTCCACCATGAACCTCGGCAGCGAAGAGATCCAATTCATCAGAGATCATCTCGGCGAGTGGCTTGCGGAGCAGTCTCTGGGCAAGCCGCCCTTGGTCTACGAGATCGAGCTGCGCGAGCGCATGGTGCGCGTCGAAGAGGAGCTCAAGCACCAGCGCGAGCTGATCAAGACCCTGCTGGAGCAGATGGACAAGCGCTTCGATGCCGTCGACAAGCGTTTCGAGGCCATGCAGAAGCATATGGATCAGCGCTTCGAGGCGCTTACCCGCCGCATCGACCGGTTCATGATCTGGTCGTTCGCCACCACGCTGACGGTGGGGGGATTGGTCGTCGCCGCTTTGAAGTTGTGGCCCTAACGATCACGCGGCGAGCCGAGCCGCCCCTATGATGATGCAATGCCGCTTCGACTCCGATCGCTCCCTCGCCCCCTGCCTGCGTGCAGGCAGGCCGCCCTCTCGCACGGGCGCAGAGCGACATCGGTTGCGCGCGGGGCGCGACCTTCAAGGTAACCGAGGCGCTTGACCCGCGGGTAGGGGATCGGCGCATTTCTCGGCTGGGTTTTTTCCTTCGCTATCTCCCTCGTGCGCGTCACGTTCTGCGCACGGAGGGGCCCGGGATACTCTGGGGTAAGATCCTGCGGCGGCTTAGGACGACGTCCTTTTCCGTTGCGACGCGGCCGGAGCTGCTGGACCTGGAGGACCCCCTTCGGCCCTTTGCATTTCCACGGACCGAGGCGCCAGTCGCATCGGTCGTTCTGCCCGTCTTCAACCAGTACCGTTTCAGCTTTCACTGCCTCGCCGCGCTTCGGCACCAGGGCAGCGCCTACCCCATCGAGGCGATCGTCGTCGACGACGGCTCGACGGACGAGACGGCGGACAGTTTGCCCGCCTTCGAGAGCCTGCGCCGGGTCGAGAACCCGGAGAATCTCGGGTTCGTCCGCTCCTGCAACGCCGGTGCGGCGCAGGCCCGCGGCGGGTATCTCGTCTTTCTCAACAACGATACTCAAGTCCAACCGGGGTGGCTCGACGCACTGATCGAGACGTTCGAGGCGCACCCTGACGCGGGTATTGTCGGCAGCCGGCTGATCTTCCCGGACGGGCGCCAGCAGGAGGCGGGGGCCATGGTGTTTCGCGACGGCACCTCCTGGAACTACGGGCACCTGGACGACCCCTACAAGCCCCAGTACAGCTATCTGCGCGAGCCGGATTATGTCTCCGGCGCCGCGCTCGCCATCCGGCGCGACCTGTTCGAGCGGCTCGGCGGCTTCGACGAGCAGTTTGCGCCCGGCTATTACGAGGACGCCGACCTGGCCTTTCGCGTACGCGCGGCCGGCTATCGGGTCTATTACCAGCCCCTGTCGCGAGTGGTGCACTTCGAGGGGGCGAGCGCGGGGACCGACGAGAACGCCGCCACCGGCATGAAGCGGTTTCAGGCGATCAACCGGCGCAAGTTTCTCGACCGCTGGGGCGCGGAGCTGGCGTCACACGGGCCACGCGGCGAGGACCTGGAGCGGCAGAAGGAGCGCGGCGTGCGCCGCCGCGCCTTCGTGGTCGACGTCTACATGCTGACGCCGGACAAGGAGTCCGGCTCGCTGCGCATGCTGAACCTCTTCTCTCTCCTCCGGGAGCTGGGCTTCAAGGTGACCTTCGCGGCGGCCAACCTGGAGGCGCCGGAGCCCTACGTCTCCGCCCTCCAGCGGGAGGGTGTCGAGGTGCTTTATCGGCCGTACGTGAAGTCCATCGATCGGTACCTGAAGGCCCACGGCGACGTCTATGATCTCGTGATCCTCAGCCGCGCGGACGCCGCCGCCCGGGTCATGGCCTCCGCGCGGCGGCACTGCCGAAAGGCGCGTATCCTCTACGACACGGTCGACCTGCACTTTCTGCGCGAGCGGCGGCTGGCCGCGCTGACGGGGGACCCTTCCACCCGCGCGGTCGCGGAGCGGCGCCAGCGCGAAGAGCTGGACCTCGTCGCGCAGGCGGATACGACGCTGGTGGTCAGCTCGGTCGAGCGCGATCTGTTGGCGGAGCTGGCGCCGGCGGCCGACGTGCGGATCCTGTCGAACATCCACCGCATTCATGGCAGCCGCCGGCCCTTTGCCGAGCGGCGGGACATCTTCTTCATCGGCGCCTTCGCCCACCCGCCGAATACCGACGCCGTGCTCTGGTTCTGCCGGGAGATTTTCCCACTCATTCTGGCGCAGGAGCCCGAGATGCGCTTCTCGGTGATCGGCGCCGACCCGCCCGCGCAGGTCAGGGCCTTGGCTTCAGACCAGGTGCGGATTCTGGGTTATGTCCCTGACGTGACGCCCTTCTTCGACGGCTGCCGCCTGTCGGTTGCCCCCTTGCGCTATGGGGCGGGAGTCAAGGGCAAGGTCAATCAGAGCCTGGCCTACGGCCTGCCGGTGGTGGCGACGACCCAGGCGGTGGAGGGCATGTTCCTGGAGGACGGAGAGTCCGCGCTGATCGCCGATGAGCCGGGAGACTTCGCCCGCGCGGTGCTGCGCCTGTACCGGGACCCGCACTTGTGGGGGCAGCTGTCCGCCGGAGGTCTGAGGGTGATGGAGGCCCACTTCGGTTTCGAGGCGGCGCGCCGGGCGCTGACGGAGCTGGTTGGTCCCTGATCCGGTTCCTCGGAAAATCCCCCAAACCCCCTTTGTCAAACGGGGCCTTTTCAGCGGCCTCTCCAGGGAAAGGGTGACCTGGACCACGCGGGCCGCGGCTTTCGCAGTGGCCCCTACCATCGGGTTAAATCAATCCCTTGTGCGTCCCGTCGCACATGGGCTTCTTGTTGCTGCGTTTGCAGCCGCAGAGCCAGACCTTCTC